>ERZ1643246.2091-NODE-2091-length-19933-cov-10.847067_pt1 | contig 19933 bp, 15 predicted proteins | sample MGYA00579265_ERZ1643246 | MGnify/ENA primary metagenome ERZ1643246 (study PRJEB29033, sample SAMEA4952261) | chicken gut metagenome | biome: Broiler Chicken; feature: Gastrointestinal Tract; material: Caecum | place: Ireland | collected 2018 | study: Broiler...
TTATCGGCAAAATTGATTGAATGACACCAATATCTTTAACTATGTGATACCGGCAGAAGCATGCCAGATTATGCGCTGATCCAGCCTTTATGCGAAAGCCTTGACATCAGTGTCAGTGAGCTCATCGAAGGCAAGAATACAGCTTTGCATGAGCGGCAGCTGATGGAACTGCTGCGACGCACCCAGGAACTGGAAAGACAAAACGGCATCTTGCATGGTGTCATCCTGCTCGTATTCGGCATTGCCTTGCAGTCTCTTGCACCGCATTTCGTTGGCTCTCCGATGCAGGATCTGCTCTCCGGCATCATCCTGGGTCTTTCCGCAGGCATCCTTCTCCTCGGCATATATTTGATCTTTCAAGCCATGCGGAAACCTTGATCCAGCTGCTGGTGTCTTCCTGATCTTCCTGATATAATCATATCGGATAAGCAGGGAGGACATCATATGCGCAATCATATCAAGATCATCTTTTTCGACATCGACGGCACACTGATCGATATGAAGCGGAAAGTCATTTCTGAACGAACCGTGGAAACGCTCCGCCGTTTGCAGCAAAATGGCATCAAGATCTGTGTAGCGACCGGCAGACCGCCTATTTCTCTCCCTGATTTTCACGGCGCGCGCTTCGATGCGTTTCTGACCTTCAACGGCTCATTCTGTTATACAGAAGACAAAGTGATCTATCGTAATCCTATTCCGAATGAGGATGTGCATCTCATCATCAACAATGCGGCCGCCATCCACCGCCCGGTATCGATCGCAACAGCCAAACGGATGTCTGCCAATGGAAAAGATCAGGATCTGATCGACTACTATGCCATCTCCAGACAGGAAGTCACGGTCAGTGATGATTTTGCGCAGCTGGCCGATCAGGAAATTTATCAGATCATGATGGGCTGCTATCCTGAAGAATACCCGAAGGTCATGAAAAATGTCCGCCATGCCAAGATCGCCGCATGGTGGGATCGGGCAGTAGATATCATTCCGGCCAGCGGCGGAAAAGGGATCGGTGTCCATAAGATCCTGGAATACTACCAGCTGAACAAGGATGAAGCCGCAGCATTCGGAGACGGCGACAATGACATCGAAATGTTGCAAGCAGTCGGCACCGGCATCGCAATGGCCAATGCTTCAGACCGACTGAAGCAGATCGCCGATGACCAGTGCGGACATGTGCGCGAAGATGGCGTATTCACATATTGCATGTCGCATGGCCTGATCTGAACAGCAATGATACAAAATGGTCTGCGGAAAGCAGGCCTTTTTATAGTGCCCAAAGCTAAGACAAACAGCGTATATCAGATAGTTCAGACCGTCAATAGCGTAAAAAGCCGTCTTTTTGCTCAACGATACTTAACCCCTGCCAGCGACAGCGTATTCTATAAGGCGGCTCAGCAATCGGTCTGTTTCTTTGTTTGCACATCGACAGATCATTTTGACCTGATCCTCAAACTGTCTCATTTCCGCAAAATGCGATCATAAAAAAAGCTTGCATAGTCCCATCGATCATGTGCAAGCTCTGTTTGTCATGCATCAGGACCATCTTGTCCCAAAGCATTTTTATAATTCGTGCCCCATTCCTTCATGGCATCCAAGATCGGTTTCAAACTGTATCCGGTCTCGGTCAGTGTATATTCCACGCGTGGAGGAACTTCAGGGTATACTTTGCGGGTCAGCAGACCGCTTTCTTCCATCGCGCGCAGATTTGCGGTCAGCACTTTCTGCGAGATATTGCCTACGGAACGTTTCAGCTCACCAAAGCGCTTGGTCCCTTCCAGCAGATCACGGATGATGAGGACTTTCCAGCGATCGCTGATCAGCATCAGCGTCGTTTCCACCGGACAGGCCGGCATCTCCTTTTTCATACATGCCCCTTCTTTCTCACTGATCGATCAATCTGTTCTCTTATCTTTGAAATACTCTTTGAGGGCATCCTTAACTGCCCATTTTACGGTGAAATACACTGCAATGATGACGATGAATATCGCGAGCACCGCGATCGGCAACCATTCCATATCTATCCCTCCCGTCCAGCTCTTCTTTTGCATTTTATCATCGAATCTGACAGAAGACAAGTCAACGCTCATGGTTACATTTTGGTAACCAGGCCACAAAAAAGTGCGTACTTCTCTTTTGATCTGCTATGCGTATACTAGGCAGTGTAAACAGTCAGGAGTGATCATGATGAACAAAGCACAGATATTACAGGAACTGCGAAGGATAAAAGACGTGACATTCGCAAGCGTGGACCGTGAAGGACGTCCGCAAGCACGCATCATCGACGTGATGCTGGCCGATACAGAGACCATCTATTTCTGCACGGCCCGCGGAAAGGATTTTTACCGCGAACTATGTGAGCAGAAATATGTGGCAGTCACAGGCCTGAATGAACGATTCCAGATGTTCCGTCTCAGCGGTGAGGCTCAGCACCTTTCTGATCAGAAACAGTGGATCGACCGCATCTTTCAGGAAAACCCATCCATGAACGAGGTCTATCCCAAAGACAGCCGTTACATCCTGGAGCCATTTTGCATCCGCATTGAAGAGATGGAGTGGTTCGACCTGGGAACAAACCCGATACGGCGCGGAACGATCGGCAAAAGACAAAAGGGATTTATGATCAGCGATGCCTGCATTGGCTGCGGAAAATGCATGCGAAGCTGTCCGCAGCAGTGCATTTCGGCCGGAAGTCCTTATGTGATCAGCCAGGAGCATTGTCTGCATTGCGGGCTGTGCGCGGAAAACTGCCCCGTCAATGCCATCCTGCCTAGAGGTGAACACGCATGATCCAGGAAGTGTGGACTTTGTTGAACGAACGCAGTTCATTTTTCCTGGGGCTGTGCGGCGAACATCTCGCCATATCGCTGACTGCGATCATCATCGCCATGATCGCCGGCGGGGCGCTGGGCATCTTCATGAGCGAATACCGCAAGACTTCGCGTATCATCATGCCCATCGTCAATTTCTTATATACGATCCCCTCGATCTCCATGCTGGGCTTTCTGATCCCGCTGTCCGGCATCGGCAATGTGACCGCGGTGATCGCCCTGACGCTGTATGCGCTGCTGCCGATGGTCCGCAGCACCTACACGGGCATCACCAATGTCGATGCCAGCATCATCGAGGCCGCAGAGGGCATGGGCAGCACCCCCAGTCAGATCTTGTGGAAGATCAAGCTGCCGCTGGCCTTTCCGGTCATCTTATCCGGCATCCGCAACATGGTCGTCATGACACTGGCTCTGGCCGGCATCGCTTCCTTCATCGGCGCCGGCGGACTGGGCGTAGCTATCTACCGCGGCATCACGACCAACAACGCGGCCATGACCGTCACGGGCAGCCTGCTCATCGCGTTGCTCGCGCTCGTGTTCGACTTCATCCTGGGCATGATCGAAAAGCACAGCAAGCGACACAGCAAGGCAAAAGGCAAAAGCTTCCGCAAGAAACCGGCAGCGATCATCTGCGGCGTGCTCGCCGCGCTCATCCTGCTCGCTTCGCTCTATCTGCATTCCGGCCATTCACGGACGATCCATATCGCGACCAAGCCGATGACCGAACAATATATCCTCGGTGAGATGCTCGGCATCCTGATCGAGGAAAACACTGATATGGATGTAGAGATCACCCAGGGCGTAGGCGGCGGCACATCGAATATCCAGCCAGCCATGGAACAAGGAGAATTTGACATCTATCCCGAATATACCGGCACCGCCTGGAACATGGTGCTCAAGAATGAAGACTTATATACGGAAGATCGCTTTGATGAGCTGCAAAGCGCTTATCAGCAAGATTATGATATGGAATGGCTCGGCATGTATGGATTCAACAACAGCTACGCGCTCGCTGTACGCAGTGAGATCGCCGAGCGATATGATCTTGAGGACATCTCTGATCTGCAAGGCATCAGCGAGCAGCTGACCTTTGGCGCCGAATATGACTTCTTCGAACGTGAGGATGGCTATACCCCATTATGCGAGACCTATGGCCTGTCCTTTGCCAATACCGTCGATCTGGATATCGGCCTGAAATACCAGGCCATCGCGCAAGAAGAGATCGATGTGATGCCGATCTTCACGACCGATGGGCAATACAGCATATCTGACCTGGTCGTCCTCAATGATGATCTGCATTTCTATCCCTCTTACCAATGCGGCAATGTGGTTCGCAGCGAGATCCTGGCGGAATATCCGCAGCTGCGGGATATATTTGCCATGGTTCAGGGCATCCTCTCTGACCGAGAGATGGCACACCTGAATTACCTCGTCGAAACTGAAAATGTCGAACCTCGTGACGCTGCCTTGCAGCTATTACAGGAAAAAGGACTGACAAAGGAGGAACGAGCATGACCGCAATGATCCAAATGGAGCACATCGTAAAAAACTATGATAAGACCCGTGTCCTGAGCGATCTGGATCTCACGATCGAAAAAGGCACTTTCTTAACAGTGGTCGGTTCTTCCGGATGCGGCAAGACCACCCTGCTGAAGATGATCAACGGACTGATCCGCCCGGACACAGGGCGGGTCCTTGTCAAAGGCAGAGACCTCGCGCATACAGACTTGATCGCGCTGCGCCGCAGCATCGGATACAGTATCCAGGGCAGCATTCTCTTTCCCCATATGAGCGTGGAAGAGAACGTCGCCTATGTCCCTAATCTGCTCAATGGCAAAAACAAACAGAAGACCGAAGCAGCGGTAAGCAAGTGGATGAAGATCGTCAGCCTCGATGACAGCCTGCGTACCCGTTATCCCGATGAACTTTCCGGCGGTCAGCAGCAGCGCGTCGGCATCGCCCGCGCCCTGGCTTCTTCTCCGGACATCCTGCTCATGGATGAGCCTTTCGGCGCTGTCGACAGCATCACACGCAGTCAGCTGCAAAGTGAGATCAAGAACATCCACCAGAAGACCGGCATCACTGTCGTGTTCATCACCCACGATCTGCGGGAAGCACTGTATCTCGGCACGCAGGTGCTGATCCTGGATCAAGGCAAGATCCGACAGCTCGGTGCGCCCGGCGATATCCTCAATCATCCCGCGGATGATTTTGTCCGCAGCCTGATTGCCAACAGCTTTCATGATCTGAGCGAACTGGCAAAGGAAAAAGGAGGAAAAAGCCATGACGCAGAATGAACGGCTGCAGGAGCTGCTCCATACATTGTTAGCGGAACCGCAAGCGCCCCAAGCCGATATCCCCAGGGATATCGAAAGTCAAAAGCAGCTGCTGCGCGCATTGATGAACATCCGCCCGCCAAGACCGGTCAATGAGCGTTTCCTGCGCATACAAGATGACTATCTGCAAGAAGAATTGCGTCATATGCCCATCACCGATGCCATGACGCTGCCCGTCATCGATCCGCACTATGATATGTCACTATGGCAAGGCGACATCACGACATTGAAGGCAGATGCTATCGTCAATGCGGCCAACAGCGCCTTACGCGGCTGCTTCATCCCGCTGCATTCGTGCATCGACAACATCATCCACAGCCGCAGCGGCATTCAGCTGCGCCTTGCCTGTGATGATCTCATGAACCGTCAGGGTCATGAGGAAAGGACTGGCTCAGCAAAGATCACGCCTGCCTTTAATCTCCCTTGCCGCTTTGTCCTGCATACGGTAGGACCCATCGTCCAGGGCAAGGTCACTGACCAAGATCAGGAAGCATTGGCTTCCTGCTATCGTTCCTGTTTGAAGCTGGCGCTGGAGAATCACTGTGAGAGCATCGCGTTCTGCTGCATCTCCACTGGTGAGTTCCATTTTCCCAATGAATTAGCCGCGAAGATCGCGGTACATACCGTGAAAGCATTTCTGGATGCACAGGACCAGCACATCCGTGTCATCTTCAATGTGTTCAAAGACATCGATCTGCACATCTATTCTCACCTTCTGGAGGACGCATGATGGTGATCTTGCGGACAAATGAAGGAAGGCACTGCGCCGCTTCCTGCAATGCATATCGCAGCGCTTTGTGCCTGGAAGCAGCCATTGGCTTCCATACCTCAATATCCGCCGACTTGGAATCTAAGACGATCGCGATAAAGCAACAGAGTCAATGCGCATACATGAATCATTCAGAAAGGTGGCATGCATGATGTTCAATTGGAGAATGCCTGAATCAAAAGATACGCCAGATGGTATCCATAAGCTGCGTGAAGCAATCGACAAAGCAGACGCCGTGATCATTGGCGCCGGCGCCGGTCTGTCCGCTTCTGCCGGATTGCTCTACACCGGAGAACGGTTTGAAAGATACTTCGGGGATTTTGCGGCCAAGTATCACTTTAAGGATATGTATTCCGGCGGCTTCTATCCATATGATACGCCAGAAGAACATTGGGCATATTGGAGCCGATATATTTACATCAACCGCTATATGGACGCGCCGAAGCCCGTTTACCGCACGCTTTATGATCTGGTAAAAGATAAAGATCATTTTGTCCTGACCACCAATGTGGACCACTGTTTTCAAAAAGCAGGATTTGACAAACATCGCCTGTTTTATACCCAAGGAGATTATGGCCTGTTTCAATGCAGTGTTCCTTGCCACAAAGAAACTTATGACAATGAAGCGATCATCCGCAAGATGATCGAAGCACAAGGCTATGTGATCAAAGAGAACGGCGAGATCGATACCCCTAAAGGGATCATGCCTGAAATGAAGATCCCCTCAGCATTGATTCCCCTCTGCCCAAAGTGCGGCAGAGTGATGAGCATGAATCTTCGTGCTGATGAGACCTTTGTGGAAGATGAAGGCTGGCATCAGGCAGCACAGCGATATTCTGATTTTCTCCGCAGGCATCAGCACATGCGCGTGCTGTTCTTAGAAGCAGCTGTTGGCTTCAATACGCCTGGCATAGTGAAATTTTCCTTCTGGAAAATGACAGCGGAAAATCCCAAGTCCATTTATGCCTGCATCAACCTGGGAGAAGCTGGTGCGCCTAGAGAAATCGCGCATCGATCAATCTGTATTGACGGAGATATTGGGGATGTACTGAAACAATTATAAGGCAGCAGATTCAGTTTCCGCTATGGACGCTGTGCATTGATGAAAGAAATTCAAAAGAGCCAAATAGCCGAAAAATATGCACCTATATTCGGAATGGAGAGTTGTGTTCAGTGTACGCGGCGTGGGTACTTTGGGCAGTACGGAAAAATAATATCATGCCTTGTTTTGCCTGACGCTGAATTGCCTGTTCCACCGCTCTTCGTGGAAAAAGGCAGTCACATTTAAGGGCAAGACCGGCTTATCCAAAGGGTATCACCTTATCAGCCGGTTTTCCGAGGACATTGATCTGATTTTGGATCGGCATGTCCTGGAGTATGGTCTCAATGAACCATAGGAAAAACGCTCAAACACCAAACAGGATACCTTCAATAAAGAGGCGAACCGAAAAGCCGAAGTTTTCCTGGCAGAAACTTTCTGCCCGCAGGTCCGAGAAGGGCTTTCTGCGAACTTGGCCTTCCAGCCAATCCTCCGTCTTACCGTTTGGGTGAGCTGCAAGAGGACTACACTGCCATGCGGAATATGCTCTATGGGGAGATTCCATCTTTTAAAACCATGATGAAGGCCGTTGGAGAGCTGGAGAAGGAAATTCGCACACTATAAGAAAAAGGCTGCAGATAAGACCGATTCTTGCTTTACAGGGTTTAGATGATTTTATTTTTGATTCACAATTTACATAACACCCTGACGATAATCCAGTATGGCTTCTGGAAGATGACTGACGAGCACAAAGATGCAGCTTGAATAAGGGAGAAGCTTTTTTCCCAGATGAAAGAAAAAAAGAAAGCTGTTTGTATCAATGGCGATATTGGTGTGATCCTTGATCAGCGGCAATGCCAGCTCATATCATATATCGAAATTCAGAGCGCGTTTCATCTGACTGATGAGCGTTCTTTTTGACAGCATTATCCCCATCAAGGAATTCCCAAGAACCATGATGCCGCAAGATCATTGTATGCCCGAGAATTTAAGATCATCGGCGCATGATATGATCACGTCCAGTGAAAGTTGCTTTCTGCCCCGATATCTGCAGCGTCTCATGATAAACACACAGCGAAGAAACACCATATGAATATCAACCAGATCCATTTTGTACTGATCAAAGATAAACAGTACAAAAAAGATTGTCTTCCTTCTCAGATTCTGATATCATGATTCTGCTTAAGGGAGTAGCTGGCTCTTGGGAGTGATTAAGTCAACATCATGATTTCCAGTTGAGGGGAGATCTGGCTTAAGATGAAACAGCGAGACTTTTGCGTGTTTTTCATGCACGCAGAAGTCTCTTTTTTTCAGGGGAGGATCATTATGTCACTGTTTTCTGTCTTTCTGATCGGCGTCAGCCTGAGCATGGACGCCTTTGCCGTATCTGTGGCCAAAGGAATGTGCGTCAAAGGAAACCGGCTGCGCTGCGCGCTGACGCTCGCTTTCTGGTTTGGCGCGTTCCAGGCGCTCATGCCGCTGCTGGGGTGGCTGAGCGGCTCACTGTTTGAATCCTTTATCACCGCCATCGACCATTGGATCGCCTTCATCCTGCTGGCCTTGATCGGCGGAAACATGATCCGCGAAGCGATCCATGGCAAAGATGAAGAAGATGACGACTGCAACCTGGCATTGTCCCATGTCTTGCTTCTGGCTGTAGCAACCAGCATCGATGCCTTCGCCGTCGGCATCACTTTCGCTTTTTTGAAAGTGGACGTCCTGACCAGCATCGCGATCATCGGCATCACGACTTTCGTGCTCTGTTTCGCCGCAGTATATCTCGGCAGCAAGCTTGGCGCCATCTTAAAAAAATACGCCGGCATCTTCGGCGGCGTCATCTTGATCTTGATCGGCGCAAGGATCCTGATCGAGCATCTGTTTTTCTGAGATCATCATGGAGCGGGAGGACCACTCCTTTTCTTATGCTATACGGTCCAGTTCCTGGTGATCATGGTTTCACGTTCGCATCCTCTCATCACAAAGCGGAAAACAGCGCAGCGAACTCTCTTTTTCGTTCTTTCTTGCATGTCAGATAATAAGTTACGGTCCCGCTTGGATCAGAAACGGGCACATGCACGCGGTCAGTTTCCACTTTGATATATTTCTCTGCCAGATCAGAAGTAAAAGAAGCAAGCGTGGAAGCCTGTACGAGCTCGTTGAAGCTGAACCGATCGCTCTGGGTCAGAAAGCGGGAATCGGGCATCTTCTCTGTGCAGACAAAATCCCAGAATCCGATATCTCCCATCAAAAGCATGTTTTCCCCATTCATTTCCGCAAAAGACAGCGATTTCCGACGGGCATAGCGATGGCCTTTTGGCAGTGCGAACAATAATGACTCTCTTCCGCACTCTTTGCAGCAATAACGCTCATCTTTCAGTTTCTCATGAAGCACTGCCAGCTGGATCTTGTCTTTGTCCAGCTTTTCTTTCAGATGCTCATCTGAATCTGTTTCGGTCTGCAATGGCATCTGGGGGTAGAAACGAGAGAGCAGCGGCACGATGATCCAGACTGGCGCCGGCGCACAGATGCCCAAACAGATCATGCGCTGCCGGAGGTCAAACTCACGTGCTTTTTCTTTCAGCGTGTCTGCCTCTTCCAGAACTTTCCGGGCAAGAGTGAGGACATACTTTCCATTCTCATTGAGCGCCAATTTGTTTTTATGTCGGACAAACAAGGAGATCCCCAGGTTTTCTTCAAGCTTTTTCATATTGCGGCTGAGCGCCGGCTGTGACAAATGCAAAACATCTGCCGCTTCTGAAAGCGTTCCTGTATCCGCGAAAGTCACAAATTGTCGCAGCTCGTAAAGTTCGATCATAGGTCATCTCTCCTTTCAGTATCAAATGTAATCATACTAGCATTCTTGACTGGCATTGTACTTATGGACAAAAAAAGCAGATAATACAAGCAGGACATGAGGAGATGAAAAGGTGATGATGATATTCATGCAAAGTATACCAAATCACAGCCCCATCTTCAATGGCCCATGTTCTCCGCCGTCAAGGAAAGGTGGAAGAAGCAATGTTGTTTTACTTTACGGCCACAGGAAACAGTTTGTATGTAGCAAAACAGCTTGATCCACGCTACATAAGCATCGCGCAGGCCATCCATGATGAGCTCCGCGCCTATGAAGACCGGCAGATCGGCATCGTCTGTCCGGTTCATGTACAGCGGATGCCTGAACTGGTCGCTGCGTTTCTTCGAAACGCCCGGTTTGACACAGCATATTTCTACATCATCCTCACTTACGGAAGCCGATATGGCAATGCGCCAAGGCAAGCCTGCGACCTGGCTCAAAGTCTGGGGATCCGGCCTGCCTATGTCAATGTGGTGTGGATGGCAGACAACTTTCTGCCCGAAGCGGATATCGAGGAGGAGACTGCTGCGGATAAACAAACCGATGCGCAGATAGCCGCGATACAGGAAGACTTGCACCACAGCCGACGTTTCATCGCACCGGAAGATGTCCGCGGCAGAAGGTTTTCTCGGTTGTTTTCCAAACTGGCAAAAAATGGACCTGGACTGTATCACATCAATGAAGACTGCATTGGCTGCGGCATATGTCAGAAGATCTGTCCGATGGACCGGTTTACTATCCAAGATCAAAAAAGCAAGTATGATCCAAATGGATGTATCGGCTGTATGGCCTGTATCCACGCCTGCCCGATGAGCGCCATACGATTGAATACAACGGAAAGAAATCACAATGCCCGTTATCGCAATGAGCACATCAGCCTTTGTGAGATCATTGATGCCAATGACCAGCATCGCTGCACAAAAAAGAAAAGAGGTAAGCACAATGAACATGATCAGACTGAATGATGGACACGATATCCCGGCAGTAGGATTCGGTGTCTTTATGATCCCCAATGATGGCCCGACTTACGATGCCGTGCTTCAGGCATTAAAGATCGGTTACCGTCACATCGATACTGCGGCTGCTTATTTCAATGAATCTGATGTCGGAAAAGCCATCAGAGACAGCGGCATCCCACGCAGTGAGATCTTCATCACAAGCAAGCTTTGGCTGCAAGACTATGGCTATGCGCCCGCCAAGAAAGGCATCGAGGCTTCATTGCAAAAACTCGGTACGGACTATATCGATCTGTATCTGCTGCATCAGCCCTATGGCGATATAGCCGGCGCATGGAAAGCATTGGAAGAAGCCAAGGCAGAGGGCAAGCTGAAGTCGATCGGCGTAAGCAATATGACACCGAAGATCTGGAAGACCTTTGTTCCGCAGTTTTCCACTTTGCCTACGGTCAATCAGGTCGAATGTCATCCGTTCTTCCAGCAGCGCGAACTGCGCGAGCTGCTCGCTGAAAATGACGTAAAGATCGAAGCATATCAGCCGCTGGGACATGGTGATCCTAAACTGCTCGCCCATCCGACCGTAACCAAGCTGGCCGAGCGTTATCAAAAGGATCCTGGTCAGATCATCCTGCGCTTTGAAGTACAGGACGGATTGATCGTATTGCCGAAATCAACAAACCCTGAACGCATCCGCAGTAATTTTGAGCTTTTTGACTTCACGCTGAGCGAAGCGGAAATGGAAGAGATGCGCGCCATGGATACTGGCAAAGGAAATCATGATCCTGAAGCCCCAGGCATTGCGGAAATGTTATTGAACAATTACAAAGTACATGATTGATCCAGAAGGCGGAGACAACCAGTCGCCGCCCTCTTTGTGTCTTACACTATCCTTCAAGTAAGTATCGCACTTCAATGTGCGTACTTTTCTTGCTTCTTATTCCTGTTATGATAAAGACAACAAGGCGGATGGATCAAATCCGGCTGATCAAGAAAGGGGACATGATCATGTCAAAAAACCTGGGTGTCAAGCCTTACTTATTTCCAATGCCGACATATATGATCGGCACTTACAACGAAGATGATTCCGTAGATGTCATGATGATGGCATGGGGAGGTATCTGCGCCGAAGATATGGTCGCGCTGAATCTGGAGGCAGAGCATAAGACCGTAGTCAACCTGGAAGCACGCAAAGCCTTCACCTTGGCCGTGCCCGGTAAAGAGACGATGCGCGAATCAGATTTTCTGGGCATCGCCAGCGCAAATAAGATGGCAGATAAATTTGAACGCACCGGCCTTCATGCGGTCAAGAGCGAACGCGTGGACGCGCCGGTCATCACTGATTATCCGCTCACATTAGAGTGTGAAGTAGTAGAGATGCAATCCCAGCCCTATGGCCTGCGTGTGCTTGGCAAAATCGTCAACGTGATTGCCGATGAAAAGATTCTGGATGACAATGGCAAGATAGATGCCGGCAAGCTGAATGCGTTCGTCTTCGATCAGATGCAAAACGGCTACTATGCCATCGGCGAGAAGATCGGTCAGGCATGGCACAGCGGCGCGGATCTGATGCGTAAATAAGCAAGCATAGATTCATTTTGAGATGTTCGTGGTACTCTGTCAAAAGCAGAGTACTTTTTAAATACGAAAATCCCCTCCGCAAAAGGAGAGGATTTCCAAAAGGAGAAGTATATATCGTTCAGTTCGTCATTCGCTCATCTTTCTGCGTCTGATCACGAACAGAGCGCATGCCGCAATGGCCAGTACGCCAGCGAATAAGCCAGTCTGTACTGCTGCGGCGGTATTCGTCGTGTCGGCATTCTCATTGCCGGCTGTCGTCGTGCTTTCCGCGCTGACCTCAACAAGGCTGTCTACAGATGCCTGCAGGGTCTCGACCATGTCGTTGACTTCTTCCTGCGTCACTTCCGCATTTGCCAGCATCGCTTTGGCGCGGGCAAGATCCTGGATCACCGGCTGGGCGCTCACGCTTGTGTATGCGCTCAGCTCAAGGCTGTTCACATAAGCGATCAGCTCTTCCAGCGCGCTCACATCCGCCTTTGTACGTGCTGTCAGTCTTGCTTCGCGCAAGGTCTTTGTTGCGGCGTCGATCTCTTCCTGGGTCGTTGCTTCAAGCGCTGCCTTGGCCTCATTCAGCTTATCCTGCAGGCCTTCCACGGTGCTTGGCACATAGTTGGCGATATTTTCTACCATCTCAGTGACAAGCTCGATCTCATGTTCGAGCGCGGAAGTATCCAGCGTGATCGTTTCCAGACCTGCGATCGCGCTTGCCAGGTCAGTGATGGCCTGTGTCACTTCAGAAGTCGTCGCGTTGTCATTTGCCGCTGCGCTCTTCGCTGCCGTGATCGCTGCCTGCAGCGCGCGATAAGTCAGATCTGTGTAGCCATCTGCGCTGATCGCTTCTGCAGATTCGATCAATGCGTTCAGTTCTGCCTTGGATACGATCAGCCACAGCTCCTGGGCTTTTTCGCTCAAGGTCCTGATCGCAGCTCTGATCTCATCCGCTGTCGCATCCTCATTCATGTAAACCTGATATGCCTCTGCGACTGCTGTCTTCAGCTCTGTGACCTTGGCCGGGCGGACATTGTCCACATTGGTCAAGATGTTCTCATTGATGAAGTCGATCGTCGCTTTCAGGTCTTCTCTGAGCTTATCGCTGGATTCGCCTGTGTTGAGGTTTGCCATTGCTTCGCTCAGATCGAGCAGTGCGCTGACGACCGCGGAAGAACCAGCGTCCTCGGCATCATCCAGCAGTGCCTGTGCAGCAGCGATCGCTGCGTTCAGCGTTTCATCTTCAGCACCAAGGGCATTCGCCTTATCCACCATCTCACGCAGTGCCTGGATAGCTGCTTCGCTGGCCTTGACCTGCAATGCCGCAACGGCGTCATTCAATGCGGCCGCTGCCTGATCCACTGTATTTTGATCTGCGGACGTATCTGCCGCAATGTTCATCGCGTTTTCCAGTGCAGCGGAAACGGCATTCCAGCTGCTGGTCGTGTATTCATCCGCATTCAAGGCCTGTGCGTCGGCGATTGCCTCATTCAGCGCGGTCTTATCGGCATCGATCTGCTCTGCCTCGTACGCTTCTACTTCAAACAGTGAATATCCATAATTCCACTGCCAGCCATCATCGCTTGGCACAGCTCTGGTGCAGAGGATACGCAGGTATCTGCCTTGTTCCCCATTCAGCGTGATGATGTCTTCACCGCCATCTGATCCAGTGATCGTCTTCACATCAGTAAAGCTGCTGCCATCATCAGAAAGCTGGATCGTATATTCCTGCGCATAAGCGTCTTGCCAGTACAATCTGACTTCACCAAGCGCATAAGTCTCTTGCAGGTCGATCTGGATCCATTCCTGCTTGTCAAAGGGATCATTCACGCTGCTGTTGTAGTTGGAGCCCCAGCGCGTATGACTGCCGTCTGTCGCATAGCTTGGGTCAAAGCTGCTGTTCTTGCTGCTGGATGCTGTCGCTTCCTTGTGCAGCGCGAGGTTGTCTGAACCTGGCTGTGGCTCGCCGCTCTCAAATCCGCCCAGCGCCTTGATCTCTTCATCGCTGAGCAGGCGGTCATACAGCTTGAAGTTGTCCAGGCTGCCGACCAGTCCCTGGCCGATCTTCTGCAGCGGCATGTTCATGGACGCGCTGTCTACCCACCACTGGCCATTGAAGTCAGCTGGCTTCTGCGGACCTTGGAGCGTGGAGACAAGCTCGCCATTGACATACATGCGGTTTGGCTGATTCCATTTTTCGAACTCACCGCCGGTCGGAGCAGATTCATCAGAAGAGAATACGATCCGATATGGCTTTCCTTTTTCAAAGACATAATTATGCGCATAGTCAAAACCTTCACGAGAATAAGTCAGCCGGTAAGTGCCGTCTTCCTGTTCCTGCATGATGATGACACGCTTTTCCTGTCCGGTCAGATTGCCGTCTTTCTTTACGCATTCCTGCTCCGGCATGATCTCTTCAAAGAGCGTGATATCACCGGTCTGCGCTTCATCGATGGTCAGATCGAAGACTGCGGTATATGGCCAGTTAAGTCCTTTATGCTGTGCTTCGATGTAATCATCACCATCAAATGTCAGCTGGCTGCCATCCGGTCCTTCGCTCAGCACGGCTCCGGTCACTTTTGCGTCATAGCCATTTCCGGAATTGTCTTTCAGTGTTCCATCTTCCAGGGTCTCCATGTCAAAATCATAAACGAGATCACTTTGTGAATCGATGTCTTCGTACAGATTTTGCAGGCCCGGGCCTACTTCGATGGCATCGACCTTAGCAGTAAATTCCTCAAAGGTCTCATCTTCACGGCCATACCAATAAGTCTGTGCCAGATATGGGTATTGAGAACGCTGCCGCGCAAAGATATCATTGACCGTATAGCCGGCAAACATGCCGCGGTCATTCCACAGCAGCATCGTTCCGCCGACGATGTTCGGATGTCCTTCTGGGAAGATCATGCCGCCGCCGTACCAGCCGACCATGCTGCCTGCGCTCAGCTCATTGTACAGACGTTCTTCGTTGGCGTAGTCCCAGAAGCCGATCTGTGCGCCAGGCACGATGTACCAGCGGTGATCGCCATTGACGACTTTGTATCCGGCATCCATGAGCGCCTTGACGCCGCCGTCCACTTCTTCCCACTTCCAGTAACAGATGCGGACATCATCGATCGGATAATCTTCTTTCGTATAGATATCATTCGGAAGGGAAGCGTTGGAATCCCAGCCAAATGCGGTCTTGCCATATTTGTTGACGACCTGATCATACATATGCACTGCATACGCGCGCAGATCGTTCTGATCGCCGAAGTATTCGTCCATGCCGACATTGAACGCATCGGTGATCACGACCGGGTCATCTCCGCCCAGATATTCTTCCAGCACTTCATCCATCAGGTTGAAGACGCGCTCTCTGGCGCCGCCTTCCTCGCTGAGATTGAAATGTGTACCATCCAGACCAAGGTCCTTATACTTGTCCGGCGCGTCTTCGTAGCTGCCTAGTTCGATGAAGCGGCGTGCATGTGCCGGGCCATCGATCTCGGTGATGACACGGATGCCATAATTTTCAGCATGTTTCTGGAATTCACGATACTCGTCCTTCGTATAATAGCCATCCGTGCTCGTCAGATGCGGAATGTCAGATTCCAGACGTAACGCAGAATAATCGTTGAACGTATCTTCACTGAGGTGGCATTGGAAATCTGTCAGCTTCAGCCAGGAAGCATATTTGACCAGATCCTCAAGATACCACATCGGGAAGTACTTGCGGCCGACATCGAGCATGAACTGACGGATCGGATAATTCGGGTAGTCCACTGCTGTGCCATACGCGATCGTATCGTTTCCGGAAGTAAGCAATGCCTGCAGCACGCTTCTCGTGCCGAAGAACACGCCTTTGTATGCCGGCCCTTCCACGGTGACGTATTCACCGACATCCATGCGGTAAGACTGAGCGATCAGCTCAAGGATCTCTTCGTCTTCTGTCTCGATGCCGCTGTCAGTCAATGCCAGCACGATGTCACCAGCTTGCGGCGCATCAGAAGTGATCTCAGCATTGATGCCGAACATCTCTTCCAGATCGCTCTTGGTGATCTCTGCCGCATCGCCCAGCACATCCATATCTTCCGCAGATACGACGATGCGGGTATTTTCATTCAGGGAGAAGGCTCCGCCGTCATCGCCGCGCCATTCCTGCATGGTCGGCACGACTTCAGGCTGCGGATTGCTGCCGGATGTCGTTTCGCCTTTGACTACGATCCATTTGTTCTCGACCATCGTGCCTTCATCATAAGCGACGCCATCTTTGTTTTCCTGGACGATATAGGAAATCTGCACTTTCTTATCGACCAGCGGCTGACGCAGGATACGGCCCTCATCATCGATGATGATGTCATTTTCGCTGCAGAAGATATGCGAGACAACTTTGCCATCTTCAGAAGTGAAGCTTTCCAGCTGTGTCGTTTCCGCAGGATCGATGACCAGGTTTTCCAGATACTGCTCAGTCTGTGTCACCATATCGTCGATGGCTTCCTCGGTCTTATCGCGGTTCTTGAGATATTCCGCTTCAATTTCCGGCTGGCTCAGCACGCTGCGATATACCTTCACTTCATCGATCAGAGAATTGATCCGATATCCGCCAACGCCGTCTGCGCCGATATTGAACGGTGTACTTACGGTCGCATCCATATCAGCCGTAGAGGCGATGGACGTCGACGCGATCATCTGGCCATCGACATACAGCATGCTGTCGCCATCACGATCCAGCACCGCAGTAATGTAATGCCATTTGCCGTCATAGACCTTGCTGGCCGTGCCGCTGACGATGTTCTCTTGCTGACTGTGCCCATTGGCAGCATATGTCGTATAGAACTGTCCCTGACCCTGCACTACCGCGAAGCCCGGGTTAGCGCCGCTGCTCCAGTTTTTGTCTCCAAGCACTGCTGACCATGTGCCAGGATTGGTCGCTTTGTACCAGAATCCAACTGACATATCTTCGGTGCCGAGATTGAGGTCATCGCTCACTTTAGCAACAGATACATAACCATCTGCGGTGGAAAGGGCATTGCCCAGATTCTCCAGGCCATCGACATAGCTGACCGTCCCTTTTTCCACACCATCGTTGCCGCGGCCGGTCTTGTCTTTTAATGGTTCATCACCATCAAAATCCCACCATGCCACTGGCTTGGATGGATCTGCCGGCAGTAATTCAAGTCTGTCAATAGCTGCCATCAATGCGTCAGCTGCCGCATTGACCTTTTCCTGTGTACTGCAGTCTGCCATATATGCTTCTTGCAGCGCCTCTTCTAATTGCTGCAGAGATGCTTCCGTATAACGGTCGCTCATCTGCACCAGATCCTGCGCTTTGCTGATATAACGGCCTAACAGCTGGCAAGAAACTTGTTTTTCCTCCAGCAGCTTGCAATCAGCGATCAAGATCTTGTGATCTGAACCGATTTCCGTTTCTTCCACTGCCTCCACATTCTGAATATCGATATTGCGGCTGGCAATGATATTATCGATCGCATTGGTCTTCATCGTAGCATCTTCTGGGATGTACGTATCCAGCCATTCGCCATCCAGACCATTCGCGATATTGTAATCACGCAGGAAGACATCAAATTCATCATTGCTTTCCTGTGCATTGAAGTCGCCTGTTAACAACTGGTATTCCGTATCATCTGCTTCCATGGCATCCAGCACTGCTTCCATCTGCGCAGCGCGAATAGCAGGATCCTCCCATGTCAGATGTGTATTGTATACAGCTACATCCTTGCCATCGATCTCGATCTCGACGCGCTGCCATGTACGCCCTTCATAACCTCCAGTTTCCAAAGCGGCGCCGCTCTCATCAAGGATCGCTGTCGCGGACGCGATACCGATGCCATATTCGCCTCCGGAATAATCGATCGCTTTACGGAATGAATAATCATATCCTGCCGTATCCGCGATCTCCTTGAGCATATCCACCTGATTGCGCCCAGTGTTTTTATCAACTTCCTGGAATCCTACAACGTCGATGTTTTCTTCCTTGATCAGCGAGCCGATCGCGGAAACAGCGCCGCCCTTGGCAGCGATGTTATACGTGGCGATCCTGAATGTGCCATCATCACCTGCCGCTCTGGCAGTCAGAGGCTGTCCGGCCATCCCCAAAGGAATGCCCGTCAGCAGCAATGCCGCTGCCAGCAGGCTCTTGCATGCTTTTCTCAGTCTTTCCATATTTTCCTCCATCTTTCATCCTTCATGTCTGATGACATGATTCCTTGGATGATCCACATCATCCAATACATATCGGGTGCAGATCCTCACATGATCCATCCCTGATTCATCCATGCATCCTTCGCATCGCTCCTTTCTTTATCAAGAGGCAGCTGGTCCCTCTATTTCAACTGAAATTACAGTGAGCCGTTTGATGTCACAGCGCCATGATCCTTCGTCAGCGTGATATGCCGCGCATTATCCAGCAATGATCGATCCGGCATTCGTTACGCAGAGAAGACAGTGAAACTCTGAACATGTCCCATCTTGTCAGATCGCGTCCCGCTGGATGTGCCATGACAAAAAGCAGTCCGTGCATTCAGTATACTTTGATTGCGCTTTCATGAAAATTATAAAAATCCGTAAATTTCCCTGACACTTTTTTTACACCGATCTTACATTGCATATCCAAAGGAAACTCGGAATCATCTTCATAATCCTCCGGCTCCATGTTTTTGTGGACAGATGCTTTCTTTTCAGCACTTTTCCCAGCAGAGATTTCAACTAACAACGGACCGAGCGCAGCATCTTGCTGCGATTCTTGTCTGTCGGAATCATAAAAAAGCGAAGCGCTGTCAAGTCACTTCGCTTTGTCTTTGAACATATCAGCTTCGCTTTCTGCGATAGGCAGCGATTGTCGCCAAGCCTGCGGCCGCCATCAAGGCAAGCATCATGCCGGTCTGCATCGCTGCAGCAGTGTTTGTCGTATCCTCAGCATTCGTGCTGTTGTTGACCTCAACGAGGTTGTCTACAGAAGCCTGCAAGGTCTCGACCATGTCGTTGACCTCTTCCTGCGTCACTTCTTCATTCGTGAGCATCGCTTTGGCGCGTGCCAGATCCTGGATCACCGGCTGCGCGCTTGCGCTCGTGTATGCGCTCAGCTCAAGGCTGTTCACATAAGCGATCAGCTCTTCCAGAGCGCTCACATCTGCCTTCGTTCTCGCGTTCAGGCGAGCTTCGCGCAAGCTCTCAGTTGCCGCATCGATCTCTTCCTGCGTCGTCGCATTCATCGCTGCCTGTGCAGCTGCCAGCTTGTCTGCCAGTCCTTCTACCGTGGAAGGCACATAGTCATCGATATTGGCTACCATCTCTGTCACGAGCTCGATTTCATGCGCTAACGCGCTCGTATCCAGCGTGATGCTTTCCAGTCCGGCGATCGCATTGGCCAGGCTGGTGATGGCTTCAGTGACCTCGGTCGTTGTCGCGTCGTCATTAGCTGCCACAGCCTGTGCAGCGGTGATCGCTGTCTGCAGTGCTTCGAGGCTTTCTGCGGTGTAATCACCATCAAGGTAGCCGTTTGCAGCTTCGATCAATGCTTCCAGTTCTGCCTTCGTCACGATCTCCCACAGCTCCTGGGCTGCCTTGGTCATTGCCTTGTTGGCTT
>ERZ1643246.2092-NODE-2092-length-19932-cov-5.331237_pt1 | contig 19932 bp, 22 predicted proteins | sample MGYA00579265_ERZ1643246 | MGnify/ENA primary metagenome ERZ1643246 (study PRJEB29033, sample SAMEA4952261) | chicken gut metagenome | biome: Broiler Chicken; feature: Gastrointestinal Tract; material: Caecum | place: Ireland | collected 2018 | study: Broiler...
CATAGAACACTTCCGGTCCGTACATCTTCTCGATCATCTGACGCGGCACTTTGCCCTTACGGAATCCCGGAAGGCTGATCTTGCTGCGCTCTTTTAAGTATGCAGCCTGAAGCGCTTTCTCCACATCTTCTGCTGACACCTCGATCGTCAGCTTCGCCATATTATGTTCTAATTTTTCTACCTGTAAACTCATTTTCTTCCTCCTTGAATGTGCAAAGTAAGAATTGTCCGCGTTTTCGGTCGAAACATACATCAGGACATACCTTTGCAGTCATTAAAACAGTATAGCACATAAAACCGCATATTTCCAGTACTTTTTGCCATAAAAGTTATCCATAAAACCTATCCGCGAAACTCATCCACAAGACTTAGCCTTCATAAACAATCGACGCTTTTACTTCTTCCGCCTTCTCTTCACCGCATAAAATAGCTGTCAGCTTAAGCGCAAACGGAATCGCAGCGCCCATTCCCCGGCCTGTAGTGATATTTCCGTCTGTAACCGTCGGTACTCTCAATACTTCTCCGCAGTCAAGCTGATCTTCAAAAGACGGGTACGCGCACGCCTTTTTTCCTTTCAGTAGTCCGAGTTCGCTCAGAACCGTCGGTGCCGCACAGATAGCCGCCAGGTATTTCCCCTGGCTGTCAAATGCAAGGAGCTGCCCTTTCAGGCCTTCATGAGCTTTCAGATTCAGTGTTCCCGGCATTCCCCCAGGAAGGACAAGCATATCCGCCGCCGCGATATCCGCTTCCTCAAAAAGCTTATCCGCCTCTACAAGGATATCATGCGAACCATGGATCTGCTTCCTTCCCATCACGGACACCGTCTCAGTCTCTACGCCTGCCCGACGAAGGATATCCACGACCGTGAGACCCTCGATTTCCTCAAAACCATCTGCGAGAAAAACACATACTTTTTTCATTTTTATCTACCTCCTACTGTTTATTCCAGAATCTTCTTTACCTGTTCCAACGTAATATCGCATTTCTCTGCAATCTTCTCAGGGGAATCTCCCTGAGCATGCAGGCGCAGGACTTTTTTGGCCATTTCCATACCCTTTTTTATCCCCAGCTCTTCCACATAATCACTTAAATTGCACATCTGATCCAACTCCTTTATCAGACTTTGTCCTTTCTCCATTATAGCGAATCTGTTTTTCAGTTACAAGCGGTTGATTTTCACCTCAATGTATTCTACTATTTATCATATACTTATCACGTCCGCGAGCCGTGATATTCAGACAGGAGGAAATATCATATGGAAATCGAACGTAAATTTCTGCCGCTCATGGATCAGCTTCCATTTCGGCCGGAAGATTTTCCGTGCCGCCGGATCGAACAGGGATATCTCTGCACAGATCCTGTCGTACGCATCCGAAGGGATAACGACGAATATTTTCTGACATATAAATCAAAAGGTCTCCTGAGCCGAGAAGAATACAATCTTCCTCTCACCCCGGAAGGCTACGCTCATCTTCTGACGAAAGCAGACGGCCGAATCATCACAAAGAAAAGATATGTGATCCCGCTTGAAAATAATCTGAAACTTGAGCTGGATATTTTTGAAGGCGACCTCGCCCCACTTATTATCGCAGAAATCGAATTCCCGGATGAGGAAACGGCCAGGGCATATCAGCCTCCGAAATGGCTCGGAGAGGATGTCACATACTCTCCCCTGTATCATAACAGCGTTCTAAGCTCTCCCGATACAGACATATCATCTCTGCACACCACTCAGCATTCGGATTAATCGCGCTATAGCAACGTTTTGTTGCTTAATTGCATTAATTATCCAATCTGTTGCATATCATCTTCATTTACAGGAAAAATTGATATAATGATGAAAAATTTTGCAGTTTCCTGTAAATGGAGGTGTTTCCGTGTCCAATATCCAACTTGCGGCCAATCTGCGCCGTCTAAGAGTCGATCACAAATACACACAGGCACAGATCGGCGAGAAACTGAATATTTCACGGCAGGCATACTCCAACTATGAAGCCGGAAAGAGGATTCCCGATCTGGATCTTCTGATTCGGATTGCGGATATTTATCACGTTACCCTTGAACAGCTTATCCTTCAGCCCTGCTCCGGCGCAGGAGTCATCAATCAGAATTCCGGCCCGTACTATATCGGAATGGAGATCGAAAGCGCGGATATGATCTATCTCACAAAAGAAGAGGTTGAACTTCTGACACATTACAGAAATGCAGAAGAAGATGACAGGAAACTGACGAGGAAAGTGTTGAAGATGTAATTCGTGTTTGTTCCAGAGATCATGTGATGGTTCAAGCAAAAATTTTCAGATATATAAGCTGACGCAGAAAAAAGGGGAACTGCATCGCCATGCCGGCCCGCTTTACCTCAAAGATTTGAATGGATGTAACGGTGAAAGGAAATGCTCGTTCATAGGAACTCCCATTGCCTTTCGCCTAACATCCAGAACAAATGCTTTTCGGAACGCTCCTGCCTTAATGCATGGCTCACGCAGTTTCCCTTTTTTCTGCTGTCTCATCAGAACTGAATATTTTCCATCCTGCCATCACAAATATCTCTGAACAAATACTCATAGAAACAGGAAGAAAACGGAACTTATTCGACAAAGCTCCCCTTCCTTCCCGTTTTTATGAATGTTTGTTTATAGGATACGCTACGGATAATCGGAAAGCCTGACGTCTGATGCGCCAGCTGTGAGAAGCGGATGCTGTATAAGCCATGCATTAAGGCAGGAGCGTTCCGAATACACCTGGTTCTCCCTGTTAGGAAAAGGAAGTGCGAGTTCCAATGGACGAGCATTTCCTTTTTCGTTACAGGGATTCCAGGGGATGAGGTAAAGCGGGCCGGCATGGCGTTACAGTATCCGCTTCTCACAGCATCCACAATACAGACCAACTCCCTTTTCTGTTTTCTGCAGGGCAATCTATACAATAAACACGAATTTACAATATATGCTTCTTTTTGAAGATAATGATACACCCCACAATAACCACCACGCTCAGCACCACAACAAACGGATATCCGTCTTCCAGTCCCGGCATATCTTTGAAGTTCATTCCGTACCACCCGGTGATCAGGGTCAGGGGGAAGAAGATCGTGGATATCACCGTCAAAAACTGCATATTGCTGTTCTGCCTGGCGTCGATCTGAGCCTGATATGCTTCTTTTACCTGCTGCGCATACTCCAGCAGATGGCTTGTCCGGCTCATGAGCCGGTCCGCCCGGTCGGTCAGTGTACCGAAGTATTTCAAGTGTTTTTTCAGGAAGAATCCGTTCTCATTCTCTTCCAGTTCTTTTGTCAGATCCATGATTTCATCGTAATAACTGCGGAGATTTAACAGTTCGCGGCGCAGTGGCATCAGTTTTGTCTGAAAGTTGGCGATGTGTTCCTGGCTGACGTCCTCTTCCATCCGCAGCAGCCTCCGTTCGTATGCAACCAGCATTTCCAGATCTCTGCTGATAAATTCCGAGATGTAATTATAGAGAAACCGTTCTTTTGTCTCACCCTGATGTGTCTTTTTCTGCTGGATACGACGGATCAGGCGCTCAGAGAAGTCTTCATCATCCACGATCACCACATTGCTTCGGTTGACAAAGAAATACATTCTGTATCTGCTTCCGAGAACATCCAGGAGCTTCGGAATGCACAGTGTTCCCACCACACAGTCCTGTTGGTTTTCAAGCCTGCAGAACCCGATCTTTGCCACCTGGATCTCGTTTTCATATATAATTCCCGCCTTTGCAAGTGTTGCGTCAGCGTGTCTGGAATCTGTAAGGAAGACCGCCGGCACCTGGTCGGCCTCCCACTCTTCCATTGTCACAGGAACAAGCTGCTCGCCAAATCTGTAAATCATTCTATCACCTGTTTATTTCTATTTTCTCCCGATCATTCTTCTGTGCCCTCCGCTGCCTGATCTGCATTTCTCCGGGCCGCCCTGTCATATGCCTGCTGATAGAGGGCTTCCTGGGAATTAACCGGCTCTCCTTCACATTTAACAAGAGAATAATTGCCGTCGGCGTCCTCTTCCCTGGCTTTCTGATTGTCGCTGAGCATCAGGCTGAAGATTCCCTGAATTGTCTCCCTGATCGCCGGATCATATACAGGAGCTGCGACTTCCACTCTCTTTACTGTATTTCTTGTCATAAAGTCGGCAGAGGAAATATAATATTTTCTCCTTTCTCCGCATCCGAAGATATAAATCCTGGAATGTTCAAGGAAACGTCCGACAATGCTGATGATCCGGATATTGTCTGTCTGCCCTTTCACACCCGGGATCAGGCAGCTGATTCCCCGGATGATCATATCGATGTGAACTCCTGCCTGAGACGCCTCAGCCAGCTTATCGATAATCTTCTTATCGGTAAGTGAGTTCAGTTTCAGGCCGATATAAGCCTCCTCACCGTTTTTCTTGTGTTCTATCTCTTCTTCAATCATATCGATGACGCGGTTCTGCAGGCACTTGGGCGCTACGAGAAGATGATCGGATTCTTCCACCGTCTCGCCTTTGGTCAGAGCCTGGAACACTCTTGCCGCATCCATACCGATCTGCTCGTTTGCCGTCATAAGAGACAGATCCGTATAAAGTCTCGCTGTCTTCTCATTATAGTTTCCGGTACCAATCTGCGTGATATACTCGATACCATTCTTGCCCTTTCTTGTGATCAGACAGAGCTTGGAGTGAACTTTGAATCCCTCCAGTCCATAGATAATCTGACAGCCTGCCTTCTCCAGCATACGCGACCAGCGGATATTGTTTTCCTCGTCGAAACGTGCGCGCAACTCTACGAGCACAACGACCTCCTTACCGTTCTCAGCAGCTTCACAGAGAGCCTCTACAATCTTGCTTTGCTTTGCCAGACGGTAGAGTGTCATCTTGATGGAGATTACACTGTCATCCTCTGCCGCTTCATTCAGCATGCGCAGGAAAGGACGGATCGATTCATACGGATAGGAAAGGAGCTTATCCCCCTCTTTGATCTGTTTTAAGATACTTTCTCCATCCCGGAAAGACGCAGATTTCTGTGGTACTCTCCTCTCGTAGAACAGTTCCGGATTCATGCGCAGGAGATCTTCAATCTGAAATACAAACGAGAGATCCAGCGGAGCATCGCTGCGGAAAACGCGCTCCGGGGCCACGTCCAGATATCTGCAAAGCGTCTCTACCACAGAGCCGTCAATTTCCCTGGACATATCCAGACGCACCGGTGAGAGTTTCTTCCGCTCTTTCATCAGATCCGCCATGAATTCACGGTAATCCAGATCCTCATCATAGAGCGCGTCCGCGTCAATATCCGCATTTCTCACGACGCGGATCAACGATTTTCCTATCACCTTATATCCCTTGAACACTTTTCCGATATAGTGCAGAATCAGGTTTTCGGACAGGATATATCTTCCCTTTCCTCCCGGAATCTCGATCAGACGTTCCAGCATATTGTTTGTACACGGAATGATTCCGATCCTTTCTTTTCCGCTTCTTGTCTCAAGGACGACGACCGCATAGATTTCCTGATTTCTAAGGAACGGGAACGGCTGTCTCTTCCCGACGATAGTCGGAGAACTCAGCGGTACGATCTCGTGATTAAAATACTGCTCCAGGAATTTCTTTTCTTCAGGCTTAGCTGTTGTGAAATCGATCAATGTAATGCCATATTCTGCAACTTTATCCATCAGATTCTTATATGCGGCATCTTTCCTCTTATTGAGTTTTTTTACAACTTTTAATATTGCTTTGATCTGCTCCTCAGAGGTCATATTTGTCTTATTATCTTTGATCTTCTTATTGACAAGCATCTGATCCTGAAGGGAACCGACTCTCACCCGGAAAAATTCGTCCAGATTACTCTGATAAATGGAGACAAAATTCATCCGCTCGCAAAGCGGCACCGCCTGATTTTCTGCTTCTTCCAGTACTCTCTCGTTAAATTTCAGCCATGACAGCTCTCTGTTCATATAAATATTTTCCATATCTTTGTTTTCCTCCTTTGTGATCAGCACAGTTTATTTCCGTTGGCCACCAGTTTAAACTTACAGTTCAGCCGTTCCGCAGCTCTCCTGCACATCATCATACGTTTCAGAAATATCTCAAAATAATCCATCACTGTACAGATGGAATCATCCAGTTCAAGCTCCATTTGTATAATACGCTTTTCTTTGTAAATAATCAACTTCGAAGATAGAGCAGCATAGTTTACCCGGTCATGGATGTCAAATGTCGCCTTGTTCCGGTTCTGCACCCTGTTGCGCCGCACATCTGTCTTATCCGCCAGGATCAGCGCCGCGGATACATCGTCCACAGCCGCGCCCGTAGCCTCGTCGTGATGTCCGATGGCGGTAGTCACCACAAGGATGTCTTTAAGAGGCATATCCGTATCTTTCAGGATCTGATAGGCAAGGATTGCTCCGCTGTGGGCATGGTCGTGCCGGTTGATACTGTTGCCGATATCGTGCATATACCCGGCGATCTTTGCAAGCTCAGTCTTATGTTTGCCGCAGCCTAGCTCCTTTAAAATCTTACCTGCGGTCTCCGCTGTCTTTGAAGCATGCTTTTTCGAATGTTCCGTATACCCCAGCTCATTGAGCGTGGCATTTCCTTTCTCGATCAGCAGGTTGAGCTCCTCGTTCATCCTGATCTGCTTGTAATCCGTCTTCATCACAATCTTCTCACCGCCTCCATCGCAAGTGCCGATCTCTCGCATTCCTGTGCGGTCATGGTGATCTGCCAGCACAGAGGGCTTCCCTTCATATGTTCGGATGCATAACTCAGCCCGTTTGTCCTCTCATCCAGAAACGGCCGGTCGATCTGGTTCGGATCCCCGAGCAGAATGATCTTCGTATCTTTTCCCGCCCTCGTAATGATCCCCTTGATCTGGTCCGGCGTTGTATTCTGAGCCTCGTCAATAATCAGATATGTCTTCACGATCGACCTGCCTCTTATGTAGTTGAGCGCCTCGGCCTGGATGATTCCTCTGGCAAAGATCTCGTCAACTTTTCCTTTCAGCTCTTCCTCGTCCTGATACCGTTCTTCTTCGCTGGAATCGATAAGCTGCTCCAGATTGTCGATAATAGGTCTCATCAGAGGCGATATCTTTTCCTGCTCGTCCCCCGGCAGGAACCCGATGTCGTCGTCGAACTGGGCATTCGGGCGGCAGATCAGGATCCGACGGTACTCCCCTGTGGGATGATTCAGCAGTTTCTCCAGACCTACCGCCAGGGAATAGAATGTCTTACTTGTCCCCGCCATTCCTTTCACAATAACCAGAGGCGCTTTCTCCGCCGGCTGCATCAGAGCCTCCTGCAGGAAATACTGTCCGGCATTCCTCGGGGAGATGCCGTAAGGAGCGCTTTTGCGAAATTCCAGCTTTCGGATCATCCCGTTTACTACCCGTCCGAGCTGAGTCTTTTTCGCAGACTGATCCGCCTTTAAGATGACGAACTGATTTTCCTCCAGTTTCGGTACATAGCTTTCCCCGTCTTCTCCGAGCACATACGTCTGATCCACCGGCACTCCTTTTTTCTTGAATTCCTTAAATAATTCTTCCGGCACATACAGTTCGCACCTGCCGCTGTACTGATTCTCATGTTCCAGCACCTGATCCGTGGTGAAGTCTTCCGCACAGATGCCAAGGATCTGAGCTTTGATCCGCAGAAGCAGATCTTTCGTCACAAGGATGACCTGCTCATCATGGGATCCGGCCAGTCCGAGACAGACTCTTAAGATCCGGTTGTCCGCCACTTCGCCGGACAGATCTTCCGGAAGCTTTACATTGACAAAATTTTTCTCTACACAAAGCATTCCGCCGTTATCCAGCGGCACTCCTTTCAGGAGATCCCCTTTCTGGCGGAACTGCTCAAGATAACGGATCACTCTGCGGGCGTTGGCCCCTGTCTCCCCTTCCGCTTTCTTAAAGTGATCCAGTTCCTCCAGTACGACCATCGGGAGCACGACAAGATTGTCTTCAAAACTCCCGATCGCGTAAGGCGCCTGCAGAAGTATATTTGTGTCCACTACATAAATCTTTACCATATAGTTTCCTCTCAAGTTTTTTAAATTTTATATGTAGTCTATTTTATAATAAAGTTCTGTACGTTGGAGTGATAAAAATGTTAAATGTAAGTAAAAACACCGGATATATGCAGTTTTTGTAATAAAACTACAAAATCCGATGTCTTTTATAAGTCCGTATAAATCTTCGTTGAACTGCGCTGTCACACTTCGATCCGCTCCAACCTGCTTCCCATCCTGCTTAAGATCTCATTTGTAATAGTTCCAGCGGTCTCCGCCATATCTTCCGCCGTAAGTCTGTTGTTTCCTTCACATCCTATAAATACAACCTCGTCTCCTGGAGAGACTCCGGGTACGTCCGTTACATCCAGTGTGAGCTGGTCCATGCAGATACGTCCGATGACAGGAACTTTCCTTCCTCTTACAAGAGCCTGCCCGCAATTTGACAGACTGCGGGGAATCCCGTCCGCATATCCGGCAGTGACAATGGCTGTCTTTCGCATACTTTCTGCGGTATATGTAAGCCCATAACCGGCAGCTTCCCCGGCGGGCAGATCCTTTACGCATGCCACTCTCGCTTTCAGCGACAGCACAGGCTTCAGGCTGACTTCCGCCCGGACTCTGTCCTCGGAAGAACTCAGACATCCGTAGAGCGCTATTCCCGGCCTGGCCAGATCATAGGCACAGGAATATTCCGGATAATTCAGGATTCCGTAGCTGCCCTGGATATGAGTCTGGAAGCCCGCTGTCCCCTTTGCCCGCAGATATTCTATGACACGATCAAATCTTCTGATCTGCTCTCTTGTGTATCTGGCTTCCGCTTCTGTTAGCCCGTCCGAGACACATAGATGGGAAAGCACTCCTGTAACCCGGATTCCCGGGAGCGCCCATCCCTTTTCCATTAGATCCTTCCTGTCGTAAGGGATCCCCAGCCGATGCATTCCGGTATCCACACCCATGTGCACATAGATCACATTGTTGCCGTCTATCCTTTTTTCACCATTTGCATTTTCTTCGTTTTCTGATTTTTCACAGTATTCAGCCATTTCCTTAACATAATCAAAATCCACAGCCGTCTGTGTCAGCTGATAAGATTTCAATTCCGGGAACGCATCCGGATGGGTATATCCAAGGATCAGTATCTGTCCGGATATCCCGGCTCTTCGAAGTCTTATACCTTCATCTACGGACGCCACGCAGTAATTGTGTATCCTGGCTTTCTGCAGGATACGCGACACGATAACATCTCCATGACCGTAAGCGTTCGCCTTTACTGCCGGCATGAGAGCACATTTTTCGCCGCATATCCGCTGCAGTTCTCTTACATTGTGAAGCAGGTTTTCCCTGTCCACCTCGATCCAGGCTCTTTCCGTCTTTCCGTTTCTCTCTGTCCTGCCGGTTCTCTCCGTCTCATCCATTTTCATGCGCCTCCTTTCTTCTGCAAAGCCGGGTGTACATCCGGTCAAGCAGAGCCGCAAGGACAAACGACAGAAGCGCAACACTTATAAACTGTACCAGGGCGTTTTCCACAAGCAGCGAAGTCATCCCCGCCGCTCCTGCGAATCCCCTCAAAACGATGAGAACCGCCGGGTGTATCACATACACGATCATAGAGATATTCCGTGTCCAGGCCGGCGCTTTTCCGGGAACTATCAGCAGCAGCCGGAACAGAAAGTACATGGCCGGTATAAGGAACAGATACATACTGTTATGACGCTGCAGATCCATCCGGAATGTCAGATAACTTTCCCCAAGCATCAGCGCCAGACTGACAGCCAGTCCGGCAATATCTCCGGATTTCCATCTTCTCCCGCCTGCAGTATGTTCTTTGCTGTTCTCCATCTTTTCCCGGATCATCATCCCCATAAAAAGGAATACGGGGGCATAAAAAATGCCGTTTCGCGTATAACTGCTCACAGTAAAGATTGCTTCATATACGGCTTTCAAAACAGGAATACGGCTGACAAGGCCGAAATAGCTGTCGCCGCCTGTTCCGATCAGATAGAGCAGAACTGTAATCACCAGTACTGCCCGGTCAGAAAAATATCTCAGCAGAGCCATGATCACCAGACAGCCAAGGATCACTGCGGGAAAATACCAGAGATGATAAAAGGTTCCGTCAAAGATTATCATACGGATAAATTCACCCGCGCTCCGTGGGAGTTCTCCCGAGTAGAAATTAACGGGAAGATAAAGTACCATCGAAACCGCATATAAAAACAGTGTCTTCTTTATAAAACGGATCACTTTCCCATTGTCAGCATATCCGCTTTTCTTCCATGAGCCCAGCACAAAGAATCCAGTCGTCATCAGAAAGAATGGAACCGCCACTCTTCCCACGCAGTAGGTCAGAAGAGTATCAAGACTTTCGCTCACTCCCGAGAAAGGCGCCGTATGGATGGCAGTCACCATGACGGCGGCCAGGATCCGGAAGTCATCGATTCCTGCATAATTTGCAGCCTGTGTACGTCCTCTTTCTTTCATCTTGTCTTCCTCTCTTCGCAATAGTACTCCTCCAGGCATAGTCCTTTCTTTGCCATGATCACAGAATGTGGCGTTCCCACATAGCGGAAATGCCATGGCTCTTCACTGATCCCGGTAACCGGTTCTTTGTCCTTCGCATACCGTTCGATAAAACCGTAGTAAGGCGCTGCTTCCCGGAACTTCTGGCAGATTCCGGACCGCGGGAACTCAGGGCAGATAAAATCTATGTCCGGCGCATTGGCCGCAAGGTCAATGGCAAGTCCCGTCTCGTGTTCGCTGCATGCTGGAAGAGCCACATACTTTCTCGCAAACGCAAGCCCTTTTTCCGCCACCGTATCTTCCCATATCTTCTGCTGTTCCTCCCGGGAACGCCAGCCGCTCACGGGAACGATGGAGTCTTTACTCCCGATATCAGCCAGCAGTACCTGCAATGCCTTCGCCGCCGTCCTCTCCATCAGTATGTCCGGATGGTCTTCAGATACGCATACAAGTTCTGACTCTTCCGGCTCCACCTGAATCGGATGATCTGCATTTACAAGAACAAGGTAATCTTGAATCATGCTCCCACCTCCATCTCGATCAGACGGCCGATCAGTTCCTTAAAGGAAATGCCTGCCGCCTTCATCATTCCCGGATACCGGCTGTGCGCGGTAAATCCCGGGATTGTATTTACTTCGTTAAAGTAAATCTTCCCCTCGGGAGTCAGGAACATATCCACCCTTGCAAAATCCCGGCACTTTAAGGCACGATAGATAAGTCCTGCCATATGACGGATCTCTTCCGCTTTCTCATGAGGAATCCTTGCCGGCACATAGATATTGGAAGTCTTAAGGGTGTACTTTTCCTCGTAATTAAAGAACCCCTCTGACAATTCAATCTCATCCACCTCTCCGATAAAAAGGTCTCCGTTTCCAAGGACTGCGCAGCCCACCTCGAATCCCCGGATCTGCTCTTCCAGGATTACCTCAGAGTCATGTTCAAACGCAAGTTCCACGGCAGGAATAAGCTCTTCCTCTCTGCAGACTCTCGTGATACCGAAAGAAGATCCCGCACGAACCGGTTTTACGAATAGCGGATACCCCAGTCTGCGGGCGCATTTCAACATCTCCCGCTCATCATACGGTTTTACGACAGTTATGGTCTCCGCCACCGGTACGCCCGCCGCCGCTGCAATACGGTGAGAAAGCTCTTTGTCCATTCCTACGGCGGAACTGAGCATTCCACAGCCTATGACCGGAATTCCCGCCAGTTCCAGCACTCCCTGTACAGTTCCATCTTCTCCATTCTTTCCGTGAAGAATCGGAAAAGCTGCGTCTAATGATATAGAGCGTATCCCGTCTGTTTCCTTGCAGCATATACCGTGTACCGTCTTATCCGTTGATACCCATACAGGAGTGCATTTTTTATCACTGAGCCATTTATCTTCAGGTATGTCGTCGATATTTCCCTGATACAGATACCACTGTCCGGTCTGACGGCTGATGCCGATCAGGATCCGCTCATAACGGTCTGTATCCATATTTTCTATCACTGCATGTGCTGACTGGAGCGACACCTCGTATTCCGTAGAGTATCCGCCGAACAAAACGGCGATTCTCTTCTTTGTGTTTTCTCTGTCTGTTATTCTGTTGTCATTCATTTTCTTTCTCTCCTTTTCCCCAAAACGGACAGTCTGGATCCGCTCTGTTTCTATGTGTCTGACTGCTGTCTGTTCCTGGCAGCACCTTACCGATCGATAAGAAAATGATATCAGTGCGGGATTAATGATTTTTAATGAAAACATGATGATTTAGCATATAGAATTATTAAGATTTTATAAAACAGTTCCATGAGTTGAGCGCCAGCATATGAGGAAAACAGCGGCGAAGCCGCGTCCATGTTGCCATCCTGACAGTAGATGTGGTATCATACCCACTATACTGTTTTACTTCATTAAATAAAAGGAGATCACAAAAGATACGTTATGGACTACACGATCACAGAAATGCTCTGGCTTTTCCTCATCTATTCTTTCCTGGGATGGATCTTTGAGGCGGTAGTCGGAACAATCAAGAACAAAAGATTTACGAACCGCGGATTTTCCACAGGTCCTTTCTGTATGGTATATGGATTCGCAGCAGTCATCATGCAGATCACCCTTGCTGATCTGACGGACAATCCTGTTTTTCTGTTTATCGGATGCGGAATACAGGCCACTGTCATCGAATGGTTTACCGGCAAACTCCTCGAGCTGGTCAACCGCCGCAAATGGTGGGATTATTCGGATAAGAAATGGAATTTTGACGGATATATCTGTCTGGAGTATACAATCCTGTGGGCCATTCTCGGATTTGCCGCAGTACGGTACGGAAATACATTCTTCCTGTTCCTCTACAAACTGCTTCCCGCGCCGGTGCCTGCAGTGATCACTTGGATCCTTTCGGGCTATACGGCTCTGGATGCAGCAGTTTCTCTTGCGGCGATCTTCCATCTGCGCAGCAAAAAGAAAGGACAGGGAACACACACCGGCATACTCTCTTCCAGAATGTACCGCGCCGCGGCTGCCTTCATCGGCTATGTAGAACGCCGTATGGCAAAGGCTTATCCCGTCATAGAGGAAAAATCCGAAGAGATCTTAAAAGAAGGAAAATTCGCAGAAGGCTGCGGGTTCTACAAACTGTTCTGGCTCTTCCTCATCGGCGCTGTCCTGGGAGATATCACGGAAACGATCTTCTGCCGCCTTACCGCCGGTGTCTGGATGAGCAGGAGCAGCCTTGTATGGGGCCCTTTCAGTATCGTCTGGGGACTTGCCATTGCTCTTGCCACATCCCTTCTTTATAAAGACAGAGAAAAACCGGACCGGCACATCTTCCTGATCGGTACATTTCTTGGAGGAGCCTATGAATATGTCTGCAGTGTTTTTACGGAACTTGTATTCGGCCAGGTATTCTGGGATTACAGCGACATTCCCTTCAATCTCGGCGGCAGGGTCAACCTGCTCTACTGCTTCTTCTGGGGAATCGCCGCTGTTGTCTGGATCAAACTTCTGTATCCGAGATTCTCCAGATGGATCGAGCGCATCCCGAAACTTGCCGGATACATAGCCACCTGGATCCTGGTCGTATTCATGGCTGCCGACATAATCGTATCATCCGCTGCTTTAATCCGTTATGACCAGAGAGCCGGCGGTCCTGCTGCCGACAGCGGCTGGGAACAGATCATAGATGAGACCTTTGACGACAGCAGGATGGAGCAGATTTATCCAAACGCAAAGCAGAGATAAACAGGGCTATCGGAAAATGACATTTTTTAGCCCTGATTTTCCCCAAAAGACATCTCCCGCAGAATTCCATGCTTTTTAGCGTGGGTTCTTCTGCGGGAGATGTCTTTTCCCTTATTGTTCATCCTGTTTTAGGGTGCAGAATGTCTGTGTATAACCACCCTGTTTTCATTCTATCTTTCGATATCGTTATAAAATCCCTCCGTACTATATTCTGACCATTTTAAATACATCTCTTGATAATTCTGTTTTATAAATTCTTTTATCTTACGTATTTCTCTATCAGTCAAAATTCCCCTCTCTTGAAGAACAGTACTCCCATCATCTTTCACAAAAAATTTAGCAGAACCGCCTTCTGTTAATTTTCTATCACTGGCATGAACATGCATACATTCAATCACACAATGGGATGTAAAGTATAAATAGTACCCAGCCACTTTAAACTCATAGTACTTCGGCATTTTATTCCTCCATAAATTTTTTGTTTTTTTCAAGATAATCTTTTACTATCTTTATCTCTATATCATCCATACTTGTTTCCAAAACCTCTCCATCTTGTGAGAGCACAGTTGCTTTTTCAGGACGATTAAGATTTAATATCTTATACCCTTCTTTACACCGAGTAAAAGCGTAACCATTAACAATAATATCAGCACCATCAGCTACATTTTTTATATCAATCATACTGCACCTTCACTTTCTTAATACTATCTAACACCTTGTTCGTATCAAAATATAAATTATTTAAAACAGGCACCAGATCAATATACTCTTCTTCCTCTTCATTATTATGCATGTATTTTGCCGTCACAACGAGATAGCCATGATCCCATTTTTTTATTTCCGAATATTTTTCGAGAGAATATGGCGCCTTAAATCGTATTACATGATTGTCAAAGCGGAAAACTGTGTAACCTTTTTCACTACTTAAAAGGGCTGTTTTATCACTCAAATCCATTCACTCTCCCTTCTAATACTACTATACAATTTTATTTTTCATTTGTCCATCGGGTTCCCGACATCCTCTTCAGATCTTGCTCCCCGATCTTATGCCGGTTGGCATATCCGGACAGGATCATGGTCAGCGCTCCGTCTCCAGTAATATTGCATGCAGTGCCGAAACTGTCCTGAAGAGCAAAGATTGTAAGCATCAGTGCTGTTCCCGTCTCGTCAAATCCCAGGACGCCTGTTATCAGCCCCAGGGAAGCCATGACTGTTCCTCCCGGAACTCCCGGCGCTCCGATGGCAAAGACGCCAAGGAGCAGACAGAACAGTACCATTGTTCCAACATCCGGCATCTTCCCGTACAGAATCTGAGATACGGTCATGACGAAGAATACTTCGGTCAGCACGGAACCGCACAGATGGATATTGGCAAACAGAGGAATGCCGAAATCTACCATGTCATCCCGAAGGGGCGGCTCTGATTTCTTCGCACAGCGCAGCGCCACCGCCAGCGTCGCCGACGACGACATAGTTCCGATGGCGGTAATGTATGCCGGTCCGTAGTTCTTTACCACATCCAGCGGGTTGCTGCCCGAATAGATACCTGCTGCGATATAGAGCACCGCCATCCAGAAATAATGCCCCACGATGACGATCAGTACGATCTGAATGAACACCGGCAGCTGTTTTGTGATCGTTCCCTCGTAAGAGAGCGCGCAGAAAGTAAATCCGATAAACACCGGCAGGATCGGGATCACCACTCTGGTCACGGCCTGCAGGACGATCTTCTGAAATTCTTCCAGCATGTTCGTTATAGTCACTGCGTTTGTCCACGTACACGCAAGTCCCAGAAGTACGGATAAGACGAGGGCGCTCATCACTGACATGATCTCAGGAATCTCCAACCGAAAGATCACTTCCGGAAGTTCTTTCAGCCCTTCTACCTCAGAAACAATAGACAGACGGGGAATGATCCCGTATCCGGCAGCCATGGACAGAAGCGCCGCCAGAATGGACGACATATATGCGCAGATCAGCGCTACTCCAAGCATGCGGGAAGCGTTTCTTCCAAGCCTTGTGATCGACGGCGCGATAAATCCGATCACGATCAGAGGCACACAGAAATTGATAAGCTCCGACAATACAAATCTGACAGTTACGACAACATTCATCACTGCGTCGCCGACAGCCCCGGCAGATTCGAATCCTGCGAACTGTCCTGCGATGATTCCGATCACTACTCCTACAAGCAGTTTAAACGGAAGACTGGTGAATACTTTTTTCATTTAAAATCCTCTCTTTTTCTCAGTTTATCATGATGTATTTTTCTGTTCATGATGTGCCGTCCTATTATAATTGATATGTACGGTGCTGGCAACAGATATTTATTTCCATTATTCTTGATATAGTAACAGTTCAGCACGCTCCATTCAGAAAACTGCATTGTCGCTTGACAAAAGTTATATCTGTGTTACGATATCACAGTAAGTGTCCGCGCACAAGGCGGACAGATCAGTTCTAAAGGAGTAAAGCAATGGCACTTTATAATAACAGGATCGTAGTAAAGGTAGGAACTTCCACACTCACAAACGACGCGGGCAAGAGCGACCTGCGCGCCACAGACCGTCTGGTATGTACGCTGGCCGATATCCACAATATGGGATATGAGGTCATCCTCGTATCTTCCGGAGCAATCGCTGTCGGAAGGAACAAGCTGAACATGCATAGCAGGCCGGACAGCACCACCATGAGAATGAAACAGGCCGCAGCCGCCGTCGGGCAGTGCAGCCTGATGTACCTCTATGACAAATTTTTCGGGGATTATGATAAAACGGTAGCCCAGATCCTCCTGAATGCAGAGGATATCGAGCAGGAAGAAAAGAAAGAGAATCTTACGAATACATTTAACGCGCTCCTTGAAATGGGAGTTATACCGATCGTAAATGAAAATGATTCCGTCAGCTACACGGAGATTGAGTCCGAAGACAGACTGTTCGGAGACAATGACATGCTCTCCTCTGTGGTTGCCGTGCTCTGCAAGGCAAAGCGTCTCATCATCTTATCCGATATCGATGGCTTCTATGACAGCGATCCGCGTCTCCACCCGAACGCAAAGCTGATCGAGCAGATCGATACCATCGACGAGAGCGTCTACTCTCTGGCAGGGGGCGCCGGCTCCAGAAGAGGCACCGGCGGCATGCGCACGAAACTTCAGGCTGCGCAGCTGGCCACATCCAACGGGATCGATACGATCGTGACTAATGGAAAGAGCCCGGAAGCTCTTTACGATATCGTGAAAGGCGGGAAAGCCGGAACGCTCTTTACCGGGAAGATATAAATTTATATCAGTGTTTCCTGTTTGAGAAAGAGGCCTTCTCCAGTGTGAGAAGGTCTTTTTTTCGCTCAACCCCGCCTGCATACCCGGTCAGACTCCCGTCCGATCCCAGCACCCGGTGGCACGGCACGATAATCGACACGGGATTGTGTCCTACCGCTCCGCCTACGGCCTGAGCTGACATCGTCTTCATGCCCCGCTGTTCTGCGATCTTATCCGCCAGCTCTTTATATGTAGTGGTCTTACCGTAAGGAATCGTTAAAAGCATCTCCCACACAGCCAGACGGAAATCACTGCCTGTCAGATGAAGCGGCGGGGTAAATTCCGGTTCTTTCCCGGAAAAATAGATGTCCAGCCATCTTTCCGTCTGTTCCAGTACAGATAGTTTTTCTGTTCCTGCTTTTACTTCTGTTTTCGTTCCAGGCATCGTCTCTTTCCTCGTGACTCCGTCTTTTAATATTTCACCGCCGAAGTACTTCTGCCCGTCGAACCACAGGCCGGCAAGCCCTTTTTCATCAGCAGCAAGCGTGATCCTGCCAAGCGGCGATTTATAATGGCAGATATCATACATGAGATATCCCTCCTTTTCCATCATGATCCTCAATGTGATTCCAGAAATTCTTCTACCGTCTGATCAAACTCCCTGTAATTCTCCTTTGCTATAAAATGGCTTCCGTGCAATACCCGGATCTGTGCATTCGGAAGGCTGGCGTAGATCAGTCTCGTATGCTCGTCCTTTATCATGTCGTTATCCCCGGCAATGACAAGCTTCTTTATCTTCTGAAATGCGGGATTTTTATTTTCAGAGAGTTCCTCCGGGCGGATATCAGGATCATGAACCATCAGGCCGAGCATCTCCGCTTTCTTACGCGTCTTTCTGAAAAACTTCGGCGCACATTTTTTCGCAAACAGAATTTTTCCTGACCGTGAAAGGGCAGACGCCGTGTGATATCCAAGAACGATGGGAATCTGAATGGACGGTTTTACTCCTGACGCATCCAGGTTGGCGCCGTTTAGGATGAGATGATCCACCCGCTCCGGATATTTCAGCGCAAAGACGAGCGCGATATTCCCTCCATCCGAGAATCCCAGGATATGTGCCTTGTCAATCTCCTGTTCGTCCATAAAATCATGCAGATCCTCTGCAAACTGCCGGATCGTAAAGGGTTTCTCCCCGCGGGGCGATTGTCCGTGCCCCCGGGTGTCCAGAGCGATCACCCGGTCTTTGTTCTGAAAATATTGGATCTGATGTTCAAAATAACTGCCGTTTTCCCCGTTGCCGTGAAGCAGGATGAGCGGAAATCCTTCTCCGCTTTCTTGAAAATGCAACTGTATGTCCGTACTCATATATCTGCCTCCCTGAATTATTTCTGCGTTTCTTCCGACTTTCTTCTAATTCTTCCTTGGTCTTATCGTCGTGAAAAGCGCCCAGATGATACACATCCCGCAGGCGATCCCGAGCACGTACTGCACCGTCTCCGCCCCGTATGAACCGGACATTTCAAGATCTCCCTGAACGGCGTAACTCATTGCATAGTAGAGCGTTCCTCCCGGAACAAGAGATACCACCGCCGGGATGAGGAACAGCGTGGCCGGCGCTTTCAGAAGCCGCGCCAGGATCTCCGCATACATGGCGGCAAAAGCGCTTGCTGCAAATGCCGCTGCGAATATTCCGTCCGACCACTGCATGCTCATCAGATACACGCCCCAGCAGAGCAGCCCGCCTGCAGACGCCGGAACAAGAAGTCCGGGCCGGAGTCTGAACATCATGCAGAACCCCATACTTCCTATAAAAGCAGCGATAAGCTGAATCACTATCTTTTCCATACTCAACCTCCCATGATCCACATCGAAGCCATGAAACCGCCTGCCAGCGCGCCCGCCCACAAAAGGGATTCCAGGAAGCGCATCGTTCCCGCGATGGTATCGCCCACCAGCATATCTTTTACAGAATTGGTGATCGCGATCCCCGGGATCAGCAGCATAATATCTCCGATGATGATCTTATCCGCCTGAAGGTCGGGCAATAACGACGTCAGTCCATATATCCCGATTCCTGAGGCCAGTGAACATAAAAGATTAAATATCAGGCGGTTCGGACAGCGGGGTATAAAATAATACTGACAGAAGCAGATAAATACCGCGAATATCCCTGCCGCCGCTCCGTCTCCCGGTGTTCCCCCGAAGAATACGGAGAATGCGGCCGCCGCCATAACAGATCCCAGGTAAACATACCACCGCGGCACATCCTCGCTGCGTATCCTACTGATCTCTTCCTTTAATTCCTGAACAGTGAGTCCGTCTTCACAGCATCGCCGGCTCAGGGCATTAAGCCTCTCCAGCTTATCCAGATCGGTTCCCGCCATCTGCCCGATCCTTCGCGTCTGGGTAAACTCGCTTCCGTCCGGGAATGTCATCGTCACAACGATACTGGCCGTAATGGCAAGCACGTCCATCCTGACGGCCCCATAAGCTTTTCCGAGACGAATCATTGTATTTTCCACTCGTTTCACCTCTGCTCCCGTGCTTAAGAGCAGTTCCCCCATATCAAGGATCTGATGGAGGATCTCATTTCCTGTATCAGCCTTCATTTCATCCACCTGCTAAAAAGAGCAGACCCTTTCGCTGCAATCTCTGAATCTTCAAAGTTTCTGAAAGTGTCTGCTCCTATTATATTCCTATACTGTCGCAATATCAATGAGCGTCAGTTTCTTGATATCTGTATTCTCAAGACTTGTAATCAGCGCCTCCGCCGTATCGATGGCCGTCAGCACATTTACACCTGTCTCGATGGCATTTCTTCGGATGACGAATCCGTCCTTGGAGTGCTCCGCTCCCTGTGCCGGAATATCGATAACAAGGTCGATCTTATGTCCTAAGATCAGGTCGAGGAGGTTCGGTGACTCCTGCT
>ERZ1643246.2096-NODE-2096-length-19921-cov-6.233766_pt1 | contig 19921 bp, 21 predicted proteins | sample MGYA00579265_ERZ1643246 | MGnify/ENA primary metagenome ERZ1643246 (study PRJEB29033, sample SAMEA4952261) | chicken gut metagenome | biome: Broiler Chicken; feature: Gastrointestinal Tract; material: Caecum | place: Ireland | collected 2018 | study: Broiler...
CACTACTTTCAGATAGTACAAACTCAGAGAGAAAAGGTTTTACAATGTCTGAAAAGTCTATTGGACCTGTTTTTGATAATTTATTTGAAGGATGTAAAAAAAGAATAGTAGTAGCAACATTTGCTTCAAATGTTCATAGAGTTCAACAAATAGTTAATTCAGCAGTTAAATTTGGAAGAAAAATAGCTATTTCAGGTAGAAGTATGATAAATATGATTGAAGCTGCAAGAAACCTAAATTATATCGATGCACCAGATGATTTGTTTATTGATATTGATATGATAAAAAACTTTACTGATGAACAATTAGTTATAATAACAACAGGAAGCCAAGGAGAAACAATGTCAGCTCTAACAAGAATGGCAAATGGCGAACACAAAAAAGTAACAATAACAAGTAATGATTTAGTAATAATATCAGCAAATCCAATACCAGGAAATGAAAAATCAGTATCAAAAGTAATAGACCAATTAATGAAAATAGGAGCAGAAGTTGTATATAGTGCATTAGCAGATGTGCATGTATCAGGACATGCATGCCAAGAAGAACAAAAATTAATATTATCATTGCTAAAGCCAAAATACTTTTTACCAGTACATGGAGAATATAGACAATTAATGGCACATAAAGACACAGCTATAGAAGTAGGAATACCTAAAGACAATATATTTATAACAGTAAATGGTAGAATACTAGAACTAAATGAAAAAGAAGCAAAATTTACAGGAACAGTACCAGCAGGAAGAGTAATGGTAGATGGACTTGGAGTAGGCGATGTAGGAAATATAGTATTAAGAGATAGACAACATTTATCACAAGATGGACTTATAGTAATAGTAATGTCAATGGATAATCAAACAGGAGAAATAGTATCAGGACCAGATGTAATCTCAAGAGGATTCGTATATGTAAGAGAATCAGAAAACTTAATGGAAGAAGTAAAATCATTTATAAAAGAAGAAATAGACGAATTAGAAAATAGGCATGTAAGAGATTGGTCAACTATAAAGTCAACACTAAAAGATGAACTAAGAGACTATATTTTTGATAGAACAAAAAGAAATCCGATGATATTACCAATAATAATGGAGGTATAACAAAAATTCAAGTAAAAGTTCAACCAAAGGGGACGGGCCTTTTTGGTTGAAAAATGAAATTAGTGGGGGCACGGAAAGGAAAAAGATGCCCAGAATTTCAAGAAAAAATATAATCGGAAAATGTTTTCATTTAATGTCACAAGGAATTAATAAAGAAAAAATATTCTTAGATAATATGTGGAAAGAAAAATATAAGGAATTATTAAAAAAATATTCATTAGAATATAAAATAAATATAATATCTTATTGTATAATGAATAATCATGTACATTTATTAGTATATGTAGATGATGTAAATAATTTAAGTAAATTTATGCACAGGATTAATACAATATATGCATCTTATTATAACCGTGAAAATAATAGAGTAGGATATGTTTTTAGAAATAGATATCAGGTGCAAACTATAAAAGATGAGATGCATTTAAAAACTTGCATAGTATATATACATAATAATCCTGTAAAAGCAGGCATTGTAAGGAAATGTAATGAGTATAACTATAGTAGTTTTTATGAGTATATAGAAAAAGCAGAAGTGATTTCTATTCAAGTTTTAAAAGAAATATTAAATATAAATGAATATCCAGAATTACTAGAATTTATTATAAAAACTCATAAAAATGAATATAAGTATAAATTCCTTGAAATAGAAGAAAAAATAAATTATAATAACCTTGTAAAAAGATTAAAAAAGCAAAAATACACAAATAAAGAAATTATTTATGAACTAAAAAATGTATATAATTTATCAGAAAGAAAAATATCAGAGTACTTAGAAATCAGTAGATATCAAGTAAGAAAAGAAATTTAAAAATATAATTTCAACCAAAAAGGACCGTCCCCAATGGTTGAAAAGGAGGTCATAATGGATTATAAAGATTTAGCAAATGTTATTTATCCAGATGTTAAGGATATAGAATATTATGAAAAAAAGTATATGCCTAGAAATTTACCAGAAGGTGCAGAGGTTACTAGGTTTGCACCAAGTCCAACTGGTTTTGTTCACATTGGAGGTTTATACCAGTGTATTATAAACAGAGCTTTAGCTAATCAAACTGGAGGAGTTTTTTACCTTAGAATTGAAGATACTGATCAAAAAAGAAAGATAGAAAATGGTGTAGAACAGATTATACAGGCTATTGCTAATTTTGATTTTATACCTGATGAGGGTATGATTTCTGAAACAGAAGAAAAAGGAGATTATGGTCCATATAAACAAAGTGAAAGAAGAGAAATATACCATGCTTTTGCTAAATATTTGATTGAACAGGGAAGAGCATATCCTTGTTTTGCAACTCCAGATGAAATAGAAGAGATTCGTAAAAAGCAAGAGGCCGCAGGATTAAGAACTGGATTTTATGGTATTTGGGCAAAATATAGAAATTTATCTGTTGATGAAGCTATTGAAAGAATAAAAAATGGTGACAGTTTTGTTATAAGGCTTCGCTCAAATGGAAGAGAAGATAGAAAGATAAAAGTAAAAGATAGTGTAAGAGGTCATATAGAGTTTCCTGAGAATGACCAAGATGCTGTATTAATAAAAGCAGATGGGCTTCCTGTTTATCATTTTGCACATGTTGTTGATGATCATCTAATGAAAACTACAACTGTTGTACGCGGTGAGGAATGGATTTCATCTACACCTCTTCATATAGAGTTATTTAATGCTTTTGGATTTAAGGTTCCTAAATATGCGCAGGTTCCTAATATACTTAAAGAAGAGGACGGTAAGAAAAGAAAAATAAGTAAAAGGAAAGATCCAGAAGCTGCAGTTGATTATTATCATGAAGAAGGTATCCCAAGTGATGCTGTTTGTGAATATCTAATGAATATTATTAATTCTAGCTTTGAAGGTTGGAGAAGGGCTAATCCTAGTAAAGATATGTCAGAGTTTAAACTTGAACTTTCTAAAATGGGTGTTAGTGGTGCTGTATTTGATATGGTAAAATTGTTAGATGTTTCTAAGAATATTATTGCAAGATATACAGCTAATCAAGTTTATGATTATGTTCAAACTTGGGCTAATAAATATGATAATGAATTAGCAAATTTATTAAAAGATAAAGAATATGCTCTTAAAGTATTTGGAATTGAAAGAGATAATCAAAAAAAGCCAAGAAAAGATTTATCTAAGTGGTCTGATGTTAAGGATAATATTATTTATATGTATATAAGACCAACAAGTTTTGACTTTGATAAAATTACTGGAGAAAATGCTAAAAAAATAATAGAAGAATACATAAATGTATATGATTTTTCAGATGATAAGCAAGTTTGGTTTGACAAGATAAAAGATGTTGCAGAAAAGATGGGATATGCAAGAGAGGTTAAGGAATATAAACAAAATCCAGAAGCTTTTTTAGGACATGTAGGTGATGTTAGTACAGTTATAAGGTTGGCATTAACTGGAAGAAGAAATACTCCAGATATGTATGAAATAATGCAAGTATTAGGAAAAGATGAAGTTGAAAGTAGATTTAAAAGTTTCTTGGATATTGTAAAATAAAGTAAGATTCAACTCAAGAGGTGAGTTTATGGAATATAATATAGGTGATATTGTAAGAACAAAAAAGATGCATCCATGCGGAAATAAAGAATGGGAGATTACAAGAATAGGAATAGATTTTAAACTTAAGTGCTTAAAGTGTGGAAGAGTAGTTACATTACCTAGAGAAAAGGCTTTAAAAGCAATTACTAAAAAGATATCTGAATAGAATTAATATCATATCAAGAGTAAAATAAGAATAGACTTAATTAGTAAAGTTAATTTAAAATTACTAATTAAGCCTTTTTATTGAATTTGATGTATATTTTTAGATTTCTTAAGATTATATTAATTGGTCAGTTATTATTGACATAAGATAGATTAGCATCATATAATATATATAAGGGAGATTATATAAACGGAGTAAAAAATGGAAAGAAGTTTAAAAACTATACAAAATGCAACACAAGATAAAGAATTTATGGAAATAATTAATGATATAATAAATAATGAGACTGTAAAAAAGATGAAGAAATATAGACAACATTATGATGTAAATACATATGAACATTGCTTAAATGTAGCATATCTAAGCTATAAGATATGTAAAAAACTAAATTGGGACTATAAATCAATGGCAAGGGCTGCAATGTTACATGATTTATTCCTATATGATTGGAGAAAAAGTAAAAAAGAATTAAAGTTAGATGGATATCATGCATTTGTACATCCTAAAATAGCACTAGATAATGCTTCAAAATTATTTGAATTGAATAAAAAGGAAAAAGATATAATAGTAAAACACATGTGGCCTGTTACACTAGCTTTTCCTAAATATAAAGAGACATTTGTTATTACAATTACAGATAAGATAAGTGCAATGCAAGAGTCGCTAAATTATTACAGTAATAGAATGCAAAGTAAAAAAGTTTATAGATATACATATATATTCTTATGTTTAATATTTTTAGGTAAAATTATATAAAAATATGCATATATAAATATTTTTTAGAAAAGAGGTATTTTAATGATAAAAGTACTTGTAAATGGTTGTAATGGTAAAATGGGACAAGAAGTAATTTCAGAAATTAGTAGTAATGAAGCTTTTGAGGTTGTTTGTGGCGTTGATAAAAATGGAAATGATAAATATAATTTTAATGTGTATACAGATTTAAATGATATAAAAGAAAAGCCTGATATTATTATAGACTTTTCTATTCCAAAAGCTACTATGAACATTTTAGAGTATGCTAAAAACAATAAAATACCTATTGTAATTGCAACTACAGGCTTATCAGATGATAATTTAAGAAGTATAAAAGAAGCATCTAAAGAAATAGCTATTTTTCAATCTGCAAATATGTCATATGATATTAGTTTAATGAAAAAGATAGTTGCAGAAGTTGCAAAAGCTATACCTGATACTGATATTGAAATAGTAGAAACACATCATAATAGAAAAATAGATGCACCAAGTGGTACAGCTCTTTTACTTGCAAGCAGTATAAATGAGGCATTAGGAAATACTAAAAAATATGATTTTGATAGAACTAGTAAAAGAGAGAAAAGAAGTAAAGATGAGATAGGTTTTTCTTCAATAAGGGGAGGAAATATTGTAGGAGAACATACTGTTAGCTTTTTTGGAGAATATGAAACTTTTGAAATAACACATAGAGCATATTCAAGAGGATTATTTGCTAAAGGAGCACTTAAAGGTGCTAAATACATTATGGGTAAGAAAAATGGATTGTATACAATGGATGATATTGTATAGATTAATTGGTAAATTTATTTTAAGTAATAAATAAAATAAGTTCTAAGTAAAATTAGAACTTATTTTCTATTTCTTCCCATACTTTTTCTGTATATATCTTTCTTTCTGATGAAAATGGTAAAAATGTTAAGTCATGAAGAGGATTTAAGTTGTTTTGTAAATTACTAACAACATCATCTACCTTTGTTATTGCAATTTTATCTGCTTTATTAGCTATAATAATGCATGGTAGGTTTTGATTGATTATATAATTATACATTAATTTATCATCTTCAGTAGGATTATGCCTTATATCTATAAGAAAAATAACTAAAGATATATTCTTACATTTTTTCAAATATTCTTCAATAAAATTACCAACTTTAGATTGTTCTTCTTTTGACATTTTACTAAAACCATAACCAGGCAAATCTACAAAGTAAAATGAATTATTAATTTTATAAAAGTTTATTAATCTAGTTTTACCAGGTTCACTACTGGTTCTTGCTAATTTTTTTCTATTAATCATTGAATTTATAAAAGAAGATTTTCCAACATTGGATTTTCCTACTAAAACTATTTGTGGTAAATTATCATTAGGATATTGACTTGGCTTAGTTGCTGATATTGTAAATTCACTGCTTTTTATTACCATAATTTATACCTCTTCTTTTTAGCATTTTTTTATATTACATTTATTAATTATTTATTAGGAATAAGTTTTTTAGTTCCTCCCATATATGGCCATAGGACTTCTGGTATATCAACACTACCATCTGGATTATAATGATTTTCTAATAGTGCTATTAACATTCTAGGTGGAGCAACTACAGTATTATTTAGAGTATGTGCAAAGTAGTTTCCTTTTTCTCCTTTTATTCTAATTCCTAATCTTCTAGCTTGAGCATCTGTTAGATTAGAACAACTTCCGACTTCAAAGTATTTTTTTTGTCTTGGGCTCCATGCTTCTACATCACATGATTTTGCTTTTAAATCAGCTAAATCACCACTACAGCATTCTAATGTTCTTACTGGAATATCCATACTTCTAAATAATTCTACAGTATATGACCATAGTTTATCATACCAATTCCAACTATCTTCTGGTTCACATACAACTATCATTTCTTGTTTTTCAAATTGATGTATTCTATATATACCACGTTCTTCTATACCATGTGCACCTTTTTCTTTTCTGAAACAAGGTGAATAAGATGTCATTGTATATGGAATATCTTTTTTATTTAGTATTTGACCTTTAAATTTTCCAATCATTGAATGTTCACTAGTTCCAATTAAATATAAATCTTCACCTTCTATTTTATACATCATAGCATCCATCTCTTCAAAAGACATAACACCATCAACTACATCACCGTGTATCATAAAAGGAGGTATACAATAAGTAAATCCTTTGTTAATCATAAAGTCTCTTGCATAAGCAAGAACTGCAGAATGAAGTCTTGCAATATCTCCAAGTAAATAATAAAAACCATTACCTGCTACTCTTCTAGCAGAATCTAAATCAATTCCTGAAAATTTTTCCATAATATCTGTATGGTATGGTATTTCATAATCTGGAACTTTAGGTTCACCAAATTTTTCTATTTCTACATTAAATGTATCATCTTTACCAATAGGAACAGTATCAGATATAATATTAGGTATTTTATACATACGAACTTTTAATTCTTCAGAGTATTTATTCTCTAAAACTTCATTTTCGCCTAACTCTTTATTAATATTCTGAACTTCAAGTTTAATATTTTCAGCTTCATCTTTTTTGCCTGATTTCATAAGTAAGCCTATTTGACTACTTAGGCTATTTCTCTTACTTCTAAGCATATCACCTTTAGATGTAAGTTCTCTATACTTTTTATCTAATTCAATAATTTCATCTACAAGAGGAAGTTTGTAATCTTGAAACTTTTTCTTTATGTTTTCTTTAACAATTTCAGGATTTTCTCTCAAAAATTTAATGTCTATCATATTATTACCCCTTTAATATATTTTTTTATTTTACTATATATTATGTAACTATTTTATCATCAAATATTCATTTTTACAATATTTTTTGGAATTTTTTTGCATAATTGGAAATGGTGGTGAATATAATAGAAAGAGGAAGAGGAGGTTTTATGGAGGATAAATATATAAAGGATAGATTTTTAATTGAAATGACTGAAGAAGAGGAGAAAAAAGATATTTTAAGAAATATTTTTCATACAAAAGCAGAACTTACTAATGCTAATAAAAATTTTGAGTTTGCAAATAATAATGAATTGATAGATTATTATGTTTATAAAATAAAGTCTATGCAAGCACAGTTAGATGGATTAATAAAACTTGCTAAAGAAAAAGGAATTGAAGTTGAAAAATTAGCATAATTATATTTTGTCCATCATACATTTAATCAGGTGATTGTGATGGATATAACTATAATAGTTTCTGTAATAACTTGTATTATTTTTATTTTAATTTTTGGAAAGATTCTTCTATTTCCAATGAGAAAAGTATTTAAGCTTATATTAAACACTTTCCTAGGAGGGCTTGCTATTTGGATTATTAATATAATAGGAACATCTTTTGATTTTCATATAGGTTTAAATATTATAACATCAATTATTGTTGGAATACTTGGAATTCCTGGTGCTATTCTTTTAATATTATTAAAGGTATTTTGTGGTATTGGATAATATTTATTTGACATCTCTAACTTATATATATTACAATTAATTTATACTAATAATTATAGTAAAGAATTGAGAATATAACAAAATAAGGAGAAGAATTATGATATCTATTAAAAATTTATTTGAAAATGATGATGTTAAGGTGATAGAAAGAAGAGAAAATATTTCTGTTATTGAATATCAAAGAGATGTAAGTGTTAATAAATCATCTGCTATTAATGAGTACTTTGCATCTAAAATGAATGTTAGAAGAAGGCAAGTTCTTATTGAACTTAATAATAGTGAATTTATAACTAGTGCTGGTGCTATGCAATATGCTGCTGGTAATATTGAAAGTAAGACTAATGTTAAGGGTGTGGGTGATTTTATTGGTAAAGCTATAAAGGGAAGTGTTACTAAAGAGTCTGCTGCTAAGCCTAAATATTATGGTACAGGACTTCTAGCGTTAGAACCTACATATAGTTACATTTTGATTGAAGATGTTTCTAATTGGAATAATGGTATGGTTTTGGAAGATGGAATGTTTTTGGCTTGTGATGGAAATATAGATAATAATGTTGTTATGCGATCAAATATTTCTTCTGCTGTTCTTGGTGGTGAAGGTTTATTTAATCTAAAACTTACAGGAAAAGGACTTGCAGTTTTGGAAAGTCCAGTGCCTAGAGATGAATTAGTTGAAGTGTATTTAGAAAATGACCAGATTAAAATAGATGGTAATTTAGCTGTGGCTTGGTCTGGTTCTCTTAACTTTACAGTGGAAAAGTCTACAAGAAGTTTAGTAGGTTCTGCTGTAGCAGGAGAAGGCTTTGTAAATGTTTATAGAGGAACTGGTAAATTACTTATGGCTCCTGTAAGACCTGAGGTAAGTAATAATATTTTGAATTATAATACTAGAGTTAAGGTATAATTAAAATAAGGCTAAAATAAAGTAAGCTAAAATAAATAAAAAAATATATATTTTGTCTTTCTAATTAAAAGAAATTGTGGTAGAATGTAACAAATACTTTAAAGGAGATGACGTCATGTTTGATGTTATTTTATTACTTATAGTCTTAATACTTGGAATTAAACTCTTAAAAGATGCAGCTGGTTGTTTTATGCGGTTCTTTGGTTTAGTTTTAATATTAACATTTGTTATAGTACTTATTAGGATGATAGGAAAATTTTAAAAAAGACACTGCCTTTTGGTAGTGTTTTATATATAATTTAAATCTAATAGAAAATAATAATTAATTTAATATATATATTAATTGAAAAAAATATTAAAGTTTGATACAATGCTTATGAAAAAAATTAAATTATATAACTAAAAAGAAGGAGAAAAAATGCTTAAAACACTTGAGGCTGTATATATATATATATATATATCGTAAGATTTAATAGAAAAAATAAATATAAACATAGAGAAGCTATGTATATTATGCGAACGTAAAATCGTATATTATACATAGTTTATTTTATCACCAATATGCAATAATAAATGCTTGCATATAATATTTTGATATGATACAACTTAGAAAGAATAAAACCAAGAAGAAATGAAATAATAGGAGGAAAGTTGTTATGGAAAAGTTACTATTATTTGTCAATGGTACGACTGAAGAAGTGGCTTTAATACTTGCTAGAGATATAGCAAGTCAATATCGGAGAGTAAGGGAGGAAAGTGAAAAAGAATATTTTCCAGTACCAACTAGAAGAATAAGAAATAAGAGAGAAATTGAAGAGAATCTTTTAAGAGAAAGTATTTACTATAAAGTATTAGATGTTTTCTCTGATAGAAAGAAATTGAGAAAGTACAGGGTAAAAGATGACAAGAAAAGAGGAGCAACTAAAATTAATATTGATAACTCATCCGATTTTCTTGGTGAATTTTCTAGTTATGTTATAGGACAATATGAATTTTACTTGAAAAACAACATGTTAATCAAAATAATAGAACCATAACGTAAAAAAGGGCCGCCATTTTTGGCGGCTCATATTTATTCTACAGTAACCGATTTAGCTAAATTTCTTGGTTTATCAACATCTAATCCTTTATTTTTAGCAATATAATATGAAAATAATTGAAGAGGTATAACTGAAAGTATAGGAGAAAGCATAGGATTACATTTTGGAACCTCTATATTTAATTTAGAATTAATATTAGGCAATTCTTGATTAGTTACTATCATTACATTAGCACCTCTAGTAATAACTTCTTCTAAATTACTAATAATTTTCTCAACTAAATTAGGATTAGTTGCAATCCCTACAACTGTAGTGCCATTTTCAATTAAAGCAATAGGACCATGTTTTAATTCACCAGCAGCATATGCCTCTGAATGAATATATGAAATTTCTTTTAGTTTTAAAGAAGCTTCCATTGAAACAGCATAATCAGTATTTCTCCCTATAAAGAACATATCTTTTTGTGAATATACTTCTTTAGCAAACTCTTGTATTTTTGAAGTATCTTCAAGTATTATTTTTACTTTATCAGGAAGTTCTAATATCTCCATTTTAAAATCTTCCAATTCTTTAGAAGAGTATCCTAAAATCTCAGCAAAGTATACAGCTAAAATATTTAAAAGGACAACTTGAGCAGTATATGCTTTTGTAGATGCAACTGCAATTTCAGGCCCTGCATGTGTATAAATTGTGTAATCAGCTACTCTTGTTATAGAACTACCTATAACATTTACTACAGCTAAAGTCTTACTACCTAAACTTTTAGCAAGTTTTAGTGCTGCAATAGTATCTGCAGTTTCACCTGATTGGCTAATAAATATACATAAAGTATGTTTATCTATAAGCGGATTTCTATATCTAAATTCTGATGCCATATCAACTTCTACAGGAATTTTGCAAAAATGTTCAAAAGCATATTTAGCAGCGATTCCAGCATGCATAGCAGTACCGCATGCAACTATATATATTCTATTTATATCTTTTAAATCAATCTTTAAATCATCAAAATAACATTTTTCATTAGGTTTTAATCTAGAGCCAATAGTCTCCATAATAGAGGTTGGTTGTTCAAAAATTTCTTTAAGCATATAGTCTTCAAAGCCATTTTTCTCACTACTTGCACAATCCCATTCTATATCTTTTATATCTTTTTCTACTTTATTAAGGTCAATATCATAAAATTCAATAGAATTTTTAGATATAACAGAAATTTCTAAATCATCTAAGAAATAGAATTTATTAGTATAATTTAGAACAGCAGGAATATCTGATGCTATAAAGTTTTCTCCATTTCCAATCCCTATAACTAAAGGACTATCTTTTCTTGCAACTATAATTTTGTTTTTTAATAAAGGTGATATTACCTCTATTGCATAACTACCTTTTAAATCTTTAATAGTTTTAGCTATAGCTTTAAGTATATCATTTTCTAAAGAATAATAATATGAAATTAAATTAGGTATAACTTCAGTATCTGTTTGTGATATTAACGTATATCCTTTATTTTCTAAAAAGTTTCTTAAATCTGTGTAATTTTCAATAATCCCATTATGAACTACTGCAAAAGTCTTAGAATTATCTAAATGAGGGTGAGCATTCTCCTTTGATGGAATACCATGAGTTGCCCATCTAGTATGAGCAATACCTATATTACCATTTAAAGTATTTAAGATAGGATTTTCCTCTAGATTCTTAACTCTACCTTTATCCTTAACAACTTCTAGAGAATTGTTCTCTAAAACACATATACCAGAAGAATCATATCCTCTGTATTCTAATGAAAGCAATCCTTTAATAAGCACTGGTACAGCTTTCTTTGTACCAATGTAACCTACTATTCCACACATATATGGACCTCCTATAAAAATATATTTGGTTCACAAAGGCTAGTGACATTTTTTTGTTATATATTATTACTAATATCTTTTTAAAACATCTTAGACAGTAGCATGCCTTAGAGCATCCGCCGAATATTTCGATAAACTCTATCCTCGTCAACAATTAAATTTATGTAATTGTCCAGGCGCTAATATATTTTACATAAATAAATATATTTTACTATTAAAATCTATGTGAACATAATATATAATATACAACAGATAATGAAAAGTTGCAAGTGTTTGACAAAAATATAATAATTGGCTATTATTCTAAATAAGGTGAATACTAACTTTTAATATATTAGGAGAAGCTTATGAATTATATGATATATCATTTTGAAATTGGAGATATGGTAATTGGCGAAGAAAATGAGAAAATTGTTTTAATTGAATTTTTAAAAGATATTAAAGTAAAAAGAAAAATAATAAATAGTTCTAAGAAAATAGAAACAAAAGAAATAAAAAAGGCATATATAGAACTTAAAGAATATTTTGAGGGAGGAAGAAAAGTTTTTGATATACCTATAAAATTAAATGGAACAGACTTTCAAAAGAAAGTTTGGGAAGAACTTTTAAAGATTCCATATGGAGAAACTAAAAGTTATTTAGATATTGCAAAATCAATAGGAAATCCTAAAGCATGTAGAGCAGTAGGTATGGCTAATAACAAAAATAAAATAATTATAATAGTGCCTTGCCATAGAGTAATAGGAAGTAATAAAAAATTAGTTGGATATGCAGGTGGATTAGATGTAAAAGAAAAATTACTTAATCTAGAAAAAGCTAATAAATAAATTTTAAAATTATTAAATTAAATCATATATAAATAAATATATTATACAAGGATATTAAATATGAAAGAAAATAAAGATGTGGATAAGCAAGAAATATCAATTTTATTAAATAATCTAAAACAAGAAAAATCAGATGATAAGAAAAAAATAATTTTTGAAGAGTTATATAAAAAATATAGTAATATTGTATACAAAATAGCATTTAGTATATTAAAAAATGAAGATAATGCAAAAGATATAATGCAATGTGTATTTTTGAAAATATATAAAATTCCAAAAGAAAACTTGCCAAGCACAGGAGAGATGTCTTGGCTATATACAGTAACTAAAAATGAAGCACTAAATTATATAAATAAAAAATACAATAAGGATATTTCATTAAATGAAGTAAGTGATATATCAAAAGAATGCTTAGAACTTCAGAAAGTATTAGAAGATGAAAAAATAAACAGACTACTTAAAAATTTAAATGATGAAGAAAAAGAAATAGTAAAATTAAAAATAATAGGTAATTTTTCATTTAAAGAAATAGCAAAGATGTTAGGTAAAAGTGAAAGCACAATTAAATGGAAATACTATAAATCTTTAAATATTATAAAAGTACTTTTTACTAATATAGCTATATGTGTAATTTCTCTAGGTATTTACATTAAATTAAAAAATAATAATAGGAAAGCTAATATAAATCAGTTAGAAAGTAATGAACAAACAAATATAACTATAGTTGTTAAGGAAAACGAGACACAAACAGATTCGGCTATAACTTCTAATAAAGAGGAAAATGGCAAAGAAGAAAATACATTTGAATATGAACAAAACATAGAATTAGAAAATATTACAGTTCAAGAATCACAAGAATTAAATAAAGATAATACAACTAATATCGAAGTATTAGAAACAGCAATTTTTCTAGTTTTACTAATCAGCATAATAAGCATTTTTGCATCTATAGTAATTTTGATTAAAAATAAGATAAAAAATAATAAAAAAGTATAAAATAAAAAATATAAAAATTATGTTGTTAAATAAAATAATCTGATGTATAATAAATGCAATTACTTTTGAAGAGGAGTTGTATAATTATGCGGAAACCTTTCATGGTAGAATTTTCTGGAACACCGGAGGCAGGAAAAACGACCACAATTAGAACTGTGGCAAATATGTTAAGAGCAAAAGAATATACAGTAGAAGTCCTTACAGAATCTGCAGAAATATTACCAAATGAAATTACTAAAGGGTCATGGGATGCTAACTTGTGGATGCATTATCATACACAAGCAGGAATATTAAGGTCTTTGTACCTTGATAAGGATATAATCTTAATAGATAGAGGTTTAATAGATAGTAAATTTTATGGGGTAAAATTTTTGACAGAAGGTTTGATAGGTAAAGAACAATATAATATTTTTTGCAAACAGTTTTTAAAGGAATTGTATCCAGATTTATTTATAGGGCTTACTGTAAATGCTGATACATCAATTCAAAGAAGAGGTGGAGAAGGAAGATTAGTAAATCGAGAGTATGTAGAGCGGTATAATAGAATTTTTAAAAAATATTATAACGAAGAAGTAAAACAGAAAAAGGTACTATTGGACACAACATCATTAGATGTGTACGAAATGAATCAAAAGGTTTTTGAAGTAATTGAGCAAAAATTGCCATAAGACTTATACTAGTGCAGAACTCTGCACTAGATTATATTAATAAATAAAGGAGAAAAGATGGATTTCTTTATAACTGAAATAAATAAAATATGCATGGAAAATAAAAAAGTAGCAATGTTTATAGATATGGATGGTACAATTGTAAACTATCCAGTGTATTTAAAAGGTACAATATCAAATACAACAAGTGGTAAATTTATAAATGAAAAGCCTATTAAATTAATTATAGATAAACTAGAAGAAATTAGTAAAATAAATAATATTGATTTATATATTCTAACATTATCTAAAAACTCAATTATAGTTGAAGAAAAGAAAGAATGGCTAAAAAAGAATATTAATTATATAACTCCTAATAGGTGGATTATATTAGATAAACAAAAAGGTGAATATAATAGTGATAACAGAGACTATGTTAAGGCTTGGAAAATGAAAGAAATAAAGGAAAAATATAATTATGATAAAGTTATACTATTAGATGATGACCATGAAATTCTAAAAACTACGTTAAATGAATTAAAAGAAAATTCTAAAGTATATCATATATCTACAGCTATTATATAAAAATTATAAATAAAGATAATAAATAAAAATAATAAAATTAAACAATAAGTGTAAAAGCAATAAATTATGTAAATAAAATTATCATAATTCATTGCTTTTTTTCTACTTTTTTGATAAAATAAAAGAATAGTAAAAAGAGAATAAAAACAAAAATGTATTAATAAAATATAGAAATAAAAAAGAAAAAAATAAAATAAGAAAGAAAGGAAAATGTCTTATGGAATATAGGTATAAACCAACTGGAGTATGTTCAAGAGAGATTATATTAGATATAGAAAATGGAATGGTAAAAGACCTAAAAGCAGTAGGAGGATGTAATGGAAACTTGCAAGGGATAGCATCTTTAGTAAAAGGAATGCCAGTTGAACAAGTAAAAGAAAGATTAAAGGGGATAAAATGTGGAATAAGAAACACATCATGCCCAGATCAAATATCAAAAGCATTAGAAGAATATTCTAAAGGCCATAAACTTAAATAAAAGGGGTTACATATGAATTATATTTTAAGAGACTTGGCAAATAAGGATAAATTCAAAAAATATATAAATAATAATACCTACCCGATGAATCTATCGGGTCTTGCTTTTGCTGCAAAAGCCCAATTAATAGCTACAACATATGAAGAAAAGAGAAATCCTATTTGTTTAATAACATATAATGAAATACAAGCAAAAGAAATGATAAAAAACTTAAATTACTTTTTAAAAGAAAGCATATATTTTCCTAAAAAAGAAATCTCAGCATATGACTATGATGTAGAAAGTAATGATATAGAATATGCAAGAATTGATGTATTAAATAAAATATATGAAAAAAAAGCAAAGGTAATAGTAACAACAATAGAAGCAATAATGCAGAAAATGATAATGCCAAGTAGTTTGTATAGTTCTGCACTATTTATAAAAAATGATGATGAAATTAATATAGAGAATATAAAAAAATCATTAATAGACTTAGGATATACAAGAGTAGACCTAGTAGAAAATAGAGGAGAATTTAGCATTCGTGGAGATATTATAGATATAGGGATAGAAGAAAATGAAGGAATAAGAATAGAACTTTGGGGAGATACAGTAGATTCATTAAGAAGATTTAAATTAGCATCTCAAAGGTCGGTAGACATGCTAAAAAACATAAAAATATATCCAGCAACAGAAAATATTTTAGAAAACTCATTAGAAACTATATGTAATAGAATAGAAAATAACAAGAAAGAATATTCTTTAGAAGATATAGAAATTATAAAAGAAGGAAATTATTTTAGTAAAATTAATAAATATTTTAATGAATTTTATATAAAAAGTACAAACTTTTTAGAATATATAAAAGACTTTGATATATTTATAGATGAGAAAGAAAAAATAAATCAAAGAATAGACGCAATAAAAAAAGAAAATCAAAATTTAATAAAAACTTTAGTAGAAAAAGAAAAAGATGTACCTGAACTTTTAGAAGAGTTAAATGATTTTAATGCAGAATTTGACAAAGTAATATATTTAGAAGAAAGAGATACTTTAAAAAATGACTTTAATACAAAAGAAAGAAATTTGTTTAAAGGAGATATAAAAAGTTTAAGTATATCAGTAAAAGAAGCAATAGATAATAAAAAGAAAGTAGTAATACTTGCAGGAAATGAAGATAATGCTAATAAAATAAAAAAAGCATTAGAAATAGATTCTTTAGTATTAGACAACCTAGACAATATTATATTAAAGCCAGGAGAGGTAATAATATCACTAGGTGCTCTTTCTAGTGGATTTGAAGATACTGATACTAATCTTTTAGTTATAAGTAGTGATGAATTTTTTGTAAAAGCTAAGAAAAATAAAAAAGTTTCAGACACATTTAAAAGTGGGGAAAAAATTGTATTTGCAGATTTAAAAGTAGGGGACTATATTGTACATAAAAACCATGGTATAGGTATTTATGCTGGTGTAAATACAATTAAAGAAGATGGAGTTATAAAAGATTACATAGAACTTAAATATAAAGATGGAGATATTTTATATGTACCTACAGATGCTTTAGATAATGTTAGAAAATATATAGGTTCAGAAGGAGGATTAAAACTTAATAAATTAGGTACTAAAGAATGGGAAAATACTAAAGCAAAAGTAAAAGGTAATTTAAGAGCAGTTGCAAAAGAACTTATAGAACTTTATGCTAAAAGAGAGCATGCAAAAGGTTTTGCTTTTTCAAAAGATAATGTTTTCCAAAAACAATTTGAAGATAGTTTTCCATATAAAGAGACAGACGACCAATTAAGATGTATAGAAGAAGTAAAAAAAGATATGGAAAGTCCTAAACCAATGGACAGACTTCTTTGTGGAGATGTAGGATATGGAAAAACAGAAGTAGCAATAAGAGCAGCATTTAAAGCAGTAATGGATAGTAAACAAGTAGCATATTTAGCACCAACTACAATATTAGCAAGTCAGCAGTATCAAGAATTTAAAGAAAGAATGGAAGAATACCCTATAAAGATAGAATTACTAAATAGGTTTAGAACAAAAAAAGAACAAAAAGAAGTAATAGGAAAATTAAAAACAGGTGAAGTTGATATAGTACTTGGAACACATAGAATATTAAGTAAAGATGTAGAATTTAAAGACTTAGGTTTACTTATAATTGATGAAGAGCATAGGTTTGGTGTAAAAGATAAAGAAAAAATAAAACAATACAAAAATACAGTAGATGTACTTACAATGACGGCAACTCCAATACCTAGAACACTTCAAATGTCAATTGTAGGTATTAGAGATATGTCAGTAATATATGAACCACCACAAAATAGAAAACCTATTCAAACATATGTATTAGAATATGATAAAGAAGTTATAAAAGAAGCTATTACAAAAGAAATAGAAAGAGGAGGACAAGTATTTTATATATATAATATTGTAGATACAATATCTTCTAAAGCATTAGAAATCCAAAACTTAGTACCAGAATCAAGAGTAGCATATGCACATGGAAAAATGTCTGGAAATGAGATAGAAAATATTATGGAAGAGTTTGTAGATGGAAAGACAAATGTACTTATATGTACAACGATATTAGAATCTGGAATTGATATACCAAATGCTAATACAATAATTGTAGAAAATGCAGATAGACTAGGATTAGCACAGCTTTATCAAATAAGAGGAAGAGTTGGAAGAAGTGATAGGCAAGCATATGCTTATGTGACATATAGAAGGGATAAAATGCTTACAGAAGATGCTCTGCAAAGATTGAAAGCTATAAAAGAATTTACAGAGTTTGGATCTGGATTTAAAATAGCAACAAGAGATTTACAAATAAGAGGAGCAGGGAGTATTTTTGGTGAGATACAACATGGACATATTGAACAGGTAGGATATGATATGTATAATAGGCTTTTAAATGAAGTTGTAAAAGAAATTAAGGGAGAAAAAATTGAAGAAGAACAAGAAATTAATATAGATATAAATTTATCTGCATATATACCAGATACATATATAGAAAATGCTAGCCAAAAAATAGAAATATATCAAGATATAGCAAACTCTAGAACAGAAGAGGATATTAGAAATATAATTGATGAGATTATAGATAGATATGGCGATATTCCAGATGAAGTTAATAATTTAATAAAAATTGCTAGTATAAAAAATCTGTGTAGAAAAACTGATATAATAAAAATTCAGCAAAAACAAAATGGAGTACTATTTTTTGTAAAAAAAATTAATGATGAAGTAATAAAAAATATATTAGAAAAATATTCACAAAATGTTAGATTTTCACCAGGAGAAAAGCCATATATAACATTAAATATAGAAAAAAATCAAGATATAGCTGAAGAAATCAAAAAGTTTGTAAGCACATGTACAAATATAGAAAATAAATCATAAAGGAATGAATTAAAAAGTAAGCTAAAAAAAATAATAAGACAAATAAAAAGATGCCCTGGTAAAAACCAGGGCGGGGTTTAAGCTTTAGTCCATCCACCAGAATCAGGTCTCTTTTTTGGCTGTGGAATTGGAATTGAATGGTTGTCAGGCTTCTTGTTAGGCTTAGGTGGATTCAAAGTTTTTTTGGACATTAAAACAACCCCTTTTCTAAAATGATATACCTATTATAACAGCAATAAAAATAAAATGCAATATAATTGGAAAATTAAAGAAAGGAAAAATTTGTAAATATTATGGTAATTACAAGTAAGGATAATAATTTAATTAAAGAAATAAAAAAATTAAAAGAGAAAAAGTATAGGAAAGAAAAGTTTATTGTAGAAGGAATTAAGATAGTAAAAGAAGCAATAGATGAAAATGCAAGTATTGATTTAATAGTTATATCAGAGTCTTTTGATGAAAATATAGAAAAAATAGATAAGTATAAAAAAATAGTAGTAACTGATAAGATTTTCAAAGAATTATCAGATGTATGTATGCCACAAGGAATTTTAGCAGTTATAAACAAAAATATTAATAAAGAAATAGATTTTAATAGTGAATACATAATGTTTTTAGATGGTTTGCAAGACCCTGGTAACATTGGTACAATTATAAGAACATTAGATAGTGCTAATATAAAACAACTATTAGTTACCAAAGATACTGTAGATGCATATAGTCCAAAAGTTGTAAGGTCAACTATGGGAGCAATTTTTAGAGTAAATATTATAGAAGTTGGAGATTATCTAAAGACTTTTAAAGAATTAAAAGAAAATGGGTTTGAAATTGTAACTACATCACTAGATGCTAAAAATAGTATATATGATATATCATATAATAAAAAGGTAGTAATTATAGGAAATGAGGCAAATGGAGTAAGAAAAGAAGTAAAGGATAATTCAGACTATTTAGTAAAAATACCAATGCTTGGAAAAGCAGAAAGCTTAAATGCATCAGTTGCAGCATCTATTATGATTTATGAATATATAAGGGAGAAATTAAAATGAGATTATTGGTACAAAGAGTAAAAAAAGCAAATGTAGATGTAAATGAAAAAACAGTTGGAAATATTGACTTGGGATACATGGTCTTAGTAGGAATAGGACAAAATGATACTACAAAAGAAGCGGA
>ERZ1643246.2097-NODE-2097-length-19908-cov-6.321110_pt1 | contig 19908 bp, 16 predicted proteins | sample MGYA00579265_ERZ1643246 | MGnify/ENA primary metagenome ERZ1643246 (study PRJEB29033, sample SAMEA4952261) | chicken gut metagenome | biome: Broiler Chicken; feature: Gastrointestinal Tract; material: Caecum | place: Ireland | collected 2018 | study: Broiler...
AAATCTTACGATATATATATATATATACAGCCTCAACGGTTTTAAGCATTTTATTATCTCCTTATTTTTTACATTTTCAACCAAAAAGGCCCGTCCCCTTTGGTTTACATATGAAATTTTCTTACAACTGCTTCTTTTAAGTCTTTTGATGATAATATTAATGTAATAATTAAGTTTAATAATGATATTCCTGTAGCAATAATTCCTAAAATTGGATTAGTTACAATTTTTTCTGTAATTAATATTGCTGGAAGAATACTAAATAGCAGAATTATTAATTGATATATTGCATATCTTAAATACTTTTTATAGCTTATTATTGTTAGAATGAGCATTGCTAAGTTTGCTACCATTATAATTATTGGTATAGATATACTTAAAGACCAACCTTTAAATCCTATTCTATAGTCTATATATACTGTAAGTAGTGAAATAAGTATTGTTTGAAGTAGTACATGTCCTGCTATATTAACATTCTTATTTATTGAGTAAATAGTGACAAGCCACACATATATAATTCCACAATTAGTAAATACTGCCCATGGAATATTAGGACTTGTTATTTTATTTATTATTGTTAATAATATTCCTACTAATAATGATAATATAAGTAAGAGTCTTACAATTATTTCACTATGACTTGCATTAATTTTCTTTGGATATATCATCTAAAACCTCATTACTTTCTATTTGAACACTTATATTTTTTTCTTTTAAAAAGTTATAGAATTCCTTTTCAATACTATTATCATTTAATATAGATGTAAAAGTAAATACCATTTTGTTTTCAAAGGTACAACCAGAACATTTTATTTTTTCAACTGGTTCTGGTGCTATAAGCATTAAAAAATATTCTATATAGTCTTTATATTTTCCTATTATACCAATTCTTCCTATATTTGAAAATGTAATTGTAGTATATTTTCTAATTTCTATATAACTTAGTCTTACCAATATCTTTTTTAGTTCTAAAGGTATTGATTTTATAAATAAATTGTTTCCTAATTTTACATTTGCAGACATTGTTTTTAATATTTCTTCTTCTGTAAGTTTTTCTTTAAATTCGTTTTTTACAAAGTTTAATATTTTTATGAACATATCGGTATTATTAATTTCTTTTTTTTCTTCTTTTTCTTTTTCAATATTTTTGTTTTTATTTTCTATATTATATGCTAATGTCATATATGAAAAGAAGTTTGACATTGTTTTTGAAGGAAAATATTTTTTTAAGTTTACTGGTATACATACTTTGATTGGTCTTTTAGATTTTGATTTTAGTTTTTCATAATTTCCTTTATATATTGAATATATTAAAACTGCTGTTAAGTATTGTGTTACTGTTGCTTCATATTTTTTACATTCTTCTTTTAGCTTATCTGCATCTATTATTTCATGTATTGCTGAAATTGCTCCTAGTTTTATCTTCTTTCCTTTTAGTATATATGCTTTTTTGGAAGATGCTTTCCCTTTTGCTTTTTTACTGTAGTTTTTCATATAGCTATCTTCTGTATTATAGTCTATTTTTCTTAGTAGTCTATCATTTCTATTAAATACATCTGGATGCATTAGTTCTAAATATAGATATATTATTTCTCTAAAAAATACTACTCCGCTTCCACCATCTGTAAGAGAGTGAAATATGTCTATATTTATTTTGTTTTCAAAATATGTAATTTTAAATAAATAATCATTATTCTTTTTTGGGTCTATATATTTACAAGGATAGTCTTTTTCTTCTTCTATTATAACATCTTTATTATTTTCTTCTAAATAGTACCAAAAAAATCCTGCTTTCATTTTTACTTTAAATGATGTATATCTTTTTAAAGCTTCTTTTACTGCTTTTTTTAATATTTCTTTGTTTACTTTTTCTTTTAATAAGCATGATATTCTAAATACTGTACTATATTTTTTCCCAGCAGATATTGGGAATATCTTTGCTGAATTATCCAGTCTTCTCCAAGTTGTATTTTCTTTGTTTTTTGTTTTCATTTTCTTTACCTTTCATACTCTTAGTGTAAATATATTTTTTATTCTCCTGCATCTTTTTGCTTTATAAGTTTTATAATTTCTTCATATCCATTAATTATAGCATCTTTTTCTTTTGGATTTTCTTTTGGATTTTTTAGTATCCATACATGTGATGCTCCTTCATATTCTTTCATATCAATTTTTACATTTTGCTTTTCTGCTTTTTCTTTTAATATTTTTACATCTGGATTTAATATATCATATGTACCTGTAAATATTGTTATATTTTTTAATTTTGATAAATCTCCATCAATTGGATTTACTAAAAAACTATTTATTCCTTCTTCATTTCCTCCTGCATATGCAATTCCTGCTAATTTTAATGCATCTTTATTAAGATCTTTATCATATTTTTGTACTTTATCTATATCTGGATTTTCTAGTCTTACATCTAGCCATGGTGATATTAAAATAGTTTTACTTGGCATAAGTATACTTTTATTACTTAAACTTTCTTCTAATGCAAGTGTTAATCCTCCTCCTGCAGAGTCTCCCATTAATATTAAGTTTTCTGGATTTACTTTATTTATTATTTCTTCATATAGAGGTTCTACCATATTAAATACATCTTTATAATGGTATTTAGGTGTTAATGGATAATCTGGTAGTATTACAGTTGCTCCCGTGTCGTTTATTATTTTTTCTAAAAATGTCCAATGCTGATCTGTTGCTTCTGCCATATATGAACCACCATGAAAGTATAGTATTGTTATATCTGTTTTTTGAACTTCTTTTGGCGTTATTATAAATACTTTTCTATTTTTGAATTTCTTTTGGTCTATTAAGCAACTATAACTATTTTCATTAGGTAATTTAGTTTCTATATCAGCTATCATAAGATATGATAGTTCTATTATTATTGCTACAATAATTATAACTATTATACATACAATTATTTTTAGTATTTTTTCTTTCATTTTCTTTTCTCCATATTATGCAATTTATATTATTGTAGCATAAAGAAGATTAAATAACAATGCACTTAAGAAAGTATTAATAATTAGAAAATAAGACTTTCTTTTTTAAGAAAGCCTTATATATATTTAAAAATCTTCATCTAGTAGAAAATCAATTAAATTAATATGTTTTATTCCATTATATTCATACTTAAGTTTATCAAGTGAAATAACATATTTAGGATAATTATCATTTATAATATTAAATGCTCCAAATTCTCTTTCTTTAGTTTCTTCATTTGGTATGCTAAATGCTACTTGTATATAAATTTTTTTGTTTGGCTTAGTTGCAACAAAGTCTATTTCTCCTTTTTTTGTTTTTCCTGTAAACACATCATATCCTTTAACTATTAATTCATTATATACAATATTTTCTATTGCATAACATTTATCTATTTCTGTTTTATTATTTTTTATTTGTGCTATTCCTAAGTCTGTTACATAATATTTATTTAATGTTTTTAAAACTGCTCTTCCATGTACATCATATCTATAAACTTTTCTTATTAATAATGCTTTACATAGTGCTTCTATATATGAATATATAGTTAGAGTAGAAACATCTCTTCCTTCATTTCTTAGAAAATTCATAATATTTTCTGCTGAAAATTCTCTTCCTATTGTGTCTATTATATATTGTAAGATTAAATTAAATAAAGGTATATCTCTGATTTTTAATCTTTCTACTACATCCCTTAATATGATAGAGTCAAAAACTCCATATAGATAATTTTTTATTGATTCTTCATTCTTAAATTCAAATCTATTTGGTAAACCACCCCATTTCATATAATCTTCAAATGCATCATCAGTCGATTTTTCCATTCCTTGTAGTTCTAATACTTCTTTATATGAAAGTGGATTTATTTTAAAAGTTACATATCTTCCAGATAATACAGTTGATAACTCTTCTGATAGTAATCTGCTATTTGAACCAGTAATAAATATACTAACTTTTTGAGATGCTCTTAAAGAATTTATTACCTTTTCAAATTTTTCAACATTTTGTATTTCATCAAAAAATAAGTAATATAATGAATTATCAGTTATTTTATCTTTCACATATTTATTTAATTTTTTGTAATCTGTTAATTCTTCGAATTCGATAAATTCAAAGTTAATGTATATAATGTGATTTTCATTTATTCCTCTATTCTTTAATTCTTCTATTATTTGATTTAATATAACAGATTTCCCGCTTCTACGAATTCCTACTAGTATTTTTATTAAATCACTATCATAAAAGTCTCTAATCCTTTTTAAATATATTTCTCTTTTTAACATATTAATCACCTATTGAAATTATATTATTTCTTAGATTATTTGTCAAGTTATTTTTATATATAAAAATAACTTTGATAATTATGCTTTTATTTTTTTACACAAAAATTACTACCTATTATTTTTTATTGTTATTTAAAAATTTTTATTAAAATATGAGATAACATCTTTATGCCTTTTACTATTTTATTATCCATTATAGTACTACTCCTTCTCTTTGGATATTTTTATAAAATGGATTTATATTTATTCTTGAGTTATATTTTTCTATGTTTTTTATTATTGGCGATATTACAACTCCTTTTTCTAACTCTATATCAAATGCAATATCAGATACTTTATCTCTATACTGCTCTATTTCTTCAAAATTTAAATCTGTTAATATCATTATATCTATATCAGAACTTTTGTTATAATCTCCCCTTGCATAAGAACCATATAATATTATTTTTTTTATTCTATCGCCTAGTAATAATCTCACTTTTGTTGTAAATTCGTCCAATATATTACTAATTACATTTTGCATAACTATTACCTCCTTGTATAATAATATATTCATGGTCTAAAGTTACCCCAAATTTTATATTTATATTATATACTTCTATATTTATTTTTCAATAATATTTTTTCTTTATTTTCTTAGTTCTGCTTTATGTTTATTTTCTAAGCTATTTATTATTTTTTCTAATAATGTATTTATTTCTTCATCTGTAAGTGTTCTATCTTGAATACCAAATGTTATTGAAAAAGCTATACTCTTTTTGTTTTCTGGTATTCCTTTTCCTTCATATACATCAAATACTTTACTATCTAAAAGAAGTTTTCCTCCACTATTTTTTATTGTTTTTATTAATTCTTGTGATGTGACTTCTTTATCTACTAATATAGCTAAATCTTTTTTTACAACTGGGAATTTTGATATTTCTTTATATTTCATTTTTCCTACTTTTTTAGTTAAAAGTTTACTTAAATTAATTTCCATTACATATACTTCATCACTAGATACTTCTGGTGTTATTCTTCCAATTATACCTACATTGTCATTGTTAACAGATATAACTGCTGATTTACCTGGATGCATTTCTTCTGGAAGTAATTTTTTATCTTGAATAAAGCTATATCTTCCGTTATATCCTAAATAGTCAAGTAATTCTTCGCAAATACCTTTTATAACATAGAAGTCTACATTCATTTTTGAAAGTCCTAAATAGTATTCTCCTGACATTAGTGCTGCTACTTTATTTTCTTCTATATAGTTTTCTTTATTTTTTGAAAATGTTTTTCCAATTTCAAATAAGCAAACATCTTTATTTCCTCTTGCTACATTATATTCATATGTTTTATATAATGATGTAATTATACTTTGTCTTAAACAATTTCTATCTTCTGTAAGTGGTGCTAATATTTTAATTGTTTCATTTTCTTTATTAGTAAACATATTTCCTTCTTTTTCAGAAACTAGTGAATAAGTAAGTGTTTCATTTAAACCTAAGTTAATCATTTTATTTCTTATTTCCCTTGTAGTTCTATCAAAAGAACCTTGTTTTATAGGCATACTCTTTAGTCTTCCTTGTATATTGTCTACACCATATATTCTACCTACTTCTTCAATTAAATCTTCTTTTATTGATATATCTAATCTTCTAGTTGGAACAAGTACAGTAAGAGTATTTTCATGGCTATTTTTGTCTTTATTTATATTTGTCTTAAATCCTAGTCTTTCTAAAATGTCTATTATTTCTTTTTCTTCTAAATTAGAACCTAATAAAGAGTTTATATCTTTTACTTCTATATCTATTTTTTTATCTTCTTTTTCTGTTTTATCATATATTTTCATTCCTGCAATAACACTTGCATCTGCATATTTTTCTAGCATATTACAAGCTCTATTTATTGCCATATATGTTCTATTTGGGTCTAATCCTTTTTCAAATCTATTGCTTGCTTCACTTCTTAAGATTTTATTTGATGTTCTTCTTATTTTTACATTATTAAATATTGCTGCTTCTATTATAATATTCTTTGTGTTTTCTGTAATTTCAGTATCAAAGCCACCCATTACACCTGCAAGACCAATTGCTTCTTCACCATTTGATATTACAATATCATCACTTGAAAGTATTCTTAGTTTTTTATCTAATGTAGTTAGTTTTTCCCCTTCTTTTGCCATTCTTACTTCTAGCATCCCTTTTAACTTATCAGCATCGTAAAAATGTAGAGGTTGGCCTGTTTCTAGCATTACATAGTTACTTATATCTACAACATTATTAATTGGTCTTATTCCTGATGCAATTAATTTTTCTTTTATTTCAGGTGTGCTTTCCTTTATATTTACATTTTCTACTTTTTTTACTAATAAAAGTGTACAATTATCTGTTTTTACATTTATATTAAAGTCTAGTTTTCCACTTTCATTATATTTTAAATCAATAGGCTTTACTTTTTTATTATATATTGCTCCTACTTCATAAGCCATTCCTAATATACTAAGTAAATCTCCTCTATTTGCTGTTAAGTCAAAATCTATTACTCCGTCATTCATTTTCATGTATTCTATAGGGTCTTTTCCTATTGGTGCATTTTCGTCTAATTCATGTATTCCTGATTTATCTTCATCTTTTAAAAATTTATTTTCTAGTCCAAGTTCTGCAATAGAGCAAAGCATACCATTTGACTCTACCCCTCTTATAACTGTCTTTTTTATTTCTCCGCCTGGAAGTAAACTTTTAGGAAGTGCAACTATTACTTTTAGTCCTTTTCTTACATTTGGAGCTCCACATACTATTTGCAAAACTTTTTCTCCTATATCTACTTTGCATACATGTAAGTGGTCTGAGTCTGGATGCTCTTCACATTCTAAAACTTTTCCAATACATAATCCAGTGCAATCTATTAAATAACCTTCTGAATCATATTCGTTTCCAACTTTAGTCATATTCTCTGCTAAATTGTGTATATCTTCCTTAGTGTTTATATCTATATCTAAATAATCTTTAAGAAAATTAGTACTTAATTTCATTATTCACTACACCTCCTATATATCCTTTCTATCAAATTGATTTAAGAATCTTACATCATTTTGATATAAAAGTCTCATATCTGTTATTTCATATTTAAACATTGCAAGCCTATCTAATCCTGTTCCGAATGCAAAACCTGTATATTTTTCTGGGTCATATCCATTCATTTTTAGTACATTTGGGTGTACCATTCCTGCTCCTAATAATTCTATCCACCCTGTATTTTTGCATAAATTACAACCTTTCCCTTTACATTTAAAGCAACTTACATCTACTTCATATGAAGGCTCTGTAAATGGAAAGTAACTTGGTCTAAATCTTAGTTTTGTATCATCACCTAACATATATTTCATAAATATTTCTAGTGTTCCTTTTAAGTCTGCAAATGTTATATCTTTATCTACAACTAATCCTTCTACTTGATTAAATTGATGTGAATGAGTTGCATCATCTTCTCTTCTATATGTCTTTCCTGGTACTATTATTCTAATTGGTGATTTTTCTTTATTAGCCATCATTGCCCTTGCTTGAACTGCTGATGTTTGAGTTCTTAGCAAGTATTCTGTAGTTATATAAAAACTATCTTGCATGTCTCTTGCTGGGTGACCTTTAGGAAGATTTAATCTTTCAAAACAGTATTCATCAGTTTCAAGTTCTGGTCCTGATACTACATCATATCCCATTGATACAAATAAATCTTCTACTTCTTCAATTATTCGATTTAATGGGTGCTTACTTCCTCTTCTTATTTTTGATGCTGGAAGTGTAATATCAATTTTTTCTGATTCTAACTTTTTATCTATTTCAAGTTTTTTTAAAACTTCTTCTTTTTTAGATATTATTTCTTCTAATTCATCTCTTACTTTATTTACCAAGCTTCCCATAACAGGTCTTTCTTCTTTTGATAAACTTCCCATCATTTTTAGTATTGCTGTAAGTTCACCTTTTTTTCCTAAGTATTTTACTCTTATACTTTCTAGTTCTTTTAAATCATTAATGTTTTCTAAATCTAAAAGAGCATCTTTTTCAATTTCTTTAACCTTTTCTTCCATTTTTCCCTCCTTAAAATAACAAAAAGCTATCCATCCCATAGGACGAATAGCACCGTTTTACCACCTAAATTTATTAATTTTTTCTAAAATTAACCTCTATAGTTATAACGTAACAATCGTTTTCCCTACTCATATTTCAAGAAAATGTCTCCAAAGTGAAATTTCTGTAAATACCATATAGTGCATCCCAGCTACGCACCTCTCTTTTATATGTTTACTATTTACATACTTTGCTTTTTCTCAGACAAATATATTTTAACACATATTTATATTAAATTCAAGATGCTAAATAAATTAATTATATGCATTATTTTACTATATATTTCATACATTTTTCTTCTACCATCTTTTATAACACCATAAATAAATTTTCTATTTTCTTTTGCTAATTGTGATGGTATACTATTCCAAACATATTGTATTTTAGTTGCTACACTACTATCAGTATGCTTTGAAAAATCTCTTTCATATGCTTCTAAAATATTTTTTTGTACCTTTTCTACAATTTCGAAATCCTTTTCTTCAAGCCATACTTTTATTGCACTTGGCATTCCACCTATTACAAAATATTTTTTTAAATAATCTTTTAATTTATCTGTTACTAAATCTGGTAATTGTTCTATTTTATTTTCCTTAATTACATCAATCAAAGCTTCTTCACCATTTGCAATTAGAAATTCTTCAAAATCCAATGGTTGCAATTCTAAAAAATCCACTTTACCAACAGGAAATGAAACTTCATCATGTAAAAATACTCCTAGTAAACTTCCGGCACAACATATTGCATATTCCGGAGTTTCTTCAGCAAAATATTTTAAAGAAGTAAGTGCTCTTGGCAATTCTTGTATTTCATCAAATATTATTAATGTCTTTTCTGGCTCAATTTTTTTATGATTAAGTGCAGATAAATATTCTATAATTCTATTGGGCTGTATATTGCCTTCAAATAAGCTTGCTATGTTTCCTGCATTTTCAAAATTAATATACAAAACATCTTCAAAACATTCTTTTCCAAACTCTTTCAAAATCCATGTTTTACCAACTTGCCTAGCACCTTTTAATATAAGTGGTAATCTATTTTTTTTATTTTTCCATTCTCTTAATTCTGTTATAATTTTTCTATACATATTACAGGCTCCTTTTTATTAAATATAATATAAATCACATTTTTCTGACCAATATTTACAGTTTTAATCACATTTTCTTGACCATATGCAAGTTTTGTGAAATTATTCTTTTTATTCCTTTTTATTTACATTCATATTAAATAAAAAAAGCTATGTGCTAATTTTTTTCTAGCACATAACTTTTTATTTATATTTCTATATAATATTTTACTTTATTAAATCTTAAGATATTAATGCATTAGTAACTGTTTTAAACATTTTCATTTTCTACATTTTTACTTGCTTTTTCTTCTTGAACTTTTGATTTATCAATATGCTTTTTATTCTTAAATGCATCTTCATGTTTAATAGTAACATAAATTATAGCTCCTGCATATACAATCATCGCAATAGGCATTGTCCATATATTTACAGGAAGTCTTAGTAATGCATATATGCTATATATAATTCCCTCTGAAGCAATAAGTGTTAATAGAAGTTCTAAAATTTCCTTAACACCTCTATATCTTATAGAATAATATACTACAATTAAAGCAGTTGTAATTATAAGCGGAATTACATATGGTTTTATAACTTCTCTTAACTTTAAATTAGAATTGTATAATATTGTAAAATCATTTGTTGTAAAACCTAAATCATATTTTTCATTTAATTTATTTGCTAAATTATCAAGTTGCTCATCTGTAAAATTTCTAACTTTAATAATTACAGATTCATCATATATCTCAACTTTTTGAACAACAGATGAATCACCTTCCCATATATCATCTACCATATTTTCAACATCAGATAATTCAAATTGTTTTCCTATATCAAATACTATTGAAGTACCTTCTGCATAATTAATATCTACATTTAATCCTTTTACACCTGTAACTATTATAGCTGCTATAAATATAATTACTAATATAATACATATAATTTTATTTCTCTTACTCATAATCTTCTCCTTATTTACTTTACTTGCTAAGACTCTTTATTAAAGGTTTTGTAATTAACAAGCTATATAGTATACTTGTTATTAATCCCCAGAATACTACCATACCAAAGCTAAATACTTTAAGCCATCCAGAGAAACAGCATACTACTGAGAATATTAATACTGGAATCATTACTAATCCGAATTTTGTAATAGCTTTTTCAAAAGATTTTTCTACTTGTTTTGTTAAATTATCCAAGAATATTAAACTAAATACATGGTTTATTATAAATGCTAAACCTATTCCAAATATTCCTTCTAATGTCATAGTTACATTTGTATATCTTAGTATTAGTAAGTATAATGCTATATATCCTATTTGTGCAATAGATACAGCTAAGCCTTTTCCTTTAAATTTTACTATTGTTATAATAAATATGATTACAGCTAATGCTATTCCTATATATATAAGTACATTTAAATCATTATTATCTATTTGTGATGAAATATACATATTTCCAGTTACAGTATATTGTAAAGGCATTACTTCATTTTCTAATATTGCAGCTAAACTTTCTGCTTGATATTTTAAAATATTTAGTTGACTACTATTTGATGCACTTCCTAATGTTAATGACATTACTCCATTATCTATAACTTCTGTAAATGTAGTTGTAAGCATACTTGTCCCATCAATTTTAAGAGAAACTTCTTTGCTAGTTTCTTCTTCCTCTTCATCATCTGCTGTCTCATTTTCAGTACTATTTGTAGCCTCATTTGTAGAAGTATTTTCAGCTATATTTTCTGCTTCATTACTAACAGTTTCATTTTCTATAACATTCTGGTATGTTTTAGTTATATTTTTAAATTTCTTACTACCTTGACCATTAAAGTTAATATTCATATATGCTGCAGTAGAATCAGAATATGAAGAAGGTACAGTTGTTACATCTACACTTCTTATATCATCATTATTCATAAGAACTTCATTATTAGATGTATCTATAATCTCAAACTTTCCCTTTTGAGTTATATCAGCTAATATATAGTCTGTTTGAATATTTTCTGGAAGTGTCATCTCAATCTGACCTGTGCTTTCATCACATCTTACAGAATAATCTATTATTTTCATTGAATCTAATCTTTTCTTTATTATATTAGCAGACTTAACGTAATTGTCATGAGTTTTTACATCATCAGTATTTCCTTCATCAGAATCATCTAAAGTTAATATAACTCTTCTATATCCCTTTAAATCAGTACCTAAGTCATATTCTGGTATATAACTTGTCATTTTATTTTTATTTTGATGAAATATACCCACAAATGATATTATACTTATTAATATAATTACTAGTATAATTAATACTACATTTAATTTTTTTTGTGCTTTCATTTTTCCTCCTACTTTTTATGGAAATTGACACCAATAATACCTCCTAGCATTCCAGCAAAGATTGATACTACAATCATTATAATTGATTGCATATTTACATTAAATCCTGCTATAAATATACTTGATAGTAAATATATCGTTATCATATAAATAAAGCCAACTAACGCTCCATTTATTATTCCATTTTTTTTGATATTTAATGCACTAATAATACTTCCTATTAATATACTTAGTGCTGATATTACAATAACTGAAACTGTTATAATATTTTCAGATACATCTGTCTAAGTTAAAATTATAGAAACTACAAGTAATGATATTACAGTTATTATCAGTGCTATTAAGCTACCCATAAAAACTTTTATAATACTTTTATCCATTAATTTTTTAGAATTGTTTTCTATATTTTCCATATGCACTCTTCCTTTCTTTTTTATTAAATATATGAAGAGTGCAGTTCTTTTATTACTTTTTAAATTTTTCTATCATCTATCCCTGCTACAGCCCATTTTTCGATTGATAACTTAATCTTATCTGGGTTTGTTATTAATATTATTCTATCTTCTAATACTTCATCTATTGTTCCGCTTAAACCTGTATAAGTAATTATTTTATCTCCTTTTTTTAATTCTTTTTGCATTTTTTCTATTTCTTTTGCTTGCTTTTTTCTTGGAAGCATCATTAGATAATAAAGTCCTAACAAAAGAAATACTGTAACTAACGTTATTATTAATTGCTTACTATCCATTTTTCTCTCCTATAATAAATTATTAGTATTTGAAGTATTAGCTGTGTTTGAAGTATTAACATTTTCATTTCCATTATTATTGTTTGTACTATTTTCATTTACACTTCCACTTTGTTGTTGATATATAAAGTCTACTAAATTAATTGTCTGATTTTGGATAACTGCATAGTAGTCTATTTCACCTTGTGATACTATTGCATATACATTGTCTAATACAATATTTACTAGTAATCTTCCTTGTGGTGTTACAAGCCCATATTTTGGTATATTTGTATTGCCATTTGTTTCATCTTTTTCTACTACTATACCATTTAATTCTGGAATAATAACTACATCTTGATATCTTGAATCTGAACTCTTATTAGCTATACATCCAATTCCATTATATTCTATTGGAAGTACTTCATTTCCATTTATGTCTATTAGTCCCCATAAGCCGTTTCTACTAACTGGTATACAATTATCTAATAATATATATTTATTTTTTACATTGCTATCATTCATATTTGTAGTTAAGCCTATTTGATCATAATCTTGATAAACTATAACTTTTCCATTTCTATTTACAACACCTTGTTTATTATTTGATGTTACTAAATATAACCCTAAGTTTTTATCAATTTCAACTATATTATCATACTCAAGTCTAACTTTAGTAACTCCATCACTACCTATAATTCCAACTTTTCCATCTGATGTACCTACAATAAAGTCATTGCTTCCTTCCATAAATTCAATAGTACTATATCTTGAACCTATTAATGTATTTTCTGGATTATCTAAAGATACTACTCCATATAACTGGGTTGTTTCATCTCTTACTATCATTAGATTATATAATACTGCTTTTTGGTTATTAAATAATACTGATTCTGAGAAATTACTTGTATCTACTGTTATTGCTGAATTCGTTATTCTTCCTGAATAATAGTTTGCTAAGTATGATAATGTAAATACTCCTAAACTATTATTTGCCACATCATTGTTTATCTGAACATTAAATGCTCTTTTTAATCCTTCCATTCCTATATAGAGCTTATTTCCAATCATCTTTACTGGTTCATTTATTGTAAATGTTTGTCCTTCTTCATTTTCTCCTTCTACTATATTATATTTATATAGCTTATTAGAGTTTGCTTCAAAAGCTACTGCTTCTTGTGCATTTGTTACATAACATTTTGTAATATCTTCTGTATATTGCTTGTATCCACCATTAAAAGCTCCATATCCTAGCATTGTTGCTACATCTTTTATTGATACATATATATTATCATTTTCATTATAGAATAGGTCTTGTGCATAGTTACTTTGTCTTGCACCATCTATATAGAATTTAAATTGATTTTTTAGTAAATTCTGGCTATATATCCATATTATTACTGCTGCAAGTATTAATATTACAATTAATACTATAACAATTACTAACCAAAGTTTTACTTTGGTTATTTTTTTATTATTTTCTGGGATATTATCCAGTAAATCCATATTATTCCTCCTCTTTTGTATATCCGTATTTATTATAAAAATCATAAGCGAAATTAAGTAAGTTATCTTTTTCAATTTCAATTCTAACTCTTTCCATTAAATTAGTCAAGAATTTTATGTTATGAATTGATAATAATCTAACTCCTAATATTTCATTACATTTTATTAAATGTCTTATATATGCTCTTGTATAATTTTTACATGTATAGCAATCACATTCTGAGTCAAGTGGCGAAAAGTCCTCTGCATATGTAGCATTTCTTACTACTAATTTTCCATGTGATGTCATAGCTGTACCATTTCTTGCTATTCTTGTTGGAAGTACGCAATCACACATATCTACTCCTGCCATAGCCGCTTCTAGCAAATAGTCTGGTGAACCTACTCCCATTAAATATCTTGGTTTGTTTTCTGGAAGAAGTGGCGTCGTATATTTTAATATTTTTATAAATTCTTCTTTAGGTTCTCCTACACTTATTCCTCCTATTGCATACCCTGGGAAGTCTAGCTTTATTAAATCTTCTGCACTCTTTTTTCTTAAATCTTCATAAAACCCACCTTGTACTATACCAAATAACGCTTGGTTTGTTTTGTGTGCTTCTTTACATCTTTTTGCCCATCTAGTTGTTCTTTCCATTGAATTTTTTGTATATTCATATGTAGATGGATATGGACAACACTCATCAAACGACATTATTATATCTGCTCCTAAATCTTCTTCTATTTGCATTACTTTTTCTGGTGAAAAAAAGTGTTTACTTCCATCTAAGTGTGATTTAAATTCTACCCCTTCTTCTGTAATAGTTCTTAAATCACTTAATGAGAATACTTGAAATCCCCCACAGTCTGTAAGTATTGGTCTATCCCATCTCATAAAACCGTGAAGTCCACCTGCCTCTTTTACTATTTTTTCTCCAGGTCTTAAATACAAATGATATGTATTTGATAATATTATTTGTGCTCCGTTTTCTTTTAATTCTTCTACTGTCATTGATTTTACAGTAGCTTGCGTGCCAACTGGCATAAATATTGGTGTTTGTATATCTCCATGTGGTGTATGTACAATTCCTCTTCTTGCTCCTGTAGTTTTATCTACATGTAACAATTCATATGTTACTGATGGTTCCATATTTCCTCCATAATAATTTATTTTATAAACATTGCATCTCCAAAGCTAAAAAATCTATATTTTTCTTTTACCGCTTCTTTATATGCTTCCATTATATAGTCTTTTCCTGCTAAAGCTGAGACTAGCATAAGAAGTGTTGATTCTGGAAGATGGAAGTTAGTTATTAATCCATCTATACATTTAAAATTATATCCCGGATAAATATATATTCCAGTATCACCTTCACATTCCTTAACTAATCCCGTTTTTTCATCTGCTATTGTCTCTAAAGTTCTACATGAAGTAGTTCCTACTGCTATTACTCTTTTTTTATTTAATTTTGCTTCATTTATTTTATCAGCATCTTCTTTTTTCACATAATAATGCTCACTATGCATATGATGGTCTTCTATATTTTTTTCTTTTACTGGTCTAAATGTTCCTATTCCTACATGAAGAGTTACATTTGCAATTTTTACTCCCTTTTCTTCTATTTTTTTCAAAAGTTCTTCTGTAAAATGTAACCCTGCAGTTGGTGCTGCTGCTGATCCATTATATTTTGCATATACAGTTTGATATCTATCATTGTCTTTTAAGCTTTCATGTATATATGGTGGTAGTGGCATTAAGCCTATTTTGTCTAGTATTTCATTAAATATTCCTTTATATGTAAAATTAACTATTCTTGTCCCATCTTCTGTTTTATCAAGTATTTCAGCTAATAAAAGTCCATCTCCAAATATGACTTTAGTTCCAATATGAAGTTTATTTCCTGGTCTTACTATTGTCTCCCAAGTATCTCCTTCAATATTTTTTAATAATACAAACTCCACATTTGCGCCACTTTCTTTTTTTCCATAAAGCCTAGCAGGTATTACTTTAGTATTATTCCTAACTAAGCAATCTCCTGGCTCTAAATAATTAATTATATCTTTAAATTGTTTATGTTCTATTGTTTTATTTTTTCTATCTAAAACCATAAGCCTAGATTCATCTCTATTTTTTATAGGGACTTGTGCAATTAATTCTTGTGGTAAGTCATAATAAAATTCTTTAAGTTCCATTTTCATTCCTTCTTTTTTGGGCTATTACTTAAATTTTAAGTAATAGCCTAATATTTGATTTTTTTATTTTTATAACTTTAATTATTTCCTAGTACTTTTTTACATCTTGGGCATAAACCATCTTTAGTATTTTCATCATACATCCAGCATCTTTCGCATTTTTCTCCATCTGCGTGTTCTACTTTTATTCCAAGACCTTCTTCTCTTCTTCTTTTATTTTCTTCTATGTTTAGTCCTGATACAATTAGGACTTCTTTAATTAAGTCTTTATTATTATTTAAGAACTCATATTCTTCATCATTTGCATAAATACTTACTTTAGCATCTAATGAATTTCCTATAGTTTTGGCACTTCTTGCAAGTTCTAATTCTTTTGAAACTGTATTCTTTATTTTTATAATTTTTTCCCATTTTTCTTCTAATTCTTTGTTATCCCATTTTTCATTTGCTTCTGGGTAATCTGTAAGCATTGGACTTTCTACATTTTCGTTTTTTGTATGTTTCATCATTTTCCATATTTCTTCTGCTGTAAATGATGTCATAGGTGTTAATATTTTTACTAAACTTTCAAGAATATAGTACATTGTAGTTTGTGCTGCTCTTCTTTCTAATGAATCTACTTTTGATGTATATAGTCTATCTTTGATTATATCTAAGTAAAAGCTACTCATATCTACAACGCAGAATTGGTTTACATCATGATAGCAATTTCCAAAGTTATATTCATCATAATCTTTTGTGCAATCACGAATAAGCTTATTTAATCTTGTTAATGCCCATTTATCTATTTCTAATAATTCTTCATATTTTACTGGATTTTCTGGATCAAAGTCACTAGTATTTCCTAAAATATATCTTGCTGTATTTCTTATTTTTCTATATACATCTGATATTCCTTTTAATATATCATCTGAAAGACTTACATCCATTGAATAGTCTGATGAAAGTACCCATAGTCTTAGAATATCTGCTCCATATTTATTGCATACATCTATTGGTGAAACTCCATTTCCTAAACTCTTTGACATTTTTCTTCCTTGACCATCTACTACAAACCCACAGCTTAATATTTCTTTATATGGTGCTATGCCATTTACTGCTACTGATGTAAGAAGTGATGATTGGAACCACCCTCTATATTGGTCATTTCCTTCTAAGTAAAGGTCTGCTGGATAGTCTAATCCTCTTTCTACTAACACACTTTGATGTGTTGAACCTGAGTCAAACCACACATCCATTATGTCTGTTTCTTTTGTAAAATCTCCACATCCACATTTAGCACATTTTGCATTTTCTGGCATAAGGTCTTTTATTTCTTTTGCCCACCATGCATTTGTTCCTTCTTTACTAAATATGTCTTGGATTTTTTTGATAGACTCTTCTGTTACATATGGCTCACCACATTTTTTACAATAGAATATAGGTAGTGGTACTCCCCATGTACGCTGTCTAGAAATACACCAGTCATTTCTACCTTTTATCATTTCACTCATTCTTTCTTCTCCCCAAGTTGGGTGCCATTTTACTGTTTTTATTGCATCTAATACGCTTTGTCTAAATCCATCTATTGATGCAAACCATTGTGGTGTTGCTCTAAATATTATTGGATTTTTACATCTCCAGCAATGTGGATATGAGTGAGTAATTTTTACTGCTTTTAATAGATACCCATTTTCTTCTAACCATTTTGTTATTTCTTTATTTGATTTAGCATAATACATTCCCGCAAAAGGTCCTGCTTCTTCTGTTTGAACTCCTTTATCATTTACTGCTACTTTTATTTCTAAATTATCTTTTAAGCTTTGAAGGTAGTCTTCTTTACCATATCCAGGTGCTGTATGAACTGCTCCTGTTCCTTCTTCTAATGTAACATTTACTCCATCTTCTCCACCAAGTACTACTACAGAATTTCTTTCTAAAAATGGATGTCTACAAAGTATTCCTTTTAAGCTTTCTCCTTTAAATGTTTTTTCTACTGTATATTCTTCTATTTCTGCAATTTCCATTACTTTTTTTAGTAAATCACTAGCAATTACTAATTTTCCTTTACTTGTATTTACTAAACTATATTCATAATCTTTTCCTACAGTAATTGCCATGTTTCCTGGAAGTGTCCATGGTGTTGTTGTCCATATTACTACATATGTGTTTTCATTATCTAACACACCTTTTCCTTCTACTACTGGAAATTTTACATATATAGATGTTGATTCTACATCTTTATATTCTATTTCTGCTTCTGCTAATGCTGTTTCACAATCTGTACACCAATAAACAGGTTTTAGTCCTTTATATATATATCCTTTTTTATACATATCTCCAAACACACCTATTTGTCTAGCTTCCATCTTTTTATCATATGTTATATATGGATTATCCCATTCTCCTAATACTCCTAATCTTTTAAATCCTTCTGTTTGAATGTCTTTATATTTTTCTGTAAAGTCTTTACATGTATCTCTAAATTTAGTAACTGGTATTTTACTTCTATCTAATCCCAGCTTTTCAATTGCCTTTTTTTCTGTTGGCATTCCATGTGTATCATATCCTGGAACATATGGAGAATAGTATCCTTTCATAGATTTATATCTTACTATTGTATCTTTTAATATTTTATTTAATGCATGACCTGCATGTATTTCTCCATTTGCATATGGAGGTCCATCATGTAGAACAAAGTGTTTATGTCCTTCATTTTTCTTTAAAATTTTTTCATAAAGACCATTTTCAAAAATGTCTTTTAATATCCCTGGCTCTTTTTCTGGTAAGTTTCCTCTCATAGGAAAATCTGTTTTTGGTAAGTTTAGCGTTTGGCTATAGTCTTTTTTTTCTTCACTCATAATATTCCCTCCTTATATATAACTAAAAACATAAAATATATAAAAATAAAAAGACCCTCATCTTTAGGACGAAAGTCTTTCTTTCCGCGGTACCACCTAATTTAAAAGTATATATATTACAAAATTACTATATCTTTTCTCTTAATTTTCTTCTTAACGCAAAGCTTACGTCTTAAACTACTTTATTCATCTAAGAAGCATATAAGTGATAATAAATAATAGGTTTCTTACTAGCATCTCACCACCACTAGTTCTCTTTAAAGTCTTTATTATTTACCGTGTCTTATATATTGCTTTTATTTAATATTAACTTAATCTATATTTTACTATCATAATGCTTTAAAGTCAAGAGGTAAGTGCAAATAATTTATGTAAAGTTAAATATTATGTTATAAGTATAATATACTTCTAAAACCTCTAATGTTTGTAGTAAGAGATGGACTTCTTCTATATCTATATGCTGTATAATTCTTTCCATAACTATAGTCTCCTCCTCTATCTGTACAAGGAACAGATTTAGACTCAGTCCATGTTTCTGTACTAAATTCTGAAACATTACCTGCCATATCATAAATATTACATCTTACATCATAAGTTGAACCACTATGAGCATTACCTGTTGTTGCTATACTTCTTTGTAATGGTTGTTGTCCAGAATATTTTGAATCGCCACTAAATGCCTGTATAAATACTATAGCTGTATCCCACGCATAACTATTTACTAAATCACTTTGGAAATTATTATTACTGCTATATAAGTTTCTTGAAAGAGTTGCTGATTTAGGCTGTGTTACATTATTGTATACATTTTGGTTTTTCTTTATATTAAATGTATTTGTATTTCCACTTACTTTTCCTGCCTCATATCTTCCTATATAATA
>ERZ1643246.2101-NODE-2101-length-19857-cov-4.312191_pt1 | contig 19857 bp, 18 predicted proteins | sample MGYA00579265_ERZ1643246 | MGnify/ENA primary metagenome ERZ1643246 (study PRJEB29033, sample SAMEA4952261) | chicken gut metagenome | biome: Broiler Chicken; feature: Gastrointestinal Tract; material: Caecum | place: Ireland | collected 2018 | study: Broiler...
TCCGGATATTATCCGCGTAACGCATGAGAAACCGAATACGATCAGTGTAGACGATATCAGAGAACAGGTAAATAATGACATTGTCATAAAACCTTACAGCAGCAAATATAAGATCTATATCATCCCTGAGGCAGATCTGATGACGGTTCAGGCTCAGAACGCCCTCCTCAAGACAATTGAGGAGCCGCCGGAATACGCTGTGATCATGCTGCTTACAGAGAATGCGGAAACTCTGCTTCCTACGATCCGTTCAAGATGCGTTATGATGAAGCTGAGAAATATCAAAGATCAGCTCGTAAAGAAATATCTTATGGAGCAGATGGAGATACCGGATTATAAAGCAGATGTCTGTGTTGCCTTTGCCCAGGGGAATATGGGGAAGGCAATCATGCTCGCAACTTCAGACCACTTCAATGAGATCAAAGAGGAAGCGGTCCATCTTCTGAAGAATATCGACGAGATGGATGTTTCCGAACTGATGGAAGCGGTGAAAAAATGCATGACCTATAAGCTGGAGATCAATGATTATCTGGATATCATTGCTATCTGGTACAGAGATGTACTGATCTATAAGGCAACCAAAAGTGTGGACAGAGTGGTGTTTTCCGATCAGCTCAGATATATCAGGGAACGGGCGAGCAAGAGTTCTTACGAGGGGATAGAGAACATTCTGGACGGGATTGAGAAAGCAAAGTCAAGAATAAAGGCAAACGTAAACTTTGAACTGACTATGGAACTGCTTTTATTGACAATAAAGGAGAATTGACAGGATGACAAAAGTAATCGGTGTCAGATTCCGGACAGCGGGAAAGATTTACTTTTTCGCTCCGGGAAAATTCAATATAAAACGCGGAGATCATGTTATTGTGGAGACTGCACGTGGGATCGAGTATGGACGCGTTGTGAGTGATCCAAAGGACGTAAAGGACGAAGAAGTGGTCCAGCCGCTGAAACCGGTGATCCGCGTTGCCACGGAACAGGACAGAAAAACAGTGGAAAAGAATCATCAGAAGGAAAAAGAGGCATTTAAGATCTGCAAAGAAAAGATAAAGAAACACGGTCTTGAGATGAAGCTGATCGATGCGGAATATACCTTTGACAATAATAAAGTCCTGTTTTATTTTACAGCGGATGGAAGAATCGATTTTCGTGAACTGGTGAAGGATCTGGCGGCAGTGTTCCGTACCAGGATTGAGCTGCGGCAGATCGGAGTTCGTGACGAGACGAAGATCAAGGGTGGGATCGGCATATGCGGAAGGCCATTGTGCTGCAGCACATATCTGACTGAGTTCGCGGCAGTGTCGATCAAGATGGCAAAGGAACAGAATCTTTCCTTGAATCCGTCTAAGATTTCAGGAGTATGCGGGAGACTGATGTGCTGTCTGACCAACGAGGAAGAGACATATGAGGTGCTTAACAGCCAGCTTCCTTCCGTTGGAGATACGGTCACAACAAAAGACGGACTGACCGGTGTGGTCCACTCTCTGAGTGTGCTGCGCAGACAGGTCAAGGTTGTAGTGAATCTGGACAATGATGAAAAGGAAATCCGTGAATACAAAGCGGATGAATTGAAATTCAAGCCGAGAAAGAAGAAACAGAGAGTGTCAAAGGAAGAGAAAAGGAAACTGTCGGCACTGGAACATAAAGAGGGAGCATCAAAATTAAATGACAAATGATATAAGACCCGGAGAACGGCTGGACGATCTTCAGCTAAATGGGCTGGAGCTGATCCAGAATCCGGATAAATTCTGTTTTGGGATCGATGCGGTACTCCTTTCGGATTTTGCGAGAGTGAAACCGGGAGAACGGCTTCTGGATCTGGGAACAGGAAATGGCATTATACCGGTGCTGCTCTCTGCAAAAACAGACGCGGGACATCTGACGGGACTTGAGATACAGGATGATATCGCAGAGATGGCGCGAAGAAGCATCGCGCATAATCATCTGGAAGAGAGGATCGATATTGTGACAGGGGACATCAAAGAGGCGGCGGAGATATTCAAGCCGGCCTTTTTTGATGTTATAACAACGAATCCGCCATATATGCTTGCAGACCACGGACTGAGAAATCCGGATGATGCAAAGGCGATCGCTCGCCACGAAGTGCTCTGCTCCCTGGATGATATCCTCCGGGAGAGTATGAGACTGCTGCAGGATAAAGGAAGATTCTACATGGTGCACAGACCGTTCCGTCTGACAGAGATTCTGATAAAGATGAATTATTTTAAAATAGAGCCGAAGCGGATACAGTTTGTCCATCCCTATATAGACAGGGAACCCAGTATGGTGCTTGTTGAAGGAGTGAGAGGGGCAAAGCCCCGCGTAAAGATCGAACCGCCGATCATCCTGTTCAGCCGGACAGAAGACGGGCAGCAGGAAAATGGATATGGACATACGGGGATGTATCGGTGACGGAAGGTTCGGGAGGAAGAGATGGCGGGAATTTTATATCTTTGTGCGACACCTATAGGAAATCTGGAAGACATGACTTTTCGTGCGATACGGACATTGAAGGAGGCGGATCTGATCGCAGCGGAGGACACGAGGAACAGCATCCGTCTGCTGAATCATTTTGAGATACAGACGCCCATGACCTCCTATCATGAGTATAACAAGTATGATAAGGGGAGAAAGCTTATCGAGAAGCTTCTTGAGGGGAAAAATATTGCTCTGATCACGGATGCAGGGACGCCGGGAATCTCAGATCCGGGGGAAGAACTGGTGCGTATGTGCCATGAAAACGGAATTCGGGTTACTTCTGTTCCCGGAGCGGCTGCATGTATTACTGCGCTTACTATGTCTGGTCTTCCGACCCGAAGATTTGCGTTTGAGGCGTTTCTGCCCTCTGAAAAAAAGGAGAGGGAAAAGATTCTCACGGAACTGGAGAGAGAGACCAGGACGATCATCCTTTACGAAGCGCCGCACCGCCTTGTGCGGACGCTGAAACTTCTTGAAGAACGGCTGGGGGATGAGCGCAATGTGGCGGTGTGCAGAGAACTGACAAAAAAGCACGAGACAGTATACAGAGGTACGCTTTGCGATGCGGTCTCTTACTATGAGAGTACGGAGCCCAGAGGGGAATGCGTACTGGTTATTGACGGAAAAAGCCAGGAAGAGATCGAGAGAGAAGAACAGAAGAAATGGGAGCAGATGAGCATAGAGGATCATGTGGCATATTATATTTCCCAGGGCGCTGATCGAAAAGAAGCGATGAAGAAAACGGCTCAGGACCGTGGAGTTTCTAAGAGAGATATATATAACTATCTTGAAAAACAAAAAATGATTAAAAGATAAAAAACGGAAAGGGGATCTTCCTCTTTCCGTTTTTTGCAACGGCGACGAGCCAAAGTCCGGGCGTGCCGAGACCTTGGCGACCGCTTATAATTCCGGAATCTGCTGTTTGGAGCTCCCGGAGATCGACTTTGATCCAGCCGGTTATGTTTGGGTACATCTTAGTTGTAGATATCATCAAAATCAACGATCCGTCCATCTTTCATATAGACGATCCGCTTTCCAAGAGAAACGGCTTCCTCGTAGTCATTTGTGACATACAATACGGTGATCCCGAGTTCGCTGTTGATCCGCAGGATATCCTCCAGCATCTCTCTGCGCCTGTCGTCATCCTGCCGGGCAAAGTCTTCATCGACGAGAAGAACTTTGGGCTGGCATACAATTGCACGGCCCAGAGCGACACGCTGCCGCTGCGAATCTGAGATAGCACGCAGCTTAGATGTGAGGATATCTGAAATCCCCAGGAACTGTGCCGCAGATTTTACGCGGGAATCGATCACCGGACGGGGAAGGTCTCTCAGTCTGAGACCCAGCGCCATATTGTCATATACATTCATATGTTTGTACAGTGTATAATTCTGAAAGGCCATGGCAAGGCGCCTGTCGCGGGGAAGGATATCGTTGAGAAGCTCTTTCCCCAGATAGATCTCGCCGGAAGTGATATCTTCCAGACCTCCGATCATCCGCAGGATCGTGGATTTTCCGCAGCCGCTTGGGCCATGAAATACGACGAATTCTCCGTCCTCTATAAACAGATTTACATCATTTACGGAAACAAAACCATTGGGGTAAGTCTTTGTTAAGTGTTCAAATGTCACGCTGGCCATAAGTACACCTCCATCTGTCAGTCTTTCCTTCCCATATTTTATCACAAAGAAAACCCTGGTACAATCCTTAAGATGACGCGAGAAAAACACTGGCGGCAAGCCCTGCGAGTGTTGCGATCAATGCTCCGGCCAGTGTGTATCGGGATTTTTTGATGCCGGCAGTCATGAAGTAGACGCTCATAGTGTAAAAAATAGTTTCGGTACAGCACATGGAGATCGAGGCGATCAGACCCAGCCGGGAATCTGTTCCATAATTTTCATAAACGTCCAGGAGCAGTCCTGTGGCAGCGGAGGAGGAAAACATTTTTACGATTGTCAGGGGGACCAGTTCCCCGGGAAAACCGATCCGCGAGGAAAATGTCCCGATCACAGATGCAAGGAAGTCCAGAAAGCCGGAAGCGCGCAGGATTCCCACAGCGGCCATGAGACCGATCAGAGTGGGCATAAGACGGATCACAGTCAGAAAACCGCTGCGTGCGCCTGTGATAAATGTGTCGTATACATTGATCCCTTTCAGGATACCGTATACAACGATGGCAAGTATAAGAAAAGGAACGATAAAATCAGATATGTAAACAATAAGATTCACAGATACCTCTGCCTGATATGTACGCTTTATAGATTTATATGCACAGCCGGGTCCGGGGATTCATCGGCCAGGGGAAAATGGAGAATGCGGGGACAGAGAGTGCATCAGGAATATCAAAAAATTAAGAACATATAATGAGGTAAGAAAATTTCTGGAGACATTATGTCGTTTCTCTCTATATCTTACATAATCCCCAACAAAAAGAAGAATAAAAGCAACAGGAAAAGAGGCACAGCTTTGATATTGATTCCGGTATTTCTCCTTTCCGGGTGTGGGAAAGGACGGATACAGGATGAGAATGAACGATTTCGGGATTATACGGAAGAACTGTTCGCGTCAGAGGTATCATCAGATGCGGTCACGCTTCACTATACTCTGAAAGATCCGGAAGCATTCGGAATCCGTTCCGAAGCTGAAGGATTCGGGGAGATCACCTCAGATCCGTCTCAGCTCAGAGCAGCTGCAGAAAATATGCGGAAGGTTCTGGACGGGTTTGAATATAAGGAACTGGATATCAGGAATCGGATCACATATGATATTCTGGACTACAGCGCAGGAACAGCGGAAGAGAGTGCGGATTATCTTCTCTATGACGAGCCGATGGGACTGGTGAGTGGAATCCAGACACAGCTTCCGGTGATTCTGTCAGAATATCAGTTCTATGACAGGGAGGATGTGGAAGACTATCTGCGCTTAATGGAAAGCACCCCGGAATATTTTGAAAGCCTGATCGAGTTTGAACAGAAAAAATCAGAGGCGGGGCTGTTCATGGCAGACTATGCGGCTGAGACCGTTGTGGAGCAGTGCAACGCTTTCCTGGATATGGGAGAGGGGAATTATCTGTACTCTACTTTCAAAGATAGAGTATATGAAGTAAAAGAATTATCTGAGAAAGAAAAAAGTGACTATATACAGGAAAATGCACTTATGATAGAGGATTATATCTATCCGGCATATCAGAAACTCATTTCAGCGGTAAAAGGTCTGATGGGAACAGGAGAGAATGAGAAGGGATTATGTTTTCTGCCGGACGGGAAGGAGTACTATGAAATCCTGGTGAAACAATCTACTGGAACGGATTGCACGGTAAGAGAACTGGAAGATCTGACAAGACGGCAGATAACAGAGGATCTGGAAGCAATGGAAGCCGTAGTGGGGACTACTGCCGAGGATGCAAAAGAGACGATGGCAAAGAGCGGACAGGAAGATGCGGAGATTATTCTCGGCAAGCTGGAAGAGGGAATAAGAAATGCATTTCCGGAGTCCCCGGAGACGGAACTTAAAATAAAATATGTTCCGTCGGAAATGGAAGAACATCTGAGCCCGGCATTTTATATGATTCCGGCAATAGACAATACAGGGGAAAATGTGATCTATCTCAATCAGTCCAAGATGGGGGATGATCTGACGTTGTTTGCAACTCTTGCGCACGAAGGTTACCCGGGACATCTTTACCAGACAGTATATTATGAAGGGACGGACCCGGATCCGGTGAGAAGTCTGTTCAGTTTTGGCGGTTATGTGGAGGGATGGGCTACCTATGCTGAGATGTGCAGCTATTATCTGACGCCTCTTTCAAAGGAACAGGCTGTTCTCCTGCAGAAAAACAGTTCCATCATTCTTGCACTTTATGCTCTGGCGGATATGGGGATACATTATGAAGGTTGGAGCAGGCTTGATACTGTGGCTTTTTTCAGCAGCTACGGTATAACAGATGCAGAGACAGTGGAGCAGATATATGAGCTGATCATTGGCTCACCGGCAAATTATCTGAAATATTATATCGGATACGTGGAATTCCTGGAACTCAAGAAAGAGTGGTTCAGGAAACAGGAGAAACCTTCACAGAAAGAATTTCATGACGCAGTCCTTACAACAGGGCCGGCGCCGTTTGAAATCGTAGAAGAATATATGTGGGATATTCTGGAAGAGAAGAAAAAGTGAAGAGGAGAATGATATGCTGAATTATCTTTGGGCGGGAATGATACTGACAGGAATCATTTTCGGGGCGTTTAACGGGAAGATGCCGGAGATCACGAATGCAGCGCTGGACTCGGCAAAAGACGCGGTAACACTGTGCATCACTATGATCGGAGTGATGGCTTTCTGGACCGGAATCATGGAGATCGCTTCCAGGGCGGGAATCATAGAATCAGCTTCCGGAAAGATGAGGCCGCTTATCCGTTTCCTCTTCCCGGAGATACCAGAAGAGCATAAGGCAAACGAACATATCACCACCAATTTTATTGCTAATTTTCTCGGGCTTGGGTGGGCGGCAACACCAGCGGGTCTGAAAGCCATGGAAGAACTGGAGAAATTAGAAGAAGGCAGAAGAAATGGAATAATATCTGGACCGGTGAGAAAAAAGGGAATAGCCAGCAATGAAATGTGCACATTTCTGATCATAAATATTTCCTCTCTTCAGCTGATCCCGGTGAATGTGATCGCATACCGGAGTCAGTACGGCAGCGTGAATCCGGCAGCGATCGTGGGAGCAGGCATCCTGGCCACAGCGGTAAGTACGGGAGCGGCGGTGGTGTTCTGCAAGATCATGGACCGAAGAAGATAAGGATTTGTGGAAAGCTCCAGTGGAGGGCTTTTAAAATAGTGCTTGACCTTTCTTGTGGTGAATGATAAGATATGTGTAAGCTTAAGTATCGGGAGAACAATGGATAATTGATGCAGATACGCTTCCATAGGTGCTGCATCAGCACACAGAAAAGGAGAGACGTAAATGCTGCTGAAGACCTATGACAAAATCATTGATCTCTTTCATGACAATCACGGCTATATGAGTTTTGAACAGCTGAAAGAGAAAGGAGTGACGATAGCACAGATTCAGGAACTTGTAGATCGGGAGATACTGGATAAGTTTGCACGAGGATGGTACTGGTGTAATAAGTGCGGCTATGAGAGACCAAAGGACCGAAAATATATCGAGATCGGGAAAGTGAATGAGAAAGCCGTGATCTGTATGGACAGCGCGGGATACCTTCAGAAGCTGCTGAAAGAAGAGCCGAAGGTCATCTCTGTGGCGACGGAGCGGACGGACAGGAAGAAAATGGAGTTTGCGTTCCCGGTCATCCGGTACTATTTCCAGAATACAGGTGCCGAGGATGAGATCGAGACAGTAAATACAGAGTTTGGATCCTACAGAGTGTATTCTGTTGACAGGACGGTATGTGACTGTATCCGGATGAAGAGCCGCCTTGACGAAAGAGAACTGGAAGAGATCGAGAAAGCCTATAAAGAACGGAATCCGGACATAGACCGTCTTTTTGTCTTTGCAAAAGGGCTCAGGGCGCTGAAGTGTGTTAAAGAGAGGAAACTGTAGGAAGGCTGCAGAAAAGGAGGAACACGATGATAAAAAGAATAAGAATTCCCGAGACGGATATAGAAATGTTTCCCTTCGGGCTTGGAACAACAGGGGCTGGTCTTGTATGGGACGGGGCAGACGCAGACCGGTTATTTGATGCGTTTCTGGATAACGGGGGTTCCCTGATCGATACGGCACATGTGTATTCTGACTGGGTGAAACCGGAAAAAGCAAGAAGTGAGCGTGTTATTGGAGACTGGCTTGAGCGGAGCGGAAAAAGGAACAGGGTCGTGCTTGTCACAAAAGGCGGACATCCTGACATGACTGTAGACAATCCGGATACTCATATCAGCAGGATGACAAAAGCTGATATGGTCTCTGATCTGGAAGATTCACTGAAAAAGCTGAGGACAGATCATATTGATATTTATTTTTACCACAGAGACGATCTGAACCAGTCTGTGGAAGAATTGATCGAGACCATGGAGGAATTTCGCAGAGAGGGAAAGATCCGTTACTACGGGTGCTCTAACTGGACGACTGCAAGGATAAAAGAGGCGGATGCATACTGCAGAAAGAAAGGATATCGTGGATTTGCCGCTAACCAGTGCCTCCTCAATCTCGGATATAAATATATGAATCCTCTGGAGGACGATACTCTTGTCTATGTGGATGAAGAGATGCAGGAATATCACCGGCAGGTAAAGACAAATCTCCTGATGCCTTATATGGGAGTGTGCAGCGGATTTTTCCACAAGTATATATCGAAAGGCCCGGATGCAGTGAAGGGAAGTCCTTATTATACGGAGGGGAATATCCGGACGGCAGAGCGCGTGAAGGAGCTGTGCAGAGAGTATAATGCAACAGTTTCACAGGTCGTGCTGGGATTTTTCGGGCAGCAGGATTTTGACTGCGCGCCGCTGTACAGTCCGAAGAATGTGGACCAGCTTATTGAGGCGATGAAGACGTTTGAGATCCCGTTCAGGAAAGAGGATTATATAGTATAAGTTAAGGAAAGAACCCCTGGGTTTTCCTGGTTAGGGAGAACTTCCGGGGGATCTCTGCGAAAATGGATAAAATCCTGCAAAAACAGCCGGGAATATCACAAGAAATAAATCGTTGCAGATGAGAATTGAGTGATATAAAGGGTAAGAATTAAAATGATTGATAAAAATTGAAATAAGATAAATAGAAACAATATTATTTCTGAAAGGAAGCTTTATCAGGACGAAAATGGGAAAAGATCGGGGCGGAATGAGATAAAAATGCAGGAAATCATTCACTTTTGATGCTGGAAAAGTCCGGAAGATGAAACAGAAAATGAAAAGGATAATTATGAAAATTTATTAAGTATAAAAGAAATAAAAACAAATCGGAGGATGTGAAAATGAAGCTTTTTATTGCGTCAGACATTCATGGCTCGGCACTGTATTGCAAAAAGATGCTGGATGCCTGCAGAAGAGAGGGGGCGGGACGGATCCTGCTTCTGGGGGATATACTTTACCATGGACCGAGAAATGACCTGCCGGAGGGATATGCGCCAAAGGAAGTGATAGGGATGCTGAATCCCCTGAAACAGGAGTTGCTCTGTGTCAGAGGAAACTGTGATACAGAAGTTGATCAGATGGTTCTGGATTTCCCGATCATGGCGGATTACTGTTATCTTGATCTGAACGGTGTGACCGTGTTTGCAACTCACGGACACGTGTTTCATCCAAAACACCTGCCCCCGCTGAAGGACGGAGATATCCTTCTCAATGGACATACTCATGTGCCGGCATGCAGAGAGATACCCGGAGAGAATGGAGAAACATACCACTATCTGAATCCGGGATCTGTTTCCATTCCCAAGGAAAATTCGGAACACAGCTATATGGTATTTGAGGATGGAACATTTATATGGAAAAATCTTGAGGGAGAGGAGTATATGACATGGAAGACCGATTTGCGCTGTTGATCGATGCAGACAATGTTTCTGCAAAATATATCAAACCGATCCTGGACGAGCTGTCAAAGTACGGCAATGTGACTTATAAAAGGATTTACGGTGACTGGACAAAGACGAACAATGCAAGCTGGAAAGAGGAACTGCTGCAGAATTCGATCACGCCGATCCAGCAGTTCAGTTATACGCATGGAAAAAACGCAACAGATTCCGTAATGATCATTGATGCTATGGATATGCTGTTTACCAGCGAACTGGATGGGTTCTGCCTGGTATCCAGCGACAGTGACTTTACGAAACTGGCCAGCAGGCTCAGGGAGAGCGGAAAGATGGTCATTGGGATGGGAGAAGATAAGACGCCGTCGCCTTTCAGGAAAGCCTGTGATATTTTTACCGTGCTGGAACTTCTGCTGGAAGATAATACAATGGAGAAAGAGGAGCAGACGGCTGTTTCCCATTCTCATGGAAAAGAGACGAAGAAGGAGACTGCGGCGTCGCGGGATCAGATCGAGGAGGCTGTGGTCAAGATCATTACGGAGAATCAGAACGACGACCGAGAGACAGGCCTGGGAGAAGTGGGCAGCCGCCTTGTCAAACTGTATCCGGATTTTGACGTCAGGAGATACGGGTATAGTCTGTTGTCGAAATTTCTCGAGACATTTCCAAAACTGAAGCTGATCCAGGAGGGGACCAAGGTTACGGTGACTCTCTATGAGGATCGGAGCAAAAAGGAAATGCTGGAAGAGTATATCATCCAGCAGATCAGGAGCAACGGAAGATACGGGATATCTCTGGGGTCTCTGGGAAACCGGATCAGGATGAAGTTCGGGGATTTCAAGGTTCGGGATTATGGTTTTTCTCAGTTCAAACAGTATATCCAGAGCTTTCCGAATGTAGAACTGGTTGACGATGGGGAGAGGACAAGAGCGGTTTATAACGGAGGAAAATAGGTTTTACAGAAAAATATCACAGGAGAAATAAAAAAAGTCATCCTGTATGGAAATGAGGAACTGCAGCAGAACAGTTGAAACTGTTCTGGGCGATTCCTTTTTTGTTTGACAGGAAACTTTGTTCCAATGTTGGTGGTTATGATCAAAATGTCGGAAAAAAACGAATTTGATGTAAAATTTTTGTAAATTCATCTGTCTTGTCACATGTAAACAACAGTGGTATACTAACCGGGAAAAAGACCTGCACGGGGTCTGACGAGAAGAAAAGTGTCCGGCATCCGGCAGAAGTACAACCGGGAGAAGAGGTATTATGATGACAGTGAGAGAAGAGATCGAACAGTTAAAAAAGGAGAGGAACGCAGTGATCCTCGCGCATTATTATGTAAGACCGGAAGTCCAGGAGATTGCAGACTACATAGGAGATTCATTCTATCTGAGCAAGATCGCGGCAGGGCTGAAGGAACAGGTGATTATTTTCTGCGGCGTTTCCTTCATGGGAGAGAGCGCAAAGATCCTGAATCCGGAGAAGACGGTGCTGATGCCGGACGCATCCGCTGACTGTGCGATGGCACATATGGCGGACGTGCAGACCATAGAAAGAGTGAGGAAGGAGTATAAAGATCTGGCGGTAGTCTGCTATATCAATTCCACAGCGGAACTGAAGAGACATTCTGATGTGTGTGTGACCTCTGCGAACGCGGTAAACATCGTGCGGGCTCTGCCGGAGCGGAATATCTTTTTTATCCCTGACAGACATCTGGCGCATTTTGTGGCAGAGCAGGTGCCGGAGAAAAATTTTATATACAATGACGGCTGCTGTCCGATCCATGCCCGGATCAGTCAGGAAGAGATACATAAGGCGAAGGCGGAACATCCGCAAGCGCTGGTTCTGGCTCATCCGGAATGTCCGGAGGCGGTGCTTGAGACAGCCGACTATATTGGAAGTACATCCGGAATCATAAGTTATGCCGAGCAGAGCAGCGGGGAGGAATTTATCATCTGTACGGAGGTTGGCGTAGAGTATGAGCTTCGGAGACGATGTCCCGGAAAGCAGTTTTATTTTACAGAGACCAGACCGGTCTGCGAGTATATGAAGAGCATTACACTGGAAAAGATCCTGAATGTATTGCGGACCGGTGAGAATGAGGTCCTTTTGAATGGATCAGTCATAAGCGAATCCAGACAGCCGCTGGAGCGGATGCTGGATCTGGGACAGAAATAAGAATGCGAAAAGGAAAGAGGTTGAAGGAAAATGGAAATGAAGACAGATGTGGTGATCGTGGGAACCGGTGCGGCAGGACTGTTCAGTGCCCTGAATCTGTCGCGGGACAGGAAGATCGTTATGATAACAAAGGCAGATGCTGAGAGCAGTGATTCGTTCCTTGCTCAGGGCGGGATCTGCGTTCTGAGGAATGAGGAGGACTATGACAGCTACTTTGAAGATACGATGAGAGCCGGACATTATGAGAACCGGAAAGAGTCTGTTGATATCATGATAAGGAGTTCTCAGGATATCATTCATGATCTGATCGGATATGGCGTGGAGTTCCAGAAAGAAGAGGAGAAGGAGGAAGACAGAGAAAACTCTGATTCCGGAAAAAGAGGTGAGGACGACAGGGATCCCCTGCTCCGGGGATATGCATTTACCCGGGAGGGAGCGCACTCCAGACCAAGGATCCTTTTTCATGAAGATGTCACCGGAAAAGAGATCACAAGCAAGCTTCTGGCGAGGGTAAAAGAGCTTGAAAATGTGACCATATATGAGTATACTACGATGAAAGATATTATAGAGGAAAACGGAAGGTGCGCCGGAGTCCTTGCGGAAGGACCGGAAGGTCAACCGGTCAGGATCCGGGCAGACTACACTGTCTTTGCCTGCGGAGGCATCGGAGGGAGATACAGGCATTCTACCAATTTCCCGCATATTACAGGGGACGCTATTGAGATATCCAGAAAACACGGGATCAGACTGGAGCATCTGGATTATGTACAGATCCATCCGACTACACTGTATTCTGATAAACCGGGGCGGAGGTTTCTGATCTCCGAATCGGTGAGAGGAGAAGGCGCGGTACTCCTGAACAAGGATGGCGAGCGGTTTGTCAATGAGCTGCTTCCCAGGGATGTGGTGACAAAGGCGATCCAGGAGCAGATGGAGAAGGACGGCACGGATCATGTGTGGCTGTCGATGAAGAATATAGGCAAAGATACTATCCTGAAGCATTTCCCGAATATTTATGAACACTGTCTGGAGGAGGGATATGATGTGACGAAAGAGAGTATCCCGGTGGTCCCGGCACAGCACTATTTCATGGGCGGAATCTGGGTTGACTCTGACAGCAGGACGTCCATGGAGAATCTGTTTGCTGTAGGAGAGACAAGCTGCAACGGCGTCCACGGTGCTAACCGTCTTGCAAGCAACTCTCTTCTGGAAAGCATGGTTTTCGCAAAGAGAACAGCAGGAAAGATCGAAGAGGCATACTGCCGGGAGCGATAGAAAAAGCGAAGAAGCTGACAGAGGCGGATGAAAAACTCAAAAAGCTGAATTAAAAATATAAAAAGAAAGGCGCAAAGAAATGAATAAGATTACAATGACACTTCAGTGTGATCATCTGATCCTGGAGGCACTGAAGGAAGATATTTCCAGCGAAGATGTAAGCACCAATGCGGTGATGAAGGAATACGTGAAAGGTGAAGTGGAACTGATCTGCAAGCAGGACGGGATCATAGCCGGACTGGATGTATACAGAAGGGTGTTCGAACTTCTGGACGACGGGACAGAAGCGGAGTTTTACTGCAAGGACGGAGATGAGGTAAAGGCAGGACAGCTCATGGGAAAAGTTACAGGGGATATCCGTGTCCTTCTCTCCGGAGAGCGTGTCGCGCTGAATTATCTCCAGCGCATGAGCGGAATCGCTACATATACTCATTCTGTTGCTGAAATGCTCAGAGGAACAGGGATGAAACTTCTTGATACAAGAAAGACGACACCGAATATGAGGATTTTTGAGAAGTATGCTGTCCGTGTCGGCGGAGGATACAACCACAGATACAATCTGTCCGACGGGGTGCTTCTCAAGGATAATCACATCGGAGCTGCAGGAAGTGTTGCGAAAGCAGTCCGGATGGCAAAGGAATACGCGCCCTTTGTCCGGAAGATTGAGATTGAGGTGGAAAATCTGGACATGGTCAGAGAAGCAGTGGAGGCAGGAGCCGACATCATCATGCTGGATAATATGTCACCGGACGAGATGAAAGAAGCTGTGAGAATTATCGACGGAAGCGCTGAGACAGAATGTTCCGGTAATGCGACAAAGGAAAATATCAGCCGTCTGACCGGGATCGGCGTAGATTATATCTCCAGCGGAGCGCTGACGCATTCCGCGCCGATACTTGACATTTCCATGAAAAACCTTCATGCTATAGAATAAGTAAGGCAAGAGAAAGGATGAGACGGGATGACCGGATCAGAGAGAAGAGAAGCCATCGTCAGCAGGATAGAAAACAGTGAGGCGCCGGTATCGGGAACTGCGCTTGCGGCATCATTCGGCGTCAGCCGCCAGGTGATCGTGCAGGATATCGCACTGATCCGCGCAGCGGGGTATGAGATCCTGTCAACAAACCGGGGATATATCCTGAACCGATCCGCGGTTGTCAGCAGAACATTTAAGGTGCGGCATACGGATGAACAGCTGGAGGAAGAACTCTACTCCATCGTGGATCTGGGTGGATGTGTGAAAAATGTTATGGTGAATCACAAAGTTTACGGACATATGGAAGCGCCGCTGAATATCACTTCCCGAAGAAAGGCGGCAGAGTTCATCGCAGATATCCGCAGGGGAAAGTCCAGTCCTCTGAAAAATATCACTTCCGGTTATCATTATCATGTGATTGAGGCGGACAGTGAGGAGACGCTGGATCTGATTGCGGATATGCTGGAGAAAAAAGGATTTCTGGTGAAGAAAGATCAGGGCGAAAATATGGCATAAAAGAAGTGCGGATACGGAAAGGACCGGACCGGCAGCAGGAACCTGCGAGACAGGGGAAACTGCCTGCCCGGTCTTCTTTTTGCAACGGCAACGAGGCAAAGTCCGGGCGTCTTCGTTCGCGCTTATGTCTTGCACTGCACTGAGTTTTGCTTTACAATGAAAACGAAAAAATTCAGTAAGAGGTGTTCTGTTATATGGAAGAAATCCAAAATGTGCTGAAGAGCATATTGAACATAGATTTTATACGCGGGACCATAAGCGGTCCGAGAAAAAAAGAGGGCATAATAAAAGTAAAGGTGCGTCCGCTTGAGAAAAGGGGGGCGCTGTATTTTCAGCTTGAATCCTTTACAAGGACCCAGGCATTTCATGAAAACCTGACTCCCGGCGAGGCGGGGGAGAAGATTGCCCTGTATATGGAAGAATTCCGTCAGATGCAGGCTGAGACGGTAAACGAAGACGGTTACGGTGCTTGTGAGCAAAAAAGGAAAAGTGACAATACAGAGAAAGAAAAAGAAGGAGACTGCAGAAAAGGCGGATCTGGCGCATGACCGCAGAAAACACCATATTCTTGAGGAGGGAATTCCTGTTCCGTTTCTGAAGGATCTGGGTGAGATGACAGGGGATGGGAAGATCGTCCGGTCTAAAACTGACAAGTTCAGACAGATCAACCGTTTTCTGGAGTTTATCGAAGATATCCTGCCCCGGCTGGATAAAGGGCGGGAGCTGACGATACTTGATTTCGGATGCGGGAAATCTTATCTGACATTTGCCATGTATTATTATCTGCATGAACTGAAAGAATATGACATACGTATTATCGGGCTGGATTTGAAGAAAGATGTGATCAGACACTGCAGCAGTCTTGCCGTAAAATACGGGTACGATAAGTTGACGTTTCTTGAAGGTGATATCGCAGATTATGATGGAGTGGATCAGGTGGATATGGTCGTGACACTCCATGCGTGTGATACAGCCACTGACTATGCACTGGCAAAAGCGGTGGGGTGGAATGCAAAGGTCATACTGTCGGTTCCGTGCTGTCAGCATGAACTGAACGGTCAGATGAAGAATCAGATACTGGCGCCGGTTATGGATTACGGGCTTCTCAAGGAGCGTTTTGCAGCTCTGGCAACGGATGGCCTTCGGGCGAAATATCTGGAACGGGAGGGATATGAGACTCAGGTGCTGGAGTTCATTGATATGGAACATACGCCTAAAAATATATTGTTAAGAGCAGTTAAAAATGGAGAGAGAAATGAAAAAGTTGATATAGAAATTAATGAATTTGAAAAAATTCTGGATATACATCCGACTTTAGGGGAGCTTTTGAAAGTAAAAGAGGAGAATGATAAATAATGAAAAGAAGGGTAATCAAGGGAGTCATACTGGGAGTTATCTTTATTGCGGCTCTGGTCATCAGCAGCTTTGTTCTGAACCGAGGAGTGGAGGACGAGATTGTTGATATGGGGGCGGCGTCTCTGCCGAGAATTTCTTTTGTCGTGGATGGCAGGGATGTCAATACGCTGTTTGGCTATGTGGATGATATGGATGTGACGGCCATGCGGGATACGATCACACCGCTGGAGGCGGACGGAACACTCCCGATGAATCTGGAAGCGGATGGAAGGGAGATAAGCCGGATACAGTATGAGGTTTACTCTCTTAATGGTGAAGAGACATATAAGACAGATGAGGTGGGAGAGATCACCCAGGATGAACCTATGGTACTGAAACTGGGAGACGCATTGTCGGACTCTGTACAGGAAGCGGTACTCAAAGTGATCCTGACCTCAGGAGACGAAACGATCAGTTATTATACGCGGATCGAGATGCCGGATGAGATCACAGCTTCAGAAAGTCTTACATTTGCTCAGGATTTCCATACGAAGGCCATCGAGAAGCGCTCTTCCGAGGAATTGAGCCCTTATCTGGAACCAGGGGAAGAAAGTGATAACACCACATATCAGACGGTAAATATCCATTCGGATATTAACCATATCCAGTGGGGAGAACTGAATCCTGAAGTAGTCGGGAATGTAAGCTGGAGTATCAAAGAGAGCAACAGCGTATATACCTCTCTTCTGGCAAAGTATCAGGTAAACTGCGAGGATGACAATGGTCAGCTCCAGACATATAATATCAAAGAATTTTTCCGGGTCAGGATCAGCGGTGACACGATCTATCTTCTGGACTATAACCGTGATATGCAGCAGGTATTTAATGCGGAACTTCGGCCGGTGGATGAAAACGGGATCCGGTTCGGGATCGCGTCAGGAGATATCCAGTATGTGACAAACAAGGATGATACTGCTGTGGCGTTTGTGCAGGAAAGAGATCTATGGCTGTATGAGAAAGATACGAACGAACTTCTTCAGGTGTTCAGCTTTGCAAACCAGGAAGGAAGCGACGAACGGAGCAGAAATGATCAGCATGCGGTGAGGATCATCAGTCTGGAGGACGACGGCAGCATGGCTTTTGCGGTGTACGGATATATGAACCGCGGAACCCATGAAGGAGAAGTCGGCGTCGGAATTTACTATTTCGATATCGACAGCAATGCAATAGAGGAAAAGGCCTTTATTCCGAGCACAAAATCTTTTGCTATCGCAGAAGATGAGCTGGGAAAGATGGTGTACTACAATCACGGACAGGAAATGCTTTACGTCCTTGCAGACGGAACGCTTTATCAGATCAATCTCGAGAACGATGAACAGAACGTTCTTGCAGAGGATCTGGAGGAAGGTCAGTATGCTGTGTCTGATGACGGACATCTTATGGCGTATCAGACAAACGGATCCCTTTATACAGCTACAGAGATTAAAGTAATGAACCTGACTACAGGAGATGAAAATACGATCCAGGCTTCGGGAAGCGACGGCATCCGGCCGCTGGGATTTGTAAACGGGGATTTTATCTATGGGAAGATCAATCCGGATGATGCGGGGACAACGGCATCCGGTGAGGAGATCACCCCGATGTATGAACTGGAGATCCGTAATGCGGATAATGAGACAGAGGCTTCGTATTCTTTTACTGATAACAATATCTATACAACCGGTATCCTTGTAGAAGGGAATATGGTAACACTGAACCGGGTGCGAAAGAACGGAAGTACGTATCAGTCTACGGATCAGGAGTTTATTACAAATAATGTAGAGCGGTCGGACAGCACGATCTCACTTTCGACTTATACCACGGAGCGGATGCAGACGCAGGAAAGACTGACATTTACGGAAGGGATTGAAAATACAGAACCGGAAATCCTCACTCCAAATGAACTCGTTTCGGGCAAACCGCTGACTATTACCCTGAGTGGAGGAAGCGAGGGTGTAAAATTCTATGTATATGGAATGGGAGAGCTGGAAGGGATCTATGATAATGCCGGAAACGCGATCCAGGCCGCGGCAAATATTTCCGGAGTGGTCATTTCCTCTGACCAGGCTTATATCTGGGAGAGCGGAAACCGGGATCTGGCTTACTCCATCGATGCGGAACCGTTCCGGACACAGAACGGAGAGACTTCTCTCCAGGCATGCGAGCGCTATATGGAACAGTACAATGCACATCAGGTAGATCTGACAGGATGCGCACTGGATCAGGTACTGTACGTCATAAATAAAGGATGCCCGATGATCGCCATGACAGATTCCAGTCACGCGATCCTGCTGACCGGGTATACAAGAACGGATATTACCTATATCGATCCGGAAAGCGGAGAGGAAGAGACAGTGAGTGTGAATGAGATGGAAGATATAGTGAAAGGAAGCGGAAATACGTTTATCGGGTATATACAGTAGTCAGGAGGCGGAGTGATGGCTGGTGAGATCAAAGGTGTAACGGCCAAGGAAAATCTGAAAAAGTATTACGAAGAAGGTTGGCAGATAGCGACATGGCTGAATGATCATCCGGAAATTTCCGGACAGGAAAAAGAGAGCAGCCGTTACCTGATCGAACTGCTGAAAAAGAGAGGATACAGGGTAGAGAGCCCATGCCAGGGAGTAAAATATTCCTTTCGGGCAGTGAAAAAAGGAAAGGGCAGAAAAAGAAAGCCGAAAATTGCGGTGCTCTGTGAGTATGATTCTATCGAGGGGCTGGGACAGGCATGCGGCCATTCTCTGAGTTGTGCTGCCAGTATTATCTGTGCCAATGTACTGAATGAATTATGGGAGGATCTGCCTTTTCAGGTTGATTTGATCGGGACTCCGGGGGAAGAGGTTCACGGAGGAAAAATATCATTGCTGCAGAAAGGAGTATTCAATGAATATGAATGTGCAGTCATTGCGCATATGAATAACGTGAATCAGCCATCCTTCAAAAATCTTGCTTCCAGCGATCTGGTCATCAACTATTATGGAAAAGCGGCTCATGCGTCTGTCGAACCGTGGAAAGGGGCAAATGCACTTAACGGATTGCAGCTGTTTTTCCATGCAACAGACATGCTCCGTCAGGTCCTGGAACCGGATGATCAGATACAGGGTGTAATTCTGGAGGGAGGCGTGATCCCGAATCAGATTCCGGCAAAAGCGACGGGATATATATATCTTCGTGCAGCCACTATTGAAAAATTGAAGAATCTGCAGATCAGGATTATCAATTGTGCGAGGGGAGCGGCTATCGCGACCGAGACGACTTACGATACAGCTCAGATGACGCCTACATATGCGGAACTGTTTCTTGGGAAAAAGGCCCGTGAGCTGATCTGCAATATTATGTCAGAAGAGGGGATGGAGTGGGAGGAACAGCAGAAGCCTGCCGGATCCAGTGATATAGGAAATGTGGGTCAGGTTATTCCTGTCTTTCATCCCATGATCTCTCTGGGACATAAAGAAATTGCATTGTATTCGAAAGAATTTGGCAAACTTGTCAGGTCAGAAAACGGAAAAACGGCAATGGAACAGGGGGCAAGAGTTATCATACGCATTATAGAGAGACTGGCAGAAGAACCGGGAC
>ERZ1643246.2105-NODE-2105-length-19835-cov-19.421689_pt1 | contig 19835 bp, 15 predicted proteins | sample MGYA00579265_ERZ1643246 | MGnify/ENA primary metagenome ERZ1643246 (study PRJEB29033, sample SAMEA4952261) | chicken gut metagenome | biome: Broiler Chicken; feature: Gastrointestinal Tract; material: Caecum | place: Ireland | collected 2018 | study: Broiler...
ATCTGGACACCCCCAGGATCTCCGCCTTCCTGTCCAGAAGTTCCAGCTCAATATCCGAAAGCCGGACTCCGACAAAATGCGGATGGTTCAGTTCCCGTTCTAATCTCTTTTTTCTCATGGCTCCTCCTTTCTTCTCTTTTCTGTTACTTCAGTAACATCACAAATGGGAGAACCGGCAGTCCTGCCGGAATCTACCTTTTGTGCTGCGTCCCACTTTCCAGTGGACGCCAATATCTGCCAGATCGGCAGATCATCGAGGGTATGGGGAATCGAAATCCCAAGCAAGAGCCCTACACAGGAAAACACGATAGTGTATTACGGGGTGGATCTTGCTCTGGAAAAATCCCCATCAAGAGCTCAACCTGTAAGTTAGTGGACTGCCAGGAATGGCATAACCGCTTAACACGGGTGGATCTTGCTCTATAATATCTATCCCCTCACTTAACCCAATCGTCATAGGCAGAAATACAAGGAGATTCGAAAAATCTTTTAATTTTCTGCTTCAAAAAAGATTTCCCCTCACTTATAGAAAGGAAATCCGAAAATTTTACAGTGCTTAGAAACAAGATTTTTAAAATAGGGCATAAAAAAACGCACCCAGTTTCAAACTGAATGCGTATAGTCCATCATGAATCGAATTTCTTACGACTCATATAAGATTAATATTGAAAGTATCGATCCATCGAAAGACCTTCTAGTTACGATAGGATTCCCCACCTGTAAATCCTGTTTCTTCAACAAGTCGGTCATAGATACATTTTGCGATATGTTTTGCTTTTAAGACTTTACCGGGAATCTTCATCAAGGTAGTTGTATATGAATTTGACTATGTCTGGTGTAAGAATTGTCGATTCACGGTCAGGTGTTTTCCGTTCTCAGGAGACAGCATTCCATTCACAGTATTTTTAACTGTATTCCTGGAAATCCCCATCGTTTTGCGATATGTCTCTGAATTTCGCCAGCAACGAAACTCCTGCGTATTTCTTCATAATCTTGCATTGTAATAACCACCTTATTTTCCTCCGAATAAAAAGAATTATATTCAGAATACTTCTAAGCGGCTCACTTTCAAGTCAGCATTTGAAATAAAAATGGCTCAATCTAAGAATCGTATATATACCTTGGAGACTCAATTTGCGTCCCTTTTAAAAATATTTTCTATTTTTTTACCAGACCAGTCTTCTCGCTGACTCCAACAGATTTTTAAATGATTTTTCAAATTCAACCATTTCGGTATCATATCCCCAGCTAATTCTCACTGAACTTTCTATTTGATCTTCTGGAATACCCATAGCCAAAAGTACATAACTTGTATTATATGATTTAGAATTACATGCAGCTCCATTGGATATACTACAAAATTCTTTTGATGACAACATCAATGCTTCTGATGATACGCCACAGAAACATACATTTACAGTAGTCGGAAATGCATATTCTTGCAGACCATTATATTTGTATGTTAACCCGGATTCTTCTAACATAGATTTCATTTTATCTTTAATCGCTTGACATCTTCGATTATTATCTTTGTATTCTTCCTCCGCTATTTCACACGCTTTACCTAATCCTGCTATTAATGCAACTGGAAGAGTTCCTGGTCGAATTCCATGTTCCTGTTGTCCTCCATACATAATTGCTTTTACCGGCGGGAATTTATACTTCTGTTTCCTTAATATAAGCGCTCCTATTCCTTGCGGGCCTCCTAATTTGTGAGCACTCATTGATAACATATTATATTGAATTTTCTGGAGTTCTTCTACAAGTTTACCAAAACTTTGTGTAGCATCCACATGAAATAATACTTCTCTATCCTGTAAAGCTTCTCCAATTTCATACACTGGTTGAATAATACCAGTTTCATTATTCACATGCATCACACTAACAAGTAATGTATTTTCTCTTACCTTTGACATAATATCTTCCACAGATATACGCCCACTCAAATCGGGCGAAACATAGTCAACTTCAAACCCTTGTTTTTGTAAAGCTTTTGCTGTTTCAAGTACAGCTTTATGTTCTATGGATGTCGTAATAATATGTTTTTTATTAGTTGAGTATGCATATTCTTTTAATCCTTGGAGTGCAATATTATTACTTTCTGTTGCTCCACTTGTAAAAATCACTTCGTCCTTATTTATTTTTAAAATCGAAGCAACTTGTTTTCTTGCATGTTCCACTATTTTTCGTGCACCCTCGCCATAATCATGCGTTCTACTATCCGCATTTCCAATAATATTTTTGTAGACATCCACCATAACATCTAAGACTCTTCCATCAATAGGAGCTGATGAATTATAATCTAAATAAATACTCATTTTTACGCCTCAATCGCTAAATTTAATAAATCATCAAGATTTTTTATAAAGTTAGTTCCTGTTAAATATGAAATACCTCTTTCTAAATGCAATTTAAAATATTTAACCAAATTCTCCTCTGTTATATCTATCCCTTTATCTATACACCACTCAAGAATTAACGCATCATATATTTCACTATATTCTCCAGCAAATGTATACCAAGACATTTCGACATTACTATCCGAACTAATAGGGATATCTGTAGGGATTGTATTCTCATGCAAAGAAAAACAAAACGCCCATCTACATAATATATTCCAATTCTTGATTCCCGTTTTTCCTTTTAATCTAGATAATTTTTCTTTAGCTTGATTTGAAAGTCTAATTTGTTTTATGATCACGCTTTTTCCTCCCTAAAATATCCTCTATGAATAGTTGTAGATTTAGAAACATCATCATATATAAGAATAAATTCATCACCTATATTTTCTTTCATCATGTCATGGTAATTAAAATCTATTTCTGAATCTGTAGATAAAATTATTGTTTGCTCACTAGCTTGTGGAAAATAAGTTTTTATAAGTGCCTCTCTATGTGCCGAATCTAATCGCGATAAAGGAGTATCTATAATAACTGGAAGTTTTTTCTTTGAGCATAATGCCAAAGCCCACAGCAGTGAAATTACCATTAATTGTTTTTCACCTGCTGATAAAGATGCTTTATTTATTTCTTTACCATCGTAATCTTGATAATATAAATCTAAGGTTACTGGATCCATACAAATCCGATCAATTAAGGTTTTCTTATTAGCTAGTTTTTTATAACATTCTGTCATTGTATTCGCAACAACTGCTATTTTGTTTTTTTGTAATCGGACTTTATATTCTTCTAAGATTGTATTGGCCATATGCGCATATTTTATAATACGATCACTATCATCATTTAACTCCATCTTCTTAAGATACTTCTCTACCTTTTTATTAAATTCTGAAGTAATAGAAATTAATTCTCCGTTTCTGGATTTCCTTTCATTTTCTTTTCGTTCTATCATAACATTTGTTTCAATTATCTGCTGTTCTATTTCTTTAATATTTTTATAAATTCTAGCAATCTCTTTCTCATTAATGTCAACTGACAAATAACTTTCTAGCTGACTTACTTCTCCAAACATTTTATTCAATTTTTTCTGTCGCTCAATAACATTTAGCTTTGTATCTACTAATTGATCATCCAACAAAACTTGTAACTTAAACAGAGATGAATCTGATAAATCATAAGAAACACTAGAAACTTTTTTTATGGATTTATTATTAACATAATTCATAAATCTAAAAATTGCGGCTGAATCTTGCTGATTATCTTTCTCATAGTCAGCAGAAAAACGATTCATCTTTTTTAATGCAATTTCCAACATTTTCTGTTCTTGCTCAATTTCAGCATTTTCTCTTATATTTCTTAAATAATCTTTTACTAATAAGAAAGGAAGCTCCGATGCTGCATCTGCTATAAGCTGTTCTTTATAGCTATCAATTTTACTCATTATCGCAACCTTTTTTTGATACAATTCCTGCCGTTGAGTAACAATATCTCCACCTTTCGCAAGGTATTCATGCCTTTTTGCATCTAATTTTTGCATAAGTTGTTTCTTCGCTGCTTCTAATTCTTCTATTTCTTTATCTATTACCTCTAAATTTGTTGTAGCTTTTTCTTTTTGATAACGGAGTAATTCTACTTCTTCCGCTTCTGAATTTTCAACTTTATTTTTTACTGTCCGAGTAATGATTCGTCCAAGATCACTTTTCAACAAATCTAAAACAGATATTCCAAGTAATGTCTTTATTGAATCTTTCATATGAGTACTTGTCTTCTCTACCGCTAATTCCGCAATTTTTTCTCCATCAAAAAAGAAAAAACTAGATAATCCGCTTGGTAATATATTTTCTATAAACATACTCCAATTATCAGTTAAAAACTGATTATAGACATCATCTTTATACACTTGGATTTTTTCCGTTGTTCTCTTTTTATCTCCCGTCCATTCACGATGAATACAATATTTCTCATTATCATACCTATCCATAGAAAATTCTAAATCTATAAAAGTTTCTAAAGATTCATCTGATGCATTTACGAAAGACTTTAGATATTGCCCATAAGACTTATAATTACTTTCATTATATGCAAATGAATTAGAACCATATAATGCTAATAAAACGGCCTCTAAGAATGTTGTTTTTCCTCTACCATTCAATCCACCGATGAGTACAATCGGCTTATTTCCATTAAATTCAAATATATTAGTTGATGCATATACACCAAAATTATGTAAAACTAGTTTTCTAATTATCATTAATTCTCTTCCTCATCTGGTACATCATCAAATTCTTCACCTTCATCCTGTATATGCGCAAAGAATTTCTCATTATAACGTCCCCCAAAATTTTTCTTCCTTTCTAATTGTTTCGTATAATATTGAGTTGCATCTTCCTCATCTTTATAAAAATTCTGTTTCACACATTTCTCTAAAGAATCTAATATTCCTTTTCTTTGGTTTACACTATTTGCATGATTTTCTGTATCAATTAAACTATAAAGTAATTCAAAAGATAATTCTTCCTCTGGAAATAAATCCAAACAAGTTTCTCTTAAAATATTCCATTCAGAATGTCCATATGCTTCTGAACCAATCCAATCTGGATCTTCAAACGCTTTCCCTATTACGGATTCATAAATTCTTGGAAGTGAATCATCAAACTCATGTTTATCGTATACCCAAATCCGACGAATATTACGTAATTCCTCTTTTGTAATTAATTCGAGATCTGAAAATTCTTCAGGTCCATTTTTATTTATTTCAACCTGTATTTCAAGTAATTCCCGTAACCATTGTTCCCTAATTTCTTTTTTATATGGACCATGGTGTAACTTCCCGTAACTTCCTTGTAAATACCCTTGCATTTTTTTAAAACTACGACGTTCTCGATCATGTTCGTCATCACCAAATCTATTTCTAAATTCTAATAGAGGAGTCATCCAAGCTTTTTCATCGTCATTTGCAATCATAGCTTCCATAGATTTATCTTTTTCAACCATTGTGCATACCCAACAGCCAAATCTGCTCTTACCACAACTAGGCAAATTTTTTTCGACCATCATAGGGCATTCGTTATCAGCTGTTGCACCTCTATATAAGGTCAACAATTCTTGGTTCGAATAGCCCCAGGGGTTTTTATATTGCATTAAAAATACCCACACATCATTGTCATTCCATTCTTCGAGTGGGGAAAAAACTAATTCATTTGCCAGTGTTGGATTTGGGCTAAGAAGTTCACGCACTCTCTTCTTCTCATAATAAGCCATCGTTCTTGCACGTCGTTGACTTTCCGCTTTTCTGGTTCCTAATACCATAATTATTTCCCCGTACTTTGCAATTGCTGACTTTACGAAATTATTAACCGGCTGAATTTTTAAGCGATCCGTACACCATCTCAATTTTTTCCTTGGGAAAGGATACCCTCTTCCAATAAAATTCACCCAAAAAGTATTGTTCAAATCGGGCGTCAATCTATGTGTTACAAACGGTAGGTCGTCCTTTTTTGCAGATATATCCATTACTGATAACGACTTTGTTACCCATTTTTCTATAACAGGAGACTCAACCATAGTATCTGTATTAATTATATGGACAATTTTTTTCCTTTTCTCTTTTGGTAAGGCCAACAGAGACAACCAGACAAGTTGCAAGGTTGCCGTACTATCTTTTCCACCAGAATATCCTATGACCCACGGAATATCATCTGCTAAATATAAATTTCGTACAATTTCCATTAGTCCCTCTACTGTATCTTTTGTAATCGTAACACCTTGTTTATTTGTTTCAAAAGTCTTACCTTTTGTCATATTGTTACCTCGTTAATCATATTTCATTAAAATTCTGTTCAGCAGTTAATTCATCATCTGTCAGGGGTAAATCTAAATATTTTTTAATTATATTTCCTGCTAATAATATAGCATTTGCATTATTGATCATACGTCCATTACTACGAATAACACGTAATTTCCAATCATTAGAGTTCCTTTTCCAATTAATCATTTCGATTCTTTTAACATAAAACTCTATTTGATCATAATTATAATTTTCAAACAAATATGATCCCACTCTACCAAACGCTTGAATCACTACTGCCTGTGTAGCAATATATTGCTCTCTTAATTCTTTTTTACTAATCTCTTTTTTTTCAAGTTCAATCCAAGGCATCATATATATTGCAATATTTCCCCAAAAAGATCTTAAAAACAAATAGAAGTCATTATTGCAAACATTTCTTTTCAGAATACGTTTATTAGCCGTATAAAAAGTATTTAATGTAAACAAAGCAGATGAATATTTCCCCAAATTATCCCGTTCTTTATCGACATACTCATTAAGAAAAGGTATTTCTGCAATTACTCTTCTGGTAACCACAGCAAGTGCATCTCGCGAATCATACAATTCTGCAATAGAGTTCGATGTTTTAACAGCGTGTTTATTAAGATCCGTAAACATTTGTTGACTTCTAGCCAGTCCTAAATCCTGATAAAATACAACTGAAATTGTTTCATTTTCTATCTCGGGATTTTCTCTAATAGCAGCCAATATTGCAGCTTTACGGTGTTGTCCATCATTAATCAATATTTTAGCTCCCATATCAACCTCTAATATTCCTGTATCCCCACCTTCAAAAGTCGATGATATAAATTGAAAATTCCCGTCTATAGAAGCAGCTAGTGCTGAAAAAACATAAGAATCTGGATTGTCAATAATATACTTTTTAATTTCAGGTATTCGAGCTTCATTTAATTTTCGCTGTGCACGATATTCTGGCAACACATATTCATCATCTGCCGGAAATATCCTTTCCAACATATTGAGTGGAACCATTCCTATATAATATTCTCTACCAGCCTGTGTGCCTCTTACTACCGGAAAGCGATAACTAAATTTCATAATAACCTCCAAAAAAGAACCTACTTAAGTAGTATACTTAAGTAGGTTTGCCCTGTCAATAATATGCATCCTTGAAAACTCTATTCTCCAAAAATATCAATATCTTCAATCGGTAATTCATCAATGTCAAAGTTTCTTCCCTCAACAGTAGAAACCATGAAATTTTTGATATTTTCCATAGAATCTATAGGTGTTGTCCCGATCTGCTCAACCAATTTCTCCACTCCAAAATTCGCAAACGAAAGTAAGAAAGCCATTTTATTAAAATCTGTTTTTTCACCAAAAGCTAGTTCCAGCCTCTTTTCCTCTGTAAAATTTTCTGTTAATGTAGATAAAATCGCTGCCTGAAAATAAAAATCCAACTTGCCATTATCATTATTATTTAGTACATTTCTAGGAACATTTTTTATATCTTCCCCATTTTCTGTTGGCGTCTCAATTCTCCTATCATACATAATTCCAATGGAGAGACTCAACATAAATATACTATAATGTGTTCTCGTATGAAAAATATCCCCCAATTCACTTATTGCTTTATTCCATGCAGTTCCTCTCAATTGAATATCACTTGTTATTTCCACAATTTCCCCTCCTCTACTTGCGCAATATTCTTTTCGTCATTACTTACAATAGTCCAAACACGTCCAATATTGTCATTTGATATTACATCATGCAAATCATCTTTCGAAAAGACTATTACTTGCGGTGCAAAAGTAGGTAACATATTTACAACATTTTGTCGCTGATCTGGGTCCAACTTAGAAAAAGGCCCATCTAATACTAGCGGATATTCCTTCCTTTGAAAATTATTATCATCTTTGAGCATCTTCAATATACCACCAATATATGCAAATGAAACTACAGCAAACTGTCCCTCTGACTTTGATTCATCATTATAACTATCAGTTACCCGAACTGCAAATTCTTGTGACACGGATACTGTTCTCCGACTGGTCAACATATCATCAAGTAAACTTTGAATATTGATTTGTAATTTCTTACTATACTCTTCGGATTCTTTTTCTAATTTCTCCACAAAATAATCTAAGACATTCTCCATGATTTCAATTTTTTCAGTAGCTATTTTGCCAAGTTCATTAGCTTCAGTTAATTTATCATAATCCTTCATTTGTTTTTTCAAATAAAGTTTATATTTATCATTTTGGATAGTTAATGCATTAATGTCTTTATCAAGTTCAACAATCCTGTCCTCTGCTTTCTGCCTTTCAACAACCAAATCTTCTATATCTTTACTATTTTTTTCAGCATCATCCAATTCTTTTATTTTCTTCTCACATTCAATAGCTGAATTTTGATTTATCAATACTCTTTTTATTATTGCTTCCACGGCTTGCTTATCATAACCATTTCCCCAACGCATTGCTGTTTTCGTAAATTCTTGATACATACTAGAATATGATTTTGGAGGCATCATATCTAAATATTTCTTGATATGCTCCCTTTCATCATCACATAATTCCCGACCGCATATACATGTTTTTGTATTTATCTTTAATAGATATGAAATAAGTCTCTTATTTAAGCCAGATGGCAAATGGCTATTATTTACTTGTAAATTTAATTTATGTTTCGCATCATTTACAGCTTTTGAAATTAGCAATTGTGGGAACATTGCCATGATTGTATCTCCAAATTGATATTGCGCACTTTCAACATTTTCCAAAAAAACATCCCTTTGCCTTTTCAGATTATTGCGCTGATTTTCATAATCGGCCTTGGATTTTGTACTTCCAATTTGTTCTGATATTGTTTGAATAATGTTCTTCTTATCTGCTTTTTCTGCGTTATATTTTTCAATTTGTTCCGTCTTCTGTGCAATAGTGTTTTGAGCAGTTTCAATATTTGTTTTTACTACAGAGACCTCACCACCACTACCATAAGTACTTTTACCTAAATACAGTTTACCTAATACAGTTGTTTTTAAATCTGTACGACCAATGTGATTGATTGCTGATTCGATTACATCCAAATCAAACATTGAATATAATGCTTTTCTCAATTTCCCAGCCGAATCTCTTCCCTTTACTCTTAAATCGGCAATCATACTTTCACCATCGAAGAAAAAATATTCAGACAAACCCGATGGTAACATTTTTTCTATTGTTTCTTCTGGTTTTTCAACTCTTTTCCAATTATAGTCGTCATCCATTTTTTGAAGAGATAAGTTTTCTCCTATTTTTTCAGAATCATCGATGCCTTTTTTATATGTATATGTACGAGTAAGGGAATATTCGCTTCCTGCATGTTCAAAGTCCATTCTTCCCATTACACTAAATACTTGTCCATATGATAATTCACTCTCATAAGCTAAATTATATAAATGATTTGTCGTTGTCTTATTAAACCGAACTTGACCATATATTATCCATTGAAATAATTGATGTAAGGTTGTTTTTCCATCCCCATTTTTCCCATAAATTATTGTTACCTTTCCATCAGTTGAACATTTTATAATTCCATGATCTTTAAAATTTCTAAAATTTTCGTATTCTATATTTTTAATTTTCATGACTCATTTCCTTTTCTAATTTATCTAGTATACCCTTTACAATATCTGTTTTCACAACTCTATTATCATTTGCAATCCTAGCTGCTTGAAGATTTCGTTCTTCTTCCTCAATATATTGTATCATATCTTTTACTATTTCTTCCTTATTCACTCTCATAATCCTCCATTTCCTCGTAATCATAAACATCTATATCTTCTTTTGACAGTCCATATCGTGCTAGTAAATCTTCCAATTCATATTCTAAATCATTCCAATTTATTGCCAACTTTGCATATTCATTAAACCTTCTTAATTCTATCTTAGCCCACTGATCCATTTTTGTGGAAGGAAGTGCAATGACATCATAAATTTTAGCATATTCTTTCCCTTTATAAGTTCGTAAAATTCTACCCCTACGTTGAACAAATTCTCTATAATCATCATTACTAGAAAGAATCAATGCACTTTTTATGGAAGGAATATTAATCCCTTCATCCAGACATCTAATTGCAGCTAATACTGATATTTCTCCTCTGTTAAATGAATCAACCAAAACCATTCTTTCATGCATATTTTCAGTTGCGGTAAATTGACTTGCCTTATACTCGAATTCACTTAATACTCTTTTTACAGATTGAATATGACGTATTTCCTCGCCTGTATTATCATCAAATAGTTTTCCATCTCCACAATAAACAACAAAATGATCTTGCTCCTCTATCTGACTAATAATCGCAGGTAATCTTTCCTTTTTTTCTTCTAACATAGAAATAATTCTTAATCTATTTCTATGTGCTTTTACAAACGTATCAACATCTTGTAGTTTACCGTTTTTAAAACAAGCGGCCATTATCCTCGATTGATTATTAAATTTTCTCTCTTCTTCGTCATTTGCAGAAACATATATAGGATAATAGTAATATGGCACTAAAAAACCTTTTTCCAAAGCCTCCTCTATTGGCAAATTGAACACTTGCCCACCAAAGAATTTCATAAGTTCACTGCCCTTAGCTGCAGAAGTTCCACTAAACGGAGTTGCACTTAATCCTAACATATAAGGAAATATTTTTTTTAATGCCTCTGGATGATTAGTAAATCGATGTGCCTCATCTACAATCAATAAACGATTGCCCAAATATTTTAATATGATATTAACAAGTTTATTTTTAAATGATGCTATCGTAGATATGACAATAACTTGTGATGTATTATCATATTTTGACTTCACAATAGCATCTGTCAATTGAATATCCCACTTAGGATTTTCAGAAGAAACCATAACAATATCAGCTTTCGGAAATGCCAAAATAACGTCTTCGGACCATTGTTTGACTAAATGTTTATATGGAGCGCATATAGTAATTAATGCCGGTTGTTTCTTTATCAGTTCTTTTGCTGCAAAAATAGCAGTCCATGTTTTTCCAGTTCCTGTTGCCATCACAAAAAAGCCTCGATAATCATTATCTATCCAAGCTTGAATGGCTTGTTTCTGATAGTCTCTTAAAACTATCTCATTCTGGTTTTTTCTATTATTTCTAGTCTCAATTATTTCTATTAATTTTTTTTCTGCTGTTTTTTGATATTCGTAAACTTCTACAAATTCATTCGTATTATTCCACAAAGAATCAAATTCTTCAATCTCTTCATTTACTATTTCATGTCCACCGTTTTCCCATCCCTTAGAAATACGAATTTTCTCATAATTAGAACGATACCCACTATAACTGGAATTAGGAGATCCATAAAATACCAACTGATTATTATCAAAATCTTCTAAAATACCCAGTTTGTCATGATATATTCCACACTGATCAGTTACTGCAATTTTTATATCTAAAATATTTTTTCGAATCAGATCACATAACAGGTAAAGCTTTTCATCATCCAATTCTTCTATTTCTCTTTCAAAATCTTCAGTAAAGGAGTCAAGTATATATTTCTCCCGCTGCTCATAACCTAATGAAATAGCAGTTGCATCATCTTTTGTTAATTTAGGACTGGCAATAAGCTTGATACTTCCTCGATTTCTTGCAAGGTGCATGATTCCAGGCATTATCGCATTGAAGACTCCTGATGAAAAAAAGCCCACACTTCTCCTGTATTCTTTTGTACATGATAATAATGGATTTAGAAAGGAATCTGCTATATTGTCATCGCCTTTACTTATATAGCTATGCTTAATATCCATTTCTCTAAAGTTCATCTAACCCTAACTCCTCAAAATCAAAATCTTCAATTAAATTATCGATATCACTTAAATCATCAGCAATAGTTAACTCTCCATTAATTGATAAATCGTCTACTTTTTCTACACACAATTCCCCCTTAGGTGCAATTAAGGGTATTGATTGCCTAAACTGAGTTTCTGACGCTTTTACTTCATACTTCTTGCCCCATCTCTTAATAGCACTATAAATCAACCATGCCGTCCACGGAACATTTCCCTTTGGAAATAAATGAACACATTTTAGATTACTGATAGGTGTCGTTGTACTAATTTCTTTATCCAAAATACTTTCTATATCATCAACATTTTCCTCCGTTATGCCAATAATATCAACAGAAGCAATTTCTGAATCATTAATCAAAAAATGGGTTTCATTGCAACTATCCAGAAAATCTAAAATACTATTAATTTGATGATAATTTTCCCTTGCATAAGAAGAAATATCAGCTATTTTCATGATATCTGATGCCTGAACTACTTCCTTCAACCTCTCAATAGTACTTACTATTTCTGTTCCATTTTTCGCAATATATGGTCTAGAAAAATTATAATCATCACGGAAATAATACTCCAGCAAACTGTATACACCAAACGGAAAATTAATATAGTTTCTTTTCAAAATAATTGCATTATTTTTCATTATATATTCATATAGACTTCTACAATGCCAACAATCCTTTTTTTCAAAAAACTTTTCAACAACTAATCTCAAATATAATATATCTTCTTTTGACAATTTCAAATTATCCCCATGAATATAACATCCAAATAAATTTATAATTTTCGGATCATTAGTTGCTAAATTTAATACAATTTCAGTAATTCCAGGATACCTGTTTTTTATTTCTTGCTTCTTTACCGGATATCCCGCTTGTTTTATATATGTAAGAATCTCAGTATAAAATGACGTGAGGTTATCATCCTTGGAGATATAATCTCTTCTAAAACACCATTTATCGCCGAGTGTTTCATGAAGAATTCCTTGTAAATAATATTTATTATCTACATTTTCAGCCCTTAGTTCATCTTCAAACAAATTAAAAATAGTATTCATCATAAATACCGAGCTCTCACTAGTCTCTATATATCTTTCTATTTTTTTCAGCAATGCACCAGAAAGATATTTTGATTGTTTTGCCTTATATATCCCTCGACCACATAATATACTTGCGCGACAAATTTGTGCACTTAAGGCGCGATTATTTTCAGGCAAAATAATATTTCCATAGTCATTTTTAATATGCATACGGAACTCTGTTAAATCTTTTTCCCCATACACCCAAATACCATTAGGATAATATTTTTTCAAAATAGCATCATAAATAGACTGTAAGGTTAATCTTGATCTATGATACAACTTTTCCGTCTTTTTATATTCTGTATCAATATAAGCACATATTATTTCTTCTGTTAATTTATGTTCCTCTATTCCTCGCTTAATAATTTTATCAAACTTGTCTTCAGCAAACACTTCTGGTAATTTATCAACATATGCTTGAGCTCGTTCTGCAAGACCCGAACTTCCAACGACAAACACATCCAAATCACTGTCATATGTATAAAAAGATGTATCTGATTTTCTTAATAAATACAGCACCTGTTTAGTTCCTGTTTCAAAATATTCCGCAATTTCAGAAGGTGTTAATATCTCATCGCCATTTCGTTCTGCGAATATTTTTAATATTATTCTATTTGAATTAAGCAATGACTCAAAACGTCTTGTAACATTCTTTTCAATCTGTCTGATTCGCTCTCTTGTAACGCCAAAAGCTTTTCCAGTCGCATCTAATGTATTTCCATTTGCACGATTATCGATAACTTCAGATTCTCTATTATTCTTATATAATTTTCCAATCATGTCATTAAACTCTTCTTTGATATCAAATTCACACCATTTGATAAATCGTATTAATTCAGACAGATTATTATTGTCAGTTAAATCGACTTTCAGGAAATCTCTAAAACAATTTATTCCCTCTTTACGAAAATCATTTAACATCTTATTCCTCATTTTATCATCATCTACATACGCATAAATAAACCATTTAATATTGCAATCACGTTTATTCTCAGAAATATGAACATACTCTTTTATAATTTGTTCTCGTATCTTCTCCTTTTTATTGTATTTAGAAACCATACTATTTAACATATTTAAAATAGGCAATATATGTTCTGTTTCTTTTATAGTAGTCATTATCAATTTCTCATCAATAAGTTCAACCGCCTCTTTCATGTCCTTAAGTAATAATTGTTCACCATCAGTAAAGGAATTCTTATTCAATATATCAAAATTGCCATGACATATCTCTGACAAGTGACTTCTCAATAGGAATTTACTTGTAGGACTAAAACATCTTTTCTTTTCATCTTTATCAAAAACGAACGTCTTCTGAGATAAAGCTCTTAGAGCATCATCAATTCCAACTATACTATTTTTTCCAAATCCTTTAAGATCAGACAACTGACTATATGTTAAATTTAACATCTCATTAATCTTATGAATCCCTAAAACTCCTTGTAAACGATTCATTATTCGTGTTGATAAATCTAATTCTTCTAATGCTTTATTATCATATTCTAACTCATTAATAGAATATAATTCCTTTAATGGTATTTTTACAAATTTATCATCAGCCAGTATATCATCTATTACAGGAATATTGGTTTTACTGTCAGCCATCATCATTATTTCCTCAATCTCCAAGATTCCAAATTTCTTTTCCATAATCTAATTATCCTTCATCTGTATTTTTGTAACCTTTTCTTTCCCCTAAAACATCCAAAATTCTTTTTTACATGGTGTTTTATATCTGCCTTTTTTCTTTCCCATCTCTGCTTTCATCTAACATTTTTATGTAAATCACTTCTCCAGAAATGTTTAATCTTTTCTGCTAATCAATTTCGATGAATAGGCTACATCAAACAAAAGTTTACTTCTGGGAGTTCAAATGTAAGAAATATTCCATTTAAATAGTACATACTTTCCAAATATTCAGAAATTCCGCTAGATGTAATGATATCTTTACATATATATTTCTCGCAATCCTGCCATGCAGTCTGTACGGATACACAGAGGTTTTCCCTGATATAATATCTAACAACTGGATACAGGCACATATCCACGCATATTCTTTCTTTGGATACATAAGATGTGTACCCCATATCCTTGTACCGGATAATCTCAAAATCGGTGTTATCAAAAATACACAGACAGAACTTATCCTAAACCGTTCTTATCACGGAATGTCAGAACATTACGTGACAGCAATCATTCCTGCAAGTTCAGTAAAACCCCGGAACGAATCCAACGTTGAAGGTGCCGTAAAGATATTGGAAACATTGATCCTTGCAGCGTTGAGAAACCGAATATTTTTCACGTTTAATGAACTAAATAAAGCAATCCGGAAAACCGAAAAAATTCAATGCAAAGTCTTTCTAGAAAAAGAATGGAAGCCAACTAACCGCATTTCTTGAATAAAAAAACTTCCCCATGCCACTACCTATTTTACCGTATGAAACAGCTATCTAGACAACTATCACCATAAAATCTAATGATCTCACAACTGCAGGAAATTGAAAGTATTCGTTTCCATATTAAATGATCAATAGGAAAGTAGACATACATACTACCGAATTTTACAATATATAGTTACAACTCACCTCAGTAACAATTTTTATTAATCAACCTAAATCTTTTACCCTAATTTTTCTATTTGCTTTTTATAACTATTGATTCTATCAATTATTTTTTTCAATACAGATCTGGTATATTCTATATATACATCCTTATAGTCCCTTGTAAAAAAAAGATCTAAATTATCTTTATATTTTTCTCCTCCACGCTCTTCAAATTCTTTTTGTAATTTGCTTAAATTTTCCACAATCATCTTGGAATACTCACACTCAATTTTTTTGTTCCTCAAAATTTCCATCTTTTTGGGTAACCAATTATTTCCTAAAAGAGAATTTGTTTCTCTATCAATAAAAATAAAATTAAAAAAATTGTTTACATAACGCTTATAAATAGTTTCGTTGACCGTATATTCCTTATTATCTTGAACAAGTATAACTCTATTTTTTGATTCGCTTATAATAAAGTGTTCAATAGAAAAAACCTCATCGTTAGTGATAAATTTATATAAGTCATTCATCTTTCCGTTTCTTATTTTAACTTGACCTTCTGCATTAATAAAATAGTTATATATTGTAGCCAATGATTTGCATCGGAATCGATGATCCTCTTCTTTTTCATTTCTTCCAAATTTATATTGTGCTAATAATCTTGCGTCTGTTATCCGTTCATCTGTAAAATAATCTTCTATTTGATTAACCAACTCTTTATACCATTCCGTATCATTTCCTTTTAATATATGTATCAATACATCGGTACTCTTCTTATTCTCAAATAGGGAAAATAATACCGAGAACAAATAAATTCCATAAATCTTACGAATATTTGACTTGCTTTTTCCCGACTCTCCAAATAATAATCCACTAAAGTATTTGATTAATAACGCTTTAGGCAATATATTTGTATCCTTTAAGATTTTTCCTATTATATTATGAATCACCTTCAGTTCTATATCATCCAAATCCTTTTTTTTATTCTGTCCAGAAAAAATATCTTTTATCTCACTTGTTGTTGAGTCGCTATTCACAATCTGTAACATTAAATGACTAATTTCATTCAAATGGATTAACGAATTTTTCATATATGATTTATCGTTGATTAATTCGATTAAATGTGTTCCCGCTCTGTATATTTCGTCATCCTCTTTATACTGTTTTTTCAAAAAAAAGTCTGTTCCAAATTCCATACCTTTATATTTATTATTCCTATATAAATCACATAGAAAATAATGTTCTAATAATTTTAAAAGAGGATAATCCATTTTACTATTTTCAATTTCAGCAGCTGTAGATTTTAATAAATACCACTGTTCTCTTATTTCTTTTCCAGAATCATTTTTAAACAAAAAACTTTTAAAAATATCTTCTATATCCAATTGTTTACCTTTTAAATTTACATCTATAAAATATCTAATTCCTTCCCCTACATCATCTGATTCATTTATTACTATATTAAAGGTACATTCTGCTAAATTATCAACGAACTCTTTTGCCTTTTTTCTATATTTTATTTCATCAGAGTCTATGATAAAATCCCATAATTCTTTATATTTATGGAATTGTTTTAATTTGTCTGTTGCAAACATTTCTTTAGTATATGAAGTCACGTCAAAGCAAGCTTGAAGAACATTTGTTAACCCTATAAAACTTTCTATTATTAATTTACAAGGACATATAGTTTCAATTTCTTGACCGTGACATTTATTAATAGCACTTAAGATCATCGTTAAAATTGTAATTCTTTGTTGGCCATCAATTATTGAAAAACTATTATCCGAATGTTTTGTTAAAATAACGTTACCAAGGAATCTCGGTTTCGTCTTAATATCTTCAATCAGCATAGCTACATTATCACATGACCATCTAATTTCTCTCTGAAAATCTGGAATACGATATGTTCTTTTTTTTGCTAATGAACATACGATTTGCTTTTCCCCATTTATAGAAAAAAATATATCTTCATCGGAATTAGATAAGAATTTTTTTATAGGTGCAATTATTCCTAATAATTCTGCCATGTTTCTACCCTCTTTCGTATTTCAATAGTCGTTACTCAAAATATGAATTATCAACTTTGTATATTTTCAAACTCTGCTGACTTACAATCCCAACCTCATATTTGACCATTAGATGAGTTAACATTTCACCATCAATTAGCTTTAGATTCTTTTGTTGTTGATGTTCAGCAAATTCCTTTGCTTCTCTCGAAAAACTAGAAGTTGTAATAAATACTCCCTTTTGAATATTTTGCATTGCTCCTACAAACGACTGTATTTCCGGTCGTCCTACTTTATTTTTCTGTGCATATCTTTTTGCTTGAAGATAAATTAAACTCAATCCTAATTTATCCTCATTAATTACCCCATCTATTCCATTGTCGTGGCTACCACCTACAACAATTCCTGAATGATCATCATATCCATATCCCATTTTTAACAATAAATCCACAATTAAGCGTTCAAAAAATACAGGCATATTTTCCATAATATTATCTATTAATTGTGAATATATATTTTCTAAATGTTCATTATAATATTTTTGAATTTTTTCTTCGGGCAAGAGCTCTTCACTAACAATTTTCTTATTAAGTGATTTAGAATTTATTTCATCAATATTTGCTAAAGCATACAGTGCCTTTTTGCCTCTATATCCGATGATTTTAAAATGCTTAACTGGATTTGCTGTCGGGAAATCCAATCCATAACAATGTCTTCTAATTATTCCATTGACAATTGCACTAGGATTTTTACCCGCAAACTTATATAAACTTAACCTAACAATCTCCTCATACGCTTCCTTATTTGTTATACCTTGTGGATGTTTCTCCATCACAATTTTTATAGCTTCTACAATTGTCATTCAGCTCCTCCTCTGATTCAAAATCTATAAAAAAATTACAAACAATTTTCTATACTAGTCGTATTCTGATATATGTACACTGAATTTCTTGAATATCATATAATTTGTCTACAGAAACCAACATTTTCTTATGCATAATTATATCAAATCCAAAAAACAAATACAAAATACCCCCAACATACAGTCAAAAATTATTCCTACCACATATTGCATTCACTGTTTATTGCCATTCTTCATCACTCAAAGATAATTCACCTTCAGCGGTCATTCTAGCAATAGTAGCAAGCCATTCATTTTCCTCCTTCTTAATCGTTCTCAATTCAGAACTCTTTTCTTGAACATCATAATAGGCACAAAAACGAGGAGCTAACACATATACAAAATCAAATACGGTATCAGTTTTATCTAAAACTTCTGCAAGCCATTCGCCAAGATAATCCCTCACATCCGAAGTTGGTGTATCAATCCAAATAACAGCAAGCCCAATTTTTTGAAATCCTGCTTTATATTGCTGAATATTGTTAATCTTTTTTCGTATACTTTCTTGAAAAAAAAACTTCTCTCCCTTTAATGTTCCCGAGGTACATATTGCAACTTTATCTTTTTTTATAGGCAAAAAGAAATAACCACTTGAAGTAATAGCCTTTTTATGCTTTTCGATATTTCCATTTCCTTGCTGAAGATTAGCAAATTCACGGGCAGCCCTCATATCTCTCCAATCTACAGCAGCGGTCACTTCGATACCTATACCGTTTTCTTTATCTTGTAGATCAGGGGATTCTTCCTTAACCATTTTTTTAAATCTATTTGGAAATAAATACTTCAATGTAGCTAGGGCTCTGTACTCCTGCGAATACTTTTGTAGTTTAGCTTCGATTGGTCCTGTAAATTTTTTATTTTTAATTTTTTCTGTATCTATTTTCATAATTACTCCTTGGTAGAACAAGCGGTATTACTGTAAATTTGATCTCAGTTCATCATATATACCTACGTATATACTATCTTCCATATCATTTTTATATAAACTGTCATCACTTGACTCAATGCTTCCTTTATTGTTTACACACCTTTTTCTGAGTTCTTCTATTTCTGCACTCTCGATTTATTTTTTGACATAGAAAGCACTGACATTAACAAAGAGAATAGCTTTATAATATCCTTCTTCAATCTAGATACTGATATTTCACAGTTGGTATTATTATTCTAATACATTAATTATACGCTTCTACTACACCATTTACTACACCATTTTCGCAAAAAATGACTGGAGTAGTATCATTTAAATGCAGTCGTTAAATCCACCAAAAGATGATAATATA
>ERZ1643246.2106-NODE-2106-length-19832-cov-12.238914_pt1 | contig 19832 bp, 13 predicted proteins | sample MGYA00579265_ERZ1643246 | MGnify/ENA primary metagenome ERZ1643246 (study PRJEB29033, sample SAMEA4952261) | chicken gut metagenome | biome: Broiler Chicken; feature: Gastrointestinal Tract; material: Caecum | place: Ireland | collected 2018 | study: Broiler...
GGACGGACAGGTTGATGTCCCTGTTGGCGTAAAAGTCGCCGAACCGCTTGCTGACATACTCCATTCTCAGTAATTCATCCAAAGGATCAGCCCCCTCCTTGCATATGGCGCTTCCCCATGCGGGCAAGCATCAGCTCTTTTTTCTCCTGAAGCGTGTAGACCATGGGCTCTGCCCAGGAATACTGCTGCATGAACTCCCCCTGGAACTGGCAGATGGCGTCCTCATCGCCGCCCATGAAAGCCTGATAGTCCGAATCCGCCAGATCCATCCGCACCCGCAGGCTGCCCCGGCTGCGCAGGAACATCTCCTCCGCGCCGTAATCCCGCAGGGTGTCCGCCAGCTCCTTGATGGTGCGGCGGTAGCCGGCGCCGTCGCCGTTCTCCCCCCAGAGATTCTCCACGATCTCGTGGATGGACACCGGCCGCCCGTTCTGATACACACACAGGGCCATCAGCTCCTTGGCCTTGCCGGAGCGGAATTTCACCGGCTCCCCGTCCACCAGCATGTCAAAGGCCCCGAAGGTGTGGAAATGGATGCGTTTGCGCTGACGGCGGCGCAGCAGCTTGGCCCGCTCCATCACGTCGGCGATGTCCTCCCGGTCAAAGGGCTTGAAGATGATGTAGTCGGCCTTCATCTTCAGCGCCTCCACGGCGAACTTCGGGTGGGCCGTGGCAAAGACGATGATGATGTCGCTGCGCAGCCGCCGCAGGGCCTGGGCCAGCTGGATGCCGTCCATGCCCGGCATGTCGATGTCCAGCAGGGCAAAGTCCACCACATGGCCGGAAGCATACTCAATGGCTGCCTGGGGGTCGGTGAACTTGCCCACGATCTCAAAATCGGGCATGTCCGCACACTTGAGTTCAAAAAGCTGCAGATCCAGCAGCATGTCGTCCACCAGAATGGTCTTCACGCCCGGTCACCCCTGTCTTTTCTATCATTGTATCAGACGGAGCGTACGAAAACCGTACGCTCTGGGGGAGGATCACCCGGGATCCCCCTCGTTTTTCCCCTGTTTTCCATAGACCAGCGTGACCTGGGTGCCGCTCCCCGGGGCGCTGGTGATCTGCATCCGGCTGCCGGGGAAGCGGGCCATGCGCCGCCGCACGTTTTCCAGCCCGATGGATCCGCCGCTCCGGACCGTCTCCAGGTCGAATCCCGTGCCGTCGTCCGTCACCGTCACCTGCCAGTGGTCCGGCAGCTCCTCCAGCGTCAGGGTGACGGTCCCGCCGCCCACCTTGGGCTTGATGCCGTGGAGGATGGCATTTTCCACGATGGGCTGGATGGTCAGCAGGGGGATGGGAAAGTCCACGTCCGGGACCTGATAGACCATGTGCAGCCGGTCCCCCAGCTGCTGCTGGTTGATGTCCGCATAGGCCCGGACCGCCCGCAGCTCCTCCCGGAAGGAGCCGGTCCCCCCGTCGGCGGTGACGGAGTCCAGGCTGAAGCGCAGGTACCGGGCGAAATCCCCTGCCATCTTGTAGGCCGCCTCCGGCTTCAGGACGATCAGGGCCTGCAGGGCGTTGAGGGTGTGATAGAAGAAGTGGGAGCGGATCTGGCTCAGCAGCATGTTGCCCTGCTCCTGCTCCAGCTGCTCCTGCAGCTGCTGGATGGCCCGCTGGGACCGCTCCTCCTGCAGCTGCCGAAGACGGCCGGCGTAGTAGACCCCCGCCGCCGCCAGCAGCGCCACCAGCAGGCTCACCGCCGCCCCCAGCCACAGCCCTGTGTGGAGATACCAGGGCTTCAGGGGCACCAGGGAGACGGTCCAGACGGAGTTGAACAGCGCCTGCTGATGGTCCACGGTCTCCGCCCCCTCCGGCAGGGGCTGCTCCGTCTCCAGGATCACCTGCTTCTGCCCGTCGTCCGGGTTGACGCGCCAGATCCGGCAGGCATAGCCCTGCTCGTTGATGCGGGTGAGGGAGTTGCCCTCCAAGGCCTCCGGAAAGTCCAGCGTCACGGAGACGATGCCCCAGAAATACCGCCGGCCCTGTTCATCCATCAGAAACACCGGCAGCCGCCCGGCGATGCCCAGGCCCCCCTGGATCAGCGGGAAGGGGCCGGCGATGTACAGCTCCTCCTTTTCGATGGCGGCCCGGGCCTCCAGGTTGCCGGCGCCCTCGCCGTACATGTCCAGCCCCAGGACGCCCTCGTTCCCCTCCAGGGGAAAGACGCCCTCCACGGTCCCGCCGGGGGCGAACAGGACGTTGCGCACGTACTCCTCCCGCAGCAGGACGTGGGAGACCCGCCCAAAATCGGAGTAATCTCCGCCGGTCTGGAGCAGATACGCCTCCAGCACCCGGGTCTTGCTCATCTCGGAGAGCAGGAACTCATAGGTCTCCGCGCCGACGGCGCTGGCGATGTACCCCATGCGGTCCCGCTCCTGCCGGAGACGGCTCCACTCCACGCCCCCTGTCAGGACCAGGCCGATCAGCAGGGCCAGCACAAAGGCCCGTCCGGCATGGGCCAGTGCGGCCCGCTTGGCGCTCCCGGCCACGGCACTCCCTCCCCTCCGTGTGTCTTCCCCTTCAGCATACGCCAATTCGTCCCGCAATGCAAGGGAAGGGATCCCCAAACCGGCGGAGCCGCAGCCGGACGGGGGCGGGCAGCCTCCGCCCCTTCCCCTCTGCCGGCCGATCCCCGCCGGATGAAAAAAGGCAGAATGCCCCGCCGGGGCATTCTGCCTTCTGTTCGGTGTATGGGCACCGGGATCGCAGCTTACACGAAGTTGCACACCCGGGCGATGGCCATCTCGGTGTAGCCCAGGGACTCCGCCTTGGTCTGCTTGCCGCAGGCCACTTCCTGGGTGAGCTTCAGCAGCTCCTGGCCCAGCTCCTCAATGGTCTTGGTGCCGTAGATCAGGGGAGAGGCGTCCACATCGATGTTGTCGATCATGTTGGCGTAGGTCAGCTTGTTGCCGGTGATCTTGATGACGGGCGCCAGGGGGTTGCCGGTGGGGGTGCCCCGGCCGGTGGAGAACACCACGATCTGGGCGCCGCCGGCCACCATGGCCGCCACGGAGGAGGGATCGTTGCCCGGGGTGTCCATGATCACCAGGCCCTGCTTGGCCTCCACCTGCTTGGCGTAGTCATACACGGCCATGACGGGGCTGTGGCCGCCCTTGTGGATGCAGCCCAGGGACTTCTCCTCCAGGCAGGTCAGGCCGCCGGCCTTGTTGCCGGGAGAGGGGTTGCCCTCGCGGACCTCCTCGCCCACCAGGCGCAGGGAGTCCTCATACCGGTGGACGATCTCGAAGATGCGGTCGTGGACCTCCTTGTTGATGGCACGGCGGGCCAGCAGATGCTCGGCGCCGATGAACTCGGTGGTCTCAGACAGGATGGAGGTGCCGCCCTCCTTGACGATCAGGTCGCTGAGCTGGCCGATCAGGGGGTTGGCCGCCAGGCCGCTGGTGGGGTCAGAGCCGCCGCACTCCGTGCCGATGATCAGCTCGGACATGGGGAACTCCTCCTTCTGCAGCAGGGAGGCCTCCTCCACCATCTCCTTGGCATAGCGGACGGCCATGTCGATGGCCTTCAGGGTGCCGCCGGCCTCCTGGATGATGACCTGCTTCAGGGGCTTGTTGGTGCGCTCCTGGATGGCCTTCACCACCAGGTCCATCTGGCAGTTCTCGCAGCCCAGGGACACCACCACGGTGCCGTACACATTGGGGTTGGCGGCATAGCCGGCCATGACGTCCATGGTGAACTGCTGGTCGGGCGCCACCTGGGAGCAGCCCAGCTGGTTGTTGAAGGTGACGGAGCCCACCACCTGCTGGGAGATGATGCGGGTGGTATCAGAGGCGCAGACGCTGGCGGGCAGGATCAGGACCTTGTTGCGGACGCCCACGCGGCCGTCCGGACGCTTGTAACCGTAGAAATTCATACTTGTCTCCTCCTTTTCTCAGCCCTTGCTGTCCAGGTTTTCCCGGTGCTCTTCCAGGTTGTGGCAGTGCACGTGCTCGCCGGCCTTGATGTCCCGGGCCGCCAGGCCGATGTGCTCGCCGTACTTGACGATGGGCTCGCCCTTCTTGATGTCGCAGGCGGCCAGCTTGTGATAGATGGTGATGTCCTCCACCGCGGTCAGGTGCTTCTCCTCACCCGCGCACATGTAGGTGACGGTCTCGCCCTTCTTCACGGGCTCGATGGCGACCACCACGTTGTCCACGGGCTCAACGATCATGCCGTTCAACATACTGTAATACTCCTTTCGTTCCTCAACAAAAATGGTTGGTTCCGGTTATGCCTGCTTTTCAAACAGGGCCCTCTGTGCCTCGTCCTTCGGGAACTGGGGGCAGCCGAACTTCTTCGCCCACCAGGAGACGATGATCGGCACCAGGATGGCCGTCAGAATAGAAGAGGCGGCGACCTGAGAGGTGGCGAGGTCGGCATACTCCAGCCAGGTGGGGTCGGCCTGCGCGATGACGGCAGGCACTGCCACGGCATTGCCTGCGGTGGTGGCCACGGCCCAGCCGGCGTAGCCGGGACGGCGGCTGATGAAGCGGTCGCACAGCACGATGAAGGCACCGCCGATGAAGCAGGTGATCAGGCCCAGCAGGATGCCCTGGGCGCCGCCCTTGACGATGTTGGTCAGGTTCATGCCGGAGCCCAGGCAGAAGCCCACGAAGGGCAGCAGAATGGTGCCGGCGGGGGCCAGGAAGTCGGACAGGTCCTTGTCCAGATTGCCCAGGATCATGCCCACCAGGATGGGGCCGATGGCGGCCACCAGGGCCATGAAGGGGATGTCAGCCAGGCCGCCGATGCCCATGGCGATCATGGTCAGCATGGGGCCGTCGTTGATGGCCAGCAGAGGCATGGCCGCCTGGTCCACCTTGTCACCGTAGGAGTTCATCAGGGCCAGGTAGATGGAGCCGTTGGAGTTGGTCACGGCGGAGATGATGGCCAGGGAGCTCAGGCCCACCACGCCGGTGGGGCCGAACACTCTGCCCACGACGATGCCGATGGCCGCGCCGATGACGAACTTGGAGATCAGCAGCACGCCGCCCCGCTTGACGACGCCGCCCATATCCCGCACCCGCAGGGTGGTGCCCAGGCAGAACAGCTGGATGCCGATGGCGGTGTTGGCGCCGGCGCTGGTGAAGACGGCCGTGGTGAACGAGCCGATGTTGGTGACCTCCGGGATGAAGGTATTGATGACCGCGCCCAACAGCATGGGAACGACCATCATACCGGCCGGGATCTTTTTCAGGAATCGCATGATCATGGTCTTTCTTCCTCCTCAATTTGTTCGCGGGGGGTGGTGCGACTGGCCACGCCCCGGGCCGCTGGAGGGGCCGCCTCCGGACGGACGACAGCGGGGCAAGCGCCCCGCCGGTCTGCCTCGGGATGCGGCAGGGGGCAGTGTCTGCTGCCGCCCCTCTGCCGGAGAACGTCCCGCTTGAAATGGGCAGCGATCCTCCGCCTGTCCATTTCTGTATCATTATCTTACCGTTGTTTGCACAGGGATTCAATTGAATTCCTCCGCCGGAATTGTACATTTTTTGACCATGCATAAAAATTGTTGTATTATTTTTGTCCATATGGTAGAATCAGACTGTGAATTTCCAGAGGAGGTGTCTGATTTTGGACAGTTCGATCCGTCTTCTTGGGATCGTGCCTTATGAGGGGATGAAAACGCTCCTGCTCCGTCTTGCGGAGGAATACCCGCAGATCCAGCTGGACGTGTTCGTGGGCAATATGGAAGAGGGCGCGGAGATCGCCCGGGAACATCTCAGCCGCCGGTATGACGCGGTGATCTCCCGGGGCGGCACCGCCCTGCTGCTGCGGGAGCTCCCCCTCCCCGTGGTGGAGATCGAGATCTCCCTCTATGACATCCTGTACGCCCTGAAGCTCTCCGGCGGGCTGCACAGCAAGTTCGCCATGGTGGCCTATGCCGACATCGCCATCAGCGCCCAGGCGCTCTGCGATCTGCTGCATTACCAGGTGGACATTTTCATCGTGAACTCCATCGAAGAGCTGGAGCCCACCCTGCGCTACCTGAAGGACAACCAGTATGACACGGTGCTCTGCGACATGACCGCGGACATCATCGCGCGGAGCATCGGGCTCAACACCATTTTCATCACCTCCGGGATGGAGAGCATCCGGCAGGCGCTGGACCGGGCTCTGGCTCTCTGCCGCAGCCAGAAGCACCTGCGGGACGAGAACGCCCTGTTCCGCGCCCTGCTCAGCGGGCAGGACACCCAGGTGGCCGTTTTCGACCAGGAGAAGAACCCGGTCTTTTTCCAGGGGAGCGACCGCTCGCCGGAGCTTCTCGGCCTGCTGCAGCGGGAGCTGGACGAGCTGCCCGAGGGCCGGGAGCGCCGCATCACCCGCAGCGCCAACGGGACCCAGTACAGCCTCCGCATCCGCCCCATCGGGGCGGGGCAGGACTACACGGCAGTCTACGTCTCCGCCCGCAGGACCGCCTCCGGCAGGAGCCAGACGGGGATCCGCTGCTTCTCCCGGCAGGAGGCGGAGCGCATGGCCTACGGCAGCATCTTCAGCTTCCAGAACATGTATGGCCTCTCCGAAGAGGAGGCGGCCCAGCTGGCCGGCAGCATGGTCCCCGTGCTCATCACGGGAGAGGAGGGCATCCGCATGAGCCGGGTGGCCGCGCGGCTCTATATGGAAAGTCCCCTGCAGGACGCGCCCCTGGTCTTTATCAACTGCTGCCTGCTGAATGACAGGAGCTGGGAGTTCCTGCTGGAGAGCCACAACTCTCCCCTCTCCGAGTCCGGCAGCACGCTCTATTTCTCCCGCGTGGGGGCGCTCTCCCCGTCCCGCCGCCTGCAGCTGATGGACACGCTGGCGGAGTCCGGCGTGTGCCGCCGCAGCCGGCTGCTGTTCTCCTGCACCTGCCGCCCCGGCGAACAGATGGCCCCGGAGGCCGCCGGGTTCCTGAACCGCCTGAACTGCCGCGTTCTGTATCTCCAGCCCCTGCGGAACCTGCGGGAGCAGATCCCCGCGCAGATCACCTCTTCCCTGAGCCTTCTGAACGCCTCCCGCTCCTATCCGGTCCTGGGCGTCGAGCCGGAGGCCATCCGTCTGCTGCAGGCCTTCCCCTGGCCCCACAACTATGTCCAGTTCCAGCGGGTGATCGAGGAGCTGACCGCCTCGGCCCAGCAGACCATCACCGCCGAAAGCGTCCGCGGCATCCTCCAGCGGGAGCAGTACGGCAACACCCACGCGTCCCGGAAGGGGGACATCTCCGAGCCGCTGGATCTGAACCAGACGCTGGACAAGATCAGCCAGGACGTGGCACTGCGGGTCCTGGCCGAGACCAACGGCAACCAGTCTGCCGCCGCCAAGCGGCTGGACATCAGCCGCACCACGCTGCGCCGCCTGATCAAGCAGAGCTGAGCCCCAGGCGGCCGCCGCGCCTCTCGCAGAAGAAAAGCCTGTGTTCGAAAAGAACACAGGCTTTTTTCGTCTGCAGGAGAACAGCCGTCCCCTGCCCCGCGCCGGCAGCCGGTCAACCCTTGATCAGATTGGGCACGTGCTCCACCGGGGACCAGTCGGTGATCTCCGCATCTCCGTAGGCCCGGATATCCGCCGTCTGTAAATTCGTCAGCTCCCGCAGGGGAGACAGGTCCGTGATGCTGCGGCTGTTGATGGTGAGAGACTGGAGATTCTGGAGCTTGGACAGGGGGCCGATGTCCTTCAGCCCCGGGTGAAGGCGGTCCCCCTCGGTATGCAGGTAGAGGGAACGCAGATCGCTCAGATTTCCCAGAGGCGTGATGTCCGTGGCATTGACGCTGAGGCTCAGCTCCAGATCTGTGAGCCGCGTCAGACCGGAGAAGGCGCTCAGGTCCCCGGGACCCTCGCCGTCATAGTAGTTGCCCATAAGGCTCAGGGACTGCAGCTTGGTGAGGTTTTTCAGGGGAGCATAGCTGGTGACGCCGCCGTAGAAGGAAAATTCCGTCAGCTCCGTCAAGTTGGACAGGCCGCTCAGATCCAGATAGTTGGCCGGGTCCGCCATGCTGGGCAGACTGAGGACGCGCAGCTGGGTCAGGCCGCTGAGGGGCGCGGTGGTGGTATAGGCAGCCTCACTGCCAATGATCCGCAATTCTTCCAACTGGGTCAAACCGGCCAGCGGACCCAGATCCTCGATGCCGTAGGACCAGAACTCCAGTGTTTTCAGCTGGGTCAGACCGGAGAGGGGGCTCAGGTCCCGGATGTAGGGGTAGTCCCCGTTGTTGGAGATCTGCAGCGAGGTCAGTTCCGTCAGGCCCGACAGTGCGCCGATGTCCCGCAGGCCAGGGCCAATGGTCAGCCGCAGCTCCTCCAGAGCTGACATGTCCTCCAGTCCGTCCAGAGACTCCAGCACCGGGGCTTCCAATTCAAGATACTCCAGTTGGGTAAGGCCGGACAGGACAGACAGATCCTTGACATAGACCCCGGAACCGGCGCCGTTCTGTGTGCTGTGGATACGCAGCTCCGTCAAATTCGTCAGACCGGCAACAGGTGTCAGGTCCACCTCACCGGAAAAGCCGTGGAAGGTAAGCTCCGTCAGGTTTTTCAGCTGGGCTGCCCAGGACAGATCGTTGTTTTCCACCGCCACATTGTCAAAGTAGATCCTCCGGAGGTTTTCCATTCCCTGGAGCGTGGTGATGTCCGCCGCTGTCAGCGTCGTGTCCCGCAGCTCCACAAACTCCTCCGCCGCGGAGAACTCCTGCCCGGCGATGGTGACCTTGGGCGCCAGGGCCTCCGAGATGGAGCTTCCGCCGTCTCCGTCCGAGCTGCCGCCCCCGCCGATGGCGATGCCGACCCCCAGCACGACCACCGCCGCCGCGGCGATGGCGGCAATGCGGGCAGGCTTCACCTTTTTCTTCTCCGGGGCCAGGGTTGTTCCGCCGGAGGCGGGCACCTCCACCACCTGCTGGCTCTCGATGGCGTCCAGAAACTCCGCCGCGGACTGGAACCGGTCCTCCGGCTGGACGGCCAGACCCTTCAAAATGGCCTTGTCCAGATACTCCGGGATCTCGATGCCGCATTGGGAGATGGGAACGAGGGTGTCCTCGTCCAGCCGCTCCAGAGACTCCGGCGGCAGGAAGCCCGTGATGGCGGCGTAGAAGCACGCCGCGCAGGAGTAGACGTCTGTGAATGGGCCCTGGCGGCTTCTTCTAATGTACTGCTCCTTGGGCGCGTAGCCGACTTTCAAAATGACGTCCAGGCTCTTGGACTTGTCGCCGATGGAGTACCGGGCGGAGCCGAAGTCCAGCAGCTTCACCATGCCGTCTTTCGTAATGTAGATGTTGTCCGGCGTCACGTCACGATGGATGAAGCCCTCCGCGTGAACGGCGGTCAGCGCCCGCAGCACCGGGATCATCACGTTGAGGGTCTCTTCAACTGAGATTTTACCTCCATGGTTGGCGATGTAGGTCTTGAAGGAGATGCCTTCGATGTAGTCCATGACGAAATACGAGGTATCGTTTTCGTCGAAATAGCTGGTGACGGCGGCGATGTTGGGATTGCCGATGAACTTCGCCAGCGTCCGGGCCTCCTCCTGGAAGCGCTCGGCGCCGTAGGCGAACTCCTCGGATTTGGAGTCCATGGCCACGGACACCGTTGTCCCGATGCGGGTGGCGATGTCGTTGGGCATAAACTCCTTGATGGCCACCTTGGCGTTCAGCTGGGTGTCCAGGGCCAGGTAGGTGATGCCGAAGCCGCCCTGGCCCAGCACCCGGCCGATGATGTAGCGGCCGTTCAGCACGGTCCCGGCCCGCAGGGCCACGGGGAATTTCTTTTCGTTTTCCGCCAGGTCGAAGCCGCAGTAGGGGCAGGGGCCCTCCTGTGTCTCCCGCTCCTGGAAGCAGTTGTAGCAGAGATTTTTCCACTCAGCCATATCGTCCCTCCACATGAAACATCTGGTCGATAAGACCATCTTAGTGCCTTTCCGGGAGGAACTCAAGTATGCTGTCTGCATAGTATCCGGGCGGCCCCCTTCGAACACGGCCAGCGGAGCAAGCGGCCCTCCTTGCCCCGGATGGGCGGCGCTTTGTGGAGAGCGCCATCGCTCCGGCCGTGAAAACCACATTGGGAACGCAGAACAGCCCGGAGGCGGTGTTTCCGCCTCCGGGCGCGTCTTTCGGCCCATCCAGGCTGCAGGCTGGGCGGCTTCTGCTGTTTCGTCCTAAGCGGCTGCCACAGGGGAGAATTCTTGCCCGCTTGAGCGGAGCAGGCGGGGTCCGTCGCTATATACACGTCTGCTACGCAATACCAAACAGAAGCCGGCGCTGTTTCAAATGGGTATAAAGTCGAGTTAGGGCCTACCAGGACAATGCTTTTACAGGGCCTTGCAAAAGGCAAAAATCGCCCCGGCATGAGAACACGGAGTTTTCTGCAGGCGGCATCGTGTTGGCCAACCATGATGCCAAAAAGCAGCACGTGTATGGCAGCGGGCGGCAGGCTGGAGACAGTATTTTATCCCGTCACGACGGTCGGAACGGGGCTCTTTCTACATACATATCCCGATTCTTCGGTGCACCTTCCTATTTCAGAAAAGGAGCAGGCGCTGAAGCGCCTGCCCTTTTTACGGAATTGTAGTCATATTTCTTCCCAAATGCTTCGCTGTTTCCACACAAACCTCCTTCGGTTCACGCTCATTGACACTCAATGATGGCAGAAACCTGCGCCTCACCGGTGGAGGGGGGCTGATCTGTCCAGGTTACGACCGTTTCGGATGCGGGAGATGCTGTCAAGACGCCCATTGTATCATCGCCGATAGTGGGTCAAAGTCTCTCGCACAGAAAAATATGCAGAAGGAATCTGGGGATAATTTTCGAGGTTCTCCCAGTTGTTGTCTCCGCGCCAGTCCCCATCGTAATTGAACTTGGTGGGAATATCGGCACGCGTCAGATAGGAGTCGTTCACGTCCCGTTCACGTCCTGATAAATCGTTGGCGCCCAGTATTCAGCGAGGTTCCGGTACTGCTCGGAAGGCGAATCATCCGAAGCCGCCGCAGGGGTAAGGCAGACCGCCATTGCCAATATCAGCACAAATACTCGTTTCATGAGTTGTTCCCTCCTCCCCGCATCTTTTTACACGTTCAACACCTTGAGAGCTCCCTCTTCAATCTGAAAGCGTATGGCCAAATGAGGCTGAGCCTGCGTGTGCTGACACGGCACTGCATCTGTGAAAAAGCATTCAACGCCGAGCTGCGACAAAAGCCGAAGAATCTTTCTGCTGGGGCAGTCATCTGTCCGATCATCCGAGACCGAGATAACGGCGTACCGCGGCCGCAGCATCTCCAGAAGCCGGGGTGTCAGGGCGTCCCCGTGTCCGTGGTGAGGCAGCTTCATAATGGTGCAGGGCGGGAGCTGGTGCTGCTCCCAGCAGGAGGCATACACATCTCCCGGCAGCTCAATCTCCTGTCCGGCGCAGGACAGCCGCAGGCGGATGCTGGTGTTGTTGATAAAGCCGTCCAGTGACTCCAGATCCCCGCCGCCGGCAGCGCCGGAAAGGACATCCTCCCAGATGGCGGCCTGCCGCCAGCGGAGCGTCTCGTCCTCCAGAAAAATTCCGGCGGTCAGCGTCTCGGTCAGCCGACAGACGCAGGGCTCGCGGATCAGCCGGATCTCTGCCCCCTGATCCCGCAGGTGCGCCAGGGCCTTCAGATAGATCCCCATGGAGGTCATCAGGCACCGGGCGCCGGCTGTCCAGTCCGGCGGGACCGGAAGCGTGCGGCCCCAGGTCTCCTCCGGCGGGAGGTAGTTGGTCCAGAATTCCCGCACCCGGACTTCCGGCAGCAGATGGGCCAGCCCGCCGGCGTGGTCCAGGTGGAGATGGGTCAGCACCAGCACGTCCAGCTCCCGAATCCCCTCTCTGCGCAGGTAGTCCGCCGCAGTAATCCGCTGCCCGTCCGGGCGGGAGCGCCCGATATGGACGTCACCGCAGTCCACCAGCATGGTGAAGGGCGTCTCCCTCTCCCGCAGCAGGATCGCGTCGCCATAGCCCACGTTGATGAAATCAGCCAGCAGCATCCGCACCACCGCCTTTCAGCACGTGGAGCTTGCGGGTATCCAGGCGGAGCTGCACGTCGCCGGACCGGGCGCCGGTGAGGTCCACATTGGCATCGTCGATGACGAAGACCTCCTCCCCCACCCGCACCCAGTAGCGGATCATACGGCCCAGGAAGCTGTAATTTTCAATGGTGCCGCGCAGCGCCGTGCCCTCCGGGGCAGGCTCCTCCAGCCCCAGCAGGCTGATACCCTCTGGGCGGACCACCAGGGTCACCGGCTCGCCGCCCTGAAGGTCCGTGTCCTCGTCTACCCGGAGGCGCATTCCCATGTGGTCCACGGACAGGCTGCCGTCCGCCTCCCGCCGGGCCGTGCCCTCCAGGAAGTTCACCGTGCCGACGAAGTCCGCCACAAAGCGGTTGGCGGGGCGGAAGTAGATCTCCCAGGGGCTGCCGATCTGCTCGATGCGGCCCCTGCGCATCACGGCGATGATGTCCGACATGGACAGGGCCTCGTCCTGGTCGTGGGTGACGTACATGGTGGTGATCCCGAACTTCTGCTGGATCTGCCGCAGCTCCGTCCGCACCTCCACCCGGAGCTTGGCGTCCAGGTTGCTGAGGGGCTCATCCAGCAGCAGGATCTCCTGCCCCATCACCAGGGCCCGGGCAAAGGCCACCCGCTGCTGCTGGCCGCCGGAGAGCTGTTTGGGGAACCGCCCCTCCAGCCCCTGGAGGTTGAACATCTCCAGCATCTCCGCCACCTTGCGGTCCTTCTCCTCCTTAGGCGTCTTTTTCAGCTTCAGGCCGTAGGAGATGTTCTCATACACCGTCATGTGGGGGAACAGGGCGTACTCCTGGAACACCAGCGGCGTGTTGCGCTTGAAGGGCGGCAGGCCGTTCATCCGCTTGCCGTCCACCAGGACGTCTCCCTCCTCCGGCTCGGAAAAGCCCGCCAGCTGGCGCATCAAGGTGGTCTTGCCGCAGCCGGAGGGGCCCAGCAGCGTCACGAACGCCCCCTTTGGGATCTGCAGGGACACGTGGTCCAGGGCCACAAAGTCGTCGAACTTCTTGACGACGTTCCGAAATTCAATATAAGCATCCATACGTTCCGCCTCCCTTTACAGTTCCAACTTGATGCCCTGGCGGCCCAGGATCCACTGGGCCAGCCGCAGCACGGTGAATGCGATGGTGATGAGCACCACGGTAAAGGCCGCCGCTTCGCCCCACTGTCCGCTCTGCACCAGGACCATCACGGAGATGGTTCCCACGGTGGTGGCCGGCGCGTAGAGGAAGATCACCACGCTCAGGCAGGTGACGGACCGCAGGAAGGACAGGACGAATCCGGACAGGAACGGCGCTTTCAGCAGCGGGATGATCACATCCTTGAAGGAACGGAAGCTGTTGGCGCCCAGGTTGAGCGCCGCGTCCTCCACCGAGGCGCCGATCTGCTGCAGACCTGCCGTGGCCGCGCTGTAGCAGGTGGGCAGATTCCAGAACAGCAGCGCCAGCACCATGATAGCGCCGGTGCCGGAGAGGGACAGCCAGCCCCCGTTGAAGGCCATCACGAAGCCGATGCCCAGGAACATGCCGGGAATGGCGCCGGGCAGGATGGCCAGGAAATCCAGGAACTTGTTGAGGCCCACCTGCTTTTTCTGGACGATGTAGGCCAGCACCATGGCGAGGAAAGCCGCCCCAAGAGATGCCAGGAAGGCGTACTTGATGGAGTTCCAGATCTGCTTTCCCTTCAGGAACACGTACTGCAGGTTCTCCCAGGTGAAGGACCAGTCATAGCCCCAGGTCTTGGTGAAGGCGCCGCAGAACAGCGTCCCGTACACCAGCAGGACGAACAGGGAGATCAGCATGGTCAGGGTGAAGAGCGTCCACTTCACCCACTTCGGCACCGGGAAGGGATTCAGCGAGATCTCTTTGCCGGTGATGGTGATGTAGGACCGGCGGCCGACCCAGAAGCGGTTCACCAGGAACAGCACCACCGCCGGGATCAGCAACGCCACCGCCAGAACGGAGGCGGTGCTCATGTCGTACCAACCGTTGATCTGCATGTACGCCTCCGTGGGCAGCAGAGCCAGATCGCCGCCGATCATGATGGGGTTGCCGAAATCCGTCAGCACATTGATGGCCGCGATCAGGGCGCCGCCGGCCACGCCGGGGCGGCACAGGGGCCAGAACACGTCCCGGAACACCTGCCACCGGCTGGCACCCATGTTATAGGCCGCGTACTCCAGATTCGTGGAGATCCCCCGCATGACGCCGTAGATCACCGAGTAGGCATACGGGAAAAACGTGACGGTCTGCACAATCCAAAGTCCCAGCCGGCCGTAGATGTCCACATGCAGGCCCAGCAGGCCCTTGGTGATGATGCCCTGGACGCCGAAGAGCAGGATGTAGCTCAGCGCCACGATAAAGGGCGGCGAGACGATGGGCAGCAGGGTGATGAAGCGGAACAGCCCCTTGCAGGGCACATCCAGCCGGGCGATGACATAGGCGAACAGGAATGCCACCGCCGTGCAGGAGATGGTGGAGACCAGGGTCATGAACAGGCTGTTTTTGATGGCAGTGAGCCAGCGGGGCCGGTTGAACAGCTCCAGATAGGTCTCTGCATCGGGAAACAGGATGACCTTGACCACCGGATAGATCACAAATATTCCGACGAACAGGATAATGGCGATGATGACCAGCAGCAGGAGCGGTTCGTTTTTCAGCCGCTTCATTTCTTTGACGGATTCCCGTGCGGACGTGCCCACGGCCATAGCGACTCCTCCTTCCAGCTCCGTGATTGTACATTGCAAAAGCGCCTGCCTGCAAGGGCAGGCAGGCACTTTCCTGCTACCGGTTAGGTGCGGTTTGCCATGATCTCCGATTCAAACTTCTCCAGGACGGACTCCCGCATCGCGGTGGCCTGATCCCGGTCGTAGTCCACCAGATCCACGTCCTCCAGCGCCGGCAGGCCCTCGGGTGCGGCCACGTCCGTGCGGACGGGATAGCGGTAGGAGGACTCCACGTTCAGCTCCTGGGCCTCCTTCGTCAGCAGCCAGTCCATGAAGGCCTTGGCGTTCTCCGTGTTGGGGCCGCCGTTGATGATGGCCGCGCCGCCGATCTCATAGGCGGTCTGCTCCGGAATGATGAGCTTGAGGGGATAGCCCTCCTGCTGGGTCTTGAAGCTGTCGTGTGCCCAGGCGATGGAGGCGATGAACTCACCGGTGGCCACGGGGCTGATGACATCCCCGGCGCCCTGATAGTAGTGGTGGACATTCTGGTCCAGGGCCTTCAGGTAATCCCAGGCGGCATCCTCGCCCAGGCGGAAGATCTGGCAGGCGGTGGCGATATAGGCGCCGCCGGCAGTGGTGGGATTGGCCCAGACAAACACATCGTCATAGGCCGGATCCAGCAGATCGTCCCAGGTGGCGGGCTCCGCCAGGCCCTGGGAAGCCAGCTCCTCCTGGAACCGCTCCTCGTTGATGATGATGCTCAAAACGCCCATGTACCAGCCCTGCCAGAGATGGTTGGGGTCATTGAATCGCGCATCCAGGTCGTCATTGTTGGGGGAGTCGTATTCCAGCAGAGCCCCGGCCTCCGCCAGGGAGCCGTACAGGTCCACAGAGCCGCCCACCAGGAAATCCGCCTGGGGGTTATCCATTTCCGCCTGGACGCGGGCCACGGCGTCGCCGCCGCCCAAGGAGATGTACTCGATCTCGATGCCGGTGTCCTTTTCGAACTGCTCCGCCATCGCAATGGTGTTGTCCTCGTTCAGCGCGGAATACACGACCAGCTTGCCGCCAGTCTGCGAGGTCTCCTCGCTGTTCCCGCCGTCCTCTGAAGGTGTATCTCCTCCGCAGCCGGTAAGTAGGGACAGAAGCATCAGAACGGAAAGTGCTAAGCTGAGAAACTTCTTCATAGATGACATCTCCTTTTCACGCAATTCCTTGAAATATGCTCCTATGGGCCTTCTGTTTTTATCATATCATAAAATTGGAACGTGTCAATTTTATTTTTGAAAATTATTGTGCAATTCGATATATTTTTATCGGATTGCACATGACTTATATTTTCATTTTATACGAATTGCATATAATATCAGCATGTCATTTTGGTCTTGCCAGCATTTCAAAGCCATAGTACAATACTATATAGAAGGAGGTGGCGGTATGCCCACTATCAAAGATATCGCAAGGGAAGCCGGCGTCTCCCACGGAACAGTCTCAAATGTCATCAACGGCCGCGGAAATGTCAGCGTGGAAAAAATGCGCCTCGTCTGGCAGGCGGCCGAAAAATTGGGCTACAAGGTCAATGCCAAGGCGCAGAGCCTGCGTCTCGGAAAGGACCGCGCCATCGCTGTGCTGCTGCCTGGGATCGAATATACCCATTGGGCCGCCATGTATGAGGTCTTTCAAAGCGAGTTTTCACAAAAGGGATACTCGGTTCAACTCTATTCCACCCGCTCCATGGAAAGCCGGGAACTGTCCATGCTGGCAGAGGCCTTGAATACCCGTTTCAGTGCGATCATCACCAGTACCTGTCTGACAGATGCTCTTTCACATTACCGGACAGAGGCACCGGATCTGCCGCTGGTCTTTCTGCAGCGAGAAGGTCCAGAACAGCCGGATGTGATGTACGCAGGATTTGATCCGGAGCGGGCCGGCCAGGAGATCGCGGCTTATATCCACTCTCAGGGCGCGGCTCGAATCGGCGTCTTCACAGAGTCCGCAGAACTGCCGGATGCCTCTTTGTTTGTCAGGGGGATCCGTTCCGGTTTCCAGGACATGGGGGAAGTTCGGTTTCTGGACTGCCGGAACTATCAGATCGGTCTGCAGGCTTTTGGTTTTTTCGACGGCGGTCAAAGATATGACTATATCGTATGTTCAGATCGCCGCAGGGAGGATGCAATCCGAGCAGCCAGCGCCTACTCCAGCCAGCTTCCGCTGCCCCGCTTTGTCACACTGGCCACAAAGGCCGCTGTGACAGACCCGGAAACCTCAGTCTATGAGCTGGATTACAAGCGTCTGGCCCATAAAATTGTGAAGCATCTGCTGGCCCGGCTGGAACAGGGAAAGCCGCTGCCCAGGAATCTGCGTCTGGAAAATGACGGGTTCCGCACCATACCCAAGGTGCCGGCCCAGCTGCATTCCCGGACTCTGCGGATGCTGACAATGGCCTCTCCCTCGACCACTGCTCTGGCCCGGCTGGCTCCGCATCTCGAGAAAACCTCCGGTATCCATCTGGATCTGACGGTACTGCCCTCTCTGCGGGATGTGTACAGCGTCATCCAGTCTCCCGCCCGCAGCCAATACGATCTGATCCGCATGGACGTGGCATGGCTGGACGAACTGGGGGAGTCCCTCTACCGGCCCCTGTCCGAGATCTCCTTCGATTGGGACCGGCTCCTCTCCCGACCGGTGCCGGAGCTGGGACAGAACTTCATCGCCGCCCACGGCGTCCGCTGCTGCGTGCCCTATGACCCCAGCATCCAGCTGCTGTTTTACCGGCGGGATCTGTTTGAGGACCCCACCTACAAGCGGATGTACTTTGAGACCTTCCGGGAGGAGCTTGCTGTTCCAAAGACCTTCCTCGACTACAATCGCATTGCGTCTTTCTTTACCAAAAGCTGCAACGCCGCCTCCCCCACACAGTACGGTTCAACGGTAGCCATCGGCAATGTTGTCGTGAGCCCCAGCGAATTCATGCCCCGCCTTTTTGCGGAGAACGGACGTCTCCTGGATCGTCAGGGCCGGATCACTCTGGACACGCCGGAGGCGCTGCGCGCGCTGGAAAACTACCGGGAGACCTATTCTTATTCGGATCGGACGATCTATGATTTCTGGAAGAATGCTCTCGAGGGCTTTGCCGATGGGACGGCCGCCATGACGGTGGTGTTTATCAACTATGCCTCCCACATCCTGAACTCTCAGATGTCCCGAATTGCCGGTAAGCTGGGCTTTGCCCCCGTCCCTGGCGGAAAGCCGCTCTTGGGCGGCGGCGTGATCGGGATCACCCAGAGCTGCACCTGCCCCGAGGCTGCCTGTGCGTTTTTGGAGTGGCTGTATGCGGACCTGGTGGCACCTGTCTTCACCATGCTGGGCGGTCTCTCCCCCTGCCGATCCGCCTACAGCAACCGGGACATCAATGAGCAGTACCCCTGGCTCTCCACCGCCAGAAAGAGCTTTCCCTACGCCCAGCGCCGCCGGGACAGCACCTATTACAGCAATTTCAGCGAGTTGAAGCTGGAGACGATTCTGGCCTCCCACATCCAGCGGGCGGTTTTGGGGGTATGTTCCCCAGAAGAAGCGCTGAAGCAGGCCCAAGAGGACTGCAATCGCTATTTTCAGCCGTGGTAAAGGGGCCAGGCCGCAAGAGATAGACGGGCTGAGACGAGCTTATAGAGGTCTTAACGAGAAGTCCGGCCGACAGGACCAGGATGTTCTGCGGCAGCCGGAAAATCTGGAGATCGAGCCGCAGGCAGAAATCTCTGCGGCGCCCTTCGCCGCTGGGTTTCAGCCGTGCATGGGGATCGCCAGGGAAATCGAACTCTGCTGCTTTGAGGGCAAAGAAGAAAGGCGGATCATTGAAAGAGCCCAACCAGGAGCTCCACTGGTCAAAAATTGATATGCCAATTCAAAAAAGAGCTGCCGTTGGCAGCTCTTTCTTAAGTTTCTGATTACAGTGGCTCTAATGGAAAGTGGATAGACGAGTGGTTTGAAAACTATGCAAAGGTAAAAGTGAGGCCGTCCTCCCACCAGACCTACCGGGGGTACATCGATAACCACATTAAGCCGAATATCGGCAAAGTCCCGCTGGAAAAGGGGCGGGTGGACCGGATTGAAAGCAAGCACCAGGAAAAGGGCCTGAGCGCCAAGACGGTGCGGAATATCCACCAGATCATCGCCTCGGCCATGAAGCTGGCGAAGGAGCAGAGGCTGATTGCCACCGATCCCACCGAAGGCTGTGCCCTGCCGAAGCTGGAGCACAAGGAGATGCAGACCCTTCCGGTAGAGCAGCTGGCGTCCTTCCTGCGGGAAGCCAAGGAGAGCGGGGTATTCGAGCTGTACTACGCGGAGCTGGCCACGGGCCTGCGGCGGGGAGAACTGCTGGGTCTAAAGTGGGAGGACATCGATTTCGAACATGGCAGCCTCCGGGTAAAACGGCAGATCGCCCGGATCAATGGCGAAATCGTGGAAGCTCCACTGAAAACCAAAAACGCCTACCGGACACTGCCCCTGGCGGATGACACTATCCAGGTCCTAAAACAGCAGAGAAAAAAAGTGGGTTCCAGTCCCTGGGTGTTCCCCTCACCCACCGGCGGTCCCATCTCGCCGGACAGTGTCCTCCACATGCTCCACCGGGTGCTGAAGCGGGCGGGGTTGCCCAGAGTTCGATTCCACGACCTCCGGCACACGTTCGCAACACTGGCACTTCAGAATGGGGTGGACATCAAGACGGTGTCCGGGATGCTGGGGCACTTCTCGGCAGGATTCACCCTGGACACCTATGCCCAGGTGACCACGGCAGCCCAGAAGGAGGCCGCCAGGACCATGGAGAAGGTCCTGACGGCGGCAATCTGAAAGCGAAAAAAATCTCAAACAGCAGGAAAGCCTTGGCGTGGAAGAGCTGCGCCAAGGCACGTTTTTTGCCCCGTCTGGGTCACGGTTTGGGTCACCCCGGTGTCCAGGAAATGGGGACGTCCCCCAAAGTTGCAAAAAGCAGAAAAAAACACCGCTTTCCGGCTGGAAAGCGGTGTTTTTGTGGTTGCGGGGGCTGGACTTGAACCAACGACCTCCGGGTTATGAGCTGCTGTCGGTTTCTCCGTCCGCTGCACCGCAGTGCTTTCTGGGTCTTTTAGGCCCTGAAATCGCCCCAAACCCGAAGGTTG
>ERZ1643246.2109-NODE-2109-length-19804-cov-73.223859_pt1 | contig 19804 bp, 19 predicted proteins | sample MGYA00579265_ERZ1643246 | MGnify/ENA primary metagenome ERZ1643246 (study PRJEB29033, sample SAMEA4952261) | chicken gut metagenome | biome: Broiler Chicken; feature: Gastrointestinal Tract; material: Caecum | place: Ireland | collected 2018 | study: Broiler...
ATTTGTCCAGGGTTCGAGTCCCTGAAGGCGCACTAAAAGCACTGTTTTTGCAGACATGAGAGCTGCGGGGACGGTGTTTTTTTGTGCGCAGAATCCCTTTTCCTCTCCCGGCCGCGCCCCCGTCTTTCCCTGCCGATTCTTCTTCCCGTAAGCCCCAGAAAATTGTCTGACAATTCTTACCATCCAAATATGTTTAACCGCAGTATCCCCCTCTTTTCCCCAAAATTTGACTATGCGCTTGTCAAGTTTTTTTCCTGTTTTTTTCACCCAAAAAAGCCGATTTGGAACATCTCACCAAAACATTCGTTTCTTATTTTTTTATGTAAATCCAGAAATCCACATGTTATTCTTGTGGATAATGTGGATAACTTGGTGTATAACTTCATTTTACAGGATTTTCGCGAAAAAACAGTGTGGATAACTTTTTCAGTTATCCACACCCTGCTTCTGCCAAAAAACGTCACTTCCCGACAAACTTTGTGCAGTATCACGAAAAGCAAAAAACCGCACACAATAGACTACAATTTCCATTAAAAGCCCCGGCATCTGCCTCGCCCTCAGCGGGAATCCGCTTTTATTCCTTCCATGTCAGCAGATAATTCTGCACCGAGGCAACACAGTTCGCTCCGTCCGCCGCGGCCGTGACAATCTGCCGAAGCTGCTTGGTCCGAAGATCTCCGGCGGCAAATACTCCCGGAACACTGGTAACTCCGTCTTCTCCCGCGCAGATATAGCCGGACTTATCCATTTCCACTTTTCCTTCTGCCAGCCCGGTATTTGGGGTGATCCCTACAGCGATAAAGCATCCGTCTACAGCCAGATCCCTTTCCTGTCCGGTGATAAGGCTGTTCAGCTTCAGATTTTTCACCTGGCCCTCCCCTTCTATCCGGGTTACGACACTGTCCCAGATCACCTCTACATTTTCCAGCTTCATCAGAGCCTCCTGGAGGATCTTTGCTGCCCGCAGTTCATTTCTGCGGTGGATCAGGTACACCTTTGCGCATCCCCGGGCCAAGAAGATCGCATCCTCCACGGCCACATCGCCGCCGCCCACTACAGCGGCGGTTTTATCCTTAAAAAAGGCTCCGTCACAGGTGGCGCAGTAGGAGACACCCATGCCGCCAAATTCCTCTTCTCCCGGCACTCCCAGTTTCCTGTGTCCGGCCCCCATGGCCAGGATCAGGGTTTTCGCCCGGTATTCATTCTTCCGGGTCCGCACGGTTTTTATCTTTCCTGCCGTCTCCAGTTCCAGCACCTTTTCCCGGACAAACTGGCTGCCCAGCCGGTCCGCGTGGCCCCGCAGCGTATTTCCCAGTTCCATGCCGCTGATCCCCGGAAGTCCCGGATAATTATCCACTTCATAAGTATTGACTATCTGTCCGCCGCTGACATAGCTGGCTTCGATCACCAGTGTATCCAGCCTGGCCCTCTGAGCGTAAATAGCGGCGCTCAGCCCGGCCGGCCCGCTTCCTATTATGATCAGATCATATAAATGTTCCATCTTCCGCCTCCTGTTATTCTTCTTTCAGGATCTGCTGTTCCAGATCTCTGTCACCGTTGCATACAACCTTAAGTCCGCACACGCGCCCTGACGCCGTATCTACCGTTACTTCCGTGTAATCTAATTCTGCCTCATTTCTGTAAAATGTATAGACGCAGATTCCCTCTTCCTCAAACTGGCTTTTCCGGCTCTCTTCCTCTCCGGCAAGCTCCAGGAACTTTTCTTCCGGCATTCCCAATGTGATTCCGCCGGCCAGCGCCATTGAAACATCCGCGGCATTCTCTCCCGCCGACACCTCTGTCACCCGGCAGTCCGAAACATCCGCGGCATCCTCCCCCTCGTTATGAACGACCGTATAAAATTCCGTCCCGTCTCTTTCGAGGACAACCGTTCCATACTGCCCTCCTTCTACTGTCCGCTCGGACTCCTGGGGACTGATCTGCCATCCGTTTTTCTCAAAAGCCGCGGCGGGAGCAGGCAGCCGGTACAAATCGCCTCCAAACTCTACCACTGATTCTTTCAGAGTGTCCGCCATCTTCTCCGGTTCCCGATAGGTCTCTTTTTCCGGATCCGCAGTCTCTTCCGGCTCTTCTTTCTTTTCTCTTTTCAGATTCAGCAGGTCTATGGTCAATAGCTTCCCGGTTTCCTCGTCAAACCCCAGCTGGACACTCTCATAAGCTCCGGAGGCATAAGTAAGGATCACCGCCCCTTCCTCCTGATAGCGGTCCGCCGGCGCGCCGTAGGCTTTTGTCACATCCTCCTCGCCGGATTCTCCCAAAATAATGCCGCCGGGCAGTTCTGCCCGGAGATTCTGATTTTCCGGCAGCCGGCTGTCAAGTCCCAGTCCCGCGATCTGACAGTCTTCAATTTTAGTGATATCCGGATTTTCATTCAAAACCACGGCCGTCAGCAGCATCCCGCCTTTTTCAAAAGTTTCGCCCTCCAAATAGGAATCCGAGTCCACCTCCTGCAGGGAATCCCCCTGATAGTTCCAGCCCTGATCCGAAAGTTCCCGAAACTGCTGAGGAAGCCGGCAGGTCCGGCCCTCCACTTCGATCTCAAAATTTTTCAGAGCTTCCGGCATCTGCGCGTCTCCATAGCCAGAATCATCCCAGCGCTCTCCGCCGTTCTCCTGGGCAGCGTCTTTCTGATCAGAGGAACTTTCAATGGCCGACACCGGAATCTCCGCCTGGCTTCTGCAGCCGCTGACCAGACACGCGGATACAGCCAAAAAGATTCCCAGACGCTTCTTTCCCATAAGCTACACTCCTTCCTGACAGCAAGGGATTTTCCAGGAACACCTCCGGCGCTCCTGCCGGTTTTATTGTAGCACACAGCATTGGTACTTTCCAATCCCTCCGGTTCATAAACTGTAAAGAAAAAGTCAAACCAGGTATTTCTATGCAAAAACTTCCATCACGCCGGCATCTGCTGCCTCTGCTGATCCCCTTCCTGGCGGCGGCTCTGGTCTTCCTTCTGGTACAGTTTCTCACGGCGCCGGACAGCGAAAATCAGAAATTCGAGGCTTTCACGCAGGAATATTTCGCCGAGGAAATCTGCTCCACCACCATTAATCTCCACTATACTCTGGCCGATCCCGCATCTGCCGGGATTCAGGATTATCCGATTACCCTTGGCTCTTTCGATTTTTCGTCTTCCGATGATTCCTCTAAGGCCGGGCAAAAAGAATACCTCGAAAGCCTGGATCCCGGGCAGCTTACCAAAGAAAACCAGCTGATCCTGAAACTTATGAAGGACGATGCCGAAAACCAGGAAGCCCTGTCACAGTTTAGTCTGATCCAGGAAGTGCTGAGCCCCTCCCTGGGCGTACAGGCCCAGCTTCCCGTGCTGCTTGGCGAGTACGCCTTCCGCACCAAGCAGGATATCCTGGACTATCTGTCCCTGCTGAAGGAACTCCCCGGATATTTTTCTCAGATCCTGAAATTTGAGCAGGAAAAATCCCGGGCCGGATATTTTATGAGCGACGCCGCCGCCGACAGAGTAATCGATCAGTGCGCTTCCTTCGCGGATGGAAAATCCTCTTCTATGCTGGACGCCTCGTTTCAAAGCAGGCTGTCGGAATTCAAAGGGCTGAGCCCCGAGGAAAAGGAGGCCTGTCTGTCTGTCCACAGAAAACTTCTGGAAAACTACGTTTATCCCGCCTACCAGTCTCTGATCGAAGGTCTCAGAGCCCTGAAAGGCACAGGAACCAACAGCGGCGGTCTGGCAGGTTTCCCCGATGGAAAAGATTACTACCGCTTCCTTCTCCGGTCCCAGGTGGGGACTGATGACTCTCCGGAAACCATCCGGCAGCGTCTCCTGCTTCAGCTCCAGTCTGATCTCCAGGAAATGCAGACCATTTTAGCCCAGGATCCTTCACTCCTCTCCGCCGGGGAAGATTCCTCCCGGCAGTCTCCGGAGGAAATTCTGGAAACTCTCCAGGCCTGCATCCAGGAAGATTTTCCCAGCCTCGAGATCCGGGACTATGAGGTCAAATATGTAGATGAGTCTCTGGAAGACTACTTAAGCCCCGCTTTTTATCTGACTCCTCCGGCAGATACCAACAGTCCCAATTCCATCTATCTGAATCCGGCCTCGGAGATGGAAGGCATAGAATTGTTTACAACTCTAGCCCACGAAGGCTTCCCGGGGCACCTGTATCAGACCGTATACTTCGCCTCCACAAAACCGGCTCTGATCCGCTATCTCTATGAACCCGGAGGCTATACAGAGGGGTGGGCCACCTACATAGAATCCTATGCTTTCTCCTATGCGGATGACAATCCCCTTCTGGGCCGGCTGCTGTGGCTGAACCGTTCGGTAAACCTGTGCCTGTATTCTCTGCTGGACGTGGGGATCCACTGGGATGGCTGGACTCGCGACGACACAGCCGCCTTCCTGGAACCTTTCGGCATTGCCGATACAGACACTGTCTCGGAGATCTTCCAATACATCACCGAAACCCCTGCCAACTATCTGAAGTACTATTACGGATATCTCAGCTTTCTGGATATCCGCCAGGCCGTCAAAGAGCGGGAAGGTGATTCCTTTGATCTGAAAGAATTCCACCGGCAGCTTTTGGAATTAGGCCCCATGCCTTTTTACATTCTGGAAGAAGAACTGGGCCTCGCCTGAGCATAGGGCATTTAGCGGAAGCGCGAAAAGGCTGTTCCCCCTGACCGGTCTTTCAAAAATTCCGGTTCAAAGGGCACAGCCTTTTCTTTTTTCAGGACTCCGCCGTCAGAGCAAAACGGGCGGCTTCCAGAGCATTTTCCGTATAGGCGTCAGCTCCGATCTCCCGGGCAAATTCCCGGGTGACAGAACCTCCGCCGATCATGATCTTAAAGGACTTCCGGTTTTCCAGACTGTTGAGCGCCTGGACGATATGGCGCATTTCCGGCATAGATGTTGTGAGCAGAGAAGAAATGCACACAATTTCTGTATCCGGATTTCTGCGCACTGCCTCCACAAACTGCTCCGCGGATACGTCTACGCCCAGATCCACAATTTCAAATCCGGAACAGCGCAGAGTGAGGCTCACGATATTTTTTCCCACATCGTGGAGATCTCCTCCCGCGGTGCCGATCAGAACCTTGCCCCGGCTCTCCAGAACTTTTCCCTCCAGAAACGGCTTCAGCACTTCTAGCCCCGCCTTCATCGCTCTGGAGCTGGCCAGCGCCCGGGCCACATCTCTGTCGTCTCCGAACCGCAGGCCGATCTGATGCATGCCGCCCAGCAGTCCCTCATTAAGGATGTCTGTGCTGTCCTTTTTTTCCTCCAGCGCTTTCTCCACCAGCCTGGATACCAGCCGTGGTTTTCCCTCGATCACCGCGTTCTGTATTTCGTACAAAGTCATATATGACGGGCCTCCCAGTTTTACGCAGCCCACAAACCCGCACATACAAATTTTATCTGTAATGTCCGGGTTTCTGGAAACGTAATATTATATGAGTACCATCATATCATCTTTCGACAGCTCTTGCAAACTCTAATTCATCCACGAAAATATCCTGGAAATCCTTTTCTGTAGCCAGTTCGATAAATTCCGCCTCCCTTGCAAGCCTGCAGGCGTAATCGTACTCGCCCCGGTTCACCACCGCCAGCTTGGATCCCTCGCCGGCAGCGTTTCCGATGGGAGTGATCCTCTCCTTCAGAGCGTAGGGAATCAGGCCGATCTCACAGGCATTGGCGGCGTCCATATAATTGCCGAAGGCCCCTGCCAGATACACCTGGCGGATGTCTTCCGGCTTAATGGAAAGCTTCTCCGCCATAATGCGGATTCCGGCAGCGATAGCTCCCTTGGCGAGCTGCACTTCCCGGATATCCTTCTGGCTGATATAGATATCCTCGCCGCTGGCAGTCTCTTCCCCGGGCACCAGCACAAATACCGGCTTTCCGTCCCTTTCTTTCAGACGCCAGGCCAGGCTTTTTTCAAATTCTCCTGTCAGATCCTCCGGATCGCAAAGACCGCCGTAGCTGTCCAGGATTCCGTGCCGGATCATAAAAGCGATGCCGTCGATAAGGCCTGAGCCGCAGATCCCCACAGGCTTTGCGTCCTCAATGACCTCCAGCTCCAATTTTCCGTCCCGGACATTCACATGGCTGATGGCGCCTCTGGCTCCCCGCATGCCGCACTCTATCTTAGCGCCCTCAAAAGCTGGGCCTGCCGCTGTGGATGTGGTCACCATTTTGTCCCGGTTCCCCATCACCAGTTCCCCGTTGGTGCCGATATCGATCATCAGCGTCATGTCTTCCAGCTGATCAAACGCCACAGACAGCATGCAGCCTACCGTATCTCCGCCGACAAATCCGGCGATATTCGGCAGCAGAAGAAGCGTCCCGCCCTTTGCGATGTGCAGGCCGCACTCCTCCGCCTCCAGGATCATGCCGTCCTTCACCGCCGGCACATAGGGGGCAAGTACCAGAGATTTCGGCGATATTCCCAAAAACAGATGATGCATGCAGGTATTTCCCACGACAGATACCTGGAGAATCTCTTCTCTTTGCACTCCCGCCTCCCGGCAGGCCTGTCCGATCAGCTGATCCAGGGCTTTCCGCACCACTTTTTTCATCTCTTCTCCGCCGTGCTCCAGCACATAATTGGACCGGGCGATCACATCCGCCCCGAACTGGTGCTGGGGATTCATGGTGCTGGCCAGTCCCACTTCTTTTCCGGTCCTTCCGTCCAGCAGGTAGCCCACGATGGTAGTAGTCCCGATGTCAAAAGCCATGAGATAGAATGGTCTCGTCTCGTCTTTATCAGGCCATTCCACTCCGGGATCCACCGATACCTGCCTGGAAAGCCCATCTGTAAGAATACGCTGTACCTTTTCCTGGTACAGCGTATCCACCTTCATATCACAGTCCACCGGGGTCTGGCAGGCCAGAACAATGCCCTGCCGTTCCCCTTCTGTAATATTCACTTTGCACTTTCCACAGGTACCTTTTCCGCCGCAGGGGGCATCGGGCTCCAGCCCAGCCGTCTGCTCAGCCTGAAGAAGGGTTGTCCCTTCTTCAACCTCCAGAACAATATTCTGGGGTAAAAAAGTAACTGTATATTTTTTCATTTCTGATCTGCTTTCCTCGTCTGCTTATTTTACCAGAGATTTTGCCAGGGTAGCAGCGGAAGCTGCGTCCTCGGAATATCCGTCAGCGCCGATCTCATCAGCAAATGCCTGAGTAATGGGAGCGCCGCCTACCATGATCTTGATGTTGCTGCGGAAGGGAGCTGCGTTCAGAGCGGCTACGGTGTCGCGCAGAGACGGCATGGTAGTGGTCAGCAGAGCGGACAGAGCAACGATCTTAACATCCGGGTTCTCATTTACAGCTGCGATGATCTTGTCAATGGGAACATCAACGCCCAGGTCGATCACTTCAAATCCTGCGGACTCGATCATCATGGCAACCAGGTTCTTTCCGATATCATGAAGGTCGCCGGCAACAGTAGCGATGATTACTTTTCCAAGAGCTCCGGTGGATCCGCTGGAAAGATGGGGTTTCAGAACTTCAACGCCGACTTTCATGGCTTTTGCGGCTACCAGCATCTCGGGAACGAAGATCTCATTGTTTTTGAACTTCTCGCCTACAACGCCCATTGCGTCGATCATACCTTTGTTCAGGATCTCAACGGGATCACATCCCTCGTCCAGAGCTGCCTGTACAGCTGCGCCGATCTGTTTTGCTTTACCCTTTTCTACTAATGCAGCAACTTCATCAATTTTTGACATACCTTTTTCCTCCATTTTATGTAATAAAATTTTATATAATACAGTCCTTCTTTCCGCTGAAGGCCATATTAATCTTTAGTTGCGGATCCGGAAAACGGATCATTTTTTCGGTCCGAACAGACCGTCTCTGTAAGCGGAGATATACTCCATGCAGAAATCATCCAGGCCCAGCATTGCCTCTGTGGCGTAGATGATACCCAGCAGATCCCGATTGGTGGGATCCAGGATCGCGCTGTCCAGTCCGGCCTTCATAGCCAGTACGGTGAAGCTCATGTTCAGCAGCTTGCGGACCGGCAGATTAAAGGAAATATTGCTGACAGCGGCTGTAATGTGGATATCCGGATACTGTTTGCGGATCGTGCTGATCACTTCCTCATTCATGGCGATTCCGTCCTCAGAGGTACACAGCATCTCTACCAGGGGATCGATGTGCATCCGGCTGGGTTTGATTCCGTACTCTTTTGCCTTTGCCATCAGATTATCAAAAACTCTCAGGCGGTCGGCAGCCGTTTTGGGGATACCGGTGTCATCGCTGCACAGAGCGACTACTTCCCATTCCGTATCGGCAATCGCCGGGAAAATCTTTTCAACCTTATCACCCTCCATGGATACGGAGTTGATCAGGCCCGGGCGCTTGCAGTAGGGGAATACCTGGATCAGTACATCCGGGCTGGGGCTGTCCACACTGATGGGCAGATCCGTTACTTCCTGGATGCAGTCGATCATCCATTTGAGAGTTTCTACCTCTTCCGCCTCCGGAACAGAAGCGCAGCAGTCGATAAACGTAGCGCCGGCCTCCGCCTGTGCGATGGCCCGCTGTTTGATAAAATCAGCATCCCTTTTAGCGATGGCTTCTGCCACGGAAGGGATGGAGCCATTAATTTTTTCGCCGATAATAATCATTTCTTAATACCTCCGACTAAAATATCGATTTCCATTGGCCTTATTATACCAAAAAAAAAAGCCCCTCTGTATCCGCAGAACTATTGACTTTTTGTCCGCTTTTTCCTACACTATGTACTAAGATCGGAGGTGCTGCTGTGAAACTTAGTCCACTTATAATCCTGAACGCGCTCAAACCTTTTTATCCCCTGGAAATCCCAGCCCGCTGCAGTTCTTCGCTGAGCCTGGGACGCCCTGTATTTCTGGCGGATCCGGCCTCACCGGTTAAGGGTCGGGTCTCCCTGTACGGCGCTGTCCGCCCGGCTGACGGTTCCGGAACCGGGCAGGATCCCCTTATGATTTTCTGCCCGGAAAACGGCAGTTCTTCCGAAAATCCCGGCCTGATCCAGACCATAAAGCTTCCATCTTCCTGCAGTCTGCCGGAAGTCTTCAATCGCCTGCAGGAACTGTTTGACCGCTACGATGCCTGGGATGAGCGGCTGAATCTTCTGACCCGCCAGGACGCCAATATCCAGGAACTTCTGGATGCCAGTTTTTCTGTATTCCGCAACCCCCTGCTGCTGCGGGCCGCGGATTTCTCCCTGCTGTCCTGCTCCAGCATGATCGAAGAGAATCCCAAGCTGTCCCACCTGACAGACCCGGAAACATCGTTTGAAACACTCAGCATCTGCAAGCTGGACCCGGTTTATCTGAATGCCGCCAATTACAGGGAGCCTTTTTATCTGCCCGAATATCTCTCCGGTTCCCGGGAGCTTTGCGTCAATCTGTTTCAGCACGGCCACTATTCCCACCGGCTGATCCTTTCTGAAGAGCTGGCCCCTCTGACCGGGGAGCTTCCTCCTCTTCTGGAACATCTGGCCGGTTATATCGAGACCGCCCTGAGCCACAGCGATCCGGGAAATCTGGGCTCCGGCTCCTCCCTGGAATGTCTGCTGGCGGATATTATCAGCGAAAAGCAGACCAATTACTCCCTGATCGACAGCCGCCTGTCGGAATTCGGGTGGTATTCCTCCCACTCCTACTGCTGCATGAGCCTGAAGGTCACTTCCCTGGACCAGCAGAACCTGACCACCAAATATCTGTGCAGCCACTTTGAAAAAATTGTGCCCGGCTCCTGCGCCTTTCCCTATAAAGACGAGCTGGTGATCTTTGTCAATCTCACCCGCTATGACGGCACCCTGGACCAGATGGTCAACCGGATCACTTTCTTTCTCCGGGACAACTTTCTGAAAACCGGGATCAGCAGTCCGATCCATGGGACAATGGAGCTTCAGCACTGCTACCGCCAGTCCCGGATCGCCCTGGAAACCGGAAGCAAGTATCAGACTTACCGCTGGATCCACAAGTTTGAAGATATCTCCCTTTACTATCTTCTGGAATGCTGCACCAGGGATCTGCCCACCCATATGGTCTGCTCCCCGAAGATCCTCACCCTGAAATCCTACGATATCCAGCACCACTCCGAATACTGCAAGACCCTGGAAACCTATCTGGACACCCACTTAAACGCCGTTCAGGCCTCGCAGCGGCTGTTTATCCACCGGAGCACCTTTTTATACCGTCTGGACCGGATCCGGGAACTGATCAACATTGATTTTGATGACAGCGGACAGCTTTTTTATCTGATGATCTCCTTCCGGCTGCTCCGGCTCCGCCAGGGCCTGTCCTCGGAGGCCATCGAACTGCACGGCTGATCGTTTGCCCGCCGCTTCCGCGGAAAAAGGCTGCCGCCGGTTCTCTCTTCTGGAAGAAAACCGGCGGCAGCCTTTTGGTTCTGTCTATAAAATGATTCAGTCTACTGCTTTAAACTCCTCTTTGCCTGCTCCGCAGATGGGGCATACCCAGTCCTCCGGCAGATCTTCAAAAGCAGTTCCCGCAGCGATTCCGTTGTCCGGATCGCCTACTGCCGGGTCATATTCATATCCACAGGGATCGCATACATATTTTTTCATTGTATTTACCTCTTCTTTCTCAAAATTAATAATAGTAATTTTTATTACATTTGCATTATATACCAGAACCAGGAAAAATGCAAGCACAGATTCTATTTTATCTTTTCCCTTCCCGGCCTTTTTATACCCGGCCCGCGGATCAGAGATTTTTCAGGTATTCCCGGAGTTCTTCATGGATCCGTCCGTTCGTGGCAAGCACCGCCGAAGGTCCGGTGGGATCCGGCGCGTTTCCTCTAAAATCTGTCACCAGGCCTCCCGCCTCCTGTACCAGCAAAAGCCCTGCCGCGTAGTCCCAGGGTTTCAGATAGATCTCATAAAATCCCTCGCAGCGCCCGCAGGCCACCAGAGCCATTGAAAACGCCGCGGATCCCGTCCGCCGGATATCCTGGCAGTGAAGAAAAATTTCCCTGGTGCTCTGAAAATTTTTCTCCGCGTACTCATGGTGATAGGGGGCTGTTCCGAAATCGATCAGACTGTCTGCCAGCGACGCCGCCCGGGTTACATGAATGGGTTTCCCGTTTAAAAAGGCGCCTTTTCCCCGCTCCGCCGTAAACACTTCCTCTGTATAAGGCTGATAGATCACAGCCGCCTGAACCTTGCGCCTGACAGACAGAGCCAGGGATATACAGCTTTGGCGGTATCCGTGGATCAGGTTGGTGGTTCCGTCTACCGGATCCAGGATCCACAGGCAGCCCTCCGGATCCAGGGCGCTGTTATCTTTTTCCTCTCCCATGGACTGCACCGCCGGGTATTTCCGGGCCAATTCTTCCGACAGATACTGCTGAACCCGAAAATCCACTTCCGTCACAAAATCCGCCGGTCCCTTCTGACGGATCTGCCGGGCTGCCTCTGAATCTTCAAAAATCTTTTTTGCTCCTTTTACTGTCTCCACGATTTCTGTCATGGAAAAATCCGGCAATAACGCGCTGTCCATGTTCTTTCCTCTCTTTCCCGTCCTCCCGGCGCCGCTTTTCGCGCCGGTTTGTCTATTTTTTCTCTTCCCGGTCAGTATACTACAGTCCCGCCGGCAGAACAAGGCTTATCCCGCCGTCATTCCCGCCAGGATCAGACTGGCGGCGATCCCGGCCGCCGTGGCCAGCAGAGCTCCGGCCAGGGTATATCTGGTCTTCGTGATCTTTGCCGCGGCAAAATAAACGGACATGGTGTAAAAGACCGTTTCCGTACAGCTCATCATCAGGGAAGCCGCTGTTCCGATAAAGGAGTCCGTTCCGTACTCTTTGTAAATGTCCAGCAGCAGACCGGAAGCGGCGCTGGAGGAAAACAGCCGCACCAGGGCCAGCGGCACCAGCCCCGCAGGGAAGCCGATTTTTTCCGTAAATCTCCCCAGCTGCTCTGCCGCCATATCCAGAAAGCCGGATGCCCGCAGAACACCCACCGCCGTCATAAGTCCGATCAGGGCGGGAAGAATTTTCGCCGCGGTGCGCAGGCCGTCCCCGGCTCCGGAGACAAAATCTTCATAGATATTTCTTTTTGAGATCAGAGCGCTCCCTACTATATAAAAGATAATACAGGGGATCATCAGATCCGATAAAAGGTAAAGAATCTTCATCCGGGCTGTCTCATTCCCATGACATTGTCCTCAGAATATGTTACTATGGAACAAGCATAAATATACCGGGACGCCGGAAATCTCAGGCCTGCGCCCCGGAAACAAAGGAGCGTACACTATGAAATTTCGTCCCTGCATTGACATCCACAACGGAAAAGTAAAACAGATCGTGGGAAGTTCTCTGAAAGACACCGGCAGCCAGGCTCTGGAAAATTTTGTATCGGAACAGGACGGCGCCTTTTACGCCCGCCTGTATCAGAAATACGGCCTGGCCGGCGGCCATGTGATTCTTCTGAATCCCGCCTCCTCTGAATATTATGAAAGTACCAAAAAGCAGGCTTTGTCCGCTCTGGCCGCCTGGCCAGGGCATCTGCAGCTGGGCGGCGGCATTACTCCCGACAACGCCGGCGTCTTTCTGGATGCAGGAGCCAGCCATGTGATCGTCACTTCCTTCGTTTTCCGGGACGGGCGGATCAATTACGAAAATCTGGACCGGCTGGTCCGGACAGTGGGACGGAAGCGGCTGGTTCTGGATCTGAGCTGCCGGAAACAGCAGGGCCGCTACTACATTGTCACGGACCGGTGGCAGAAATTTACCCGGGAAGCTGTGACGCCGCAGCTGCTGGAACGTCTTTCTCTCCTGTGCGATGAATTCCTGATCCACGCGGTGGACGTGGAGGGAAAAGCCTCCGGCATCGAGACAGAACTGGTGCGGATCCTGGCCCGAATGGAGGGATTCCCGATTACCTACGCCGGCGGAGTCGGCAGCTTTGAAGACCTGGATCTGTTAAAAAAAGAGGGCCGGGACCGGCTGGATGTCACCATCGGCAGCGCCCTGGACCTCTTCGGCGGTTCTATGTCTTTTCAAAAAGTTGTAGATTACTGTCATTAATCTTTTCTGGCCTGTTTCAAGAAGGCGATCTCAGCGGCATATCCCTCCAGCTCATTGGGGGTTTCCAGATAAATGGGGATCCCCGCCAGCTTGGGATGATTCAGGATCCTGACCAGCGCCTCTTCCCCGATCATTCCCAGGCCCAGCTTTTCATGCCGGTCCTTCCGGCTTCCCATGGGATTTTTGCTGTCATTCATATGGATCGCCCGAAGTCTTGACAGGCCGATGATCTCATCAAACTTTTCCAGGACTGTATCCAGATCCTCCGCAATATTATATCCGGCGTCGTGCACATGGCAGGTATCCAGACAGACCCCCATGTGCTCTTTCAGTTCCACCCGGTCCAGAATGTCCCGCAGTTCTTCAAAGCAGCCTCCGATCTCTGTGCCCTTTCCGGCCATGGTTTCCAGAAGCACGGCGGTGGTCTGCTCCGGTTTCAGGATTTCGTTGAGGATTTCGGCAATCTGCCGGATTCCCTGGCCGGTTCCCTGGCCCACATGGCTTCCGGGATGAAAATTATACATATTTCACGGGAGATATTCCATCCTCCGCAGATCATCCGCCATGGTTTCCCTGGCAAATTCCCGGACGCGCGCATCTTTGGAGGCGGCATTCAGCGTATACGGCGCATGAGCCAAAATCGGCGCGATATCCTGCTGCTTTGCGTATTCCAGAAATTTCCGGACATCTTCAAGGTCCAGTTCTTTTGCTCTGGAGCCCCGGGGATTCCGGGTAAAGAACTGAAATGTGTCAGCGCCGATAGACACCGCCGTCTTTCCCATCTTCAAAAATCCTCCCGCCGAGGACAAATGGCATCCCACCCTCAGTTTCATACAGCTTCCTCCTGTAAGTTTACTTTATGATAAGGAAGGGACAGCTTCCGCAGCATTTTCTCCTCCCTGTCCTGACAGGTAAAAATCAGCACCTGCCGTCCCTGCCGGGCCAGGATCTCCAGCGCCCGGCCGAGCCTGCGGTCATCGTACATGGCAAAAACCTCGTCCAGCAGCAGCGGAAGAGGCTCCTCCGCGCAGAGAAGATCCATGGCCGCCAGCCGCAGCGCCAGGTAAACCTGCTCCAGCGTTCCCCGGCTTACCTGGTACAGAGGCACATAGCAGTCTCTGGTGTGCAGGCCCAGATTCATATCCCCGTCTATGGATACTGAGAGGTACTTTCCCTCTGTCAGCTCCGACAGGATCCGGGACATCCGCTGCTTCAGTTCCGCCCCCGCCCGTTTTTCCATGCTGCCGGAAACATCTTTCAGCGTTTCCAGCGCCAGGTTCACCGCGCTGATCTCTGTCTTTATGCTGTCTTCCTCCCCGCAGGAGCGGCAGTACTCCTCATACTCGTTTTCCAGATTTTCCGCCGCCGTCTGCTTTTCCAGAATCTCCTGCTGCAGATATTCCACGTTCCACCGAAGCTTCCGGATCTGCTCCTTTGCGGGGTCTTCACTTTCCTCCATCACCACAGACCGGCGTCTCTGCTTCAGATTATAAAATAACGTGCCCAGCAGGACCAGAATGGACACCGCCAGACCGCAGCGGATCAGCAGTCCGGTTCCCTTCAGAAAAAACAGGGCGCTGAGGCACAGCAGCAGCAAAATAGCGGCGGCAATCCCCGCGGCGGTAAATCTTCTGCGGCTGTTTTTTTCCATCGTACTTTTCAGCGCTTCCTTTACCTCGCCTCTGGGCACTTCCCGGCGGAACATCTGCTGGTCCAGATTTTCTTCCGTCATCTTCAGATTCCCCTGCAGCGCCGCGCATTCCTGGCGCACATAGGAAAGCCGGGAAAAAATCTCCTGTTTTTCCGTCTCCTGTTTTTTCTGCCTCTCTTTCAGAGCCGCTTCAAAACCTCTGCGCTTTTCTTTCAGATATTCTTCCGCCGCCCAGAGATCCAGACTTCCCTCCATGCCTCCCTGGCAGCCGGCCATATAATTTTTCAGTTCCGCCGCCAGACCTTCCCCGGTAACACTCTTCAGCTGTCCCACCGACACGGTATTGTCAAAAATCGTCTCGCTGACTCCTCCCAGCAGCATGTTCAGATCTCCGTCCCCCACCGATAAAAGTTCTCCGTCCGTTTCGCAGACCAGCTGTTCCGACAACTGATTTCTGCTGAAATTTCTGGAAATCCGAAACCGTTTGCCGCCGCTGTCAAAAACCATCTCCCCGGCGTAGCAGCCCGGATTGTCCCAGGGCTCGCAGCGGCTGTAGGTATCCGTCCTGGAAGCTCTTCCCCGCATCCTGCGGATCCCAAACAGCATGCCGCGGATAAAGGTGTGAAGGGTGGACTTTCCGCTTTCGTTGCCTCCGGAGATCAAATTGATCCCCTCCTCCAGCGGAATCCGCGCGTTTTTGAATTTACCGAAATTTTTTATCCGAAGTTCCTCTATATTCATTGTTCTTTTCTGGCCTCCAGCAATGCTTCAACGCCGTAAGTCAGCGCCTTTTGTTCCAGGACTCCGTTTTTTTGCAGGAAGCGTTCCACATACTCCCCGATCAGGGTCCCTTCATATCTTTTGGCGAGTTTCCGGAAATCCCAGGCCGGCCGGGTTTCATCCCGGACCTCCGCTACTCTGCCTGTCTGGGCCAGCCGGGATGCCGAAAATTCTGTCTTCGGATCTCTGACCCCTTTCAGGCACAGCCGGAATATATTTTTCTCCCCGGCTTCCCGCATTCTCAGACAGCAGGCTTCCTCCAGAGAGAACTGGGTGGTCTCCTCTGTGACCGGCAGTTCCAGAGTAATGTAAGAACAGGAAGCAAAGGGGACAAACCGGGCATGAACGCTTTTTCCCTGGCAGACCACCTTCATATATCCGTGAGGGCCCTGATCGTCCCGGTCAATGGGCTCCAGGGCTCCGCTGTAGGCGATCCTGTCCGGCACCAGAATCCCGGGCTTATGGATATGCCCCAGAGCCGCGTAAGTGAAGCCGGCCTGCTCCAGTTCCCGGAAATCCAGAGGACTGTGGTCCGCGTCCCCTCCGTGGCACAGCAGCAGGTGAAATGCCTCCCGGCCTTCCGGCCGGACTCCCGCGTACAAATTTTCCCTGATTTCCCTCTGGTGATAGCTGCAGCCGTACACGCAGGTATTTTTTCCCGGAACGCTGACCCGCTCACAGCGGCTGTTCCACAGTCCTATCACGTTGCTATTCCATACAAAGCCCGGATAATAGGAATCCCGTTTCAGATAATCGTGGTTTCCCGCCGTCAGCACCACCGTTGTTTCCGGCACTGTGGAAAACAGGTAGTTGACTTCTTTCAGCTCTCTGAGCAGAGGCTGCCGGTGAAAAAGGTCTCCGCTGATCAGCAGAAAATCCGCCTTTTCCGCCCGCACTGTCCCGATCAGCCGCCGGAAGGTATCCCAGAGATCCCCGGCCCGCTCCCGGCTCCAGGGCTGTCCCCGGTCCGGCTGCGCGCCCAGATGCACGTCCGCGGTATGAATGATCTTCATGACAGTCCCTCCTAAAATTCACAGTTTCCGGCCGTTCTCGGAAAAGGAATCACGTCCCGGATATTGCTGATCCCTGTCAGGTACATCACGCATCTTTCAAATCCCAGGCCAAATCCGGCGTGGCGGGTGGTCCCGTATTTCCGCAGATCCAGATAGAACCCGTAATCTTCCGGATCCATGGAAAGTTCCCGCATTCTTTGAGCCAGCTTTTCATAATCCTCTTCTCGCTGGCTTCCCCCGATGATCTCCCCGATGCCGGGCACCAGGCAGTCCATAGCGGCCACCGTCCGGCCGTCCGGGTTCTGCTTCATATAGAAGGCTTTGATCTCTTTGGGATAATCCGTCACAAACACCGGTCTTTTAAAAATTTTCTCTGTCAAATACCTTTCATGCTCTGTCTGCAGATCTCCTCCCCAGGAAATCCTGTACTCAAAGGAATCATTGTGCTCCTCCAGCAGCTTGACAGCCTGGGTATAGGTGATCCTGGCAAAATCAGAATCCGCCACATGATTCAGCCGCTCCAGCAGCCCCTGATCTACAAAGCTGTTCAAAAACTTCAGCTCCTCCGGCGCCTGCTCCAGCACACAGCGAATGACATGTTTCAGCATGGCCTCCGCCAGGTCCATATCATCCTCCAGGTCCGCGAACGCCATCTCCGGCTCGATCATCCAAAACTCCGCCGCATGGCGGGGCGTATTGGAATTTTCCGCCCGGAAAGTGGGGCCGAAGGTATAAATATTCCGAAAAGCCTGGGCAAAAGTTTCACCGCTGAGCTGTCCGCTGACAGTCAGAGAAGTTTTCTTTCTGAAAAAATCCCTGCTGTAATCCACTCCCCCCCGGCCGTCCCTGGGAGGCTGTTCCAGATCCAGCGCAGTCACCTGAAACATCTCTCCGGCCCCCTCGCAGTCGCTGCCGGTGATCAGCGGGGTATGGACATAGACAAAGCCTCTGTCCTGAAAAAAACAGTGGATGGCATGAGCCGCCAGAGAACGGATGCGGAATACCGCCTGAAAGGTATTCGTCCTGGGGCGCAGATGAGAGATGGTCCGCAGATACTCCAGTGAATGCCGCTTTTTCTGCAGCGGGTAATCCGGTGTGGAATCTCCCTCCACCTTTGCTGCCTCTGCCTGGATCTCAAAGGGCTGCCTGGCCTGGGGCGTAGGCACCAGAAGCCCCTCCGCCGTCACCGCGGATCCTACGTTCAGTCTGGAAAGTTCCTGGAAATTTTCCATCCCGGCCTGATATACGATCTGCAGGGTCTGAAAACAGGTTCCGTCGTGGAGCACCAGAAATCCGAAATTTTTAGAAGCCCTGTTACTCCTTACCCAGCCGCCTACCTTTACCTTCCGGTTCAGAAAGGCTTCCGGATCTTTATATATTTCTTTTACGGTCGTCATTTTTTCCATGCCGCTTCCTCCCGGTATTTTGCAAATTTTCTCTAAACTCTCCTCATTATACAGTTTTGCCCCTTCTTAAGCAATATATTTCGCAGTTCCAGCATCTCTCCAGCCTCTAGGCTCCAGGACCGCTGTATGATATTTTTCCTTCGTCAAACGTTATTTTTGCAAGTTTTCCTTCATTTTCTCCTTCTCCCAGAAATACCGCTCCCTCACCTGTCAGGGATACTTCCGCCCCTTCTGTCAGGATCAGTTTTGTATCTGCCGCCTCCCCGGGATCTTCCTCTGAAACAGCCGTCAAAAGATAACCCCGGGCACCGCCTCCCCAAAGGATCCAGCAGTCCTCCGCCGCTACTGTCCGGCCGCCGGTCTGCGGAAACCAGGATTTCAGCCCCCGGTCTGAGAGGCACTCTTCGCGGGTTCCCTCCGGCAGCGAAAGGGTAATCTCCGTCAGCTCATATACATAAGCCCCCGCCGCGGCGCTCTGTTTTTTCTCTTCTTCCTGCACTTCCCCGGCGCTAAAGCCCCGGTCCTTCAGCATGTCGTATATTTCACCGTAATCCTCCGCTGTGCAGATTTCGCTTTCGGACGCGGCGATCTCCTCTGTATCTCTCTGGGTTCCTCCGCTGCTTTCTGAGTTTTCCGCCCTAACCGTATTCTCGGGCTTCGTTTCCTGGGCTGCTCCGGCTTCCATGCTGGCTGTCCCTGCGGCCCCCGCCGCCGAGTCTTTTGATCCCTGGTTCAAAATCCAGGGCCGGGCAAGAGCCAGGACGCCCACACAGAGTATCGCGCAGGCCGCGGCGGCCAGCATCCGGAAAACCCTGGCTTTTCTGAAGGCCTGATGTTTTTTCTGCTCCTGCAGTTTTTTCTCCATGCGGTCCGGCAGAAGGCTCTCCGGCACCGCCACTGTATCCCCGGAACGCTTCAGACATTCCCATAATTTCTTCTCATCCATCCCGACATTCCTCCTCTTTACTCGCTCAGCAGAAGGGCCAGTTTTTTCAGCGCCCTGCTTTCCCTGGAGCGGACAGTATTTTCGTTCATCCGCAGTTCTCTGCCGATTTCCCTGCTGGTATATCCCGCGAACAGATGCAGAGCCAGAATCAGCCGGTCTTCCGCCTTCAGGCTGAAAAAAGCGCTGCGGACCGCGTAATTCTCAAACAATTCTCTGCCGTCCCAGGTGATCTCCTCAGTAAGTTCCGCTGTTTTGCGGGAATACTCTTTTAATTTTCTTCTGCATTTATTGGAAAGAATTTTAAAAATCCATGCCCGGAACGAACCGGCGTCCCGCAGCTGCCTGATGGATGAAAACGCGTCCGCCACCGCGTCCGCTGTCACATCTTCCGCATCCTGGGGATTTTTTAAAGTGTACAGCGCAAAGCGGTACATATCCCGGTATATCTGCCTGTACAGTTCCGCGAAAGCCGCCGTATCCCCCGACCGGGCCCGGGCAGCCAGTTTTTCATTGGTATCCATGTCCCCACCTCTCTTCAGGACTTTTTCTCTGATCACTCCGACGCCGTCCCGAAATCCGGCGTTCTATATACAGTGTACTGAAAAAGAAATTTTGTTGCAATCTGAATTCTCTTTTTTCTTCTCTCTTCCCATCTACACTTTGTAGTGTTTTGATTTTCTCCGGCGCTTCAGATTTATGGTTTTTCATTTCCGGATTGACTTCCGAAAACCCCGGTGTTACCCTTATAATTGTAAGATATTTTTATATTATACAAATTTTATTCTGTTTATTTTTTCACAAATTCCTTAATTTTGTGTCTTTTGTTGTTGCGCATTTATTTTCTTATCCTACACTTTGTCGCGTGCAAAGTATATTTAGCTGCAGCTTTCGGGATAAAAATAAAAATTTTAGGTAATTGCGAAACAAGTACGCAATCTTGATTTCAACAGGGAAAAATCTGGC
>ERZ1643246.2110-NODE-2110-length-19802-cov-15.820428_pt1 | contig 19802 bp, 17 predicted proteins | sample MGYA00579265_ERZ1643246 | MGnify/ENA primary metagenome ERZ1643246 (study PRJEB29033, sample SAMEA4952261) | chicken gut metagenome | biome: Broiler Chicken; feature: Gastrointestinal Tract; material: Caecum | place: Ireland | collected 2018 | study: Broiler...
CAGGCAATTTTTAATGTTTGTAAACTGAATTTTATACAAGTTATATTTGCATTATTGTCAGAATATACCGCCATTAGCATCCGGATTGACCCGAATCAGCCGTCAGATACACACGGCAGGATAATTGCCCGCAGGCGGGCAAAGCAACGATATCTGTATTCCGGTAACCGCAGGCTTCAAAAAGACTTCTGAGGCCGATTTTATGGCGTTCAAACCGCATTTCGCTGTTCCGTGCGTAGAAATATCGTCAACACACTTACAAGCCTTATAATGGGCCTTTACGGCCTTCCGGCGACCTGACACGATAAAAAGCTAAGCCAGAGCCATATTCAGTTTGCGGAATGTATAGGCAATCCCTCTCAGCGGGTAAAGGCATATCGGATACGACAAATAAGATACCCGACAATAAAGCCATTTACAGGCCACTTACATCAGCCGCTTAGTCAGATGCGAACAACAATAAAATTCGCAAGGTTTAATATAATCAAACGGCCTATGGCAGAAGCAGCGCAGCCTACGATAACTCACAGCGAAAGAATGCAAGCCAGCACAAACCTGTCAGCTCGAAGCTGAATACCGTGGCTCTGCTCTTCCCGTGGAGGCACAGTACCTTTTTCACCGGCGCAGGCATAAATGCAGCCGCTGAACATTATTACAGACAAATTTTAGTTTTGCCATAATGCGCAAGTAAAATACCGTCCGCAGCCAAACCTTAACCGAACGAATGGCGCATATAAGAATCATTGCGCCACGTGAATTACAATAGCGCAAAGATTACAGTTTTCAAATCAATAACACTGCAAACCAACGCCGTGCCGTAATATCTGCCATATTATGGTATATATTAAACTTAAAATAATTTTAGCATATATAATAAATATTTTCAAGTATTTAATGCAGATTTTAACGCTGTTCACTTAATTTTTATGTTTATTTCACGACCCCTTAAACTTTATAAACACTTCGTAAAACACAATTTTGTGACATCAAAACTATCTGCGCCTAATGATTTTTTTAATAATTTTTGTTTCACGGGAAACATTCACCCAAAAAATTTTAAGTAAATAATGTTTCACGTGAAACGTATAACGCTCAATTTTTAGCCAATTGTGGAAAAATTTATAAACACTCTGTGGAATTTATACAAGCTCTCTTCTTTATAATTGTTGATAATGTGGAAAAAATTTGAATGTTCAGCCTTAAAACGGGCTGTTTCAGGCATTTAGAAGGCAATTTTACTCAATTTATACGTAAAATTGTTGATTAAATAATCGATATACCTCATAGTCAGCTTATAATAATTCAAAGCTAAAAGTTGATAAGTTAATAAATTGTGGATAAAATTTCGAATATGGCGCGGCAAAATATTGCGCTGATAATATTTAGTTTGCGCCACTGTTTTTAAACGAGCTTAATCACTTTAAATAAGATAAAAATAATGTAGCGCAAAGCATTTTTCTCGAAAATATAGCAGCTTCTAAGCTGAAACCAAGTAAAATTTTTAACTGACACGGCAATAAAATTTATTTCTGAAACGCCAGCACACTGCCTGCCGAACTCTGTATTTGGGGATAACCCTTGCAGTTGTTGATAAATTTAAAATGCTTGTTTAGCGAGTTATCCACAATTCCACAGTAAAAAATGCCGATAATCGGGCATAAACAGCCATCTGAGCAAATCAAGACCCAATCGATACCCATACATACGATAAAAATTTCGCCAAGACGACTGATGTAAGTTATATAAATCATAAAATCTGGCAATAACAGGCAGGTGAGACGATACAGTCGGGCTATTATACGGGCTATTATAATGGACAAAAGTTGTGTACAAAAATTTAATATATGAGCCAAAGCATATTATGGCGTGTAAAACGGCATAAATACCTGCAAAACGCCTGAATCGGTCTGAAACACCGCACAATCCGTGTTATTCAGCAGTTCAGACGCATACCATCAACGACGGCGACGCATAATTTTGCACGCAACAATGCAGGAAAAAGTAACATCACGCTCAAACGGCTAAGTCAAAGCACAGACAAGGCAATGAATATAATTGAAGCTCAATATCCGGCACGCATTAAATCGACACCCGTCAGGCCGTAACGCCGAAAGAGCAATACATTACACAAGAGAAGATAAAAGAAGATAGCGGCGCAAATGCAGGCTATGGCGGCACTTAGCATCAATTTTTGCACGTTGTAAGCACGAAATTCAAAAATTGCAAAACGCTGAGTATTGCCAGACTTTTTAAATTATGTCAATAAAACTATGAATTTGTAATTATAAAGTTTTATGTGAAAATTGTAGAATTTGAGCGATTTTTGCGCCGTTTTGGTCAATTTTAGGGCAAAGTAAGCGCAATTTTAAAAATCTGGCAAAAACTTTTAAAATGTTAAGTAATCTATGAGCTTTCGGCAATTCATCAACTTAGCTATAAAAAATGGACGTGCCGACGTACTTAGCACCAAAAAATGAACGTCTGAGCGGCACAGATGCCGTATTTATACAATCATTGGCATCTTGCCGTCAATTTGCCTGCAAATATGAAGTTTTATAAGGGCTAAATGGCATCTGTTTCGGCTTTTCAGCAGATGAAAGGTTAAATCTGTTACATAGCGGTGCAAAAGCCAGTAAGGCACAGCTTATTTCCTTATTTAAAATTGCTGTACAATATGAAATCTGCCGATTTTTACAGCGACTACCCTGAAAGGTCTATGTGTTTTATATCGGCAACGACCGATGAGCGGCAGTTACTTATTTTTGTAATCAGACATCAGACAATACAAATAATTCGTAAAAGAGAAAACTATGACTTCTGAATACTCATTCAATCTTTATAACAGCCTTGCCCCGAGCGGAACAGTTATCGCATTGAAAAAAATTATGCCCTCCGCCGTTCAGACACCCGTGATACTCTGCATAGGAAGCGACCTTTCGGTAGGCGACAGCCTCGGTCCGATAACCGGCACCAGACTGAAAGATAAATTGCGCGGCCTCAACTGCTACATCTACGGAACGCTTTCAAAGCCGATAACCGCACACGAGGTAAAATATATGAACGAGTTCATACACTCATCTCACCCAGGCGCCCCGATTATAGCCATAGACGCAGCGGTGGGGGCGGCGGGAGATATCGGCCTCATAAAAATCGCCAGGCACGGAGTCAAGCCGGGCAGCGGCGCAAACAAAAAACTTGCGCGCGTGGGCGACGTATCTGTAATAGGCATCATCGCGGAAAAATCGGTGTTCAACTTCTCCATTCTGTCTGCCACAAGGCTGAATATAGTTTACCGTATGGCAGATATTATATCGGAGGGAGTGGCGACATACATTATGGACCAGCTCAGAACAGCAGAACAAAGCAGTATATTTTCTGACCTGCCCGACATTTCGGAAGGTTGACGCCGTGCCGATAAAAACTTGAAAATTTCCTCATATTGCCCTATTTGCAACAGCTTAAAACGGCAGTAAAAAAATACAAATTATTTTATGATAGACAAACATTAAATAAGCTGCAAAATAAGGCTTTATTTTACATTTTTTATTTTTAAAAATTCATATTTTTTAAAACGTAAATTATAATAAAAATAAATTTATTATTATTTTTAATTATAATTTCAGATATAAAATACCGACGGAATATTATATCCAGATAAATTAAATTTAGTGCTGTTTTTTTATTTTTTGCTGGCTCATTTTTTATTGATTTTAATCAACGAATAAAAAATCAAATAATTTATTTTTAATAACATTATTTTATAAAATTTACCAGATAAAAAACTCATAATTTACGTTATTTTTGCCATATTATGCGGCCAATATATGGCATATTCGTGTTCAGGACATAAAAAATGCGGCAGGTTTTTTGCCGCATTTTTTATTTTATATTTGAATTTTTAATTAAATTTCTATTATTTTTACACCCTGCCTGCGCGCATAATTTACGGTATAAAATGTGCCGCCGCTGTTCTTTCTTAAATAGCATATAAGCGAGGAACAATTTTCCGCCATAAATCTGTCGCGTGCGTGCATGCACCAGCGGTTATATTTTTCTGAAAATATTATTTTTTTGGAACAGTATTTTAATATATTTTCGTATCTCTCTCTGTCTGATAACGAAAAATATTCTGCCTGCCCCGCATACGGTATGCACGCTATCAGTTCCGCATCGTATATGCCCTTCAATTTCAGCACGGTTTCTGCGGCTACCAGGTCGAACCCCTTTGCCATACCGCACAAAAAAGTTCTGTATCCCCTCTTCATTATTCCTTCCGCAATCCTTTCCAAAAGCGCCCTGTCGAAGTCCTGCCCGAGCAGTCTGTGCCCGGAAAATGCGCAGACGGAAGTTTTATCGGCAATGAAAGTTTTATCGGGTGATATTATGCTGCCGCAATCTTCGGCGGCTTTAAAAAGTTCATCGCCGCCGGTAATAAATTCTGCTGTCAAAGCGGGTTTTTCCTCTCTTTTCCCTGTCCGCGCGGATACTTTGCGGGCGTGGAAGAAATTTTTTTATATACTGCGAGGCATCTCTTTCCCTGCCCTGCGGGCAGTTCGTAACTGTCTGCACACACAAGTTTCATACCGAGCACGGCCGCAGCGTGCGCGGCCTCTTCAATCTCTTCCGCCGCGTCGCCCTTATAGGCCACGAATATTCCGCCCACCTTCACGAGCGGAGCGCAATATTCCAGAAGGGTGTTCAGCCTTGCCACTGCACGCGCGCAACACGCATCGTACCTCTCGCGGTGAACACCCCTGCCTGCATCCTCTGCGCGCATATTCTCTACCGCTACTCCTTCCAGGCCCAGCTCGTCTGCGGCATACTTCAAAAAAGCACACTTTTTTCCCACGCTCTCGAAGAGGGTAAATTTGAGGTCGGGGCGACATATTTTAAGGGGAATGGAGGGAAATCCGCCGCCGGAACCCACTTCTGCAACGCGCACTCCCCTGCCGAAATATTTTTCGCCCGCAAGGCTGTCCCACACGTGCTTTATAATAAAATCTTCCCTTCCCGATATGGCCGTCAGATTGACTTTTTGGTTGTATCCGGTAAGAATACCGTAAAACTTTTCAAGTTTTTCCTCTTGATTTTTGTCGGTATCAAAGTCCCTGTACTTCAAAATTCCCTCTCTTTGTTGATAACTTTCTTGATAACTTTTTTACGTCTTTATGTATTATAACATCTTTTGCCGCCATATTCAACCCAAAATCATCACTTTTCCGCCGTTTTGACGGCAGTTTGAATTGTATAAAACTTTATCTACAAGGCTGTTTATATGTTGATAACCCCGATTTTTCGGCATAATTTTACAAAAAACTCCGCTTAAACTGCAACAATCCCCAAAATGCGCGCCCTTTTTATTCCACAGAACAAAAAAGTTTCAACAACTTTTCCCCAGCGTTATCCACTTAAAATTTCACAGCTCCGATGCCTTAAAAAAGCTCATTTAACTTGCTTTTTGGGCCGATATTTGTTATTATATTGACGTAATAGCAAAATCTGCGGGCGGCAAAAGCAGAGTTATCCATAATTCCACACCGCCTACTAATAATACTATACATAATTTTTTTAATAAATACAATAAAAGAAACAAAGAGAGGGACAATATGAAAGTCGTTTGCGAGGGCATAAATCTTTCAGAGGCGGTATTGAAGGTTGTGAAGGCGTGCGCGGTGCGCACCACCGTTCCCCTTCTGGAATGTATAAAACTCACCGCCCACAACGACGGGCTTACTCTTTCGGCAACCGACGGCGAAATATCCATACAGAAGACGGTAAAGGCCGAAGTCTATGAAGAGGGCGAAACCTGCGTGCCCGGCAGATATTTTTCAGACTTCATCAAAAAACTCGAAGACGTGCAGATAACTCTCGCCGTGGAAGGCGGCAGAATGGAGATTATGTATGCCGACAGCCAGTCGTACCTGCAAGTGCTTTCGGCCGAAGATTTCCCCAAAATCAGCACCGATATAAGCGAAAACAGCTTCAAGATGGCTGCGGCAGACCTTAAAAAGGTAATAAACGCAACTTCGTTCTGTTGCGCCGCCGACGATTCGCGCCCCAATTTAAAGGGCTGCCAGTTCGTAATTTCAGAAGGAAAGGTATGCGTGACCGCGCTCGACGGGTTCAGGCTTGCCACCATAACCGCGCCCGTAAAAGAGGCCAGCGCCGATATGGACATAATCTGCCCCGCGCGCACTTTGAACGAGATAGAGAAGATGCTCCCCGCCGAGGGCGAGACAGAAGTTTTCGTGCAGAGGGGTATGATTCTCGTTTCCGTGGAAGATACCGTGCTGACTTCCCGCCTTTACGGCGGCGACTTCATAAAGAAGGAGAACATCATCCCCAAGAGCTTTTCCACGGTTGTTACGGTGGAGAAGGCCGCGCTCCGTTCGAGCATAGAGAGGGCGGCGATACTCGTGCGTTCGGATAAAAACAGCCTTATAATCTTCGATATCTCGGCGGGCAGGATAGAGATTTCTTCAAATTCCGAGATAGGCAACGTGCAGGAGCCTGTAAAGGCCGAAGTGGAGGGCCACGATATAAGGATTGCTATGAACTCGAAGTTCATAACCGAGGCAATCGGCGCGCTCGAAGAGGAGAGGGTTACGCTCTCGTTCAACAGCCAGGTGCAGCCTTTCATCTGCTGCAACGCCGAAAATAAAGACGTCTTATATTTAATTTTACCCGTAAGAACGGCAAATAACGCTTGACTTAGGTTAAATTTTGATTGTATAATTGAAAACAGCGTAAATAGGGTGCGGAAGTATCTTTCGCACCTGTATGCTCATTTATAAAGATAAAAAAGGCCCCTTCGGGGCATAAAAATAACGCAGGGCGCGCGCTCTCACGCGAAAATAAGGCGCCGGCCGAAAAAAAAGGAGATTTTTATGAAGAGGACTTACCAGCCCAAAAAGAGACAGAGGAGCAAAGTACACGGATTCAGAAAGCGTATGGCTTCCAACGCGGGAAGAAAGGTTCTTAAAAGAAGAAGAAACAAGGGCAGAAAGCACCTTTCTGCGTAAAAGAACTTTAAAAGAATTTTTTTGCCGCGCAAAGAACAGTTCCGTGAAAAACAAGTCGGCGGTATGCGCCGTCAGCGCCGCGGTAGGCACTTTCTATGAAGTATGAAAGGATAAAAAAAAATACAGACATACAGCGGCTGTTCAGAAGGGGAACGAGGGCGTTCTCGCGGTCGCTCACCGTGCTGTATGCCCCGTCCGAAAGCCTTAAAATGGCGGTAATAGTTTCAAAAAAGCACGGAAAGGCAGTAAAGAGGAACAGAATAAAGCGGCTTTTGCGGCAGGCATTTTACAATACCTGCAACCTGCTTGAATTTCCCGCCTGCATCGTTCTGATGCCGAAAGTGGCGGAGGAATATTCGCTTGCCGAATTTGAAAAGTCGCTTAAAAGCTGCTATAAAAAGATGTTATGTACGCGCGCATAAAAAGGGTATATAAAAAGCTCAGACGCACGGTGTTTAAACCGTTTTTAAAGATGTTTTTAATGCGCCTTATCGTATTTTACCAGCGCTACATCTCTAACGGGACGTGTATGTTCACCCCCACGTGCTCGGAATATATGCTCCGCGCAATCAACAATCACGGCGTCATCGTGGGCATTCTTATGGGTTCGTGGCGCATACTGCGCTGCAATCCCTTCACGAAGGGCGGTTACGACCCCGTCCCCGAAAATTTTTTAAAGGTAAGGTGGGTTTATTGACCCCGCCTTAAATAAAAAGAATGAATTTATTGGCTACGTTGCCCGAAATTTCCGACGGCTTCATCAGCTTTATGGTGAAGCAGATAGAGGCAATCGACTTAAACTGGATAGGCGACATCATAAAGTTTCTGGTAGAGGGTGTGGGAATTACCGCCGTAGGCGTAATTCTTTTTACCATTATTTTAAAAACGATAGTTCTGCCGCTCGATATCTTTTCAAAGTTCAAAACAAAAAAGCAGTCGCTTATAATGGAGCGTATGCGCCCCCAGATGGAGAAGCTGCAAAAACAGTACGCCAACGATAAAAATATGTATAACCAGAAGGTGATGGAGCTGTATAAAAAGAACGGCTACTCAATGCTGGGCATATGCCTTCCCACCATCGTCTCGCTGGTTATCTTTATGGTAGTGTTCAGCCAGTTTTCAACCTATTCGCAGTACGCAAACTTAGAGCTCTACCGCGAAATGGTTAAGGCTTATAACGAGGTAGCGGCGGACTATGTCTGCGACGATATTGACGCGCCTTACGACAAAGACAGTAACTACGGCTTTTTAATCGAAACAACTGACAGCGACGGCGAAACCGTTTACCGCGTAAATTTTGAAAGGTTTGAAGACTATTACACCGACAACTGGGACGAGCCGATGGAAACCTACGAAGAGCTCACCGCGGACGTTCAGACCGAGAACGATATGTTCATCGTAATAAAGGACTATATGGCGGGCTTTGCAAGGCAGGCGGCGGCCGACTATTACCACGAAAACAACCAGGGCTTCATCTGGGTGGGCAACATATGGTATCCCGACTCTATGCTCAACCGCGAGGTGCCCTCGTTCGACAGTTTCGTAAGCTCTTTGAACCGCGCCACAAACCTTGCCAACTACGAAGAATCGTACAACGAGGTAACATACAATCTTTCCGCCGAAAAGCAGACTTATAACGGCTATTTCGTGCTGATTGTGCTGGCAATAGGAATGATGTTCCTGTCGCAGTTCTTCACTATGCGTATGCAGAAGAGTATGAACGAGCTGGGCACGGTAGACGGCAGCGGCAAAAGGACGAACAAGTGGCTGCTGATTATGATGCCCATAATTTACGGTATATTCTCGTTCTTTTACAGTGCAGCGTTCTCGATATATATGATAGTCAATACCACATACAGTTTCGTCACGACTCTCGTGGTAAACAAGGCGCTCGACGTCAAGTTCAGAAAGCTGGAAGAGCGGCAGGAGCTCGACAAATATCTGCGCAAGCCCACAAAGGCGGAAAAGCAGGCCGGCAAAAAGAAGAGATAACACTCGGCTAAGGTGATAAGGAGTTAATTTTATGGAAGAAATGGAAAACGTATACACGGGCAAGACCGTGGACGAGGCGGTGGAGGAAGCGCTCAGGCAGCTCGGAATAACCGCCGAAGAGGCAGAAGTAACCGTCCTCGAAGAGGGTAAAAGAAAGCTGTTCGGCTCTGTAAAGGCAAAGGTAAAGGTGGTAAAAAAGGCCACCGACGGCGAACGCGCCGCAAACTTTATCGACGGACTTTTGAAGATACTCAAAATTCCCGCCTTTAACGAGATTGTTTCCGACGGCGAAAAGATTGAAATAGAGATAAAAACCACCAATACGTCTGCCGTAATCGGCCGCCGCGGCGAAGTGCTCGACGCAATCCAGTGCATAGCGGGCGCCGTTGCCAACATCGGCAGGGAAGAATACAGGCGCGTAGTCGTTGACTGCGAAAATTACCGCGCCCAGCGCGAAGAAAAGCTCAAAGCCGTGGCAGTAGCCAAGGCCGCAAAGGCAGTGGAGCGCAAAAAGCGCGTGGCGTTGGAACCTATGAGCCCCTATGAAAGGCGCGTGGTTCACTCCATACTTGCCGACAACGAGGAAGTAACCACCATATCCGAGGGCAAAGAGCCTATGCGCAGGGTGGTTATAATACCCAAGAACGAAGTTCCGTTCGAGCGCCGCGAAAGGCGCGGGGGCAGGCAGTTCAACCGCGACAAGCGCTTTGAAGACCGCGGCGAAAGGAAATTCGGCGACAGAAAGCCCCGCAGGTTTGAAAAGCGCGACGGCGAGAGGGGTGAAAGAAGGGACCGCGGCGAAAGGCCCGCCCGTCCTCCCCGCAGTTCCGCGCCCAAGGGCAAAAAGCAGATATACCTCGGAACTTTCCTCGGCAACTCCGGCGCCAACAAGGACAACAACGAGGAGTAAGTCCGCCTGATTTTTAAAGTCAGAAAGAGGACTTTCAGAGATTTCTCGACTTTGGATATCGCCTTCGCTTGCGCTCCTTACGACCGAAACGAACGAAGTGAGTGGAGCGGAGAAATCTCAAAAATAAAGCCTTTAAAAGGGCAAAAACAACTTAATTTTCACCGCCGCGAAAGCGGCGTGATGCGGAAGGTTTTCGGCTCAACACTTCCATTATAAAAAAACCGAAGGAGAATACAGACCAAGTATTTTCGCGGGACGGTTTTGCTTGCCGTCCCGTTTTTTTGTGCAAATGTGGCACGGGTACTGCGCCGTGGTCTGTAAAACAAAATGAAAGCATTTTTCAAAAGCGTTGCAAGCGATTTTTCGCATTGGAACACCAAAATGTTGTGCAGGGCGGGCGTAATCGCCGCGCTGTACACGGTAATCACCTGGGCGCTCGGCTCGTTTTCTTACGGACCTTTCCAGATTCGTCCCGCCGAAGCCTTCACCATTCTGCCGCTCTTTTTCCCCGAAACCATACCCGCGCTGTACGTGGGCTGCATACTCGCAAACCTCATCTCGCCCTATAGTATGTACGACGTATTCCTCGGCAGTCTGGCAACCCTGTTTGCCGCAATCTTCACCTATTTTACGGGCAAAATCATCAAAAACCACATACTCCGCGTGGCAATCGGCGGCTTCTTCCCCGTAATACTCAACGCCTTCATAGTGCCCGCCGTATGGATACTCGCGCAGACGCCCGACGTAGTGTATTGGTACTCGTTCGGCTCTATGGTGCTCACCCAGTCGGTTTGGGTATATGCCCTCGGCATACCCCTGTATATAGCCGTTTTAAAGCTCAGGCAGAGGGGCGTTTCGCTTTTCACCTCGCCCGTACACGCCGCCGCAAAGCCCGTTAATTCTTCCGAAGAAAATAAGGGCGCCGCTCACGAAAAGGCCGAAAACGGCGGCGTTATAAAGTAAAAAAACTGTAAACTTTGCAATGGCTTTGTCCGTGTGATATAATGTTATCAATAGTTCGGAGGTAATGTTATGACGGTAATTAAGTTTCTGATTTTCGGCGTAATACTTTCGCTTGCAGGAATATTCTTCGTACTGCTTGCAGGCAGCGAAGGCTTTGGCGGCATATTCGGCCTCATACTTGTGATATGCGGCGTTATTTCGGGCATAGTAGGCCTCCTTTGCAGCGACGGCAACCCGAAGGCAAGTGCCGTAGACGACGCAGAAAAGAGCATACAGCCCGATTCTTCAAACGAAGGCACGCCCGATAACGAGAAATAAACAAGATTTCTTTGCGCGGCCGTAAGGGGCCGAAGGCAATGTGCGACGAGATTTCTCCGCTCCACTTACTTCATTCGTTTCGGTCGTAAGGAGCGAAGCGACGGAATAGCGATTGTTCGCTTTTTTAGGCAATCTGCCGCTGCAAACAATAAATGTTTATTACCCCATACTATTCACGCGGCAGAGTTTCGTCACTGCGTTCCTCACGCGCGTCAATGACAAAATGTACGGACTCGTTCTCCTCTGTGTCATTTCGAGCGCAGTCGAGAAATCTCAATTAAATTAAATTCAGGTAAAATAAGCGCCGCGCGGCATAAAGCCGCGCGGCGCCTTCTGTTTAAATATTATAAATATAATTTATTCCGTAATAACTTTTTTGTGGCACCACTCACTTCATTACATTCATTTCATCGGGCGGGGAAACATTGCCCGGCTTTTTTGCCTTCTTTTTGCCGATATCGTCGGGCGAGGCGCCCAGAATGTCGGGTATGAAGTCGAGGCACATATCACCGTCCTCGGTCAGCCCCACGACCGCCGCGATTGCGGCTACCACAACTACCGAATACGAAGATAGCGCCATCGCGCGTATCAGGCCGTGAATTCCGCTCACTCCCGAAATCATTGCGAATATGAACGAGGCCGTCATCAGCATATAGTATCCGAATGTGGATACGAACGTGGTCTCGGTGAAAATAACTACGAGTATGTACGCCACGGCGGATATTCCCAGCCATATGAAGAAGAACGGCTTTATGTGCCTTGAAAGGAAGGGGACGAGGCATAAAAGAAAGAATATCCACAGGTATGCAATGCACGCAAGGCATACCAGAAACATAGTCAGAAAGCTGTTTTCCAGCCCGCGCAAAATATACCAGCCGCGTATGCACAGTCCCAGCGCCACCGAGTTTGCGGCAAAACAGGCAATGTTCACGGCCGCGTACTTTCTAACTGCAAACGCAACAACGCCGCTTGCAACTAAAATCGCCGCGCCTGCGCCTATGAATACCCAGCCCGCGTTCGGGTAGTCGGTCTTCACAAAGCCGAACAGGTACGCCGCCAGCGAGGCAATCAAAAGGAATATCAGCGCCGCAGCCGACACTATTCCAGTCTTTTTGAGTTTATCCATATTCTTCCCCCGAACGGCGCCTGCCGTCGCGCGCCTGATGTAAAAAGTATACCTTATGCGGCCAGTTTTGTCAACAGGGACCTTTTTACGGTAAAAATTTGCGGCGGGTGCGGCACTTAAAGTGCCGCACCCGCCGCTTTTAAATCAGATTATCACGATTACTGAACGGGGTTCTTCCTGGGCCTGCCCCTGCCGCGCTTTACGGGCTGAACTTCGGGCTGGGCCTTCTTTTTGTTGGTTGAACCGGGCTTTCTGCCGCGCTTCTTGCCCGTATATGCGGGCTTTTCTGCCACGGGTTCTGCCGCGGGAGCAGCTTCCCCTGCGGGAATTGCCGCCTCTGCCGCCGCCTTGGCCTCTGCGCAGTTTGCCTTCAAGGTGTTAAGGCAGTCCCAAAGTTCTTTGGGTATCCTGCTGCCGACGGAATTGTTGTAGTAGCCTTCAAGCTCGTCGGCCTCGAAGCCCCAGCGTGCTTCGTCCACTTCGAGTATGCCCTTCAAATCTTCGATTCCAAACTTGTGTCCGGGAGCAATCTCGTAGTCGAGTTCGGATATATCTATATCCTCGGCGTTGGGCACGTAGCCTATTGCCGTCTCTCTGGCGTCTACGCTGTCTTCGCAGCGCTTCAAAATCCATTCGAGCACGCGCATATTGTCGCCGAAGCCGGGCCAGATGAAGTTGCCGTCTTTATCCTGTCGGAACCAGTTTACGTTGAAAATCTTGGGCGGATTCTTAACAATCTTGCCCATATCAATCCAGTGCTGCCAATAATCGCCCATATGGTAGCCTGCAAAGGGCTTCATCGCCATAGGGTCGTGGCGGAGAACGCCTACCGCGCCCGTTGCGGCCGCAGTCGTCTCGGAAGACATCGCGCTGCCCACGAACACGCCGTGGTTCCAGTCCCTCGACTGGTATACGAGGGGAGTGGTGGTGGCCCTTCTGCCGCCGAAGATTATAGCCGAAAGGGGCACGCCCTTGGCGCTTTCAAATTCGGGCGAAATGCAGGGGCAGTTCTTTGCGGGCGCCGTAAACCTGCTGTTGGGGTGCGCCGCGCAGGTAGACTTGTTCTTCTTGTCGTACTTTTTGGGGTCCCAGGGCTTACCCGTCCAGTCTATGCAGTGTTCGGGCAGGTCCTTGTTCAGACCTTCCCACCAAACCGTCATATCGTCGGTGTTGAGCGCAACGTTGGTGAATATCGTGCCGCGCTTGGTGGTTGCCAGGGCGTTGGGATTGGAATGGTCGTTGGTGCCGGGCGCCACGCCGAAGAAGCCGTTTTCGGGGTTCACCGCCCACAGCCTTCCGTCGTCGCCCACGCGAATCCACGCAATGTCGTCGCCCACGCACTCAACTTTGTAACCCTTGTCGAGGTAGTGTTTGGGAGGAATGAGCATTGCAAGGTTGGTCTTGCCGCAGGCAGAGGGGAATGCCGCCGCAACGTACTTCTTTTCGCCGTCGGGGAAGGTAACGCCCAGAATGAGCATATGCTCTGCCATCCAGCCCTCGTTCTTGCCGAGGAAGGAGGCTATTCTGAGGGCAAAGCATTTCTTGCCGAGCAGAACGTTGCCGCCGTATGCCGAGTTTACGGAAATTATAGAATTTTCTTCGGGGAAGTGCAGGATGTACCTGTTTTCCGCCTCTACGTTGCACTTTGCGTGGAAGCCCTTCACGAATTCGCCGCGGGGGCCTATTGCGTCGAGCACCTTCCTGCCCACGCGCGTCATTATGCTCATATTCAGAACTACGTAGATAGAGTCTGTAACCTCGATGCCGTAGCGGGCAAAGTCAGAACCGATTACGCCCATAGAATAGGGTATGACGTACATCGTCCTGCCGCGCATAGAGCCGCGCGCAATCTCGTTTGCAAGTTCGTGCGCCTGCCTGGGGTCCATCCAATAGTTGTTGGGGCCTGCGTCGTCGCGGTCTTTGGTGCAGATAAAGGTTCTGTCTTCAACGCGCGCAACGTCGTTCACCTTGGTGCGGTGAAGGTAGCAGTCGGGCAAAAGCGTTTCGTTGAGCTTTATAAGCTCGCCGGAGTAAACCGCCTCTTTTCTCAGCTCGTCAATCTGTTTCTGGCTGCCGTCTATCCACACGATGTAATCGGGCTGGGCAAGGTCGGCGCTCTCTTCAACGAAGTTGAGAATTTCTCTGTTTTTCGTAAGTGCCATTTTAAAACTCCTTTTACTCCGTAATGCCGCTTCAATTTACCGCGGCGCGCCTGCGCCCGCGATAAATTTTTAAGGCATACAAAAAAATTAAATTTGATATCACTTTAATTATACTTCAAAATTATTTCAAACGCAATTATTTTAAATAAAAAAAATACTTATTATGCCGTATATGCCGTGTAAATTAAAAAATTTGCGTTGGTTGGGGCATATCCCCGCACGAAACCGTTATTTGTTTGCGCCAATTTGCGACAAAATTTACAAAAAACATACAAATTACCGCTTTCTTATATGATATATTATGTATAAAGAATAATATTTATTTTTTTAATTTAAAGGTGCAAGGTGGCAGGATATACAAAAAATATTGCCGTAATAAGGGGAATAAAAAGCGGTTTTTCCGCCGACGGCGGGCAACTTTCGGGGCTTATTAAAATAGAAAATTACCGCCTTTTTATGCGCGTGGAAATTTCGCGCATAAATTTCGCGCCGCTCACCTGCGGCAGATACGTCAGCGCCGTAAGCGACGGAAAGTGCGTAACCGTGTTCGAAGGCGACTTCTTCGAGGGCGAAAGCAAAACCGATACCTCCTCTGGCTTCGTGGGCGTGATTTGCTTCGTAAATACCGAGGTCAGTCCCGTCGCTATGGCTGTGTGCGGCGACTTCGGCTGGGCGGCGGCGGAGTGCGTGCGCGAGATAGAGCGCCAGGAAAAGCTGAAAAACCTGCCCGAGGCGGGCGCCGCCTACGAGGACGAGGCCATCGCCGAGGAGAATTATTATGAATACACCGCTTATAATCAGGGGCAGGGCGCTGTATGCGCGGATAAGGAACAAAAAGACGGGCGCGGCGGGCGCGAAGATGAGGCTGATTTCGGCCTACGCAAAGAGCCTCAAACAGGCGAAAACGGCGGCAGCGGCGAAGCATTGTCCCGCGCCGCGGCGGACGACGGTAGTTCAAAAAGCGCAGACGGCGCGCCCTCATACGGCGGAGTAAGGTCGGACGATAGCGGTAAACACGCCTTCGGTTATGGTAGCGGCAAAGCCGCAGGCGACAGGTCTGGGAAGAGCGACGACGTTGCGGAACGTATTCCGCTTGCCTCAGATTTGAAGTTTTACGAGCGTATGCGCGGCGAAATCGAGGGGCTGTTTGAAAAGTATCCCCGCGAAGAGGGGCTTGAAGAGGTGGTAAAGGGTTCGCGCTGGGTGCGCATTACCTACGGCGGGGATAAATATTACGTCTTCGGAGTAATCTGCGAGGACGATTGCCCCGCATATATCTGCTACGGAGTGCCCTCTGATGGCGCTTGTCCTTCATCTCTTGCGGGAATGGCGGGCTTCATTCCCGTCGGCAAGGGGGGATATTGGGTTATGTATCAGGATGCGCGGACGGGGGCTTCGGTAAAATTAAATTCAGTGTAGCCCGCTTTCCCTTGTATATGCGTCGCATTACTGTGTCGCGCTGTGCTTTCCTCAGGGTCATTTACGCCAAAGTAAACTCCCCGTCGTAAATGCTCGCGCTCCTTGTACTGCTCGCATCTCCAAGGGTTATCGAGGCAACAGTGTTCACGAAAAGTTTTGCCTTTGGCAAATACTTTTCCGTGAGATGGTGGTCGTAAACCTGCTTGACGGCAACAATTCATAATATTGCAGGTTTTTGCGCACAATTTTGGTATGAGACTTTCTGCGGGAATCTGCCTTGTCAACCTCATTATTTTGGGCATATGCGGGGGTGTATACTCGTTTACGGGCTTCAATCTTCTGTATTTTATCTGCTTTTCAAACCTCACCGCAATGCGCGTGGTGCTGGGAATCTGCTTTGTTTCGGCGCTGTTTTCGCTGTACGCGCTAATCGCCTTCAAGCCGTTCAGGGGATTAAAATAGCCCGTGAAATTATAATAAATTGAACATATAATAAACCGCCGCAGGGGCAAAAATTTTCGCCCCTGCGGCGGTTTTACGTGAAACATTTAAAATTCGATAAAAAAGGGCGGCATATATGCCTTATTCAACATAATTCGATATATGGCGCGGGGCGGGCAAAAAATTGCCCGCCCCGCGCCATTTATTTTAGCTTATATAAAAATATCGTCCGATTATCTTAAAATATTTTCCAGCACCAGCTTGTCGAAGTTTACGGGCTCGGCAAAGTCGCGCGGCAAAAAGGTTACTCGGTTGAACTTGGCGTAGTTGAAAATGTGCGTCTTTAACAGTATGGGCGTGCCTATGTCCAGCGCCTCGCATATGTCGGCGAGGTACTTAAAAAAGTCGCTCCATTCAAATTTTACCGTGCTTTCGTAGGTGGTCTGGCGCACAATCTTGTGCTCGCGCTCTATTCGTCCCCAAATTCTGAACATAAACCGCTCCGTATTTTTTATGCTAAAAAGTATACATTAAAAACGTCCGTTTGTAAACGATATTTATGTTTTGCGCAAAATTTTTATGCGGCGGCGGGCCTGCGCCCGCCGCCGCATACCGTTTAGTCGTATACCGTACTTTGCATTTGTCATTTCGACCGAGCGTAAGCGAGTGGAGAAATCTAAGAAATCTGATATAAAGCGAAGAGATTTCTCCGTGCGGGCTACGCCCTTAGTCGAAATGACAATAACAGGGGGTGTGTTGCGGTCGCTTAGTTTGCGGTTTCCCAACGGGAACCCTCCGAAAAATAGCGCCGGCTTTGCTCATCTGCCGTTTCCACATATTATGTGGAGCCTCGGCAGAGCAACGCTTCGCGCGCGAACGCGAAATGACATACTTTCGGTAGTAGTGTCTTAATTATTTTTTTTCTTGACAACGCACGCGCAAAGTTTTACTATATTATAAATATATTAAAAATTTTCAGGCAGGCAAAGCGTTCTTTTGCGCACGGGTCGCAAAGCGCGCCGCGCCGCTTTTACGGGGGCTTTTTATGGAAAAGATTAAAAAAGACATACTCTCGCTCGTAACCGAAGATTCCCGCCTTTCTGCCGCAAGTATGGCCGCGATGCTCGGCGTGGATAAAAAGACGGTTGAAAAGGCCGTGGAAGAGCTCGAAGAGAGCGGCGTCATCGTAAAATATACCGCAATCGTCAACGAGGACCTCGTAGAAGAGGAGACGGTGGAGGCCTTAATCGAGGTGAAAGTCACCCCTCAGCGCGGGCACGGGTTCGACTCGATTGCCGCCGAGATTGCCGCCCATCCCGAGGTAAAAAATCTGTACCTTATGAGCGGCGCCTACGACCTCGCCGTAATCGTGGAGAGCGCCTCTTTGAAGGCCGTTTCGCGCTTCGTTTCGGAGTGCATTTCCACATACGACAGCGTAATATCCACCGCCACGCACTTCATATTGAAGAAGTACAAGGTTGAGGGCGCGCTTATGCAGGACGAGGAGGGCGGCAGGCTGAGCGTGCAGCCGTAAGCGTATGAGAAATTTTGTAAACAGGCGCGCCGCCGAGCTCAAACCCAGCGGCATACGCAAATTTTTTGACATAGTTTCAGAGATGAAGGGCGCAATTTCCCTCGGCGTGGGCGAGCCGGATTTCGTTACGCCCTGGGGCATACGCGACGCCGCCGTGCGCAGTTTAAAGCGCGGATACACGCAGTATACGGGCAACCGCGGCCTGCCCGAACTGCGCGAAAACATTTGCAGGTACCTTGAAGAGCGCTTTTCGGTAAAATATTCCCCCGAGCGCACCATAGTCACCGTCGGCGCGAGCGAGGCGATAGACCTCGTTCTGCGCGCAGTATGCGACCCGGGCGACGAAATTCTGGTGCCTTCGCCCTGCTACGTTTCGTATGCGCCCCTCGTATTTATGGCGGGCGGCACGGCCGTACCCTTGCAATGCTCGGCCGAAAACGAGTTCATCGTCACTCCCGAACTGATTAAAAAGGCCGTCACTCCCAAAACCAAGGCCATAATACTCGCCTACCCCAACAACCCCACGGGCGCGATTATGACAAAGGAGCAGCTCGAAGCTATCATACCCGAAATAAAAAAGCGCGACCTTCTGGTAATTTCCGACGAAATTTACGCCGAGCTTACCTATACGGGCAGGCACGTTTCCATAGCTTCGATAGGGGATATGGCCGAACGAACGGTGCTTATAAACGGTTTTTCAAAGGCGTTTGCAATGACGGGCTGGCGCGTGGGCTTTGTATGCGCGCCCGCAGAGATTGACGAGGCGATGTTCAAAATTCACCAATACGCCATAATGTGCGCGCCCCGAATGAGCCAGCACGCCGCAAACAGCGCGCTTGCCGAAGGCTTTTCAGACGGCTTTGCCACCGTGGAAGAGATGCGCGCGGAGTACGGGCGCAGGGGCGGCTTTATGGTAAACGCCTTCAATTCGCTGGGCTTGAAGTGCTTTTCGCCCAAGGGCGCGTTCTACGTCTTCCCCTCGGTTGAAAGCACGGGGCTGGACGGCGACGAGTTCGCAAACAGACTGCTTACGGAAAAGAAGGTGGCGGTAGTCCCCGGCGAGGCGTTCGGCGAGGCGGGCAAATGGCACGTGCGCTGCTCTTACGCCACGGGTATGGCGCAGCTTGCCGAGGCGATAGAGCGCATAGGTGACTTTACGAAGAATCTTAAATAGGCGGCATTGCCGTAAATTTTTGAAAAAGAGCACATAATATTGCGCGGCGGGCGTGCGCCCGCCGCGCTTTAAAAAAGGGGAGGAATGTATGGCGCAGCACGTCACGGTAACGGAATATAACCCCGCTTGGCAGGGCGCCTTCCGCCGCGAAGCAAGGCGCATAAAGCAAATTCTCGGCGACAACTGCGTGGCGGTGTATCACATAGGCAGTACCGCCGTGAGCGGGCTTGCGGCAAAGCCGGTGACAGACATAATGCCCGTGGTAAAGAGCCTTGCGGCCGCAGACGGCGCTGCGGAGGCGTTTGTACGCTTAGGTTACGAATACCTCGGCGAGTTCGGCATAGCGGGCAGAAGGTATCTGCGCAAGGGCGGCGACGAGCGCACCCACCAGGTGCATATTTTCTGCGCCGACGACGAGCATAATATTTTCCGCCATCTCGCGTTCCGCGACTACCTGCGCGCCAACGCAGAAGTGCGCGAAGAGTATGGCGCTTTGAAAATGTCGCTTGCGCAAAAATACCCGTACGACATACAGTCTTACTGCGACGGCAAAGAGGAGTTCGTAAAGAGGCACGAAGCCCTCGCCCTCGCCTCCTTCGACAGCTCGTGGGACAGGCTGTATCTGGCCGCGCGCAAAATTCAGGGCGCCCGCACCGTCTCCCCGTTCATAGAGGCGGGAGGAGTGGCCGCCGCGCTTATGACGGAGAGCGGCAACATTTATTCGGGAGTATGTATAGATAC
>ERZ1643246.2111-NODE-2111-length-19802-cov-13.965412_pt1 | contig 19802 bp, 16 predicted proteins | sample MGYA00579265_ERZ1643246 | MGnify/ENA primary metagenome ERZ1643246 (study PRJEB29033, sample SAMEA4952261) | chicken gut metagenome | biome: Broiler Chicken; feature: Gastrointestinal Tract; material: Caecum | place: Ireland | collected 2018 | study: Broiler...
TCTGGCCGTGGATGGCGTTGAAGAAGGCGTCGATGGGGCCGTTGCCCGAGCCCTGGACCTGGAAGGCGGTGTCGGTGTGGCGGATGGTGCCGGCGAAGGTGACGTGGGAGTGCCCCTCCTCGTCGGTGAACTCGGCGAAGGAGTGGCGCACCAGCTCGTAGGGCTTGTCGGCGTCGATGTAGTGGGTCTTGAACAGCTCGTAAATGGCGTCGGCCTTCAGCTCCTTGCCCACCCGGTCGGTCTCCACCTGGACGATGTGGCCGAATTCGGGGTGCATGGCCTTGGGCAGGTCGAAGCCGAAGTTGTGCTGCATGACGAAGGCGGCGCCGCCCTTGCCCGACTGGGAGTTGATGCGGATGATGGGCTCATACTGCCGTCCCACGTCGGCGGGGTCAATGGGCAGATAGGGCACCTCCCAGTACTCGGTGCCGCTCTCCGCCATATACCGGGTGCCCTTGTTGATGGCGTCCTGGTGGGAGCCGGAGAAGGCGGTGAACACCAGCTCGCCCACGTAGGGCTGCCGCTCGCCGATCTTCATTTTGGTGACCTTCTCGTACACGTCACGGATCTTGTTGATGTTGGAGAAGTCCAGGCCGGGGTCCACCCCCTGGGTGTACAGGTTGAGGGCCAGGGTCACCATGTCCACGTTGCCGGTGCGCTCGCCGTTGCCGAACAGGGTGGCTTCCACCCGCTCGGCCCCCGCCAGCTGTCCCAGCTCGGCGGTGGCCACGCCCTCGCCCCGGTCGTTGTGGGGGTGGAGGGAGATGATGGCGCACTCCCGGCTGGGCAGTTTGGAGATGAAGTACTCGATCTCGTCGGCGAAGTAGTTGGGCAGGCAGTTCTCCACGGTGGTGGGCAGGTTGAGGATGATCTTGTGCTCCGGCGTGGCGCCGATGGCCTCGATCACCGCCTGGCAGATCTCCACGGCGGCGTCCATCTCGGTGCCCATGAAGGACTCGGGGGAGTACTCGTACCGCAGGTCCATGCCGGCGTCAATGGCGGGCTGGCTCAGCTCCCGGATCAGGGTGGCGGCGTCCACGGCGATCTGGGTGACCCCCGCCACGTCGGTGTGGAACACCACCTTCCGCTGGAGGGTGGAGGTGGAGTTGTAGAAGTGGAAGATGACGTGCTTGGCGCCGTCGATGGCCTCAAAGGTGCGGCGGATCAGGTGCTCTCTGGCCTGGACCAGCACCTGGATGGTCACATCGTCGGGGATGTGTCCCCCCTCAATGAGGGCCCGGAGAAATTCATACTCGGTCTCGGAGGCGGAGGGGAAGCCCACCTCGATCTCCTTCACGCCGATGTCCACCAGGGTGTGGAAGAGCTCCAGCTTCTCCTCCACGTTCATGGGGTCGATCAACGCCTGGTTGCCGTCCCGCAGGTCCACGGAGCACCAGATGGGGGGCGCCTTCAGCTCCTTGTCGGGCCAGGCGCGCTTTTCCATTTTGAGGGGGATAAAGGGGATGTACTTTTCCTGTGCGGGTTTCATAACAGCAGTTCCTCCTTGGGTCAGGGATTTTCTTCATGAAAAAACGCCCCTGACCAGAATATGGTCAGGGGCGTAAGATACGCGGTACCACCCTGCTTCCGCCCGCCGTCACCGACGGACGCTCATGGCCTCCAACAAGGCCGGGGCCTGTAACGTGGCCGCGACGGCCCGCCCTACTGCGAAACGGTTCAGGCGGACGGCTCCGGGCTCAGTATCCACACGCTTTCCCCCGCCGGTTCGCACCAACCACCGGTTCTCTGAGGGGGACGGGACGTGCTTTCTTCCCATCATTGCCTGTTTCAGGATTTAATTATGGACATTTTAGCCGAACCGCCCAGTTTTGTCAAGAGCCAGTTTCCGCCCACCGGACCTGTGGCGTCTCCAGCCAGAACAGTTGGGTGAAGGCGTAGTAGACCGGACCGGCGCTGTTGTCGGATGCCTGGGAGACCGAGTTCTGGTAGGTGGCCAGGTAATCCAGCCCGTCCCTGGAATAGACGGCCAGGTGGAACAGAGAGCCGTTGCGCAGCTCGGAATCCCAGACCGCCAGCCTTTCTCCGTCCCAGGCCATGGCCAGACAGCTGTATGTGTCGTCGGTCCAGGTGAAGCCGCCGCAGCCCAGCTGGGTGGCCTTCCGGTCGTCCCCGGTGAATGCCGTCTGCCACATCCCTCCGGCTTTGTGCAGTACGGCGAAGTGGTAGCAGTACCCCTCGGCCCTGGGGCCGTAGATCATGGGAACAAGGAAACCGTCTCCCTTGTAGGTCTGCATATAGGATTCTTCCTCGGAGAAGGGCAGCAGATCCATCGTCTGACCGAGGTTTCCCTCCCCGTCAAAGACCCGCAGGCGGAGCTGCCCCTCCTCCCGGGTGAGCAGGAAGAAGTCCGCCTCGTCCTCTGTGCCCCAGAAGTCCAGGATATCCGCCCCCTCCGGCAGGGACCAGAGGGTTTCCAATGTGCCGAGCGTATCCTCCGGTCCAGGCGTATAGCGGTAGAGGCCCCAGCCGCCGGGGATGGCGCTGCCGTCCAGTGCAATTTTCTGGTAGTTTCCCGCCTCGTCCCTGGTAGAGATGGAGGCAGTGTTGGTCAGCACAAAGAGTATGGTGTCTCCACAGGGAGCGGCATAGCTCTTGAGTTTGGGGATGCAGCCGGTGTCGTAGGAAGCGCCGCTGCCTTGCACAGTCACGGTAAACATTGCATCGGAGGAGACCGGGATGGCAAAGTAATCCTGAAACAGCTGCTGCAGATTGCTGTTTCCCCACAGGTCGTATTGAATGCCGGGCAGGTCAGAGGTGACGCGCAGAGGCCAGGTGTCGAAATAGTCCCGAATTCGGAAGGAGACGGTGGCTTCCGTGCCCTCCGGTGTGGTCTCCTGAGCCTGTTGGATGAGGGAGTCCAGCAGGGCATGGGGATTGTCCGGTGTCCCGCCCCAGTAGTAGACGTCGGCAACCTCCACTGACAGAGGCTGGCCGGCCCAGGGCTTTGTGCGGGGGTCCTGGCTCAGCGTGCTGGTAAAGTCGGTCTCCGCCTCCTCCGGCCGGCCGGCGGGGAAGGTGGTGGTCCAGAACATCTGGTTGCCGCAGGACAGGGGAAGGGTCAGTTCCACGCCGTCGGCGGCCTCCGGGGTTCCCGCCAGCACCTCACATTGGATGGTCACCTGATCGGCTGTGTCCAGGATGGCCAGACTGGCCCCGGTCAGCAGCCCGGCAGACAGCAGGGCCAGCAGCAGGATGGCCCATCGGTATCCTCTCATATCCTCACTCCCTGTCTGTCAGATGGTCCAGGGCCCGGCTCACCCGGTCGGCCTGGTAGCGGTAGGTCTCCTTGACGAAGTCCATCAGGCCCCGGCCCTGCTCCTCCAGTTCCAGGGTGGTGACGTCCCCCGCCACCTTGCCCTGGTGGAGAAGTACCGCCCGGCCGATGAAGTGCTGCACCTCCTCCAGCAGATGGGTGGACAGCAGGATGCTCTCCTCCGGCTCCAGGATCCCCAGCAGGACCTTGTAAAAATCCTCCCGGTTGAAGATGTCGTTTCCGGCGAAGGGTTCGTCCATCAGAATGTAGTCCGCCCCCTGGCTCAGGGCCAGGATCACCTCGAACTGATTCTTCTGGCCGGTGGAGAAGCCCCGGATGGCCTTGCCCATAGGCAGCTGGAAGAAGTCCATCAGGGCCTCAAACCGCTTGGCGCGGAAGTTGGGGAAGTGCTCCTGATAAAAGGCCCGGTGGGCTTTGGCGGTGAGGGCGGGGAAATAGGAGTGCTCGCAGGTGGCAAAGGACAGCCGGGCGATATTCCGGGTAGTGATGGGGGCGCCGTCCAGGGTGATGGTTCCCTGATACCGCAGCAGGCCCAGCACGCACTTCATCAGGGTGGTCTTGCCCGCCCCGTTCTCCCCGAACAGCCCGACGATCTCCCCCGGCCCAATGGTCAGGTCTATCCCGTCCAGGGCGGTGGAGCCGCCCGGGTAGGTCTTTTTCACATCCTTCAGTTCCAGCATGGCCTTAACCTCCCGTCGTGGCCTACACGTCCGGCGGCAGACAGCCCGCCGGGGTGAAGGTCAGATAGCAGATGAAAAACAGTCCGAACAGCACCGCCGCCGTCAGAACAGTACCGGCCAGCAGCAGGGCGGAGCCCCCCAGGCACCGCCTGGCCAGCTCCCACCGCTGAGGGAGCCGCCGCATCAGGTAGTCGCTGCGGGCGCCCTGCCGGTGAAAGAGAAAGTGGGCGATGGGCAGCAGCGCCAGAGCCAGAGCGGTAGCGGCGAAAAAGAGAAAGGCGCCGCCCAGCACCTGGGGATAGGGGGGCACCATGGCGCCGGGGATCAGCTCCCGCTCCCAGGAAACGGGATCATAGGTATACAGGTCATCCACCGCGTTGCCGAACCGGTAGACGAACAGGGCAAAGGCGGTCAGGGCGGACAGAGCCGCAGCGCATGCCGCCCCCATGACCTCATTGCTCCAGGGCCAGCCCATGGGGAAGAGACGGGCCAGAGGTTCCAGCTTACTCCTCATGCTCAGAACACCTCCAGACCTTGCTGGCCGTCAGGGCAATGGCAGAGCCGAAGATCATCAGTCCCGCCGCGGAGGAAATGACATTGTCCATACCGGAGGGAAAGAAGATAACGGCCAGCGCTGCCAGGGGCAGCAGGGCCCAGGATTTCCGCCCGTGCCGCCAGTGGAAGGGGAGGGCGGCGGCGGATAGTCCCAGGGCGGCGCAGCATACCAGATTGCGGGCCATCACCAGCCAGTCCCACAGGGGGAGCAGGGCGTGGAGATAGGGGGAGCGGGAAAAGGCGATGAGCAGAGACTGATGGTTGGCGGTGTCCGCCAGGGTGGTCTGGAGATAGTGCCGGCTCAGGGCCAGAACCACCGCCGTCTGCATGCCCCAGAAGAGGAGCAGCAGCAGGGCGTTGAGTCCGCCCCACAACAGTACCAGCACCCGCTCGTCCACCGACAGCCGCCGGAGGGTGTAGCCGGTCTTTGCGCCCCGTTCCGTGCCGGGCAGCACCAGCACGGCGCACACCAGCACCAGTCCTGCGGCAAACGCCAGAGAGAGTCCGCTTACCCGTACCGTTTCCTCCAGAGAGGGGGTGATATGCTCGGTGCTGCCCCATCCCCAAAAGGCGGCGAGGAACAGGAGAATCTGCACCCCGACGGTGAGTACAGAGAGCAGCAGCACCTTCCACACCGACAGCCGGGCGGCGGGACCCAGGGCGGAACCATACTTTTTCATGACCCATCCTCCTTACTTTCCTCCCACAGCCGATCCAGCAGGGCGAAGGCGTCCGCCTTTTCCAGGCCCGCCTGCCGCAGGGAGCGCACCAGCAGCCCAGCCTCCTGCTCCAGCAGCTGACGCCGGATGTCCTCCACCCGATCGGGGGTGAGGGAAATTTCGCTTTTGGCCCCCGAGCGGGAGGAGATGAGCCCCTCCTCCTCCAGCAGCTTGTAGGCCTTCTGTACCGTGTTGGGGTTGACCCCCAGCTGGGCGGAGAGCATCCGGCGGGAGGGCAGCTCGTCTCCGTCCCCGGCCGTCCCGGCGGCCACGGCCCGCTTCACGTACCGGATGATCTGCAGATAGATGGGCAGACCGTCCTCCGGCACAAAGGCGGAAAAATCAACCAAGGCCCTCACCTCCCTGAACTGTATTATTAGACTAATACACTTTCTAACTGTATTATATGAGTAATACGGTTTTCTGTCAAGGGGAGAAGCCCCTTTTCTTTTTCGCTCATTTCCGTTATACTGGAACAGAACCTGAAAAAGCGAGGAACTGTTATGCTGCTGTCTGGAGAACAACTGACCAAAACCTACGGGACCCGAACCCTGCTGGACGGGGTCTCTTTTTATGTGGACCGGGGGGACAAGGTGGGGGTGATCGGGGTCAACGGCACCGGAAAATCCACCCTGCTCCGGCTGCTGGCCGGGGCGGAGGAGCCCGATGAGGGCACCGTCCGGCCCGATCCCAACGTGCGCCTGGAGTATCTGCCCCAGAACCCGGTATTTCCCGGGGAACGGACGGTGCTGGAGCAAGTGCTGGCGGGGCTCAGTGACGACGACCGGGTTTTGGCGGAGTATGAGGCCAAGACCATCCTGAACCGGCTGGGGGTATCCCGGTTTGACCAGAAGGTGGGGGAGCTGTCCGGCGGGGAGCGCCGCCGGGTGGCCCTGGCGGCGGTGCTGGCCCGGCCCAGCGACGTGCTGATCCTGGACGAGCCCACCAACCACCTGGACAACGACATGGTGAACTGGCTGGAGGAGGAGCTGAAGGCCTGGAAAGGGGCCCTGGTGATGGTGACCCACGACCGGTATTTTCTGGAGCGGATCGTCACCACCATGGTGGAGGTGGAGGACGGAAAGCTGTACACCTATCCGGGCAACTATGACAAGTACCTGGAGCGGAAGGCGGCCCGGCTGGAGAGCGAAAAGGCCAGCGAGCGCAAGCGTCAGGCCATCCTTCGCCGGGAGTACCAGTGGGTGATGCAGGGCCCCACCGCCCGGGGCACCAAGAGCCGGGAGCGGCTGGAGCGGTATGAGGCCCTGAAGGCCCAGAGCGGCCCGGCGGAAAAAACTTCCCTGGAACTTTCTGCCCGGTCCAGCCGTCTAGGAAAAAAGACGGTGGAATTGCGGGGTGTCACCAAGTCCTTCGGGGAGCGGACGGTGCTCCGAAACTTTGACTGCATGCTCCTGCGGGACGACCGCATCGGCATCGTGGGGGCCAACGGCAGCGGAAAGTCCACCCTGTTGAACCTGCTGGCGGGGAAGCTGGCCCCAGACGCCGGGGAGATCGAGGTGGGGGAGACCGTCCGCATCGGCTACTTCTGCCAGGAAGTGCCGGACATGGACAGTGATACCCGGGTGATCGACTATGTAAAGGAGATCGGCAACCGCATCGAGACGGCAGAGGGGATGCTTACCGCTACCCAGCTGCTGGAGCAGTTCCTGTTCCCGGCGGAGGTCCAGTGGAGCCCCATACGGAAACTGTCCGGCGGTGAGAAACGGCGGCTGTTTTTGCTGTCGGTGCTGGCGGCGGCTCCCAACGTGCTGCTGCTGGACGAGCCCACCAACGACCTGGATATCCAGACCCTGTCCATTCTGGAGGACTATCTGGACACCTTCCCCGGGGCGGTGGTGGCGGTGTCCCACGACCGCTACTTCCTGGACCGGGTGGTGCGCCGGGTGTTTGCCGTGGAGCCGGATGGCCGGGTGAAGGGCTATCCCGGCGGCTACACCGAGTATCTGGAGGCCCGGCAGAAGGAGGAGAAGCCCAAGGTCCCCAAGGAGCCCGCCCCGGACAAGGGGAAAGAGCGCCCGTCTGCCCCGCCCCAGAAGGTGAAATTTACCTACAAGGAGCAGCGGGAGTACGAGACTATCGACGCCGACATCGCCGCCCTGGAGGAGCAGATCAAGCAGGTCCAGGGGGAGCAGGCGGCAAAGGCCACCGACTATGTGGCCCTTCAGGAGCTCCAGGCCAGGCAGGAGGAGCTGGAGGCCGCCCTGGAGGAGAAAATGGAGCGCTGGGTCTACCTCAACGACCTGGCCGAGCAGATCGCCAAGCAATAGAGACCACTTAAAAGGAGAGAACCCATGATAAAGCATTGGAAACCCATTCTGGCGCTGGTGCTGGTGGGCGTCCTGGCCCTGATCGGGCTGGGCCGCTGGTCCCAGCCCGACGCCTCCGCTGCGTCCACCTGGGAGAAGAAGGAATTTCGGGCCGTGTGGGTGTCCACGGTGTACCGCCTGGACTACCCCAGTCAGGCCACCACGGACCCGGCGGTGCTGAAGGCGGACGCAGACGAAATTTTGCAGAACTGTGCGGATATGGGCATGACCGCCGTGATCCTTCAGGTGCGGCCCTCCGCCGACGCCCTGTATCCCTCGGCCTACTATCCCTGGAGCAAGTACCTGACCGGTACCCAGGGTACCGCCCCCAGGGACGGTTTTGACCCCCTGGCCTACTGGGTGGAGGAGGCCCACAAGCTGGGCCTGGAGCTCCACGCCTGGATCAACCCCTTCCGGATCACCAAGGGAGGCCAGAGCGAGTTTGACGCCCTCACCGCCAACCACCCTGCCAAGGTCCACCCTGAATGGGTGGTGGAGTACGAGGACAACTTCTACTTCAACCCCGGCCTGCCGGAGGTGCGGGAGTACATTGTCCAGGGGGCCGAGGAGCTGGCCCGCAACTACGACATCGACGGCGTCCACCTGGACGACTATTTCTATCCCGGCAGCGGCTTTGACGACACTGCCGCCTATGCCCAATACGGCGGCGGCTTTTCGGATATCGGAGACTGGCGGCGGGACAACGTCAACCAGCTGGTGAAGACCCTGGGTGAGCGGCTCCACGCCATCGACCCCGACCTGTCCTACGGTATCAGTCCCTCCGGCGTGTGGGCGGACAAGAGCAGCCTGCCCGAGGGCTCCAATACCACCGGCGGCTATGAGAGCTATTACGCCGCCTATGCCGACAGCCGGAAATGGGTGAAGGAGGGCTGGATCGACTACATCTGCCCCCAGGTCTACTGGTACATCGGCCACAAGAGCATGGACTATGAGACCATTGCCCGCTGGTGGGCGGATGTGGTAAGGGGTACAGGTGTCTCCCTTTACATAGGGATGGCGGACTACCAGGCGGGGAACACCGGCTCCAGCAGCCCCTGGTACGGCATTACCGCCGTTGAAAACATGCTGGCGCTGAATCAGAAGCTGCCGGAAGTGACGGGTGAGGTCCACTTCCGCTATCAGTTCCTGGTGGACAACAGCGCGCTGAACGGACTCTACCGGAAGGCCTATGGGGACGTTCAGCCGGAGCCAACGCCTACGCCCACCCCCACGCCTGCCCCGACGCCTACGGCCCCAGCCACGCCCCAGCCCACCGCTACCCCGGCGCCGGCGGTGACGGTGACCTTGGACACCGTGAATCACACCGCCTATATGGAGGGGGATAACGGCCTGTTCCGGCCGGAGGCCACCCTGAGCCGGGCGGAGGCGGTGGCCATGCTGGCCCGGCTGGCGGTGGACGGCAATGGAAATGCCCTTTATACCGGAGCGGCCGGGACCACCGGCTTTTCCGACGTTCCGGCCACCGCCTGGTACGCCCCCTACGTGGCCTTTGCCCAAAAATACGGACTGGTAAACGGCTATTCCGACGGCACCTTCCGGCCGGAGCAGCCGGTGAGCCGGGCGGAGCTGGTGAAGCTGCTCTCCGCCTTCTTCCCCCAGACGTCCGGTGCGGTCACCTTTCCCGACGTGCCCGCCGACCACTGGGCGGCGGACGTGATCTCCTTTGCCGCCGGTCAGGGCTGGGTGTCCGGCTATCCCGACGGCACCTTCCAGCCCGCGCGGAGCATCAGCCGGGCGGAGGCGGTAAAGCTGGTCAACCAGGCCCTGGGCCGTCAGGCCGGAGAGCGGGAGGCGGCCATGCCCTTCTCCGATGTGCCCGCCGGCCACTGGGCCTATTGGGAGATCCTGGAGGCCTCGGTGACCCACGAATATGAAAAGACCACTTCCGGCGAGGACTGGAAGTGACAGAAAGAGCCGTCTGGCGCGCCGTTTCTTCTGCGGCGCGCCAGACGGCTTTTCCACAGATTGTCAGTTGTCTCCTCAGGAAACAGTTGTGAAAAGAGGTGATATCTGTTAAGATTGGGCTGATAGACCCCATTGTTAAGGAGAATATGCGGCTTGGACGAGTTGTGGTTTCAGATTCTGATTTGCTTTTTGGCGGGCGCGGGGGCCGGGCTGGGCACCGGCTTTGCGGGCATGAGCGCGGCCACCGTGATCAGCCCCATGCTGGTGACCTTTCTGGACATACCGGCCTATGACGCCATCGGCATCGCCCTGGGCAGCGACGTGCTGGCCAGCGCGGTCAGCGCCCGCACCTATGCCAAAAGCGGCGCCATTGACATCAAAAACGGCATTGTCATGATGTGCGGCGTGTTGAGCATGACCATGGTGGGAAGCTGGCTGTCCACCATGGTACCCAACAGTACTCTGGGGGGATTTTCGGTGGCCATGACCCTGGTGCTGGGTCTGCGGTTCTTGATTTTCCCCATCACCGCCCCCCGGCATGCCGCCGGAGACTGCGGCCGACGGACGCAGATCATCAAAGGCGCGGTGGGCGGCGCCTGTATCGGCCTGATCTGCGGCTTTTTCGGCGCGGGCGGCGGTATGATGATGCTGATGGTGCTGACGGTGGTGCTGGGTTACGAGCTGAAAACCGCCGTGGGTACCAGTGTGTTCGTAATGACCTTTTCCGCCCTCACCGGCATGGCCAGCCATTTCGCCCTGGGCAGCACCCCCCATTTGGGTATCTTGATCATGTGCGTGATCTTTACCCTGCTGTGGGCCCAGCTGGCGGCGAAAATCGCCACCTGGGCCGACGCCCTGCTGCTGAACCGGCTGACCGGCGTGATCCTCACGGTTTTGGGCATTGTTCTGATCCTTATTTCCTGGTTATAACGTACAACATGAAAATTTGGGAGAACCTATCATGACAAAGAAACGGAACTGGAAAAGGCTTGCTGTGATCCTGGTTGTGGCGGCGGTGGCGCTGGCTGTCATTATTCCGGTGGCTGTGCTGGCGGTCTCCAAGCTGTTTACCGCCCAGGAGCACGCGGTGCGTACCGACTGGAGCTTTGAGACTGGCGATGTCATTGCCGAACTGGAGGAGTGGCAGGTGGACTTTGCCGAGGCCGAGCTGGGTGAGGGCCTGCGGGCCATCCAGCTGGTGCCCCAGGACATCGGGGAGGAGGGCTTTACCTTCTACGACCTGGAGGTGCAGCAGCGGCTGGATGGGGCGCTGCAGGATATCAAGGCTGCCCGGGGTATGTCGTGGACGGCCACAACCCCGCTGGCGGTGCTCAACCCCTTCGGCACCGGGAGCAACGGGCTGTATCTGTACTTTGAGACCGAACAGGATACCAAGGTCACCTATACTATACATGTGGAGGCCGACGGCATTTCGGACTTTACAGCGGAGGCCGCCGACGCTTCGGGCCAGGAGTATACCAGAAACCATGAGTTCCAGCTCATCGGGCTGGTGCCGGGGGAGCGCAACGAGGTTACGCTGACCATGACCGGTACATGGGGAAATACCCGGCAGGTGGTGCGCTTCAGTGTGGATATGCCGGAGACCAGCTCCGGATACTCCACCCGGCTGGAGGTGACGGAGGGCTCCTCCGACCAGCCCCAGGCGGAGGGCCTGTTTGCCATGATGCGGGTCAATGGGTATCTGGGCTACGGGTTTTTCTTTGACGACGACGGCGTGATGCGCTATGAAATGGTGCTGGAGGGCTATGGCTTTGACCGGCTGCTGTTCGACGGGGACGAGATTCTGACCTGTGTATCCTCCTCCAAGCTGGCGCGGATCGACGGGCTGGGCCGGGTCACCCGGATCTATACCCTGGACGGCTACGACCTGCACCACGATATCGGCTACGGCGCGGAGGGGGAGCTGCTGGCCCTGGCCGAGGAGGTGGGCGGCGAGACGGTGGAGGACCGGCTGCTGTCCATCGACCTGGAGACGGGGGAGGTCACCCAGCTGCTGGACTTCAGCCAGCTGATGGAGCCCTATTTTGAGATGACCCGGAAGGTGGGTCCCACGGACGACTTTTTCTGGCAGGCGGGGGAGTGGGACTGGCTCCACCTCAACAGCCTGCAGTACATGCCGGAGGATGACAGCCTGATCGTCTCCTCCCGGGAGACCTCCGCCATCATCAAGGTCAAGGGGCTCCACAGCCAGCCCGAGCTGGACTGGCTGGCGGGAGACGAGCGGTTCTGGCAGGATACGCCCTACGCCGGTCTCTGCCTCACGCAGGAGGGGGATTTCGTGCCGCAGTACGGCCAGCACTGTGTGGAGTATCTGGCCGATGGGGAGGAGGACGGCGTCTACTACCTGGCGGTGTACAACAACAACTACTGGTCCCTGAACAGCCGGGACTTTACCCTGGAGGTGGCCGACAGCGTGGGTACCGGCCTGTACCTCACCAACGATGAGACCAGCCAGGTCTATGTGTACCGGATTGACGAAAACAACCGGACCTTTGCCCTGGAGGACAGCTTTGACGTGCCCTATTCCAGCATTGTATCCAACGGCTCCCAGTGCGGAGACCAGGGTAACTGGGTGGTCAACAGCGGCGTGGCCATGGTGTTCGGCGAGTATGACGCCGATGGAGAGCTGATCCGGGAGTACGCCTATGAGTGTACCATGCAGAATTACCGTACCTTCAAGTACGAAATGAACATCTGGTTCCGGTGAGGTGGAAGGGCTTTGAAACGGCGGAGCAAGCGGGCGCGGGGATGGAATTATCGGGTTACCGGCGGGATTACCGCCATATTCCTGCTGCTTTTTGTGCTGGGCTTTTATCTGACCCAGCGGGTTTTGCTGGATAATGCCCAGGAGCTGGGCAACGAGCTGGCCAGCCGCTATGCGGAGGAGGAAATTCAGAATCTGCGGGCGGAGGAGCTGCTGCTGACCCTGGGTACGGAGACCCTGGCGGAACAGGAGGCGGCGGCGGGGGCCAGCCAGCAGGAGCTGGAGCAGTGGGCGCAAAGCTTTTTCCAAAAGGTGCTGGAGGCGGAGAGCGGCAGCAGACTGGCGCTCCGGGCCGTGGTGGGCGGCGTCACCGTGTCCGCCGGCGATACAGGCGGCAGCAGGTATGACGGCAGCCAGGCGGAATGGTACCGGCAGGCCATGGCCTCCGGCAGCGAGATTGTGTTTACCGCCAGCCACGGCGGGGAGGAGGGGGATACGGTCCTCACCATGGCGCGGCGGTGCGGAGATACGGAACACGTCATGGCCTTTGACCTGTATCTGGAGGAGCTGCCCGGGGAGGATGGCGGCTCGCTGCCTGTCGGCAGCTCCTATTACCTGTGCGACGTGGACGGGGAACTGCTTTACGCCAAGACCCAGATGCAGGCGCCGCCGGAGGAGACAGCCCGGTATATCCGCGCGGTGTTTGAGCAGATCCAGGCCGGTGAGCTGGACGGCGCCCAAACCTATATCTATGACATGAACGCGGAAAAGCGGGCGGTCTATTTCCATACCGCCCCCAACGGCTGGGTGTCCATCATTACCATCCCCTATTCCGCCCTGCTTGGGGATCTGCGCCAGGTGTTTGACGGGGCCATGGTTGTCTGCGGCGGCTTTCTGCTGTTTCTGATCCTCATGAGTGTGCGGGAATACCGCCTGCAGAAGCGGATGGTCCGGGTCAATGAAACGGTGGCGGCCCTGGGCAACCTGTACTATTCCATCTATCGGGTCAACTGGGCGCAGGGCACCTATGAGAGCGTGAAGATCGCGGAGGACCTGGCCCACCGCATCCCCGTCAGAGGCCGGTACGACCAGCTGCTGGAGGTTGTGGGGCAGGTCATTGACCAGGAGACCTTTGACCAGTTCAAGACAAGCTTTTCCCTGGAAAATATCCGGCAGCTGGTGGAGCGGAACGTATCCGACTTCGGAGGGGATTTCCGGCGGCTGTTTGACGGGGAGTATCGCTGGGTCAGCGTGCGGCTGCTGTTTGACAGCGCGCTGCGGCAGGAGGAGGCGGTTTTGTGCTTCCGTCAGGTGGAGGAGGAGAAGGCGCGGCAGCTGCGGCAGCTGCGTGTGCTGGAGAACGCCCTGGACCAGGCCCGGGAGAGCGAGGCCGCCCGGGAGCAGTTTTTCTCCCAGATGAGCCACGACATGCGCACCCCCCTCAACGTGATCATCGGGACGGTAGAGCTGGCCCAGCAGAGCACGGCGGAGAAAATAGGCGACTGCCTGAAAAAGATTCAGGTGTCGGCCAGCCATCTGCTGGAGCTGATCAACGACATTCTGGAGATGTCCCGCATGGAGCAGGCCGACCTGCGCCTGAAAAACCATCCCTGCGACCTGCGGGAGACGGTGAACCAATGCCTGTCCGGCTTCCAGGCTCAGGCCGAGCTGCAGCATAAGAGGCTGGAGGCGTCCTTCTCTCTGACCCATTCCCAGGTGTACGCCGATGCCTTCCGGCTCCAGCAGGTGCTGAACAATCTGATCTCCAACGCCATGAAGTTCACCAACGAGGGGGACAAGATCCAGGTGGAGGTCTCCCAGCCCTCCAGACAGGAGCAGGGGATTTGCCACATTGTGGTGCGGGATACCGGCGTGGGTATGTCGGAGGACTTCCTGCCCAAGCTCTTTACCCCCTATGCCCGGGAGTCCCGCTTCGGTGTCCAGACCGTACTGGGCACCGGGCTGGGTATGGCCATTGTGCACACCATCGTCACCCGCATGGGGGGCCAGATCCAGGTGGAGAGCGCGCCGGGGCAGGGGAGCGCCTTTACCCTGACCATCCCCATGGAGCCTGTGGCGGAGGAGGCGGAGACTGCTCCGGCGGAGACCTCCGCTCCGGTGGAGGACCCCACCCGGGTACTCCGGGGAAAGCGGGTCCTGCTGGCGGAGGACTATGAGATGAATCTGGAGATTGCCACCGAATTGCTGAAGCTGGCCGGAGCCCAGGTGACCCAGGCCAGAAACGGCCAGGAGGCGGTAGAGCGCTTTGCCCAGTCCCAGCCGGGGGAATTTGACGTGATCCTGATGGACATGAACATGCCGGTTCTGGATGGCTGCGGCGCGGCGGCGGCTATTCGGGCTATGGACCGGCCGGACGCCGCCTCGGTGCCCATTCTGGCGGTTACCGCCAACGCCTTTGCCGAGGATGTGGCGGCCACCGCCCAGGCGGGCATGAACGCCCATATCGCCAAGCCCATTGATATGCGGCAGCTGGCCGGTGTGCTGCAGGGACTGGAGGGCTGGCACTGAACGTAAAGAACCCCCAGAATACGGAGTGTTTCCGTATTCTGGGGGTTTCTGCGTGCTCAGGTATTGCGGAGAACCGCCTGGAGCCTGTCGCCCGCAAGCTCCACCGCCTGATAGATTTCGGGTGAAATCACGGTTCCAACCTCGCCTTTCAGGGTGCGGAGCACCCGCTCTGTGCCGTCGGCGCAGCCCCGGTAGTAGTGGAGGTAGCGCTGGAGCCGCAGGGCGGCACGGGTCAGCTGGGCGCTGAGGGGGACGTCCCCGGCCCCGGCGTCCGTGGGATATCCGGAGCCGTCCGCGTTTTTGTGGTGCCACAGGGCGATTTCGGCGGCGTACTGGAACAGAGGGAGGTCCTCGCCCAGCTGGCGGAAGAGGTCGTACCCCAACTGGGTGTGCTGGTAGTAGAGCTGGGCGTCGGGGCCGTCCTGATCCTCGCCCTCCTCCAGAATATGGTCGGGTATGCCCAGCAGGCCGATGTCGCAGAATGTGGCGGCCAGCCCCATCAGCTCAGCCTCCTCCTGGGTGGGCCCTTGCTCGGGGAAACGCTCTGTGTAGCACTGGGCCAGCAGGGTGGTGATCCCGCCCAGCTGCCGGTGGGCGTCCATATCCAGGCTGGGGCGGAGGCGGTAAAAGGCCCCCAGCTTGTCCGCCCAATCCCGGCAGAGCAGCTGGGCGGCCGCCAGCGGCAGGCCCTGGGGGAATATCTGCACCAGGTCCGGCGCGGGCTCCGGGGCTTTTTGGGCCTCCGGCTCCGGCTTGTGGTCCAGAATGGTGGACTTGGGCGGCCAGGCGGCCCGCACGATGCTGCACACCCGCTCCTGCACAGTATGGGGATCCACCGGCTTTACCAGAAAATCCACGGCGCCCCGCTCCACGCTGGCCCGCACGTCCTTTTCGTTGGCGTCGGTGGTGATGAGGATCACCGGCAGAGAGGCGGTGTCGGGGTTGCCCTGAAGCTGATGGAGAACGGTGAAGCCCGCGCCCCGCCGTTCCAGGCAGATGTCCAGCAGTACGGCGCACACCCGCTCCATATTGTGGTGGAGGTAGGTCAGACCCCGGCGGGACTCCGCCACGCACTCCACCCGGAACAGCCCCTTGAAAATCTCGTTGAGAATGGCCAGGTCCAGCTCTGAGTCGTCAATGATCAGCAAGGTATCCCGTATCATACCGTTCCCTCCTCCGCCAGATACTGCCGCACCAGTTCTGCAATTGCTTCACTGGCTGTCTCGGCCTCACGGGTCAGCTCGGTCAGCTTTTTCTTGTTCTGAAATTTAGAGGCGCGGAATTCCACCAGAATAGCCTGGGCGCAGTCATAAATGGGACCAATACTCAGGTTTCCCGCCATCCCCTTCAGATTGTGAACGTTCATGTAGAACGTGTCCTCATCCTCCTCATCCAGGCCCCGGCGAATACCGGAAAAGTCCAGCTTTTCCGGCAGCTGACGGATGAAGGAGAGAAAAAGAGCCTCATTGCCCATGAAGCGGTCCAGCGCCTCCTGGGTGTGGATGCCCAGCCGGTCCAGCTGGGCGAGAAAATCACGTTGCTGCATCGATGAACCATCTCCATCCCTGTAAAACCGGCGGCCGGTCCGCCTTGTCGCGGACCGGCCGCCGGCAATTCGACAAGCCTATGGTAACATATTCTGCCGTTTTGGGCAAGAGCAGGACGGCGGGGAAATGGGCTCAGGCGTGCTCGCCGAAAAACAGGGCAAGATCCTCCTCCACCGTGCCGATACCGGCGATGCCGAAGTTCTCCACCAGCACCTTGGCCACGTTGGGGCTGAGGAAGGCGGGGAGGGTGGGGCCCAGGTGGATGTTCTTCACCCCCAGGTAGAGCAGCGCCAGCAGCACGATGACCGCCTTCTGCTCATACCAGGCGATGTTGTAGACGATGGGCAGGTCGTTGATGTCGTCCAGGCCGAAGACCTCCTTCAGCTTCAGGGCGATGACCGCCAGGGAGTAGGAGTCGTTGCACTGTCCGGCGTCCAGCACCCGAGGGATGCCGCCGATGTCCCCCAGAGGCAGCTTGTTATACTTGTATTTGGCGCACCCGGCGGTAAGGATCACCGCATCCTTGGGGAGAGCCTTGGCAAACTCGGTGTAGTATTCCCGGCTCTTGGCCCGGCCGTCGCAGCCGGCCATGACCACGAATTTCCGGATGGCGCCGCTCTTGACGGCCTCCACCACCTGGTCGGCCAGGGCCAGCACCTGGGCGTGGGCGAAGCCGCCCACGATCTCGCCGGTCTCCAGCTGGGTGGGCGGGGCGCACTTCTTGGCGTGCTCGATGAGAGCGGAGAAATCCTTCTGCTGGCCGATCTCGCCGGGGATGTGCGTGCAGCCGGGGAAGCCGGCGGCGCCGGTGGTGTACAGCCGGTCCTTGTAGCTGTCCTTGGGGGGGACAATGCAGTTGGTGGTCATGAGGATGGGGCCGTTAAAGGACTCGAACTCCTCCTTCTGTTTCCACCAGGCGTTGCCATAGTTGCCCACAAAGTTGGGGTACTTCTTGAAGGCGGGGTAGTAGTGGGCGGGCAGCATCTCCGAGTGGGTGTACACGTCCACTCCAGTGCCCTGGGTCTGCTCCAGCAGCATCTCCAGGTCCCGCAGGTCGTGGCCGGACACCAGAATACCGGGATTCTTGCCCACGCCGATGTTCACTTTGGTGATCTCCGGGTTGCCGTAAGCGCCGGTGTTGGCCTTGTCCAGCAGAGCCATGCCGGACACGCCGTACTTGCCGGTCTCCAGAGCCAGGGCCACCAGCTGGTCCACGGTGAGGCTGTCGTCCAGGGTGGCGGCCAGGGCCTTTTGCAGGAAGGCGTCCACCTCGCCGTCGTCCTGGAGCAGGGCGTTGGCGTGCTTGGAGTAGGCGGACAGGCCCTTCAGCCCGTAGGTGATCAGCTCCCGCAGGGAGCGGATATCCTCATCCTCGGTGGACAGGACGCCCACGGTGGCGGCCTTCTCCGCCCAGTTTCCGGCGCCGTCCCACAGGGCGGCCTGGGGCAGGGCGGAGGCGTCGCCCAGCCGGGCGGCCAGCTGAGTCCGCAGGTCCAGGGTGGCGCGGATGCGGGCCTCAATGCTCTCCTGGTCGAAGTTGGCGTTGGTAATGGTGGTGAACAGGTTGAGGGTGATCAGGTGGTTGATCTCCGGGGACACCTCTTTCCCCTGAGCCCGCAGGGCGGTGGTGATGGCGGAGAGACCTTTGGTGACGTAGACCAGCAAATCCTGCACGGCAGCCACTTCCGGCTTCTTGCCGCATACGCCGGAGACGGTGCAGCCCTTGCAGCCGGCGGTTTCCTGACACTGATAGCAAAACATCTTCTGATTCATGGGAAACTCCTTGTTATTCGTAAAATGTTGGCTGGGCGGGGGAGCGGGTCAGTCCAGCTTCCGGCCGTCCACCGAGATGGTGACCACCTGCCAGGGGATGAACTTGCCGCTCTGCTGGAGGGCCTTTTTGGCGGCCATCTCCAGCCCGCCGCAGCAGGGGACCTCCATCCGCACCACGGTAACGCTCTGGATGTCGTTATTGCGCAGGATCTCGGTGAGCTTTTCGCTGTAGTCCACGCCGTCCAGCTTGGGGCAGCCCACCAGGGTGATCTTGCCCCGCATAAACTCCTGGTGCATCTGGGCGTAAGCAAAGGCGGTGCAGTCGGCGGCAATGAGCAGCTTGGCGCCGTCAAAGTAGGGGGCGTTGGTGGGCACCAGCTTGATCTGGCAGGGCCACTGGCCCAGCTGGGAGGCCGCCGGAGCCGGAGCGGCGGCGGGAGCCTCCGGTGCCCGGCGGAACTGCCGCAGCTGGTGGCCGGGACAGCCCCCCGCGTGGGGGTGGGGCTGCTGCCGCTGCTTCTGGTGCTCCAGGACGGCCTGGTGGTCGTAGGCGGCGGCCTCCCGCTCCACGAAAGTGATGGCCCCGGTGGGGCAGGCGGGCAGGCAGTCGCCCAGTCCGTCGCAGTAGTCGTCCCGCAGCAGGGTGGCCTTGCCGTTCACCATGCCGATGGCGCCCTCGTGGCAGGCCTGGGCGCAGGCCCCGCAGCCGTTGCACTTTTCCTGGTCTATGTGAATGATCTTTCGTATCATATGGCGTGCCTCCTTGTTTTCGTGTATGCAGTATAGTACAATGGAGCAAAATAATATGTGGTTATAACCACGGAATGAGGGTTTTATGCAGCTGAATACCAATCCCATTTTCCGGGACATCGGACAGGAGGAATATGAGGAGATGCGGGCCTGCGGGGGGATCCGCCTGTGTGACTACCGCAAGGACGAGGTGATCTTCCATGTGGGGGATGTGACCTGCGAGTTCGGCCTGCTCATGTCCGGCAAAGTACACATTGAGAGCATCGACCTGTGGGGGAACCGGATGATCCTGCACAGCATCGGTGTGGGCCAGGCCTTTGCGGAGACCTACGCCTTCTGCGGCGTGCCCATGATGGTGGACGTCACGGCGGTGGAGGAGAGCAAGGTCCTCTTTTTGAATATCGGCCTGCTGCTGTCGGAGGAGCACCGGAGCAGGACGTGGCACCCCAAGCTGCTGTACAATCTGCTGCTGCTGTCGGTCCATAAAAATCTGGCCTGGTCCAGCCGGATGTTCTGCATCACCCCCAAGCAGGTCCGGGCCCGGGTGATGACCTACCTGTCCTCCGAGTCGATCCGGCGGGGGAGCCGGACTGTCACCATCCCCTTTGACCGCCAGCAGATGGCGGACTATCTCAACGTGGAGCGCAGCGCCTTGTCCAAAGAGCTGGGGCGGATGAAGAAGGAGGGAATTTTGGACTACCACAAAAATACCTTCCAGCTGCTGAAAGCGGAAGAACAGATATAAAAAAGTTCACGGTCCATCCGAATTCGGATGGACCGTGAACTTTTGGTACGAGTGGTCTTATAGGATTTATCCCGAAAAGCAAGGAATATCAATGGTTTGAGGGCAATCGACAAACAGTATTTACAGTCAAAAATCAAATATCACAAACCGATTTTTGAGGGCGTTCCGTTTGGGAACTGTAGGTTTGTCAAACATATTGGACGGTGAACTCTAAGGGAGAGCGCCAGCCAA
>ERZ1643246.2112-NODE-2112-length-19796-cov-5.606656_pt1 | contig 19796 bp, 15 predicted proteins | sample MGYA00579265_ERZ1643246 | MGnify/ENA primary metagenome ERZ1643246 (study PRJEB29033, sample SAMEA4952261) | chicken gut metagenome | biome: Broiler Chicken; feature: Gastrointestinal Tract; material: Caecum | place: Ireland | collected 2018 | study: Broiler...
AGCAGTAGATGAAAACGGAAATGAAATAGATGGTGATATTATAATGGCAATAATATCAAATGCACTAAAAAAAGAAAATAAGCTTGCAAAAAATAGCTTAGTTGCAACTGTTATGAGTAATCTTGGAATGAGAAAATATGCCAAGGACAATGGAATTCATTTAGAACAAACAAAAGTTGGAGATAGATATGTGCTAGAAAACATGCTAGAAAATGGATATAACTTAGGAGGAGAACAGTCAGGACATATCATATTCTTAGACTATAATCCAACAGGAGACGGAATATTAACATCACTTATGTTATTAAGAGTTATGCTAAAAGAAAAGAAAAAGCTATCAGATTTAGCAAAAATAATAAAAATATATCCACAAGTACTAATAAATGCAAAAGTATCAAATGAAAAGAAAGATGATTTCAAAAAAGATAAAGAAATAGTGGAAAAAATAGAAAACTTAGAAAAAGAATTTGAAGGAAATGGTAGAGTTTTAATAAGAGCCTCAGGAACAGAGCCACTAGTAAGAGTAATGATAGAAGGAGAAAATATAGAAGATATAACAAAAAAAGCACAAGAAATGGCAGACTTAATAACAAAAAAACTAAGCTAAAAATTATGTAATCAAAATGTAATACAAACTTAACAGAATAGACATTGAAAAAAATGTCAAAATAGTATAATATAAAAATAAATCAAAACAAAGGAGGAAATAGCTATGCCATTGATTTTACAAACCCAATATATGTTGTTGTAGCACTTATATTAGTTTTATTATGCATATTTTTAGCAAAACAATATAAGAAAAACACAATACCATGTATAGTACTTTTAGTATTCTTAGCAATACTAGTTGGACACACAATAGAATTATCAGCATTAGAAAATGCAGATGTTTCAACATATGCAGTATCTATAGCAGTAGATGAAATATTTATATTTATTTCATTCTTAACATTCTTATGGCTAGATAGAATACAAGTAGAAGAAAGTAAGAAGAAAAAATCAAACAAAAAGTCTAAAAAAGATGATGAAACAGTAATTGAAAAAGATGGCTTAGATGTACTTTGGAAAAAAGTATAATGAAAATTATATAAAAATTTTCGAAAATTTTAAAATCAATTTCCATTAAAAAGGGAATTGATTTTTTTTCTATCTATTGATATAATATCTATGTTTGACCAGTAATTATGGTTCTTAAGAATAGTAATTAAGAGTATTAAATAAAAGATTTGGTCAATAATATAGGTGACAAAATAAATAAAAAAGGAGGAAATATTATGGTTTCAAAAAGAAAAATAGTATTAGTTGGTACAGGTTTTGTGGGAATGAGTATGGCATATGCATTAGAAAATCAAGGTGGCATAAATGAATTAGTTTTAATAGATGTTTTAAAAGAAAAAGCAGAAGGAGAAGCAATGGATTTAGCACATGGACTTTCTTGTGCTCCAAGTAGAATAGACATTAAAGCAGGAGACTATAATGAATGTAAAGATGCAGATATTGTAGTTATAACTGCTGGACTTGCTCAAAAACCAGGTCAGACAAGACTAGAACTTGCTAAAACAAATGCAGGAATTATGAAACAAGTAACACAAAGTGTAGTTGAATCTGGATTTAAAGGTATATTTGTAATAGCTACAAACCCAGTTGATTTAATGACATATGTAGTACAAAAAGTATCCAATTTCCCTAAAGAAAAAGTAATTGGTTCTGGAACAGTATTAGACACATCAAGATTAAGGTATTTGATAGGAGATAGATTAAAAATATCACCCAAAAATGTACATGCATATATAATGGGTGAACATGGAGATTCTTCTTTTGTAGCATGGTCTCATAGCTATATTGGTTGTAAGCCTTTAATTGATATTCTAAAGGAAAGAGGAAAAAGTGAAAAAATATTAGATGAAATTTATACAGAAGTTCAACAAGCAGCATATGAGATAATAAATAGAAAAAAAGCAACATATTATGGAATAGGACTTGGTCTAGCAAAACTAGTAAAAACTATTTTGAATAATGAGCATGAAATATTGACTGTATCTACTTATATAAATAACAACTATAATCATTCAGGAATATATATTGGTGTTCCAGCTATAATTAGTAATAAAGGTGTAGAAGATATTTTAAATATAGAATTAAGTAATGAAGAACAGGCAAAATTTGATAATAGTTTTGAAGTATTAGATAATATGAGAAAAGATATAGATAGAGAATTAGAAAAATAATATAGTCTCATAAAACAATCAGGTGGTATTTGACAATGAAAAATATTAAGTATAAAATTGAAAAAAGTAAAATTAGGAGGTAATAATATGTCTTTAGTAACAACAAAAGAAATGTTTAAAAAATCAATTGATAAAAAATTTGCAATAGGAGCTTTTAATATTAATAATATGGAATTTGTACAAGCAATAACAGATGCAGCAGCAGAGGAAAATTCACCAGTAATACTGCAGACTTCTTCTAGTGCAATTAAATATGCCAGAATTCCTTATTTAAAGAAAATGGTAGAAGCATCATTAGAAGAACATGATATACCACTCGCACTTCATTTAGACCATGGGCCTGACTTTGAAACATGTAAAATGTGTATTGATAATGGATATACATCAGTAATGATAGATGGTTCTAAATATGATTTTGAAAAAAATATAGAACTTACAAAAAAAGTTGTAGACTATGCACATGAAAGAGGAGTTGTAGTAGAAGCTGAACTTGGAAAATTAGCAGGTATAGAAGATGAGGTTAACGTAGCTGAAAATGATGCAATGTATACAGATCCAGACCAAGCAGTAGAATTTGTAGAAAAAACAGGTTGTGATTCACTTGCGATTGCAATTGGTACAAGTCATGGAGCATATAAATTTAAAGGAGAGCCAAAACTTCGTTTTGATATTTTGGAAAAGGTAAAAGAGTTAATGCCACAAGTGCCAATAGTATTGCATGGAGCATCTACTGTTATACAAGAATATGTAGAATTGTGTAATAAATATGGTGGAAACATGCCAGGAGCAAAAGGTGTACCAGATGAAATGTTACATGAAGCAAGTCAAAGAGGGGTATCTAAAATAAATGTAGATACAGATTTAAGACTAGCTATGACAGCAGCTATAAGAAAAACTTTTACAGAAAAACCAGAAGAATTTGACCCTAGAAAATATTTAGGTCCTGGAAGAGATTTTATTAAAGAAACAGTAAAACATAAAATAAAATATGTATTTGGCTCAAGTAATATGGCATAACTAATAAAAATTCGTTAATTAGGATATTAACTATTAACGAATTTTTTGTTTTTCAAAATTTGACAAAAATTGATTTTATGAATAATAATTAAAAAATAACAAATAATAATAGAGATTTCACAAAGTTATGAAGGAGGAAATATGTTAAAAAAATTAACAATTATCAGTGCAATTCTTGTTATATTTGGATTATGCACTTATAGCGTATTTGCTACTTCAGATATGTCAAACTTTGCTAGAGATGCTGCAGGAAATGTAGCAGGTGGCATTGAAAATGCAATGGATACAGTAGGAAATGCTGTAGAAACTACATGGGATGGAGCAAAAAATGTAGCAGGAGGAGCTGCAAATGTAGTAGAAAATGTAGTAGGAGGAACAACAAATGCTGTAAAAAATACAATGGATACATCATCAAATACTGTAAATTCAAACGATGCAGCATCATCTAATTATACTTTCTTGGGTATGAGTTTAGATGTTTGGATGTGGATTATCTTAATTGCAATAGTAGTTATAGCTATAATCTTAATCTGTAAATATATGAAGGAGCATAATGACGAGCACTAAAGAGTAAAAATAAAATTATGAGTAGAGTGGCATAAGAGAATTATGTCACTTTTTGTATATGAAAATAATAAAAAGATATAAGAGTGCAGAAAAGGTTAAATTATGTTATATGATTTTTTAATAAATAAAAAAAATAAATAAATAAATATATATATATATATTTATTTATATTATATGGAAATAATTGTAAAATAAGATATATAAAGTATTTTATTAGTTTTATCAAAAATTTTAGTTCAAGAAATTTAAATCTAAAAAATTATCAAAGATTAAAAAATAAAAGATAATAAATTAAAAATATAATATACGAAAAATCGTATAAAATAATAAAAATATATTTATTTATTCTATTGTAACTAAATATTACATTTGATATAATAGCCTCATAAGGAGGCTATTTATTATGTGTGAATGTATTGATAAAAAATTAAAAAAAGAGACAAAAGAAATCTTAGAACAGTATAAAGTAGATAAAGAAAATCTGATACCTATACTTAATGATATACAAGAAAAATATGGATATATTCCAAAAATATCTCAATTAGAAATATCAGAGTATTTAAATATACCAATGGCAGAAATTTTTGGAGTAATAACTTTTTATTCAAGATTTACTTTAGAGCCAAAAGGTAAATATAATATATCTGTATGCTTAGGAACAGCATGTTTTGTAAAAGGTTCACAAGCAATTCTGGATAGATTAAAAGATAGATTAAAACTAGAAGAAGGAAAAACAAGTATTGACGGTAAATTTTCTATAGACACAACTAGATGTGTAGGTGCATGTGGTATAGCTCCAGTTTTTACAGTAAATAATGAAGTTTATGGTCATGCAACTGTAAAAAAATTAGATGAAATAATCGATGAATTAGAAAAGAAGGAATAATAAAATAGATAAGAGATAATATAAATAGACTATAATAATAGGAGGGCTATATATATGATTAGTTTAGACAAACTAAATAAAATAAGAGAAGAAAAGAAAAAAGAACTAGAATTAAGAAAAAATATAAATACACCTACTAAAGAAAAACATATATTAGTATGTGAAGGAACAGGATGTACATCTTCAAAATCACCACAAATACTTGAAAACTTTAAAAATATAATAAAAGAAAAAAATCTTCAAAATGTAAGAGTTATAAAAACAGGATGTTTTGGATTATGTGCAAAAGGGCCAATTGTAATTATAAGACCTGAAGATACATTCTATGCAATGGTAAAACCAGAAGATTGTAAAGAGATTATAGAATCACACATAATGAAAGGAATAGTTGTAGAAAGACTGCTATGTAAAGATATAGATGGAACAAAAGTACAAAAACTAGATGACCTTACATTTTATAAAAAGCAAAAAAGGATAGCACTTAAAAATTGTGGAATGATTAATCCAGAAGATATAGAAGAATATATAGCTTTTGATGGATATAGAGCCTTAGCAAGAGTACTTTTAGAAATGTCACAAGATGAAATAATAAATATTATAACAAAATCGGGATTAAGAGGTAGAGGAGGAGCAGGCTTTCCAACAGGAAAAAAATGGAGTTTAACTAAAGAGGCAAAAGGTGATGAAAAATATGTAGTATGTAATGCAGATGAAGGAGATCCAGGAGCATTTATGGATAGAAGCATACTAGAAGGAGATCCACAAGGCATTTTAGAAGCAATGGAAATTGCAGGATATGCAATAGGTGCTAAAAAAGGATTTATATATGTAAGAGCAGAATACCCAATAGCAGTACAAAGACTTAAAATCGCAATAAAACAAGCAAAAGAATATGGACTTTTAGGTGAAAATATATTAGGAACAAAATTCTCCTTTGATATAGAAATAAGACTAGGAGCAGGAGCATTTGTATGTGGAGAAGAAACAGCACTTTTAGAGTCAATAGAAGGAAAAAGAGGTCAGCCAAGAGTAAAACCGCCATACCCAGCACAATGTGGTTTATGGGGCAAACCAACTTTAATAAATAATGTAGAAACATATGCAAATATAACACAAATAATATTAAAAGGTGCAGAATGGTTTTCATCAATTGGAACAGAAAATTCAAAGGGAACAAAAGTATTTGCACTAGGTGGAAATGTAAATAATGTAGGATTAGTAGAAGTACCTATGGGAACTACTTTAAGAGAAATAGTATATGATATAGGAGGAGGAATACCAAATAAAAGAGAATTCAAAGCAGCACAGACAGGAGGTCCATCAGGTGGATGTATACCTAAAGAACATTTAGACACACCAATTGATTATGAATCATTAAAAGAAATTGGTTCAATGATGGGTTCAGGTGGACTTATAGTAATGGATGATACTAAATGTATGGTATGTCTAGCAAAATTCTATTTACAATTTACTGTAAGTGAGAGTTGTGGAAAATGTACGCCATGTAGAATTGGTACAAAAAGAATGTTAGAAATATTAGAAAAGTTATGTAGTGGTGAAGGAGAGGAGTATGACATATATAAATTAGAAAAATTAGCGGTAAATATAAAAAACTCAAGTATATGCGGATTAGGTCAAAGTGCTCCAAACCCAGTTATAAGTACATTAAAATATTTTAGAGATGAATTTAGACAACATGCTATAGAAAAAGAATGTAAAGCAATGGAATGTAAAGCTTTAGCTAAAATACAAATAGATGAAGAAAAATGTAAAGGCTGTGGTTTATGTCAAAAAAGTTGTCCTGTAGGTGCAATACAAGGTGAAGGAAGAGAAAAAAGAATAATAGACCAAGACAAATGTATAAAATGCGGAACATGTATAAAAACATGTCCATTTCATGCTATTGGATAATTAGCATTTAAGGAGGATAATATGGTAAATTTAAAAATAGATGATAAAAAAGTTGTAGTACCAGAAGGAACAACAATATTAGAAGCTGCAAAGCAAGCTGGAATAGATATACCAACTTTATGTTTCTTAAAAGATATAAATGAAGTTGGAGATTGCAGAATGTGTATAGTAGAAGTAGAAGGAAGAAGAGGCTTTGCAACTTCTTGTATACAAACAGTAGAAGAAGGAATGGTAGTACATACTCATACTCAAAATGTATTAGAAGCAAGGCATGTTATATTAGACCTAATAATATCTAATCATGCAAAAGACTGCTTAACATGTACACGTTCTGGAAATTGTGAACTTCAAGATTTAGCAATAAAATTCAATGTCTTAGATAATGAATTTGTAGGTGAGAAATCAGAACATAAGATAGATGATAAATCTCCATCAATAGTAAGAGATTTTAATAAATGTATTTTGTGTAGAAGATGTGTTGCAACTTGTAAAAATGTTCAACAAATAGGAGCAATTGATTGCATAAATAGAGGATTTGATTCATGCATATCAACAACATATGACCATAGTTTAAATGATGTAGATTGTACATTTTGTGGTCAATGTATAGAATCATGTCCAACTGGAGCACTTCATGAAAAAGAAAATATAAATGATGTATGGGCAAAATTAAAAGATCCAGATGCATATGTTATAGTACAAACAGCACCATCAGTTAGAGTAGCTTTAGGCGAAGAATTTGGTATGGAAATAGGTACAAATGTAACTGGAAAAATGGTATCAGCATTAAAAAGATTAGGATTTGATAAAGTTTTTGATACAAATACTGGAGCCGACTTTACAATTATGGAAGAAGCTACAGAATTTGTAAAAAGATTAAGAAATAAGGATAATTTACCAATGACAACATCTTGTTGTCCAGCTTGGGTAAAATATGTAGAAATGTTTTATCCAGAAAATATAAAACATTTATCAAGTTGTAAATCTCCACATCAAATGTTAGGTGCAATCATAAAATCATATTTTGCTGAAAAGAATAACATAGATCCTAAAAATATATATGTAGTATCAGTAATGCCATGTATAGCTAAGAAATATGAAAGACAAAGAAAAGAAATGAATGTAGATGGAATTAATGATGTAGATATAGTTATAACTACAAGAGAACTTGCTAGAATGATAAAACAAGCAAATATTGATTTTACTATGCTAGAAGATGAAGTATTTGATAATCCAATGGGAGAAGCAACAGGTGCAGGAGCAATATTCGGAACTACAGGTGGTGTTATGGAAGCGGCATTAAGAGCAGCATATGAAATAATTACAGGTGAAAGCTTAAAAGATGTAGTATTTGAAAAAGTTAGAGGAGAAAAAGGTATAAAAAAGGCAGAAATAGACTTAGGAAAAGAAAAAATAAAGGTTGCAGTTGCACATGGACTTGGTAATGCTAAAAAGATAATGGAAGATATAAAAAATGGAAAGTCAGATTATCAATTTGTAGAAGTGATGGCATGCCCAGGAGGATGTATAATGGGTGGAGGCCAACCTATAAAAAGTTCTAAAATTAGAATGAATGTAGATGTAAGAAGAAAAAGAGCAGAAGCAATGTATTCTATAGATGAAAAAAGTACAATTAGAAAATCACAGGATAATCCTGTATTAAAACAAATATATAAAGAATATATAGGTAAACCTGGAGAAGAAAAAGCACATAGATTATTACATACTCACTATGGCAAAAAGACAAAGTATCAAATATTTTAATAAAACTCTAAGTAAAATCTAGGTTATATATATAAAATAAACCTAGATTTTGCATTAAATTTTCTAAAATAGCAAAAAATATAGTAAATAGAAGGTATAAAACATGAAAATAGATGAGTTAGATATAAAAGAAAAAATAGGACAAACATTAATAATAGGGCTAGATATTTCTAAAGGTAAGAATATGTATGAGGTTATAGATAAAATTGTTAATGAATATAAAGCAGGAGGAATATGCTTATATAAAAAGAATTATGATTCATATAATGATTTAGTAAACTTAATTAATTATATAAAAGAAAAAAGTAAAAAAGAAAAAATACCAATATTTATATCAGTAGACCAGGAAGGTGGAAGAGTAAATAGAATGCCAAGTGACTTTATTAATATACCTTCAATGTATAAACTTAAATGTAATTCAAACAATGAGAAAGATTTAGTAAAAGAAGCAGGCAATATAACTGGAAAAATGCTTAGAAATTTAGGATTTAATATGGACTTTGCACCAGTATTAGATATAAAGAGATTTCCTGATAATCATTCAATTGGAGATAGAGCAATTAGTAGTAATTATGAAGAAGTGAGTAAATATGGAATAGAATATATGCAAGAATTAAAGAAAAATAACATTGTATCAGTAATAAAGCACTTTCCAGGTCATGGCTCTACAAAAAAAGATTCACATTTTAATTTAGCAAAAATAAATGTAAGTATGGAAGAATTACAAAAAGAAGACATTATACCATTTGAAAAAGCAATAAATAACGGAGCAGATGCAATTTTAATAGGACACTTGATACTTCCTAAAGAAACATTAGGACTTCCAGTAAGTTTGTCAAAAAGATTTATAACAAAATATATTAGAAAAAAATATAGATATAAAGGACTAATTATAACAGATGACCTTAGAATGAAAGCTATAAGTTTGCATTTCTTTGGAAAACGTAATCCTATAAAATTAGCATACGTTGCTGGTAATGATATGATGATTATAAAATATAAAGGAAATGAAGAAAAATATATACAAAATTTAATAAATAAAATAGAAGAAAGTAATTTAAACATAGCAAGACTTAATAGAAAAGTAAAAAGAATATTAAATATAAAAGAAAAATATGATGTTAACAATGAAAAAATAGATATAGATGAAAACTTTAGAAATAATATTAATAATCAAATAAGAAAAATAAAAGAAAAAAGTTTGAGCTAAATGCCGATAAAATTGAGGTAAAGAAGTTGACAAAGATTAAATAAATATAGTATAATATATATCTGTAAACCGCCTAAGTCGGGTAACTAAATTCTAGTTGTACTAGATACCTTGAATTTATGCTTAGCGAGTATATGAACTAAAGGAGGTGCTAAAAGCCCTATGTATGCAATAATAGAAAGTTGTGGAAAGCAATACAAAGTATCAGAAGGAGATGTAGTATTCTTTGAAAAATTAGATACAGAAGAAGGAAAAAAAGTTACATTTGACAATGTAGTATTAGTATCTGATGGAAAAGATGTAAAAGTAGGAACTCCTTATGTAAAAGGTTGTAAAGTAGAAGGAACTGTAGTTGCTCATGGAAAAGGAAAGAAGATAATAGTATACAAATACAAAGCAAAGAAAAACTACAGAAGAACACAAGGACATAGACAACCATATACTAAAGTTGAGATAAAATCAATAAAAGTAGCAGAATAATTTTTATTTATTAAAAATAAACAAAAAGGAAGGTGAGAATAAATGGCACATCATAAAGGTCAAGGTAGCACCAGTAACGGAAGAGATAGTGCTTCAAAAAGACTTGGTATAAAAAGAGCAGATGGTCAATTAGTAAATGCAGGTAACATCTTATTTAGACAAAGAGGAACAAAGATGCATCCTGGAACTAATGTAGGAATCGGAAGCGATGATACTTTATATGCTAAAGTTACAGGAATTATGAAAGTAGAAAGACTTGGAAGAGATAAAAAGAAAATCAGTGTTTATCCAAAAGTAGAAGAGAAAAAAGAGGTAAAAGCTGAAAAAAAGACAAAAACAGAAAAAGTAGCAAAAAAAGCGTAAATATATAGAAATAAGTAAGGTAAGTTATCTTACTTATTTTTTTGTAATAAAGATGTAATATAAAAAATATTGAAAAAAAGTTAGATAATTGATATATTATTTAATAGAAAAATATAAATTAAATAAAGATAAATAAAAAATAAAAGGAATGATATGGAAACAAAAGATATAGAAAAATATAAAATAAAACAAAAAGAATATCAAACAACAATTAGAAATATAGACTTAAAAATTGTAGAAAACAATATAAAAATATATAATTTATTAGAATGTTCAGATAAACAAAATAATGAAGAAATCAAAAAAATAAATAATGAAATAAAAGACTTAGAATTACAAAAAAAGCAAGAAACAGATAATATGATGCTAATATTAAAAGAAATTAAAAGTGATATCCAAGACGTATACTTTGACTTAGATAAAATAAAATGCTTTGTAAATGATAATAAAGTAAATCAAGATAATAGTATAAAAATATCAGAAATGGAATATTTAAATCAAGTATCAAAAAATAAAGATATAAATAAACAAAATACCTTTAATATTAAAACACAAAGAATAATAGACTTTGAAAACTTTTTCAAAAGTATAAATAATATATCAAATAAATATATAAAAGAAATAGAAGAAATAATATATGAAGATATAAAAGAAAAAAGATATTTAGAAGAAACAGATGAATTGGAGTATAAATCAGAAAAAATATTCAATCAGTTTATTTTAAACTTAAATACTCAAGTAGAAAAATTTAAAAAAGATGAGAACATAGTAGATGTAAATTTTAGAGTACAAGAAATTAACAAAAGCAATAAAGATATAGAATTAAAAATAAAAAAATCAGAAGAAGAAGCAAGAGAACTTAAAGAAAAACTAGACAGTCTGCAAGATATTTACTTTGTAAGTGTGTATGCTAAAAAAATAATAAAAACATTTTTAAATATGCAACTAAAAAAAGAAATTAAAAATAATGAAAATAAAGCAGATGATGAGATATATAGTTCAATAAAAAAAATAGCTAAGAAAAATAGAATTGCCAATATGATAAAAATAGATAAATGGTCAAATGAATTAATAACAAAGGTAAATAAAAGCAATATAAAAGAAAGTAAATATGAAGTAATTATCAGTATAATAAGAAAAGTGGAAAACAATTGTAATATTCAGCTAGAAAGAATATTAAATTCAATTATATTATTATGTGATAAATATATTAATTTGGAAAATGTAGAAATAGAGAATAATGCTAGAAAAAAAGTATTAGCACAAAATATGTCAGTTCTTATGGTATTAAGCAAAGGAATAGAAAATATCAAGAAAAAATATTCTAAAATTCCAATAATAGGAAGAAAAATCTCATATATATTAGAACCAAAACTTATAGATATAAAATAAATATAAAAAGCCAATGAATAGGTAATTCTCATTGGCTTCTGTCTTATACATATTTATTAAAATTTCCGTTAGTGTAATCTTTACCAGAAAAGACTTGATTTAATTTTACATTATCAATAATCTTGTTTATACAATCAATATTTTCATCTAAAATACTAATTCTAACAGAACTAGGATTAATTTCATCATAAGGAATAGAAGTTATTTTACTATTATAAATCGTAGAAACAGTTTGCATATTATCTGGTATAAATCTAAAAGTATAACCTAATCTATCTTTTAAATAAAACTTGTGATTGCTCGTACATTTAGCATCACATCTTGGATAACATTTATTAGACTTTCCAAGAATACAATATCCCATATTCATAATTGGAAGTTTTCCATAACACATAAGCTCAGTAGGAATTGGAGATAAAAGATTTAATTCTTTTAATGTACTTTTATCCAATTCAGGAGATAGTGTAACAACATCTAATCTAAGTCTTTTTAATTCACATATTGTATTAGAATTAAAGACATTTAATGTATAATTCCCTATAATTTCTAGTTTATCTAAATATTTGTCTAAAGAATATATGTTAGATATATTTGATATAACAATCCCTTTAATATTGTAAGTATCAATAAATCTATCTAAGCTATTATAAATAATATTTCTATAATTATCTTTTATTATATGTGGCATATAAATATATAAATCACTTTTGCTAGATAATAAATGAAGTATATTAGTAAATTGCTTATTATTAAAATATTTTAATGGTACATAAATTCTATCTACTTTATTTAATGTAGAATAATCAAAGTTAATATTTAATTCATTTAATAATAAGCTAACTTTTGGTATTTCATGATAACTATCTTTATTTTTACATTCTAAAGACTGTAAAGTATTAGGCACATTATCAATTTTTCTTTCAAACTTTTGAATAGCGATTCTTTCAATTTCTTCTAAACAACTTCTTCTTAATTCATTAATAGCAGATATTTTAGGAAGAAATGTATTAGAATCAAGTTCAATATTTATTTCTTTAAATTCAAACTGAGTATTATTAGTCTTATTTAATTGCTTAATAACTCTTTCTTTAGTTAAAGGATTATTAATAGCTTCTATAGGTAAAATATCAAGTGTCTTTTTTACTACTATAGACCTATAATTTTTATTATCTAAAGAAGTTACTTCAAGTGATAATTTTTTTTCTTTATTTATGACAATCTTACAACTAAGAGGAATTTTTATATGTTCTTTTTCATAATACTCTTTTACTTCTTTACTAAAAGAATTACTACTAAGCTTATATACTTTGTCACCTAAAGATATATTACCTTTCATTCTACCAATTGTTACAAAAGTATTAGGAAGAGCTATAGGAACATTTTTTCCGTTTTGCATTAATTCGGATATATGATACTTATGTGCTTCTTTTTCTAATGAAATTTGATCTTGTATACTTAAACTTTCAGTAGTTTTTAATGTAATTAATCCTTTTAATTTATTAAATGAAGATACATTTCCAATGTATAATCCCATGTTATTAGGCTTTTCTTTGTATACATAATTTAAATTTTCATCATCTTCAAAATTTCCAGTAGAAAAACCACCACGATTAAATACTTGCATAAGGCTTTTTACATCTTTATCATCTATTACATATTCTTTGCCACTTAAAGCTAAATCTATATATTTTCTATAAATTTTAGTTACTGTAGCAACATATTCAGGAGTTTTCATTCTACCTTCTATTTTAAAACATTTGACTCCAGCACTAATAAGTCTAGGGATATATTCTAAAGAGCATAAATCTCTAGGACTTAGCAAATATCCATTATCTAATAAATTTTCATTTTCATCAATAAGGGAATAAGGCAACCTACAAGGTTGTGCACATCTTCCTCTATTACCAGACCTTGCACCAATAGTACTAGAAAATAAACATTGACCAGAATATGAGATACATAAAGCACCATGCACAAAAGTTTCAATTTCTATATTAGAATTTGCACAAATATATTCTATTTCAGATAAATTTAATTCTCTAGCAAGAACTACTCTTTTAAAGCCTAACTTTTCTAAAGCAAGTACACCTTGAAGGTTATGTATTGTCATTTGAGTGCTTGCATGTACGTCCATTTTTGGCATATTAGCTAAAATATACTTAGCAAGCCCTAAATCTTGTACAATAATAGCATCAGCCCCAAGATTATATACATATCTAGCAAGATTTATAGCATCTTGAAATTCATTATCTTTTAGTAATGTATTTAAAGTGAAATTTACCTTAACATTACGCAATTTAGCATATCTTATAGCTTCTTTTAAAGAATTATTGTCAAAATTAGTAGCAGAAGCCCTTGCATTAAACATGCTTCCTCCAAAATAAACACTATCTGCACCATTTTGAACAGCAGCTTTTAAACATTCAAAATCTCCTACTGGAGATAATAGCTCAATCATAATGTCCTCCGTTAATTTTTATAAATATATTGTAACACAAAATTAATAATCTGCATACTATATGATATAAAAAAGAATAAGTAAATATGATTTACTTGGAAAGTGAGGATTTTATGAATGATAATTTAAGTAGTTGCAATTGTGGATGCAACTGTATAGGCAATGGCAACAACGGAGGATTTTTTAGTAATTTTTGCGGAAATAATACAGAACTATTATTCTTTTTAGTAGTTTTCTTACTATTATTTACTAATTTTGGTTGTTGTTCAAGGTAAAAATATGATATAAATTTAATATTGAGATTATTTGGAAGCTTAAGGTTAACTGATTTGACAATTAAGCTTCTTCTTGACTGAATAAAAATCTATGATAAAATATGTAATTAAAAATAAAAATATAATAAGAAAATAAAAAAAGGAAAAATAAATGGAAAGATATAGACATTTAAATACATATTTAAAAGAAAAATTTGGTGAAAGAACTTTAAAAATACCAATAGATGGAGGATTTACATGTCCTAATAGAGATGGAAAAGTTGGAACGGGTGGCTGCATTTTTTGTAGTAAAAGAGGCTCTGGAGAACACCTGAATTTTACTCCAATTGATGTTCAAGTTAAAAACTTTTTAGAAAGTTATAGAGGATTAAGGGCTAATAAATTTATTGTATATTTTCAAAATTTTACTAATACATATGATGAATTAGAAAATTTGAAAGTAAAATATGATAGTGCTTTAATAGATGATAGAATTGTAGGAATTAACATTGCTACAAGACCAGATTGCATTGATGAAGATATATGCAAGCTTCTTAGTACTTATTTAAATAAATATGCAGTAACAGTTGAACTAGGATTAGAGACAAGTAATGAAGAAATAGCAAAGTTACTTAATAGAGGATATAAATTAGAAGAATTTACAAATGCAGTTAAACTTTTAAAAAAATATAATATTGAGATAGTAGTTCATATAATGCTAGGACTTCCTAATGAAAGTATTAAGGATATTAAAAATACTGTGAAATATATAAATAATCTTGAAATAAATGGAATAAAAATTCATTCTACATATATATTAAAAGAAACCGTTTTAGAGAAGTGGTATAATGAGGGAAAATATGTACCACTTAAACTAGAAGAATATTTAGATAAACTCCTTTTGGTTATAACTAATTTAAGACCGGAAATAGTTATACACAGAATTTCAGGAGACCCACCTAAGGAATTATTAGTAGCACCAAAGTGGAATGAACATAAAAAATGGGTATTAAATGGTTTTGAAAAAATTATGAAAGAACAAAATAGATTTCAGGGGGATAGTTTTTATAATTAGAGAATATAAAAAATATAAATATAACTTTATAAAATCATTTGACAAATGATTTTTGTTATTAGATAATAGAATTGTAAAAATACTAAAGAGTATAAAATTACTAAGGAGGAATAAAAAATGTCATATATTTTCAACAAAATAACAGTAAGACCACAATTACCTAAGAGAATATCAAAACTTTTAGATATATCATATAATCTTTGGTGGTCTTGGAATACAGAGTATTTAAAATTGTTTAAACTTTTAGATATAGATTTGTGGGAGAAAATTGAAAAAAATCCAGTAAAGTTTTTGAAATTAGTTGAGCAAGAAAAATTAGAAATAGCATCTAAAGATGCAGAATTTTTGAAAGAGTATGATAAAGTAGTAAAAGATTTTGCAGACTACATGAATAGCAAAGATACTTGGTTTAAGAAAAAATTTCCTGATAATAGTAAAGACTTAATAGCATATTTTTCAGCAGAATATGGATTAGATGAGACTATTCCTATATATTCAGGGGGACTTGGAATATTATCTGGTGACCATTTAAAATCTAGTAGTGATATGGGAATACCTTTAGTTGGAATAGGATTATTATATAAAAGTGGATATTTCCATCAAAAGATAAATGGGTATGGACAACAAGAAACAGAATATCATGCAATAGATATATCATGCCTTCCTGTTACTCCTGTAAAAGACCATGAAGGAAAAGATTTATTAATATATTTAAAATTTCCTAAAAAAAGACTATACTTAAAGGCTTGGGAAATTAAAGTTGGAAGAAATTCACTTTATTTATTAGATTCTGATATTGATGAAAATATACCAGAATATAGAAATATAACATCAACACTATATGGTGGAGACCAAGAAATGAGAATACAGCAGGAAATAGTCTTAGGTATGGGAGGAGTAAATCTTTTATATACTTTAGGATTAAAACCAAGTGTTTACCATATGAATGAAGGACATTCATCTTTTTTGACTGTAGAACTTATTAAAAATATGATGAAATATAAAGAAGTATCATTTGATATTGCTAAAGATATAGTATCATCAATGACAGTATTTACAACACATACACCAGTTCCAGCTGGAAATGATATTTTTCCATTAAGTTTAGTAGAAAAATACTTTAATGGCTTTTGGGATAGGCTAGGATTAACTAAAGAAGAATTTTTTAGGATGGGAATGGAACCAAATAGTGATATAAATTCATCTGGATTTGATATGGGAATATTAGCACTTAAAATTGCAGGAAAGAAAAATGGCGTTAGTAAATTACATGGTGCAGTATCTAGAGAATTATTTTCAAAAGTATGGCCAGATATACCATCAAATGAATCACCAATTGAATATGTAACAAATGGCGTACATACTTGCTCATGGCTTGCACCAACTATTAAAGATTTATATAATGAATATTTAGAGCCTTATTGGCAAGATAATATACAAAAAGATGATGTATGGAAAAATATTGAAAAGATTCCAAATGAGGAATTATGGAAAGTACATCAATCAAGAAAAGAAAAACTTTTAAAAATTGTAAAAGATTCTACAATAGATAGGCTTAGAAGATATAATTATTCTTATGATGATATAGAAAAAATGGTTGGAAATATAAGTAAAGATACATTAACAATCGGATTTGCAAGAAGATTTGCTACATACAAAAGAGCTACACTAATATTTAGAGATTTAGAAAGAATTACACAAATATTTAATGAAAAGAGCATGCCTGTACAAATAATATTTGCTGGAAAAGCACATCCTAGTGATAAAGAGGGGCAAGAATTAATTAGATATATTCATGATATATCACTAAAGCCACAATTCAAAGGAAAAGTATTTATACTAGAGAATTATAATATAGGAATGTCAAGATACCTAATATCAGGTGTAGATGTATGGCTAAATAATCCAAGAAGACCTTTAGAAGCATCTGGTACAAGTGGACAAAAAGCTGCAATAAATGGAGTTATTAATTTTAGTGTATTAGATGGATGGTGGGCAGAAGGATATAATCAAAAAAATGGTTGGACAATAGGAACAAATGCTAAATATCAAAATTATGATGCACAAGATGATGCAGATAGTAGAAGCATATATGATACACTAGAAAATAAAATAATACCTATGTATTATGATAAAAACGAGAAGGGATATTCAGATACTTGGCTTAGAATAATGAAAAATAATATAGAATCAAATGCTGGAAAGTTTAGTACATCAAGAATGCTAGAAGATTATACAGAAAAGTTTTATATTCCAATTAGCAATTTACATAATAATTATTATCAAGACTTAGCAAATGTAACTAGATATAATGAATGGAAAAAGAAGATATATAGCAATTGGGAAGATATAAAAATAAGGCAAGATAAAGGAAACTATGATGATGTAACAGTAGATGCAGGAAATAAAATAGATGTAAGTTGCTATGTCAAACTTCCTAATGAACTAATTAGTATAGATAATATAGAAGCACAGGTTTATTATGGAAAAATAACTAGTGATGGAGTAGTTGATAATATTCAAGTAATGCCAATGAAATTAGAAAAAGAAGATGAAGTTAATTTAGAATATAAATTTACAGCAAAAATTGAACTAAAATCAGGTGGAGACTATGGATATACATTTAGAGTTATACCTAAAAATGAAATGATTTTAAATCCAATGAATTTAGGATTAATAAAATGGATTACTGAATAAAATTTATTAAAATAATAAATAATTAAAAGGAGATAGTAATTATCTCCTTTTAATTATGTTAATATGAAATTTTACCCTTTAATAAATCATCATCATTTATCCAATCACTTACATTAATTACTGAATAATGCTCCTTATCTATTCTAATATATACATCTTTAATTCCAGAATTAATAATAAGTTTTCTACACATTTGACAAGGAGATGCCCCTTTTTCATATTCATTACTATCTTTTCTTATGCCAACTAAATAAAGGCTAGCACCAATCATATCTCTTCTAGAACTGCTAAGCATTGCATTTTGCTCAGCATGTACACTTCTACAAGCATCATATCCGCCATGATGTACATCTGGTAATATTTTTTTCTTTACACAATAACCTAAATCAATGCAATTTTTTCTTCCTCTAGGTGCACCTGTATATCCAGTAGAAATAATTTCATCATTTTTAACAATAATTGCTCCATAATTTTTTCTTAAACAAGTACCTCTTTCTAAAATTGTTTCAGCTATATCTAAATAATAATTAATTTTATCAATACGTTTCATAATATCACCTATAAGTAGTATATCAAAATAAATAAAAATAGTCAAAAAATTACCAAAAGCGTAATAAAATAGTTGAAATCTGTCAATCATAATGATATAATATTAAATGCATGTAAGGGAGGAATTAGAAATGAAACAAGTTATTAGAAAAACTAAAATAGTTGGAACAATAGGTCCAGCAAGTGAAAGCGAAGAAATGCTAACAAAATTAATGAATGCAGGTTTAAATGTTACAAGAATTAATTTTTCACATGGTGGATATGAAGAAAACAAAGTAAAGATTGAAACTATAAAGAAAGTAAGAAAAGCTTTAAATAGACCAGTTGCTTTAGTTTTGGACACAAAAGGACCAGAAATAAGAACAGGTAAGCTTGAATCAGGGGATGAAAAAGTTACTATTGAAGAAGGCCAAACTTTTACATTTGTAAATGAAGATATTTTAGGGGATAATACTAAAACTACAATAAGCTACAAAAATTTATATCAGGATGTAAAGGTAGGATCAAAAATTTTAGTTGATGATGGAGCACTAGAATTTGAAGTAACTGAAATAAAAGGAAAAGATATAGTTTGTAAAGCATTAAACACAGCTAGATTAGGCTCAAGAAAAACAATGAACATTCCTGGAATAAAATTAGAATTACCAGCACTTGGTCAAAAGGATATTGATGATATAACAAATGGAATAAAAGCAGGATTTGATTATATAGCAGCATCTTTTGTAAGAAGAGCAGATGATGTTAGACAAATAAGAAAGCTATTAAATGATAATGGCGGTAACCAAGTTGGAATTATATCTAAAATAGAAAGTCAAGAAGGAATTGATAACTTTGAAGAAATCTTAGAGCTTTCTGATGGTATAATGGTAGCTCGTGGAGATATGGGTGTAGAAATACCAATGGAACAAGTTCCAATAGTTCAAAAACATATTATAAAAAGATGTA
>ERZ1643246.2113-NODE-2113-length-19796-cov-5.096145_pt1 | contig 19796 bp, 20 predicted proteins | sample MGYA00579265_ERZ1643246 | MGnify/ENA primary metagenome ERZ1643246 (study PRJEB29033, sample SAMEA4952261) | chicken gut metagenome | biome: Broiler Chicken; feature: Gastrointestinal Tract; material: Caecum | place: Ireland | collected 2018 | study: Broiler...
TGTCGAAATACCGAGAAGAATATATGGCGGAATATATGCCGGGCGTCGCCGTCGAAGAACAAACGCTGGAATAACGCCGCGAAACACGTCTGAAACGGCAGGTTTTTTGCCAACCTGAAAAAACCTTAATAAAGGAAAGTGGCACGGTGAATAAATGTGTTTCAAAACGACACGGCAAACCGCGACTGCCAATCCGAAAAAAACTTAATACAGAAATGGGGCATCGCCAAGAAATATGTTATGAAACGACGTATTGAACTTTGGCTGCCCACCCGAAAGAAACTTAATACAGAAACGGGGACGGCGCCGAAGAAATGCGTTATGAAACGACGTATTGAACTTTGACTGCCCACCCGAAAGAAACTTGATACAGAAACGAGGGCGTCGCCGAAGAAATATGTTATGAAACGACACGGTAAACCGCGACTGCCCACCCGAAAGAAAAGGAGAGAGAGTTATGGAGAGAGAGGTCCGTACAAGATTCGCGCCGAGTCCGACGGGATATATGCATATAGGCAACCTGAGGACGGCGCTTTACGCATATCTTTACGCGCGTAAACATAAAGGCAAATTTATTTTGCGTATAGAGGACACCGACACCGAAAGATACGTCGACGGCGCGGTGGACATTATTTTGCGCACGCTTAAAACGGCGGGCATGGACTATGACGAAGGGCCGGTCGTCGGCGGACCGTACGGGCCGTATGTGCAGAGCCAGCGTAAAAACGAATATATGAAATACGCCAAAGAACTTGTGGAAAAAGGCGAGGCGTATTATTGCTTCTGCACCAAAGAAAGGCTGGAAAACCTGCCCGACGTCAACGGGGCGAGGAGATATGACAGGCATTGCCTGAGCCTCAGCAAGGAAGAGATTAACGAAAAACTGGCGGCGGGCGTGCCGTATGTCATCAGACAGAAGATGCCGACGGAAGGCTCGACGAAATACCACGACATGGTTTTCGGCGATATCGAAATCGACAATGCCGAACTTGAGGACAACATACTCATCAAGTCCGACGGAATGCCGACTTATAACTTCGCCAACGTTATTGACGACCACCTGATGAACATCACGGTGGTGATAAGGGGCATAGAATATCTGTCGTCCACGCCGAAATACAACCTGCTGTATAAGGCGTTCGGCTGGGAACAGCCTCTGTACATGCACCTGCCGCCTATCATGAAAGACGAAAGGCATAAACTGTCCAAACGCAACGGCGACGCCAGTTTCGAGGACTTGCTTGCCAAAGGCTTTTTGCCGCAGGCGATAGTCAACTATATCGCCCTGCTGGGCTGGTCGCCTAAGGGCAACGAGGAAAAACTGTCTATGGACGAACTCAAAGAGATGTTCGACGTGGACGGCATTTCAAAATCGCAGTCCATTTTCGACGAACAGAAACTCCGCTGGCTCAACGGCAGATATATAAAGGAACTCGATTTCGACCAATTCGTGAAACTCGCCACGCCGTATATCGACAAGAGTAAAGCGGCGGGCAAATACGACTATAAAAAACTGTGCCGCCTCACGCAGGGCAGAATAGACACGCTGGACGACATAGCGGGACTGGTGAATTTTCTGGAAGAATACGGCGAGTTTGACAGCGGACTGTATTTCAACAAAAAAATGAAGACCGACGCCGCCTCGGCGAAAGAAGTGCTGCCGAAAGTGCGCGAAAAACTCGCTTCTCTCGGCGAATGGAACAACGACTCTCTGTTCGCCGCGCTGACGGGGCTTGCCGCCGAACTCGGCGTGAAAAACGGCGTGGTGCTTTGGCCGGCGCGCGTTGCCGTGTCCGGCAGGGAAAACACTCCCGGCGGCGCCACGGAACTTGCCGAACTCATCGGCAAAGAAGAAACCCTGCGTCGGCTGGACTTCGCTATTTCGGCGCTTTGAGAAATATATTGCCTTTATTTTTGCCTGAAAAAACGAAAAAATAAAGAGCGGAATTATTTTCCGCTCTTTTTTTGCTGTTTTTTCTGAATCTTTTTTCGCGCGCCCTTAATGAATTTCAGTTTCTTTCTGCTTCTGCGCACCGATTTATATTTGTATTTGAGCGCCGCCTCCATATTTTTCTTGCCTTTGGCGATGGGGTTGGCCTTTGTTTTCGCCAAAACTTCACAATATATTGCGTAAAGTTCGTCGACTATGTCATCCCACTGGCGGTAAATGGTGTTACGCGCGCCGTCACCCACGGTTTTCAGAAGTTCTTTGTCGGCGAGCAGGGATTTTATTTTTTCCGCCATGTTTTTAGGCGACGGACCGCATAAAAATCCGTTTACGCCGTCGGTTATGCCGCAGGCGGCGTTGATGCCCGCCAGCAGCAGCGACGGGGTGCCGAAAGCCGCCGCTTCGTATTTGACAATGCCGTCGGAGTCGTAGACCGAGGGGAACAGAAACAGGTCGGCGCGGCAGTACAGCGCTTTGAGCAGGGTCTTGTCGAGAATTTTGCCCACGGCGGAAACTTTGTGTTCCAGCCCGTAAGCCTTGATTGCGGCGCGCAGGCGGCTTTTTTCGTCTCCGCCGCTGTCGGAAAGTATTTTGAGCGCGTCCAGAATAAGATATATGTTTTTGGGTTTGATGAGCCTGCCCACAAAGAGAAACACCGTTTCGCCGTCCGCCAGGGAAAATTTTTCACGGGCGACGGCGCGCAGCGTTTCGCCGTCGGTGTCGAAAACCATGTCGGTGCCGTTTGGCAGAATGGCGGCGTCGCCGTCAAAGCCGTATGAGCGCAGCGTGGCGAGCGTGGCGGTGTTCATGGTGAGCACTTTGTCGCTCATGTAAAACACCTTCATCAGCACGTCGAGCACGGCGTCGGTAATCGTGTCCGTTTTGAAAACGCGTTTAAGATCCTGTCTGTACTGCGTGTGGAAGGTGGAAATGACGGGTATGTTGTTTTTGTTGGCGAAATCCACCATGTATCTGCCCGTGAAATAGGGGCTGTGAATGTGAATTATGTCAACACGTAGTTTATTGAGCAGCCCTCGGAATTTTCTGTCCTGCGAGGCGCGCGAGTAATCGTAGCGTATCGGGTGGATATACATCGAGTCGCAGTACAGCACGGGGTACGGCACGTCGGGCACGTTCCACCGGTGGACGGGAGCGCACACCATGACGTTTACTCTGCCGCTGAGCCGCCTGGCGTAGTTGTCCACCACGCTGAGCACGCCGTCGACGACGGGATAGAAGTTGTCGGTAACGAGCAGCACCGTCATTTTGCCGTTGGCGTTGAATTCCTGTGTTATTTCTTCCATCCGCTTGTAGTATGCTTTTTTGTCGGCGGAAGTGAATTTGGTGTATTTCATTTATCGTTGGGTGTCGGCTTCCGTTTCGGTTTCGGGAGCGGGTTCTTCCGTTGGTTCCTTGGTGGACGGGTGCTCCGCCGCGACAAGACCTTTGTCGTCGTCGGTGGCGGAAGTGCGCAGCAGTCCGCGCATTTTATAGATTTTTTCTTTAAGTGTGTTGTTGATAAGCACGCCCAGCCCCAGCAGGGTTGGCAGATAGAATGTAATCACGCGCCACAGCAGCATGCCCCAGAAACGCAGGCCGCCCGACAGCGCGCTGAAAATAAGGTAGAAGAAACTTTCAGACGCGCCGGCGCCGCCAGGCGTAGGTATAAAGGCGCTTGCCGCCGACACGAATACCATCAGCGCGATGATTTCCGGCCAGTCGGCGGTCTGACCGCTCGCCAGCACGATGAAATATGTCACCGAATAATTGAGCAGTTGGCACAGCACCGCCAGGAAAAAGCCCGAGATAAGGGTCTTTTTGTGTTTGCCGATGAGTTTCAGGCTTTTGCTGTAATCGTCGACATACGCCGAAAAACGCAGCATCGCCGCTTCGGGATTTTTGACTATTTTTATTTTGTGCAGCAGTTTGATTATGCCGTGCACCAGTTTTTTCGCCGTTTTCGGGATAAAGGCGAACACCATGATGACTATCGGAATAAACACCATGCACAGCGAACCGATGATGATAAACACGATGAGCCATACGTCTGTTATAACGTGGCCGTAAAAGATAAAACTCAAAACAGCCAGCACGAAAAACGCCACCTGCTGCATGAAAAAGCACACCACGGGCAGCGACGTCGCCACGCCGGCGGGAACTTTGTTTTTGTGCAGGTAATACACCTGATAAGGCTGGCCGCCGAAAGCCGACGGGGTGATGTTGTCGAAATAACGCCCCAGAATCATGCTTTTCATGGTGAGTTTCACGCGCCATTTGCCCGTGGCACCGCGCAGCAGCGCCGCCTGGCGGAAGCCGTCGAAAAACAGCATGAGCAGCATTACGCCCACCGCCGCCACGAGATAATACCAGTTTTGCCCCCAGGTGCTGAGCACGGCGGACAGAGGATATTCTTCGTCGGAACCGACAAACTCGTTGAGCGCGATGACGATGATGATGACTATGGTCAACAGCAGAAAAAGTATGCCGAACAGGTTTCTTTTGTTTTTGCTGTCGGTCAGGCTTTTTGCCGCTCTGTCGGCCTGCGCCAGTTTTAACTGGGCCTCGGCGTCGGAGATTTCTTCGGTTACTTCCTGCGCCGGGTTCTGATTTTTATCTTTTTTGCTCATAGGTAAAAACATTATACACTGACGGCGGCGCTTTTGTCTATGCCTTTCGGTCAAAAACAGGGTATACAAAAGCCGCTTTGCGGGCAGAATTTTTCAAAAAGGAGATGACGTTCATGACAAGATGCAATATCTGCGGCAGGGAAATAAGCGGCGCGGCGCGTGTGTGCCACCGTTGCGGCGCGATGATGTGCGAAAACTGCGCCGCCGCCAAAGGCGGGCTTTGCCCCAACTGCTACGGCAAAACAAATATGCCGTCCTAGTAAATGACGCATGACAGCAGAAAGGGGAACAGCGTGTAGTACCCGAAAGCCGACAGGCTGCCGCCGTCGGCTATTTTTTTGAGAAATTTCAGCGAGAAATATCCCGTCGCGCCGCTTGCCAGCGTGCCCGCCGCGAGCGAGACAAAGTCGACCGGCGCTGCGGAGACGGAAACGTCAAAGCACATGAAAATAATGCTGCCGATTATTACCGGCACGCTCATGAGAAAAGACAGTTCCACCGCCTTTTTGCCGTCCATGCCCGCCATGCGCATGGCGCATATGGTGGCGCCGCTTCTGGACAGCCCCGGCAAAACGCTGACGCCCTGCGCCAGCCCCGCCGCCAAAGCGTTTACGGCGCGCGGCGGCGCGGGTTTTTTACGCCTGAAAAATTCGCTTGTCAGCAGCAGAAAAACCGTCATCGCGAAACCGACGGGCAAAAGAGCGTCGCCCAGAGCGTCGGGGAGCAGAAACTTTACCGCCACGGCTATAACCACGGTGGGGATAGTCGCCGTTATCAGCCACACGCCGCCCGCGCCGAAAGGTTTTTTAATGAGGGCGGCTATTTGTTTTCTGTAAAAAATCAGCACGGCAAGCAGCGTGCCGCAGTGCAGCGCCACGTTGGTGAACAAATCGGGCTCCGAGCCGAAGAGTTTTTGCGCCAGTACCAGGTGTCCGCTGCTGGACACAGGCAAAAACTCCGTCAACCCCTGAACTACCCCAAGACAAACCGATATAATTATTGGCATATTTCTCCTTGCGCTAGCCAAAAAGCCGTGCCTTTGATATAATGTTATTCGCACTTAGACACTAAAATGATCGGGAGAGAGTTATGAAACTTGGAGTAGTAGGGTTGCCGAACGTCGGCAAAAGCACGTTGTTCAACGCCATCACCCACGCCGGGGCGGAAAGCGCGAACTATCCTTTCTGCACAATAGAGCCTAACGTCGGTATCGTCGACGTGCCGGACGAGCGGCTGGACAAACTCGCCGCGCTGTACAACAGCAAAAAAATAACGCACACCTTCCTTAAATTCGTGGACATCGCGGGTCTTGTCAAGGGCGCTTCAAAAGGAGAGGGGCTGGGCAACAAGTTTCTGAGCCACATCAGGGAAGTGGACGCCATCGTGCACGTGGTGCGCTGTTTCGAGGACAGCAACATCACCCACGTCGAACAGACCGTAGACCCTGTTAGGGACATGGAAATCATCAATTACGAGCTGATTCTCGCCGACCTGGAAAGCGTCACAAAATACCTCGACAAGGCGAAAAACCTGTTCAAGACGGGCGACAAAAAATACAAAGTCGAGGCGGAAATTCTGGAAAGGCTTTTAGCCGCCCTCAACGAGGGCAGACCCGTGCGTTCGGTGGAACTGAATGACGACGAAAAAGCCTACGTGGACGGACTGTTTCTCATAACCGACAAACCCGTTATCTACGCCGCCAACATAGCCGAAAGCGACATCGGCAAAGACGAGGACAGTCTGCCTATGGTAAAAGCCGTGAAAGAGCAGGCCGCCAAGGAAAACGCCGAGGTGCTGGTCATCTGCGCCAAGGTGGAAGAAGACCTGTCCATGATGGACGAAGCCGACAGGCAGATTTTTTACGACGAACTGGGCATTAAAGAATCGGGGCTCAGCCGCCTCGTCAAAAAGTGTTATTCGCTTTTGGGGCTGATATCCTATCTCACCGCCGGCGAACCCGAAACCCGCGCGTGGACGATAAAAAAGGGCACCAAGGCGCCGCAGGCGGCGGGCAAAATTCACAGCGATTTTGAAAAAGGCTTTATTCGCGCCGAAGTCGTGCCTTATGAAACGCTGCTGGAATGCGGCAGTTACACCGCCGCCAAAGAACACGGCAAAGTGCGCAGCGAAGGCAAAGACTATGTCATGAAAGACGGCGACGTGGTGCTCTTCCGCTTCAACGTCTGACTTTTTCGGGTATATCAAACACAGTTTGAGTGTCGTTTCAATGTACATTCCGACGGCTGTGTTTCAACATCCGCCGAAATTTTTTCGGGCAAGGGCGGACGTCGTTTGCGAGCCTTTTCAGTGCGCATTCCGACGGCTGTGTTTCCGTTCCTGAACAGAAACTTTTCGTTTTGGCGCAAGTATGAGGTGCGGAGCATCGTAATATTTTAATGAACTGTATATCTAAAGTTTAATCAATTTAGCCCGCTTTTTCATATCTATATAAAAGCGGGCTAGATTATATTATTATAGTCTGTTATCTTAATGGCTTAATTTTTTGTAAGAGAATTTGCAAATTTTTATTTTTTAGTTCGCATTCCCAAATACGTATTACAGTCCAGCCACGTTTTTCAAATAAAGCTGTTATTTCCATATCATGACATATATTGCGTTCACGCTTTCTTTGCCAATATTCGACATTATCTGCTGGGCGTGTATTTCTACAATCATGTCCATGCCAAAAACAACCGTCAACAAATATGGCGATTTTTTTGTTCGGAAATATAAAATCTGGATGTCCTTTAACTTGATAATTTCTTCGCCAACCGACAATACCGTTTTTTTTAAAAACTTCAATTAACTTTAATTCAGTCGATTTATTTCGTCGCGAATGTACTGCACTCATAATTTGTGAGCGCTTTTCTTTCTCAAAGATATCAGCCATTTTAATCTAAAACAGTAACCCAATTTTTATCGAAAGATAACATTCTTAATATACTCGTCTTATCTAACTTTTCAGGTTTTCTTATTTTTAAGTGATATCTTTCTTTAGGTATTTCTTCTATGATAGTAAATTGACTGCCATGAGGTTGCCAAGTAAATTTATGATTATAACCTTCTTTTGCATAACCTTCGAGATTTCCGTGGTTATTCCATTTAAATATATATTGATCACTATCATATCTAATAGTGTCAACTTCAAAAATTAAATATTCGCTATAATCAAGTCCTTTGACTAATACAACCGTTCTTGCAAATTTGAAATACTGACGAATTCCAGAAACACGTTCATTCCATATATCTAAAATCATTTTCCCGATTTCGTTCGGCTCGGCAGCAGTTATTCTATCAATTCCATAACTATATGTGGGTGAATTTCGACCACTAATTAAACGTACTGTTTTTTGCTTTCCAATATTACCGCTACCGCTTGCTTTTACAGTTTTAGCGCTCCAACAGCAGTTGCCTAAAATAACATCGTCGAGTCCGACATTAGATGGCTTCCATTTAGCGTTTATGCAATTTGCGAAAATTTGTTCCCACTCGTTACCTTCTAAAGACATGGCATCTTTTGTTGCTAACATATAAACGATATTTTCAGCAAACCGTTCAACAAAAGCATAAGGAAATTTATTTATCTCATAAGGCGGTGTAACTTTATTTACGGTTCTTAATTTGGGTTCCATAATATGCCTCAAAACTATTTATTATATTTTATCACAGTGCCGAAAAAATCACAATATTAAGATAAAATACTTTCAGTGATTTTCATAATTTCCTTGACTTATTTTTATATATTAGCTATCATAAATGGGAAGTTAACTTCACATAATTGATATGGGGTTATTAAGATGATTTCAAATGTGGAAATACAAAGGAAGCGAGCAGGTTTAACACAAACGGAATTGGCGAACAAGGTGGGAATAAGCAGACGAGCACTCTCTTCTATTGAAAAATCAATTTCAATACCTGCAGTTGATATTGCATTGAAAATTGCTGCAGTGCTGAATACGACAGTTGAAACCTTGTTTGCCAATGAGATATCGAGGCAAAACAACAAGGTGGATATAAAAAATAAAGAACATAAATTAGATAATAATAAATGGTCTAGTTTTAGGTTTATAGACCTTTTTGCTGGAATTGGAGGTATTCGTTTGGGATTTGAAAGCGTAGGGGGGAAGTGTGTGTTTTCTTCTGAATACGATGAAGACGCTTGCAAAACTTACGAAGCGAATTTTGGCGAGCACCCTTCTGGCGATATAACAAAGATTAACGCTAAAGAAATTCCTGATTTTGACATTCTTCTCGCTGGTTTTCCGTGCCAAGCATTTTCTATTATTGGAAAAAAAGAGGGATTTTCAAATGAAACTTGCGGAACGCTTTTTTTTGACATAGAAAGAATTTTGAAAGTAAAGCGTCCGCCAGCATTTATGTTAGAAAATGTGAGAAATTTAGTGGCTCACGACAATGGCAATACTTTTAGAATAATACGAGAACATTTGAAAGCACTTGGTTATCACATCAATGCAAAAGTTCTTAATGCCCTTGATTTTGGAGTCCCGCAAAAAAGAGAGCGGATCATAATAGTTGGTTTTTTAAAGGACATTCCATTTGAATTTCCACGACCGATAGACGAAGGCGAACGTTTACGCTTATCAGATATTTTAGAAAAACAAGTTGATGCCAAGTATTATGTGAGTGATAATATACGTTTATCAAGACTTGAAAGGTTACGCGACAAAGATTATCCTAAACCTTATATATCTCATGAGAATATGGCTGGCACTGTAACTCCCCACCCGTATTCCTCTGCATTAAGGGCGGGCGCTTCTGCGAATTATATACTTATTAATGATGAACGCAGACCGACAGAACGAGAAATGTTGAGAATACAAGGTTTTCCTGATTCATTCAAAATAGTCGTGCCATATGGTAAAATAAAAAAACAATGCGGTAATTCAGTGGCGGTTCCTGTTATTAAAGCAGTCGCAAGTCAAATGTTAAAAACACTTCGACAATATGATAATTAAAAAGTGCAGTTTATTTAATAAACTGCAACTTTTTTGTTATTAATAGATAAAATAAATAACGCATTTACTCGTGTTTTTCAGTTGATTTGCCCGCCGAGTTCCGCGGGGAACAGTTGGCTTTTGATTTTCGCCAGCGCGCGGCACAGCGGTCTGAAACAGGCGCAGAAAATCGCCAGGTTGGACACGATGTGCACGGCGTAGAAAACCACGCCGCGGGCATACATCACGCCGAAGCGCGCCCAGAAGTTGTCAAACCGCCCCATAAACAGACCCACGTCCACAAGGCTGGTCAGCACGCCGAAAAACGCCGTCAGCGCCACGGCGGACGCCACCGCCAGCCAAACGGGGGCTTTTTTGGCGCTTAGCAGGCTGAAAACAACGGCGAGCAGCGGCCAGTAGATAAAGTATGAAATCACCCAGGTGTTGACGCCCCAGATGAGCGTTTCCGTCAGGGCGAACACAAAAGCGGCGGGCAGGGCGAAGGTAAAGCCGAACACAAAGGCGTATACCGCCAGCAGAATGGACACGGGTTCCACGTTGGGCAGAAACGCCATCGCCATTTTGCCCCCCGTCATCGTGGCGGACATGAGGGCTATAACGGCTATTTTTTTGGACGTTTTCATTTTGTCAGTAGGTCAGCATCGTGAAATACACGACGATGTCGTTTGTCAGTTTTACTCCGCCGGCGCCAAGTCCGCTGTAATATAGCGTCGTGCCGTCGTATTCTATCGGTTTGGCGTAGTCGGCGCCGCTGACGTCGGCGTCCGCCTGTTTGTTGTGATAAAACGCGATGTACTGACTTCCGCTCGGCGTAAGCGAGCCGATTGCCGTTATAAAGGCGTCGTAGCCGTACTCGGCGGAACTGGAAGAAGAAGCGGAAAAAGTCAGCCCCTGCTCTTCGGCGAGATACACGATGAGGTCATACACCGTGTCGGCGTCGGTAAAGCCGCCGTCGCCGAGATTGACGCTGTAAACCTTGTCGGTTTCGCCGTCGACGACGAGTTTTGCCGTGCCTGTCAGTTTGTCGCCGCCGCCGCAGGCGGCGAGCGCCGTCAGCGCCATTATCAGCAGCGCGGCGGCGATTAGTTTTTTGCAAAAGTTTTTCATGTTACCTCCGAATTTGCGGAGAACGGGCGCAAACAAAAAAACCGCCCGAAAGAGCAGTCGCAAAGCGGGGTCTTCCGCCACGCGGCGGGTAAAATCCCGCCGGAAGACCCGTAGTGACAACCCTCTTTCCCTCCGAAAGAAAAGTTTTTCGCCCGCGCGGCAGGTATCCTGACTTCCGGCTTCATGCCTACTTTTCCGCCTTCCCGCCCGTGGGGCAGTGACTGATGGAATTTCGTAGCCGTAACAGTAGCGGGGGCTGTCGCGGATTTTCACACGCGTTCCCGCTTGGCGAGCAAGCGCGCCCTTACGGGCGCTGACTCGCGCGGACGTTTTGTTTTACGCAAGTTTAACACCGCCGCGCCCGTTTGGCAAGCGTATGCCGCAAGCGTTTGACACCGCGGTGAAAAATTGTTAAACTATCGTGGATTATATACGCAGCGCGAACTGCTTAAACTACGGGGGAGTTTTGCTGTTATGGCAGAAAAGAATTTTGTTAAAGAAATCGCCGACATGACCGAGGATTTTCCGCAGTGGTACACCGACGTCGTCGTCAAGACGCAACTTGTCGATTACGGCCCTGTCAAGGGCACCATGGTCATCAGGCCTTACGGATACGCCATCTGGGAAAACATCCAGAAGGAACTTGACGCCCGTTTCAAGGCGACGGGGCACATGAACGCCTATTTCCCGCTGCTCATTCCCGAAAGCCTGCTTAAAAAAGAGGCGGAGCACGTTGAGGGCTTCGCGCCGGAGGTGGCGGTCGTTACCGTGGCGGGCGGCGAAACGCTCAGCGAAAAACTCATTATCCGCCCGACCAGCGAAACAATCTTCTGCGACATGTACTCAAAATGGATTCAGTCGTACAGGGATTTGCCTGTGAAACTCAACCAGTGGGCAAACGTCGTCAGGTGGGAAAAGACCACCCGCCCGTTTTTGCGTTCCAGCGAGTTTCTGTGGCAGGAGGGACACACCGTGCACGCCACAAAGGAAGAAGCGGTGGAAGAAACCCTGCTTATGCTGAATGTTTATAAAGAATTTGCCGAAAACGTGCTGGCGATTCCGGTGCTTGTCGGCAAAAAGAGCGACAAGGAAAAGTTTGCCGGGGCGGAAAGCACCTACGGCATGGAAGCCATGATGAAAGACGGCAAAAGCCTGCAGGCGGGCACCAGCCACTTTTTCGGCGACAAATTTTCCAGGGCGTACGACATACAGTTTCTGGATAAAGACGGCACCCACAAATACGCCTGGCAGACGAGTTGGGGCGTGTCCACCCGTCTTATCGGGGCGCTCATCATGGCGCACGGCGACCAGAGGGGGCTTGTGCTTCCGCCGAAAGTGGCGCCTGTGCAGGTCATAGTGCTGCCTATCGCCGCGCACAAGGGCGGCGTCAACGAAAAGGCGCGTGAGATAATAGACGCTCTCGTCGCCGCCGGGGTGAGATGTCAGGGCGATTTTTCCGACCAGTCGGCGGGCTGGAAGTTCAACCAGTGGGAGATGAAAGGCGTGCCGCTGAGGCTGGAAGTAGGGCCGAGAGATATCGAAAACGGCGTCGTAACTCTTGCCCGCAGGGATAATTTCGAAAAAGTAACCGTAAAAATCGACCAACTCGCCGAAAAAGTGCCGGCGCTGCTTGACGAAATACAGTCGTCCATGCTGGAAAAAGCCAGGGTCTTCCGCGACTCCCGCATCAAAAAGGCGGCCACGGTTGAAGAGATGAAAAAATATCTCGACGAAGGCAATTTTGTGGTAACAAAATGGTGCGGCTGCCGCGAGTGCGAGGAAAAGGTGAAGGAACTCATGCAGGCTTCCAGCAGAATAATGCCGCTGGCGCAGACTCTGGACATGGGCGTCTGCCCGATATGCGGCAAGCCGGCGGGCACCACCATGATCTGGGCGCGGGCATATTGAGAAAAAACCAAATAAAAAAACGCTCCGTGACGGAGCGTTTATTTTTTTACGCCAGCAGTAGACAGGCGCCGGTGAGCAGCGCCAGAAAACCGAAGTTGAGCCCGTGCGCCATGAGCAGATATTTTTTGACTTCCGCCGGCCTGTATATGGCGAAGTGTTTGTAACTGATCAGGCTCGCCATAGACGAGATAAGTGTTCCGCAGCCGCCTATGTTGACCGCCATAAGCAAAGCGGCGTAATCGGTTGTGAAGCCCGACAGCAGAATTGCCGACGGCACGTTGCTTATTATCTGGCAGCTCAAAACGCCTGTCAGCAGCGTGTTTTGGGCAAGCAGGTTACGGAAGAACGAGTCCACCGCCGGTATGCGGGCCATGTTGCCCGAAAAGACAAAAAACATGCAGAATGTCAGCAGCAGGCCGTAGTCCACGTCGACAAGCGCTTTTCTGTCGAGAAAAAGCAGTATGGGCACCATGACAAGCCCCGTCCAGTACGGCACCGCGCGGAAGACGATGATTATGGCGTAGACGAACATGACGAGATAAACCGCAGTTCTTTTTTTGTCGGTAGTGATGTTTTTTTTGTCGGAGCGGTCAAGCGGCTCGCTTTTGACGAACAGACAGCATACGGCTATGAGCGCCACGGAAATAAGGGTGGGCGGCCACATTATGCCGAAAAACTCGCCCGTAGGTATGTTGAAATAGTTGTATATGTAAAGGTTTTGCGGGTTTCCGAAAGGCGTAAGCATGCCGCCGAGATTGGCGGCGATGGTCTGCATAATGAAGGTGAACGCCATGTGCTTTTCTTTGCCGGTGGCGGTCAGCACAAAATAGCCCAGCGGAAGAAAGGTGATGAGAGCCATATCGTTGGCGATGAGCATGGAAGCGGCGTAGGTCACGAAAACCAAAGCCGTTATCGCCGAGCGGGTGGTGCGGAAAACACGCACGATTTTCTGCGCGAGAAAACGGAACAGCCCTATGTGCCGCATCGCCGACACTACAATCATCATGCAGAAAAGGCTGACCAGCGTGCGCAGGTCGAAATAATCGGCATAGCCGCTGTCCGGCGGCACGAAAAAGCAAGAAATCACCGCCGCGACTGCGGCGATGATTAAAACTGCGTTTTGTTTGATTATTTTTATAAAGACGCCGCGCGCCCCGAGTGTTTCTTCCGTAACCGTTACTCTCCTTTATCGTTATCGTTATCGTTATCGTCCTGTCCGTCCGCCGCCTGCTGCGCCTCCCTTTCGGCGAGAGCCTTGGCTTTGGCTTCCTCAAAGCGTTTGTAGACCCTTATCTGGCTGTTGCCCGCCCTGTGCAGCAAAATGAAAACAGTTGGGCCTATTATGAACAGCAGCTGAATAATCAGATGCCATATCCAGTCGGGCAGACCTTTGGCTTTGTATTTGAGAATGCGCCCCGTGGCGATTACCGCCAGCGGATAGTGTATGAGCAGCACCGCCGCTATGGCGATGACCACAGGTATTTTTTCTGGTGCGATTGCCAATAACATACCGTTATTATAATGTCAAAACGTTTTTTTGTCCATACGGCGGCGAAAAAATTTCACGGCGGTCACATGAATTTGCACAGCAGGCACGCCAGGGCGGCAGAAAGGACACAGCACGCCAGCGCTATGACAAGCGCGCCGCCAAGTCTCCTGACCTTAGTGCCGGAAAAGTACACGGTGGCGATGTAAAAAACCGTTTCGGTGCTGCCGAACATCACCGAGGCGCACCGCCCGACGTAACTGTCGGGGCCGTACGCCGTAAAAACGTCGTTAAGCAGCGCCAGGCTGCCCGAGCCGGAAAAGGGGCGCAGCAGCGCCAGCTGCGAGAGTTCCTCCGGTATGCCCAAAAGTTTCAGCAAAGGGGAAAAGACAAAGTTAAACACGTTGTAAAGCCCGCTGGCGCGCATGAGTTCCACGGCGATTATCACCGCCGCTACGAACGGGAAGAGCGACACGGCAAGAGGCACCGCCTCTTTGGCGCCCTGTATAAACGAGCCGTAAGCGTTGACTTTTTTGACAAAGGCGCAGACGAAAGCCGCTATAAAAACAAAAGGCAGCAGAAGACTCATTTTTCTTTATAAAACAGGCTGACGAGAATAATGCCCGCCGCGGTAGTGGCGAGACTCACGGTAAGGCAGGGTAAGATTACGGAGGCGGGCGCCGCGCTGCCCGCCGCCGCCCTCAGCCCCACCACGGTGGCGGGCACAATCTGCAGACCGCAGGCGTTGACGACAAACAGCATGGCCATGCCTCTGGTGAGTTTTCCGTCGCCCCTGTCCATCTTTTTCACGGCGCTTATGGCAGGTGGGGTGGCGGCGTTGCCCGCGCCCAAGAGGTTTGCCGAAATGTTGAGAGATATGTCGTCCGCCGCGCCGCGCGCGCCTTTGCCGAACAGTTTTTTAATGAGCGGGCGGCCGGCGCGCGACAGTTTTTCCACCACGCCGCAGTCTTTTATTATGTTGATGAACCCCATCCACACGCAGTACACCGCCATGAGCGACACGCATGTCATGAGCGACGTTTCGGCGCCGTCCGTCATGGCGGTTATTATGCCGCCGGGGTCTGTGAAAGCCATGAGGGCTACGGAAAGCGTCATTATCGCCAGCCATATATAACGCATAAAAAAATATATTAAAAATTTTTCGCCGTTATGCGCGGAAGGCGGCTTACAATAGACAAGACCGGTTAAAAGTGATATACTTTCTAAATACGAAAAACAACGGCAAAAAGAGAGGTACGTTATGAAACAGAAGTATTACATCACCACGCCAATCTATTATCCCAGCGGCAACTGGCACCTGGGGCATTGTTATACTACGGTTATATGCGACGCCATCGCCCGTTTCAGGCGCATGGACGGCTATGACGTATTCTTTCTGACGGGCACCGACGAGCACGGCGTCAAAATAGAAAAGCGCGCGGCGGAAAACAACACCACGCCGCAGGCTTTTGTGGACAAACTCGTGGGCGACATCAAGCGCCTGTGGGAAAAACTCAACATCAGTTACGATAAATTTATCCGCACGACGGACGACTATCACGTCAAAGCCGTGCAGAAAATATTCAAGCGGCTGTACGACCAGGGGGATATCTACAAGGCGGAGTACGAGGGAATGTACTGCACGCCGTGCGAGTCTTTCTGGACGGAAAGCCAGCTGGTGGACGGCAAGTGCCCCGACTGCGGCAGACCGGTGGAAAAAGCCAAGGAGGAAAGTTATTTCTTCCGCCTTTCCAAATATCAGGACAGGCTCATCGAACTGTATAAAAACAACCCGTCCTTTATTTCGCCGAAGTCCCGCATGAACGAGATGATTAACAACTTCATCAAACCCGGTTTGCAGGATTTGTGCGTGTCGAGAACCTCTTTCAAATGGGGCATACCCGTTACTTTCGACGACAAGCACGTCATTTATGTGTGGATAGACGCTCTCACCAACTACATTACGGCGCTTGGCTACGGCGGCGACGACGACAGTCTGTTCAAAAAATACTGGCCGGCGGATTTGCACATGGTGGGCAAGGAAATAGTGCGTTTCCACACCATCATATGGCCGGCGCTGCTTATGGCGCTGGGGCTGGAACTTCCGAAAGAAGTTTACGGCCACGGCTGGCTGCTTATCGGCGGCGACAAAATGAGCAAATCAAAGGGCAACGTAGTGGACCCGTTTATCCTTTCCGACAGATACGGCGTCGACGCCGTGAGATATTTCCTGCTGCGTGAGGTGCCTTTCGGCAGCGACGGCGTTTATACCAACGAGGCGCTGATTACCCGCACCAACGCTGACCTCGCCAACGACCTGGGCAACCTGGTGTCGAGAACCACCGCCATGATTACGCAATATTTCGGCGGCAAGGTGCCGGCGCCGACAAAGGCGGAGGAAATCGACGGCGAACTTATTTCAATGAGCGTGGCTGCGCTCGGCAAAGTGCGTGAAAACGTGGAAAACCTGCTGATTCCCGAAAGCCTTTCGGAAATTTTCCGTCTTATCCAGCGCGCCAACAAATATATCGACGAAACAATGCCGTGGGCGCTCGCGAAAGACCCGAATCAGCGCGAAAGGCTCGCCACGGTGCTCTATAACCTGGCGGAAGTCATCAGGGTGTCGGCGGTGCTCATAAGCCCGTTTATGCCGGACACGGCGCGGAAGATTTACGACCATCTGTGCCTCGGCAAACTGCCGGCCGACTTTGAAAGCGTCAAGACCTTCGGCGGGCTGCCTGTGGGCGGCGACGTGGTCAAGGGCGAGGCGCTGTTCCCTAGGCGCGACGTCAAAAAAGAACTCGCCGAACTTGAAAAACTCGCCGAAAGCGCCGATAAAAAAGAAGAGAAAAAGGACGGGGAATATATAACGATTGACGACTTTTCAAAGGTGAAACTCGCCGCGGCGAAAGTGCTCACCTGCGAAAAGGTGGAGGGCAGCGACAAACTGCTCAAAATGACGCTGGACGCCGGCGGCGAAACACGGGTTGTCGTGAGCGGCATTGCGCGGCATTATTCGCCTGAATACATGGTGGGCAAAACGGTGGTCATCGTCAAAAACCTCAAACCGGCGAAACTCAAAGGCATCACCAGCGAAGGCATGATTCTCTGCGCGTCGGACGGCAAAGACGTGGTTTTCGTGTCGCCGGAAAAAGAAGTGGCGCCGGGCAGCGAGGTCAGCTGATGATAGACTGTCATACGCACCTTGACGACCCGAGGCTGCTGCCCGACGTCCAAAGCATAGCTGCGGACTTTGAAAAGGACGGCATAGAATTCGTGATAGACGCTTCCAGCGACCTTGACGGCATGAACAACGCCGTGGCGCTGGCGGAAAAGTTTGACAGAATATACGCCACAGTGGGCTTTCACCCGAGCGACTGCGAAGCCTTTTGCGATAAAACCGCCATGCTTATGGAGAGTTACGCCAAAAACCCGAAAGTCGTGGCGGTGGGCGAAATAGGGCTGGATTATCACTACGACACCCCGCCGCGCGAAACGCAGCGAAAAGCCTTTGTCAGCCAGCTGGGGCTTGCCGCCGAGTGCGGTCTGCCCGTCGTGCTGCATGTGCGCGACGCTTACGGCGACGCGCTGGAAACGCTTAAAGCCAACAGAAGCCTGCTTAAAAACGGCGTGCTGCTCCATTGCTATTCCGGCAGCGCCGAAATGGCGGCGGAGTTTTTGAAATTCGACTGTTTCTTTTCTTTCGGCGGGGCGATAACTTTCAAAAACGCCAGAAAGGAAGAAGTCATCAGGGCAATCCCCCGTGAAAAACTGCTCACTGAAACCGACGCGCCTTATCTCACGCCGGAACCGTTCAGGGGCAAACTCAACAGCCCGAAATATATAAAATACGTTTATGAAAAGATTGCCGCCGTGCTGGGCGTTTCCTTCGCGGAAACAGAGAGCCTGGTGCGAAAAAACGCCGCGGCTCTTTTCGGGAGAATAAAGATATGAACAACTATGTATACGAGGTGGGCGACAACCTGTATATAAACCTTACCAACAAGTGTTCCAACAGCTGTTTTTTCTGCATACGCAACGGTCATGACGGCATGAACGGCAAAAACCTGTGGCTGGACAAAGAACCGACGGCGCAAGACATCATCGACAGCCTGCCGCAAAACCTGGACAAATACCGTGAAGTGGTTTTTTGCGGTTTCGGCGAGCCGACGTACAAAATCGACGTTATGAGCCAGGTGGGCAGATACGTCAAATCCAAGGGCAAAAAGACCAGGGTCAACACCAACGGCCAGGCGAACCTGGTGTTCGGCGAGGACGTGACCGACAAACTTGTGGGGGCGATAGACAAGGTGAACGTCAGCCTCAACGCCTCCAACGCCGAAGAATATCAGCGCATATGCCACAGCGTGTTCGGCGAAAAGGCGTTTGACGCCATGCTGGATTTCGCGGAGGAATGCCGGGATAAAGGCATTGACGTCATCATGTCGGTGGTGGACATAATAGGCGACAAGGAGGTGGCCGCCTGCCGCGAACTGTGCGAAAAGCGCGGGCTTAACCTCAGGGTGAGGAAGTTCGAGTAGTGGAAATCAAAGACCTGCTGCGCGAGTGCGGCTTCCGTTTCGAAAAAAAATTCGGCCAGAACTTTCTGACGGACGGCAACCTGCTTTCCGCCATCGTCAGCGACGCCGGCGTCACGGCGGAGGACACCGTGGTGGAAATAGGCGCCGGCGCCGGCACGCTTACGGCGAAACTCGCCGGGTCGGCGGGCAGGGTGATTGCCTTTGAGATTGACGAAAATCTCAGAAAGCCGCTTGCCGCCGTGCTGGGGCGGTTCGGCAACGTGGAAACGGTGTTCGGCGACGTTATGGATTTTTCCATGGAGGAAATAGAAAACATGGCGGGCGGGCCGTACAAAGTGGTGGCAAACCTGCCTTATTACATAACAACGCCGGTAATAATGAAGTTTATCGAGCAAAGCCGCCGCATGACTTCCATGACGGTCATGGTGCAGAAAGAAGTGGCCGAGCGTCTCGCCGCGAAACCCGCCACCAAGGAATACGGCAGAATCACCGTGGCGGCGGATTTTTTCGGCGGCGCGGTTTACAAGCGCACTGTGCCTAGAAGCATGTTTTATCCCGCGCCCAACGTGGACAGCCCCGTGGTGCGCATAGACAGAAACAAGCGTTTCGACGCCGACGGCGAACTGTTCCGCAAAGTGGTGAAAAGCGCCTTTGCCATGCGGCGCAAAATTCTGTCCACATGCCTTGCGTCGGGACTGGGCATAAGCAAGGAAAAGGCCGCCGCGCTTATAGAAATGAGCGGGCACAGCCCTTCGGTCAGGGGCGAAACGCTGTCGGCGGAAGATTTCGCCGTGCTGACAAACGTCATAAAAAACAATATGTAAGACGGCTCCGCCGTCTTTTTCTTTCGTCCGCATGCGCCAAAAAACGACGTATTTTGCCGCCGCCCGGGCAGTACAATGTATCGGGGTGAATTAAAAAATGGCGGAATACGTAAAAAAAATTCTCGTCTTTGACGAACTCGCCGGCGGGTACAGAGTGCGGGACAAGAAAGTGTCGGGCATACTCAAAATAGAAAAATCTCTCGGCAGGGCGTCGGCGGAAATAATGATAACCAATCTGGACAGAAAAAAGGCGGAAAGCGTGGAGTGCGTTTTGTATGTGGGCGGCGGTTATTACTCCGCCGTGTCTGACGGGGTGAAGTTTTCCGTGCCGCTCAGGGACGCCCGCCAGCACGACGACGCGGCGTGTCTGCTCGCCGCC
>ERZ1643246.2114-NODE-2114-length-19795-cov-7.259119_pt1 | contig 19795 bp, 18 predicted proteins | sample MGYA00579265_ERZ1643246 | MGnify/ENA primary metagenome ERZ1643246 (study PRJEB29033, sample SAMEA4952261) | chicken gut metagenome | biome: Broiler Chicken; feature: Gastrointestinal Tract; material: Caecum | place: Ireland | collected 2018 | study: Broiler...
CAGGTTTTATGCGGCCTGCAGGGTTTTTTTCTATTATTCAACTGTCAAACTCCCGCAGGCGGCGGGTGATGAATTCGCCAATGACCGGATGATACTGGGATAAAGCATATACCGGAGGGGACGGAAGAGACAGGCGCAGACCTGTTCGGCCGTCCCCTCCGTGTCTTCACGGCGGCCTTTCTTTTCAGCGACGGCTTTACTTATTGTCTGAAAAATGGTAAAATAACCAATATATCTTCCCAGGGCCGGCCCACTATTTCATATCAGGATCGAGACATCATGATCAGATGGAGGAAACAGCATGTCAGAGAATAACGGGCTAAAGCAGGGATTTCGCCTGCAGGGACTCACCGGCAGTCCGGAGAGCCCTCCCGGTGAAACGGTTCATCGGCTGGCCGATCTATTCAAGACCTTCGGGGATCCCACCAGAATCAGAATCTTAACGGTTTTGTCCGGACAGGAGCTCTGCGTCTGTGATATTGCAGATCTGCTGGGCATGAGCCAGAGCGCCATATCCCATCAGCTCGGCGTGCTGAGGCAGGCAGGGCTGGTAAGCTTTCGGAGGGAGGGAAGAACAGTATTTTATTCTCTGGCTGACAGGCATGTATCCATGATCCTGTCCCAGGGCCTGGAACATGTTAACGAGGGGTGAGACGGAAGAAGGCCGAGGGGCCGATTGCAGAGAAAGGAGAGGATGAACATGAGTTTTAACATGAAGGTAACGCCGGAGATTCTGGCGCTGACGGAGGAGTGCATCAGGAATTCCAGTATCGATCCGTCCCTTTACGGTAAATATGATGTAAAGAGAGGACTTCGGGATGTAAATGGAAACGGCGTTCTGGCCGGACTCACAGAGATTTCCGATATTATCGCTTTTAAGAACGTGGATGGGGTGAAAACACCCTGCGACGGAGAACTGTATTATCGGGGAATTAATGTGACGGATCTGGTGGGAGGCTTCCTGGCTGAGGGCCGCCTGGGATTTGAAGAGACGGCCTATCTGCTTCTGTTCGGGAAGCTTCCCACGGAAGCCCAGCTGGAGGAGTTCAACGGGATTTTAAAGGCACAGCAGTCTCTGCCGAAGAATTTTGTGCGGGATGTCGTCATGAAGGCCCCCAGCCGTGACATGATGAACACCCTTTCCAGGAGTGTGCTGACTCTGTATGCCTATGACCACCAGGCAGATGATACGTCCCTGCCCAACGTACTGCGGCAGTGTCTGACGCTGATCGCCGTGTTCCCCATGCTCTCGGTGTACGGATATCAGGCCTATAATCATTACATGATGGGAAAAAGCCTCTACATTCACAATCCGTCCAAAAAGCTGTCCACAGCGGAGAATATCCTGCGGATGCTGCGGCCGGATATGAAATATACGCAGATGGAGGCTCTTGTGCTGGATCTTGCGCTGGTGCTTCATATGGAGCACGGCGGCGGCAATAATTCCACCTTCACCACGCATGTGGTATCTTCTTCGGGAACGGATACGTATTCCACCATTGCGGCCGCCCTGGGTTCTCTGAAGGGGCCGAAGCACGGCGGAGCCAACATTAAGGTGGTGCGCATGGTGAATGACATGAAGAAAAATGTGAAGGACTGGACGGATGAGGAAGAGGTTTCCAATTATCTGAGAAAGCTTCTGCATAAGGAAGCCTTTGACCAGAAGGGGCTGATTTACGGCATGGGCCATGCCGTCTATTCCATTTCAGACCCCAGGGCTACAATCTTTAAGTCCTTCGTGGAGAAGCTGGCCAAGGAAAAGCACAGGGAAAAGGATTACGGCCTTTACTCCATGGTGGAGCGTCTGGCTCCGAAGATTATCGGCGAGGAGAGGCATATTTACAAAGGTGTGGCCGCCAATGTGGATTTTTACAGCGGGTTTGTTTACAGCATGCTGGATCTTCCGCTGGAGCTGTTTACGCCCATGTTTGCCTGTGCCCGCATTGTGGGCTGGAGCGCGCACCGTATGGAAGAACTGATCAATGCGGATAAGATCATCCGTCCGGCATACAAGAATGTGAAGAGTCACGACACATACGTGCCTCTCCATGAGAGATAACGGGAGGAAATCAGGAGATTTTTTATGGAAGAGGAAAAGCTGATAAGGGCTGGTCTGGTGCTGGAGGGAGGTGCCATGAGGGGTATTTTCACCGCCGGAGTGCTGGATTATCTCATGGAACAGAACTGCTGGCTGTCCTATGTGGCAGGAGTTTCAGCCGGATCCAGCAATGCTGCGGATTATGTTTCGCGGCAGATCGGCAGAACCCGCGACTGCATGGCGGTCCGGGACCGGGACAAGCAGTATATTAATACCAACCCGGTGAAATTTCTGAAGAGCGGCGAGATTTTCGACATGGACATGCTGTATAACCGCTATCCGAATGAACTGTTTCCTTTTGACTATGATACGTATTTCCACTCGAAAATAGCCTGCGAGCTGGTGCTGACCAACTGCCTGACAGGGCGGGCGGAATATCTGGATGAGCGGTCAGATAAAAAAAGGCTGCTGTCTCTGATTGCCGGCTCCAGCAGTGTGCCGCTGATGAGCCGCATGGTGGAAGTGGACGGAACTCCTTATCTGGACGGCGGACTGGCGGACTCCATCCCGATTCTCCATACCATGGAGAAGGGGTACCGAAAAATTGTGGTGGTGCTGACCCGCCGGAAGGGTTACAGGAAGAAAGAGAAGAGCGCGGTTCACGGACTGATCCGTCTGTATTACCGGAAATACCCGGAGCTTGTGCGGACGATCATCAGCCGAGGACGGGTGTATAACCGTACTATGGAGCTGGTAGAAAAGTGGGAGGCAGAAGGAAAAATTTTCGTGATCCGTCCGGAAGCGCCGCCCGTTTCCCGCACAGAGAAGGACTGCGAGAAGCTGCTGGACTTTTATCGGCACGGGTATGAGCAGATGCAAGACCGGTACGGGGAACTTAAGGGATATCTGAAGACAGGAGAAGAGACAGAATGAGGAGCGGTTTTCTTTCGACGTTTTATCCTGACGAATGGTGGGATTCCGCCTATGAGCTGCCTTATGAAAAATGGTATGAAGAGGGCAGGAGAGGTCTTATCTTTGATATCGACAATACACTGGTTCCCCACGGGGCGCCGGCCGATGAGAGGGCTGTGGAACTGTTCCGGCGGCTTCGCAGAATTGGATTTGCCACCTGTCTGATTTCAAACAATCAGCTGCCCCGAGTGAAGCCTTTTGCCGATGCGGTTTCCTCCGCTTTTGTGGAGAACGCGCATAAACCCTCCACCCGCAATTACCTGGAGGCATGCCGGAGAATGCGGGTGACAAAGGAGCAGGCACTCTTTATCGGAGACCAGCTGTTTACGGACGTATGGGGGGCTAAAAGGGCCGGGATCCATAGTATCCTGGTAAAACCCATTCATCCCCGGGAAGAAATCCAGATCGTGCTGAAACGGCGGCTGGAATGGATCGTTCTGTTTTTTTATAAGAGACATTGTAAAAGAAAATCTTGAAAAAAGAAAAAAAGTGTTATAAAATAGCTTTGGGTTTGCCGCGTACAGGCGCGGCGCGTACAGTGAAGGAGGAATATCAGAATGATTTCAGCAGGAGATTTCAGAAACGGCATTACCCTTGAGATCGATGGGAACGTCGTTCAGATCGTAGAATTTCAGCATGTAAAGCCCGGAAAGGGTGCGGCTTTTGTGAGAACGAAGCTTAAGAATGTTATCAACGGAGGAGTAACCGAGAAAACTTTCCGTCCCACTGAGAAATTCCCGCAGGCCCGGATTGACCGTGTGGATATGCAGTATCTGTATAACGATGGAGATCTTTACTATTTCATGGATGTGCAGACCTATGATCAGGTTGCTCTGAATAAGGAGACCATCGGCGATGCGCTGAAGTTTGTAAAAGAGAATGAGATGGTGAAGGTGTGCTCCTACAATGGAAATGTATTTGCCATTGAGCCGCCGCTGTTTGTGGAACTTGAGATTACAGAGACAGAGCCCGGCTTTGCAGGCAATACAGCCCAGGGAGCGACGAAACCGGCCATTGTGGAGACCGGCGCGCAGGTCAGCGTTCCGCTGTTTGTAAACCAGGGAGATGTGATCAAGATCGATACGAGAACCGGCGAATATTTGAGCCGTGTGTAAGGTCTGTGTTTATGAGACGTGGGATCCGGCGGCAGGCAGTCTGTTTCTGCCGGGTCCCTGTCCGGATCCGCATTCGCGGGTCCCGTTTTCTGTCAGGGTTAGACCCGTCATTTCTTATTCAGTCCAGTTTCGGACATATTTCACAGAAATTTAAATTCTATACAGAAGATGCTGCCGTGCCAGCGCCGGCTTCTGAGACTTCTGTCTCCGCCTTTTGCCGCAGCAGGGCAGTGCTGACGCATGTGCGTGTTTTTACACATGAAAATAAATGATAAAAGAAAGGTGGAAACAAATATGAATTATGAGAAGTTCCGTGAGACACTGGCGGAGGAGGTCAGACGGCAGGCAGAGGGCCGGCTTCTGGTGCGTCTGGAGACTGTAACAAAAAATAACGGTGTGAAGGCAGATGCCCTGGAGCTGCGGGAGAGGGGGAGCCGGTTTGCGCCTATCCTGTATCTGGACAGCTTCTACGAGCAGTATCTGCGGGGCGTGGGTGTGTCCCATCTGGCCTCCCTGGTGCTGGACTGCTATGAGGAATTCAGCAAAAATCCTCCGGCAGCGGCGGAATTTATTCAGATCTACGAGAAGGCATCACCCTCTATTTTCTGCAAGGTGATTAATTATGAAAAAAATCTCGGTCTTCTGGAAGAGGTGCCCCACGAGAAATGGATGGATCTGGCCGTGGTATACTATTATCAGATGGAAATACCGGGAGCCGGGAACGCGGCAGTCCTGATAAGAAACAGCCATCTGGAGCAGTGGGGAATTACGGAATCTGTCCTTCGGGAGCGGGCCTGGAGCAATACTGTTGAGAAGCTGCGGCCGGTGTGCCGGAGGCTCAGTGAAATTCTGGCGGAGGACGAACGGTTTGAAGAGGAACAGCCGGAAGGCATGGCCGCCATCTATCTTCTGACAAATACCAGGAAGTATCTGGGAGCCATCTGCATTCATTATCCGGGAATGGCAGAGCATATTGGAGAAAGCCTGAAGTCGGATTATTATGTACTGCCCAGCAGTATCCATGAGTGCCTGATCCTGCCCGCGGAAGGCTTCAGTGAGGCCCAGCTGAAAACTATGGTGGAAGAGATCAACGAAACCAGGCTTCCGCCCCAGGAGGTGCTGTCGAATCAGGTTTATTATTACGACAGAAACCTCCGGAGACTTGCAGTTGCCCGGGAAGCCTGACAGAGCATTACTGCCTGTTCTCCGGATTTCCGGTATTCTGGGCACTGTCTGCCGCCTGTTCTACCGCGTCTTTTACCGCATCCTTTACTGCCTTTCCCTGCTGGACTGCCTGCTCGCCCTTTTTGGCCAGAGTGTCAACAACGTTCTTGGCCGCTTCTGCAGTGGTGGCCATGGCTCCGATGCCGGCCATGACCGTCTTTTTTAATCCGTCTTCTAATCCCATATGCATTTCCTTTCTGCGCATATTCCCTGAAAATTCAGATTTTATGAATGCTGCATTTACAGTATTGGAAGAGATAAAAAAATTTATACATATTTGTTTTGAGACACTGCCAGCAAAATACTTGACGGCACCAGATTCTTGTGCTAATATAATAGCCGCAGGTGTTTTGCGTTTGTAGCTCAGGGGATAGAGCAACGGTTTCCGGTACCGTGTGTCGGGGGTTCGAATCCCTCCAGACGCGTAAAGAGGAGCCGGATATTTATTATCCGGCTTTTGGCATACATAAGGGGAGATCATTTACAGAAAAGGGGAGAACCATGGATCAAAAGGGTAAGAGACCTGTCAGAAAAGAGAATCCCGTCCGGGAGTGGATCTCTGACAATCTGCGCTATATTATGCTGATCGCGGTGATCGCAGTAATCGTGATTGCTGTTATTTTTGGAATCCGCGCCATTGTCGGACACGGCGGCGGGGAAGAGAACCAGCAGACTGTTCAGTCCTCCAGTCCGGAGACGGGAGAGGATTCTTCTGTGTCCTCCACGCCGGAGCCCACGGAGACGGCTACGCCGACGCCCACGGCCACGCCGGAGCCCACAGAGACAGCCACACCGACGCCCACGGCCACGCCGGAGCCCACAGAGACGGCCACGCCGACACCTACGGCTACGCCGGAACCCACCGAGGCAGCGGGGCTGACCCAGGATAATCAGGAAGTACAGTCGCTGATTGCCGCGTATTACAGCGCCCTGACGGACCGGAATCCGGACGCGCTTACCGGAATCGTAGATGAGCTGACCGAGGAAGACCGGGCGGTGGTGGCGAATAACCAGCTGATCGAGTCCTACAGCGATGTTCAGACGTATACCTATCCGGGGGAACAGGATGATACCTATGTGGTATTCGCTTCTTATAATTATAAATACAGAAATTATGAAGAACAGCTTCCGGCTCTGACCCAGTTCTATGTGTACCGGAATGAGAGCGGAAGTCTCTGCATGGCCTCCGAAATTTCAGACAGCAGTGTGCAGAGTTACATCCAGCAGGTACTGGGCCGGACAGATGTTCAGACTCTGATCGGTCAGGTGCAGGCAGAATACGATGCGGTGCTGAGCTCTAATTCGGAGCTTCAGGCTTATGTGGAAAGCCTGTCCGGCTGAGAAGGCCGCAGACACAGGACAGCAGAAGAGGTTGCCTTGAGCCAGAACTGGTTCAAGGCAACTTTCTTGAATAGAGGGAATTATGCGAATCAACAAGTATTTGAGTGAAGCAGGACTCTGCTCCAGACGGGAGGCTGACCGGCTGATTGCGGCGGGCCGCGTGACTGTAGGGGGCATAACGGCCAGGACGGGCATGCAGGTGGAAGATAACTCCGATATCCGGATAGACGGACGCCGGATCGGCGGACAGGAAAAAAAGGTTTACCTGAAATTTTATAAACCGAGAGGCATAGTCTGTACGGCAGACAGGCGGGAGCCCGGAAATCTGACGGACTATCTGCAATATCCTGTGCGGGTCACCTATGCGGGACGGCTGGACAAAGACTCAGAGGGCCTGCTGCTTCTGACAAATGACGGAGATCTGATTGATCAGGCCATGCGGGCCAGAAATGTCCATGAAAAAGAGTATCAGGTGACGGTAGACCGGGAATATGAGGATACTTTTCTGGAAAAGCTGCAGAGGGGAATCTATCTGAAGGAACTGAGGGTCCGCACAAGGCCCTGCCGGGCCTGGAGAATGGGGCCGAAATCCTTTCGGATTGTTCTGACCCAGGGACTGAACCGTCAGATCCGGAGAATGTGCCGGAGCTGCGGATTTCGTGTCATAACCTTGCGGAGAGTGCGGATTCTGAACCTTACCCTGGAGGGACTGAAACCGGGGGAGTACAGGGAATTGACAGAGGAGGAACTCTCGGAGCTGAAAACGCGGGTGGGAGGTTTGCAACATGGATGAAATAAAACGGATGAAGGAACTGGCAGAGCTGCTGAACAGGGCCAGCCGGTCCTACTATGCGGAAGACCAGGAAATCATGAGCAACTATGAATATGACAAGCTGTATGAGGAGCTGGAAGCGTTGGAAAAGCAGACCGGCACGGTTCTGTCCGGTTCGCCCACCGTCCGGGTGGGATATGAGGCGGTGGAAGAGCTGCCGAAGGAGACACACCCAACCCCTATGCTTTCTCTGGACAAGACAAAGGATGTGGAGGAACTGCGGGCTTTTATCGGAAATCAGCCTTCGCTGCTGTCATGGAAGCTGGATGGTCTGACGATCGTTCTGACATATCGGGGAGGAGAACTGTTCAAGGCGGTTACCCGGGGAAACGGAACGGTGGGGGAAGTAGTAACAAATAATGCCAGAGTTTTTGAGAGCCTTCCCCTGAAAATTCCGTATCCGGGAGAGCTGGTGCTCCGGGGAGAAGCGTTCATCACCTATTCAGACTTCGAGAAGATCAACGAGGAGATTGAAGATGTGGACGCGCGGTATAAAAATCCGAGAAATCTCTGCAGCGGTTCTGTGCGGCAGCTGAACAATGAGATCACGGCCCGCCGTCACGTGCATTTTCAGGCCTTCGGCCTGGTGCAGGCCGAGGGTGTGAATTTTCAGAATTCCAGAAGAAGACAGATGGAGTGGCTTCAGGATCAGGGCTTTGTCTGTGTGGAATACCGCATGGTGACGGCGGAGACGCTGGATGCGGCGATGACGTATTTTTCTGAACAGGTGAAAGAGAATGATTTTCCCTCAGACGGCCTGGTAGCTCTCTACGATGACATCGCCTACGGGGAGAGTCTTGGCGCAACAGCAAAATTCCCGCGGAATTCCTATGCTTTTAAATGGGCAGATGAAAAAAGAAGTACGCATCTTCTGGAAATAGAGTGGAGTCCCTCCCGGACAGGCCTGCTGAATCCGGTAGCCATCTTTGAACCGGTGGAACTGGAAGGCACCACCGTGTCCAGGGCCAGTGTCCATAATATCAGCATTATGAGAGATCTGGAGCTGGGTGTGGGGGATGAGATTGAAGTATACAAGGCAAATATGATCATCCCGCAGATCGCGGAGAATCTCACCCGCAGCGGCGTGGGGGATATACCGGAGGAGTGTCCCGCCTGCGGCGGAGAAACCCGTATTTCTGACAGAGACGGCGTGGAGACATTGTACTGCACAAATCCGGATTGTCCGGCCAAGGCCATGAAGGCGTTTACCCTGTTTACGAGCCGGGACGCCATGAATATTGAAGGGCTGTCGGAGGCAACGCTGGAAAAATTTATGGCCCATGGATTTATTCATAATTTCAGCGATATTTTCAGGTTGGACCGGCATCGGGAGGAGATTGTAGAGATGGACGGATTCGGGGAAAAATCCTACGAGAAGCTGTGGCAGGGGATTGAAAAGGCACGGGAGACCACGCTGCCCCGGATGATCTACGCGCTGGGCATTCCGGGGATCGGGGCCGCCAATGCAAAGGCAATCTGCCGGGCCCTTGATTCAGATCCGGAAAAAGTGCGCAGAGCCGTCTCGGAAGAGCTGTGTTCCATCGACGGGATCGGAGAGGTGCTGGGAAATAGCTTTGAGGAATGGTGGAAAGACGAGAAACATCAGAAAGAGTTTGACCGTCTGCTGGCGCAGGTTCATCTTCATAAGGAACAGAGCGGCGGACCGGAAAAGCTGAAGGGCAGGACTTTTGTAATTACCGGAAGCCTGGGGCATTTTGCCAACCGGAATGCGCTGAAGGAGCTGATCGAGAGGCAGGGAGGAAAGGTAACCGGCAGCGTCACTGGGAAGACGGATTTTCTGATTAACAATGACAGCCAGTCCGGTACAGCCAAGAATAAGAAAGCCCGGGAGCTTGGCATTCCGGTAATCACCGAAAAAGATTTTCTGAATCTGCTGGATGAAGAGGAGAATCTGTGATATAGTAAGCGTATATTGTTTTGATCCAGTCAGTGAGATAGAAGGAGAAAGCCATGCCAATTAAGATACAGAGTGATTTGCCGGCCAAGGAAATTCTGGAAAAGGAAAATATATTCGTCATGGATGAGGTGCGGGCACAGCATCAGGATATCCGTCCGCTTCAGATCCTGATTCTGAACCTGATGCCCCTGAAGGAGGAGACAGAGCTTCAGATTCTCCGGTGTCTGTCTAATTCGCCTCTGCAGGTAGATGTAACCTTCATGATGGTTTCCAGTCACGCGCCGAAGAACACTTCCCTGAGTCATCTGAACAAATTTTACGTGCATTTTGATGATGTCAAGAAGGATTACTTTGACGGCATGATTATTACGGGAGCGCCCATTGAATTCCTGGAATTTGAGGAGGTGGATTTCTGGAAAGAGCTGACAACCATCATGGACTGGACGGATATCCATGTGACCTCCACTATGTACCAGTGCTGGGGCGCCCAGGCGGCCATGTATTATTTCTATGGAATCCAGAAAAGGATTTTGCCTGAAAAAAAATTCGGGCTTTTCTGGCATAAGGTAAATAACCGTAAGATTCCTCTGGTGCGGGGCTTCGACGATATGTTTCTGGCTCCCCATTCCCGCCATACGGAGGTGCGCCTGGAAGATGTAAAAGCCTGCCCGGAGATTACGGTGCTGGCAGAATCCGCTGAAGCGGGCTTCTTCCTCGGCATGTCGGACAATGGAAGAAAGGTGTTTATCCAGGGCCATCCGGAATACGACCGGGTAACGCTGGATCAGGAGTATAAGCGGGATCTGGCTAAGGGCCTGGATATCGCGCCGCCGGAGAATTATTACCGGGACGGAAACACGGAGATACGCCCGCTGCTCATGTGGAGAGCTCATTCTACCAACCTTTATATGAACTGGCTGAATTATTATGTATACCAGATCACGCCGTACAACCTGTACGGGGCGCCGGAATTCGGCAAGTAAACAGCGGATTCAGTATGGACGCGCAATGCCTTTAACGCAGCAGCAGGGAACATTTCATTGCCTATTGTCAAATACTGCATGGTACCCCTCCAATCTATTTTTCCCACAACACATGTCCTTCCCGGGTGTCCTTCTGCTGGGCGTCCCGGGATTTCTTAGGCATCTCATTTTTTCAATCAAGAAAAGCGATCCATTAATTCCCCGGCGGAATAGAGGGCTTCAAATAATCCGTGGCAATAAAGCTCCGGATCAAAGCAATCCCCCAGGATTCCGGAAAGCCGCTGCCGCAGGGGGGCAGCTTCCGGAGAAATATACCAGCGATACAGGATCTGGCAGGAAGTGTTGATATGGTTCCTGTAGGAACGGTAAAAGGGGCTGATTTCCGCGACGATCTCACTGAGCCTTGAAGAATATATTTTTACCTCCGGAAGGAAAAAACCGGTGTAATTCTTTTTCCAGAAAGACAAAAGAGAATCGTTTTCCAGAAGCGAAGACAGCCCGTCCCGTATTTCCCTTGCATAATCCTCGCACTGTTCCTGGCGAAGAGAAGAGATCCTGTCATAATGCATGGAACGCTGGGAGAGTATACGCCCGATCTGGGGCAGGCGCAGGGCCTGCAGGCTGGAAAATAAAATCGAATAATCCTCCGGACAGATTTTTTCAGCTGTCCGGTTTAATTTGTCCCCGAGATATTGTTGGTATTCGGTAACCAGGCCATCCGGCAGGAACTGATTCCACAGGAAACGGTTTACCAGAAGAATGGCGTCGCCGCCCATATCCGGATAAAGATCGCCGGGGGGTTCTGGAATCCGGGTGCCGGAGGTGGCGGAAAAAAGAGTATCCAGATCCGGGTGAAGAGGCAGGTCATCGAGAATCTGATTTAGCCCTGAGAGAACACGGCTGCAGTGGGCTGCCTGCTGTTTCAGCTGGATCACCTGCCAGGTCAGAAAAAATCCGGCTGTGGAAGGCTGTTCCAGCAGGGAGCGGATCACGGGGATAGAAAGACCTGCGTTCCGGTATTTTTTAATCAGCAGAAGCCGTTTTTCCTCTTCCTCTGAAAACTCATAATAACCGCTCTCCGGAGCCACGTCCGGGCGGAGCAGCCCCTCTTTTATATAAAAATGAATGTTTCGTTTACTGATCCCTGTTTTGCCGCTGATTTCCCGAAGTTTCATCCAATCTTTCCTCCTGTTCCTGATTGCCTTATAAAAAGTGTACATCTAAATGTATGCTTTTTCAATGTGTTTATGTATAACCAGACCTATCTTTTGTGAAATGTGCATGGAATACTCTTTGAGTTCGGAAGTTTGCGCTGTGAAATTTGTGGAAGATTCCCTTTTGACTTTTCAGATGATGTACGGTGTAAACTGTATTAAAATCATAAGCAGAAGAGGAGGTTGAAGCCATGTATGAAAAACTTTTCACCCCCATACGAATCAAGGGGCTGGAAATGAAAAACAGGGTGATACTGCCGGCAATGGGAACAAAATTTGCCGGAAAAGCAAGCTATGTAACGCAGCAGCTGATCGATTACCATGTTGCGCGGGTAAAAGGCGGATGCGGATTGAATATCGTAGAGGTATGTTCCGTGCATACGCCAAGCGCGCCGAGAGGATTCCTTTCCATAAGTGAGGACGAGTATGTTCCGGGCCTGAAAAGCCTTACCGACGCCATTCACGCGGAGGGAGGAAAGGCCGGACTGCAGCTGTGGCAGGGGAGTCTTGCCGTAGGAATGGATCAGACGGCGCAGATATTAGTCGCAAGCGATATGCCGGTAGGAAACGGGATTACACTCCCTGGCATTACGAAAGAGCAGATCGCTGAAATAGCGGAATGCTATGGAAAGGCCGCAAAAAGGGCGGTGGCCGCTGGATTTGACTGCATAGAATTCCATTGCGCTCACAATTATCTTCCGCATTCCTTTTTATCAGGCGGCATCAACCACAGGACGGACGAATATGGCGGAAGCTTCGAAAACAGAAGCCGTTTTCCGCTGGAGTGCATCCGCTCGATCAAGGAGAATATCCCCGAGGATATGCCGCTTTTCATGCGGATCGACGCGCACGACGATTATCTTGAGGGCGGGCTGACCATAGAAGAGGTCATAGAATTTTGTAAGCTCGCGAAAGAAGCGGGTGTGGATGTCCTGGATATATCAAGAGGAAATATTCTGTCGGCAGGTCTGAAATACGAGGTGCCTCCCATCGATATACCGAAGGCGTTTAATATTGAAAACGCCGCTAAAATACGGAAGGCAACCGGAATGCTTACGGTGGGGGTAGGACGTATCAATACCCCGGAGCTGGCAGAGCGTATCCTTGAAGAAGACAAGGTGGATATGGTTGTTATGGGACGGGCGCAGCTGGCCGATCCGGAATTCTGCAGCAAGGCCAAGTCCGGAAATATAGACGATATTGATTACTGCGTAGGCTGCAACCAGGGGTGCTATGATGGGTTCGAAAGCCAGGATTCCCCCTGTATCACATGTTTACGGAACCCAGCCCTGGGAAGAGAAAGAGAATGTGAGATCGTTCAGACAGATAAGCCGGAGACGGTCCTTGTAGCAGGCGGGGGGATCGGCGGACTTGAGGCCGCGATCATCCTGAAAAAGAGAGGCCACAGCCCGATACTCTGTGAAAGCACAGATAAGCTGGGAGGGCAGTTCCTGACGGCAGGTGAAGCTCCCAGAAAAGAGGAAATGAAAAACGCCGTTATGGCAATGGCGGAAAAGGCGAAACGCCTTGGCGTGGATATCCGCATGAATACAGCGGTTACTCCGGAACTTATAGAAGAAATAAATCCGCATACGGTAATCAATGCCATAGGAGCTGTACCAATCATCCCCGATATTCCCGGAAAAGATAAAGATTTTGTCGTGGATTCCCACGATGTGCTTGACGGAAACGTGAGTGTAAACGGAAATATCGTTGTGATCGGCGGCGGAATGGTGGGTATGGAAACAGCAGAGTACCTTGCCGGCAAAGGAGCGAAAGTAACCGTTCTTGAGATGATGAAAGAGTTCTGCGCCGACATGGGCTCTACACGTAAGATCTGCGTGACTGAAAGCATATATCAGGAAGGGATCACTCCTGTAACAGAGGTGAAAGTAACAGGAATTGAAAATGGAAGAGTCGTTGGAGAAAAAGACGGCCAGAAAGTTGAATTTCCGTGTGACTACGCGGTGATAGCTGTCGGCGCTGTAAAACGCGATGGAAGAGCCCTTGAGAAGAAGTGCAATGAGATGGGGATAGGCTATTATGAGATCGGCGACGCCGGGATGGCAAGGCGTGCGATCCACGCAACAAGAGAGGCTTTTGACGCGGCCCTGAATTTTGACAAGCCGGAAGAGCATGCGTATGTAAGCCGCCCGAAGAAGCTTGTATTCGTAACGGGAGCGACCGGCACCATGGGCCAGGAAACCATGAAGCAGCTCCTTGCCAGAAGCAGCCGTTTTAAAGTAAGAATCCTTGCCCGTCCCTCTGAAAAGAACAAAACCCTGCTTAAAAAGTACAGATGCCCGTCTCTTGAGATCGTTTGGGGAGACATGGCCGACTATGATACCATAAAGAAATGCGTTGACGGAGCGGAATATGTGCTGCACATAGGAGCCATGGTGTCGCCTGCGGCAGACCAGTATCCGGAAAAGACACTGTATACCAATATCGGCTCCACTCTGAACATCATTAAGGCGATCAAAGAACAGCCGGATCCCGATAAGGTGCATCTGGTCTATGTGGGAACAGTCGCCATGACCGGAGGACGCACGGAACCTGTTCACTGGGGGCGTGTGGGAGATCCGATGAATCCTTCTATTTTCGATTACTATGCGCTTTCCAAAGTCTATTCCGAGCTGGCGCTTTTTGAATCCGGGCTGAAGCACTGGGTATCCATCCGCCAGACCGGGCAGCATCCCAGCAGCGAGGGCGCGGGGGAAGAGCCGATTATCTTCCATCAGCCGCCCAACAATGTGCTGGAATGGAGCACTTCCATCGAGTCCGGAATCTGCATGGCAAACGCCTGTGAGGAATGGGTGCCGGAATCTTTCTGGAGAAAAGCCTATAACCTGAGCAGCGGGGCAGGCTACCGGTTAGCCACCTGGGAACTGATGGATCTTAACCTGGGCGCTTTCGGGCTTGGCCTGAAGGATCTGTTCGACTGCGATATGATCGCCCAGTACAATTTCCATGGACATTACTACAGCGACGGGGATCTGCTGGACGACATCCTGCATTTCCGCTGTATTCCTGCGGAGCAGTACTGGGGAGGCGTAAAAGAGGAGATGCGCCGTATGGCTGCCAATCCCATGATCCGCGCCATGTTCCCCACCGGAGAGCAGATGAAAGCCCACAATATAGAAATCGGGCATAAGCGGATGGGAACCTACTGGATGTTTGAAAATAACGAGGAAAACTGGATCAAAGCCTTCTTTGGTTCTAGGGAGAAACAGAAGGCCATTGGCAGCTGGGACACCTACGATCTGCATCATCCCAGCGAGGAGGTCACCTATCTGGACCATGGATACGACGAATCCAAAAAGCTTGAGGATCTGACCCTGGAAGATCTGCGGAAAGCGGCCGAATTCCGGGGCGGAAAATGTCTGGCAGAGGAAATCCCGGATATTTATACGCCGATCCCCTGGCAGTGCGCGGACGGGCACGAATTTCGGATGTCGGTCAACGCGGTGCTGCAGGGAGGCCATTGGTGTCCGGAATGCCTGAAGCACGAATGGCGCTACGGAGAGATCGCGAAGAAAAATCCCTTCTACGCGCAGGTATGGACGCCGATCCATGGGGAGGGCGACGATTATGTGATTCCCATGGATTACAGCGGGTATGATATCTCAAAAGAACTGAAAGAAAAGCTGGGACTGTAAAAGAACGCAGGCTATGGGGAAGCCGCTCTATCAGGATTTATCAGGGATAGTATAAAAGATCTGGACGATATTTCCGGAGGGCAGCTGGTCATATAGTATTAATCCGTTAAATTGGAAGACTGACAGCACGCCCGCGGACAAAGACTTAAACCTGGGCGCATGCTTTGCTGATTATGAAGGAAATATTACTGAGGAAATCCCGCATTTGACCGGGGCCTATATTGATCCGGAGAGGGGGGCTTTAAAAGTAACAGATGTATCACCGGAAGATTATCCGGCCGCGCTGTCGTTTTTACAGGAAGGAGAATATCATATCTACGATTATCAGTTTTTCTACAGAAATCTCCAGGAGAATGTGAAAAAACGAGTGGAGGCATATTTGGGATGATATTTTTCAATATAGGTGTTAGAAAAATCCTGCCGGAAGTTCTGTAAAGCAAAAAAGTGCCGCCAGTTCCTCTTTTTGAGGTGCTGACAGCACTTTTTCTGTATGAATAGTGTTATATTTAAGAGACAAGCGACAAAAGGTCATGCTGGCTGCGCTGGCGCAGGCAAGCATGACTTTATGGCGCGCAAAACACCGAAAAGCAGCCATTTTTCGCAGAAAAATGAGCGGATTTGAGGTGTTTTCAGGATTGCGGGAGCACGAAGTGCGGAGCAATCCGTGTCTCATGCCCATTTGTCGGGCAACTCATATTTAAGATGCCAGGGTCAAAAGGTCTAAACCCACATGAGCTTGCTCGTAAGTGAGGTTAAGGCCTTGGGACCCACCCTAATATGAGCATAAAAGTGGTATGCACATCCCACGATATGCGAATATTGGGTGGGATTGTGGGAGGGTGCAGATCCAAAATATTCCACTTTTATATTGTTCTTGACTTTTCTGAAAGATCGGTTATATATATACGTTAAAGCAAACAAGATTCCCTGAAAGGTGAAAGTATCCTGAACACTTTTGTTTGTTTTGGCATCCCTATATTCTTATGAACAAGAGAGGAAAAGACATGCTTAAAATTGAGAATCTCACAAAAACCTACGGTACGAAAAAGGCTGTGGACAACCTGTCCCTGCATATCCTGCCGGGCCAGATCTACGGTTTTATCGGGCACAACGGCGCCGGAAAAACAACCACGATCAAAGCCTGCTGCGGGATCCTTCAGGCCGATCAGGGGGAGATCTATATCAACGGTGTTTCTGTGAAAACCGATCCCCTGACTGCCAAAAAGTGCCTGGCGTATATTCCGGACAACCCGGACCTTTACGAATTCATGACCGGCATACAGTTCCTGAATTTTGTCGCGGATATTTACGGCGTAAGCGCCGATGTCCGCCAGGAGCGCATCCGCAGATACGCGGATATCTTTGAGCTTACCCAGGATCTGGCGCAGCCGGTTTCCGCGTATTCCCACGGAATGAAGCAGAAACTGGCCATCATTGCTGCCTGGATCCACGAGCCCAAACTGATCATTATGGACGAGCCCTTTGTAGGCCTTGACCCGAAAGCCTCCCACACGCTGAAGCAGATGATGAGAGAGGTGTGCGACCGAGGCGGGGCGATCTTTTTCTCTACCCATGTTCTGGAGGTCGCCGAGAAGCTCTGCGATAAGATCGCCATTATCAAAAACGGAGTCCTGATCCGTTCCGGCTCCATGGAGGAAGTAAAGGGAGACTCTTCGCTGGAAGAAGTATTTCTGGAACTGGAGGCGGAAAAATGACCAGAGTTTTGCTGAAAAAACAAATGATGGAGGTTTTTTCCTGGCTGTACCGGGACAACAAAAAGGGGACGAACCGGTCGAAAGCCGGGATCATCGGATACAGCGTGCTTTACTTATGCCTTTTTGCCGTGGTGGGGGTCGTCTTTTTTATGACGGCGTATACCATGGCGCCGCTGATCACCATGGGCTTCGGCTGGCTGTATTTCGCCATCATGGGTCTGATCACCATCTGTATGGGGGTGGTGGGCAGTGTCTTTAATACCTACGCGTCCCTGTATCTGGCGAAGGACAACGATCTGCTGCTTTCCATGCCGATCCCGTCGCGCAGGATTATTTTTGTCAGGCTGTTTGGAGTGTTTATCATGGGCCTGCTGTATGAGCTGATCGCCCTTGTGCCTACGCTGATCGTCTGGTTTATGAACGTGGAGTTCGGTCCGGCCGTTTTCTTCTGTACCCTGATTGCCTCCGCCATGATTTCGCTTTTTGTGCTGGTCCTGTCAGCGGTGCTTGGCTGGGTAGTCGCTCTCATCTCCGGAAAGATGCGGCGCAAAAACATAACCACGGTGCTTCTGTCCCTTGTGTTCCTTGTGGCCTATTTCTTATTTTACTCAAAAGCCTTCGATTACCTGCAGGCAATCACAAGCAGCCCTGAGGGCGCCGGAGCTATGGTGAAGAACGCCCTTTACCCCTTCTATCAGATGGGGCTTGCCGCGGAAGGCAATATCACCGCCACGGTCATTTTCGCGGCCTTTGTCTGCGCGCTGTTTGCCCTGGTATACGCGGGAGTCTCCCGGAGCTTTATCAGACTTGCCACCGCCAACAAGGGCGCGGCGAAAACAAAATATAAAGAGCGCAGAGCCAGAATGCGCTCCGCGGATACCGCTCTTCTGATCAAAGAGCTGAAGCGGTTTACCGGGAGCGCGGTCTATATGCTCAACTGCGGCCTGGGCCTGGTGTTCTTTATCGCCGCTGCCATCGCTCTGCTGTGGTTCCGGGAGGACGTCTTCCGTGCAGCCTATGAACTGGTGGGAACGGATAAAGACGCTCTCTGCCTTGCGGGAGCTGCAGCTGTGTTTGTCCTGTGCTCCATGGTGGATATTTCTTCTCCTTCGGTTTCCCTGGAAGGGAAAAATATCTGGATCGTCCAGTCCCTTCCGGTTTCGCCGGCCCAGGCGCTTATGGCCAAGGTGCGCCTGCATGTGCTGCTTACCCTGGTTCCGGCCGCCGTGTTTTTCCTGACCGTGGAAATCCTGGTTCGGCCCTCCGCTGCTATGGCCCTGCTGTTGCCGGCGGTTTCTGTGCTTTACATCCTTTTCTCCGCGGCCTTCGGCGTATTTCTCAATCTGAAAGCGCCCAACCTTACCTGGAAAAATGAAACGGTCCCCATCAAGCAGAGCATGAGCATGGTGGTATCCATTTTTGGAAGCTGGGGGATCACAGCCGTTCTGTGCGTTCTTTATTTCCGCCTGGCGGGGATTTTCAGCCCTGCGGGATACGCGCTGCTGGTGGCCGCGCTGTTGCTGGTTCTGTCCATTCTGCTTCTCCGGTGGATCAAAACCAGAGGCGCGGAAATCTTCGCTTCTTTATAAGGGCGTATGAAAAAAGCCTTCCGCTCACAGGAACTCATAAAGAATTTCCTGGGGCAGAAGGCTTTTTCTGCTGCTGATCAAAGAAGGGAAGGAGAAGTAATCCTGCCGGAAGTTCTGTAAAACAAAAAAGTGCCGCCAGATTCTCTCTTTTGGCGCTCTGTATGCTGGCATCGGGATCTTTGACTTTTGGTTTGCAAAGGAGGAAAGAGGTTTAAATTGAATAAAGAAGGGCTGCGTGCTATACTGTTGCTGAACAATAATGAAAGGAAAGTGACGGAACATGAAACGTTATGAATTGATCCTGGAAATGTTTAATAACTGCTGCGGAAAGCCCCAGACCTTTTTCAAAGAAGTGGAGGCGGATGACCTGGATCAGTATATGCGAAGCTGCCTGCAGCCGGGAGCCGTCTGCGAGCAGATTCAGCCGGACAACGGCTCCATTATCTATGAAGTGGACAGTGCCGGGCTCAGGTCAAAGTACACATTTACGGAGATATGATCTGGGCGGGGAATGGAATGAAAAGATAAAAAGACGCTTGTAAAAATAAATACACCAGATTTTTTGTGATGGAGAGAATTGAAAACCTTCATTTGCAGATACTATCCTTTTAGGACTGGTATTTGTAAATGAAGGTTTTTTGTGTGCAGTAAATCTATCTAAATTATCCTGTTTAAATATAGATAGTTTTGACGAAATGCCAAGAAAATTGTGAAAAATACCAGTAAATAGTTGACAAGTTAGAAGGTAAGGAGTATTGTAAAAACATGATATCTGATATTTGATAATGTATACAATATCAAAAACTATTCAACCATTTAAAAAAGGAGGAGAAGAAATGAAAAAAAAGGTAGCGGGTTTAGCGGCAATGGTTTTGTCTGTATCAATGTTATTTGGATGCGCTCAGGAGAGCGCGGATACGAAGTCTGACAGTGCTTCCAGCGGGACATCGGCATCAGAGAACAAGGATGCCAATTCTCAGAGCGAATCAACAGGATCCGGTAATGTGGATATTGAACTTCCTATCAGCGGTATTGGAACACAGGTCAGCAGTACTGTAAAAGCGGATGAAAATTATAAAATTGCCATTATTGTAAAAAATTCTACGAATCCCTACCAGACAGGCTGTATGAACGGGGTGGAGAAAGCAGCTGAAGATATGGGGTTTGAAGCAATCACAATGGCCCCTTCAACGAA
>ERZ1643246.2115-NODE-2115-length-19790-cov-8.829744_pt1 | contig 19790 bp, 16 predicted proteins | sample MGYA00579265_ERZ1643246 | MGnify/ENA primary metagenome ERZ1643246 (study PRJEB29033, sample SAMEA4952261) | chicken gut metagenome | biome: Broiler Chicken; feature: Gastrointestinal Tract; material: Caecum | place: Ireland | collected 2018 | study: Broiler...
CGATGGAAGCGCTGATCGGCGCTGTCTATCTGGACGGTGGTTTTACTAGTGCAAATGAGTTTATCCACAGATTTGTTCTGACAGACCTGGAAGACAAGAAGCTCTTTTATGATAGTAAAACTATCCTTCAGGAGATGGTTCAGGCAGAAAAGGGCGGAGCGATCCGGTATCGCCTGACAGGAGAGGAAGGACCGGATCACAACAAGTCTTTCTGTGTGGAGGTTCTGATCGGAGAGTCTGTATATGGAGACGGCTGCGGACGGACAAAAAAAGCTGCCGAACAGCAGGCTGCATACAGGGCGATCCTGAAGCTGAGAAAACAGGGATAAAGCAGGGTGTTATATGTATTTAAAGAACATAGAGGTGCAGGGGTTTAAGTCCTTTGCAAACAAGATTAAATTTGATTTCCACAACGGCATCACAGGCATCGTGGGACCAAATGGAAGCGGAAAGAGCAACGTGGCCGACGCTGTCCGGTGGGTGCTGGGCGAACAGAGAGTCAAACAGCTCAGAGGCGGCACCATGCAGGACGTTATTTTTTCGGGCACTGAGAACAGGAAGCCCCTCAGTTATGCGTCTGTCGCAATTACTCTGGATAATTCGGACCACAAGCTCCCCGTGGATTATGAGGAAGTTACTGTGACGCGTAAACTGTACCGATCCGGTGAAAGCGAGTATATGATCAACGGGACTTCCTGCAGGCTGAAGGATATCAATGAGATGTTCTATGATACCGGAATCGGTAAAGAGGGATATTCTATTATCGGACAGGGGCAGATCGATAAGATATTGAGCGGTAAGCCTGAAGAACGCCGCGAGCTTTTTGACGAAGCTGCGGGAATTGTCAAATTCAAACGTCGCAAGAACCTTTCGCTCAAGAAGCTGGAAGAAGAAAGGATGAACTTAACCCGGGTCAACGACATCCTTTCGGAGCTGGAAAAACAGCTGGGACCGTTGGAGAAGCAGTCGGAGACAGCGAAGGAGTATTTAAAGAAAAAAGAAGAACTGAAGACTTATGATATTAATATGTTTCTGCTTGAAGAGGAGCGTTTAAGAGAGCGTATCAGAGAGCTTGAGGACAAGTATGAGATTGCCTCCTCAGAGATGGAAGAGTCAAACGAACGCTACGACAAGATGAAAGCGGAGTATGAGGCCATCGAAGAGGAAGTTGAGGAGATCGATCTGGCTGTTGAAACTGCGAAGAATCAGCTGAATGAGACAAATCTTCTCAGGCAGCAGCTTGAGGGACAGATCAACGTACTGAAAGAGCAGATCAATACGGCCCGGATGAACGACGAGCACTATGATAACAGAGCAAATACGATCCGCGTGGAGATTGAGACAAGACAGGAACAGAGAAATTCTCTGGACAGGGAGAAGGCGGAAGTAAAAGAAAAACTTGAGACTGCTCTTGCCCAGGATACAGGGGCGCGTCAGGGGCTGATTGAAGTGCAGACCCGCATCGCGGAGCATACAGCTCTGATTGAGGAGAAGAAACAGGAAATTATGGATCTTCTCGGGAGCCGGGCGTCAACCCAGGCAAAGATTCAGCACTATGATACGACAAAAGAACAGATATCCGTGCGCAAGGCAGAACTTGCCCGTGGTATGCTGGAGGTATCGGAAGAAGGCGAGCGGCTCAGTCAGCGGCTCAGAGAGTATGAAGAAGAGCTGGAAAAGGTACAGGAGACAATCCGCGGATATAACAGCCGGATATCAGAGAATGAAAAGAAAATCGAACAGCTCCAGGTAGAACTGAACGACCAGCAGGAAAAACTGAGAATCGGACAGACGGCATATCACAGAGAATCATCACGTCTGGAATCTCTTAAAAATATTACCGAGAGATATGACGGATACGGCAACAGTATCCGAAAAGTTATGGCGAACAAAGACCGCGAGAAGGGTCTTATCGGTGTTGTGGCGGATATTATCAAAGTGGATAAAGAATATGAGATTGCTATTGAGACGGCTCTGGGAGGAAGTATTCAGAATATCGTTACTGATAACGAAGATACGGCAAAACGGATGATCAGCTTTCTGAAAAAGAACAAATTCGGGCGGGCCACTTTCCTGCCGCTCACGAGTATGCATGGAAGCGGGGGAATCCGGAATCCGGAAGCATTAAAAGAACCGGGGGTGATTGGGCTTGCCAATACGCTTGTCCATGTGGAAAACCGGTTTACAGGGCTTGCGGACCAGCTCCTGGGCAGGACGATTGTGGTCAGAACTATAGATGACGGAATTGCGATCGCGAGAAAGTATCGACAGTCTCTGCGTCTTGTTACGCTGGAAGGAGAACTGATCAATCCGGGCGGTTCCATGACGGGTGGTGCGTTTAAAAATTCTAGCAATCTGCTGAGCCGCCGCCGCGAAATCGAAGAATTCGAAAAGACTGTGGCAATGCTCAAAGCAGATATGGACGCCATGGAGAAGAAGGTAAGCGGTACGAAAGCAGCACGTGCCGCCTGCTATAATACAATTGATGAGATCCAGAAGGAGCTGCGCCGCGCATCAGTCCTTGAAAATACAGAAAAAATGAATGTAGAACAGACCAGAGTGCGGCAGAGAGAGGCAAAGGAGCGCTATGACCGGTTCCGCAGCGAGCAGATAAATCTGGAAAGACAGCTGCAGACCATTGCAGAGAATGAAGAGTCGATTCAGATGGAGCTGGAGACTTCCCGCAGTATGGAACAGGAGCTTGGGGAAGCTGTTGAGACGCTTCAGAAAGAGCTGGAACAGGAAAGAGAAGATGAAAGCGCCAGACTGCAGCTCTCAGAGAAGGTACATCTTGCCCTCGCCGCTTTGGAACAGCAGAATGCATTTATTGAAGAAAATATTACACGTATCAGTGAAGAGACAGAGAAGTTCGAGGCAGAGTTAAAAGAACTTGATCGGAATAAGGATAATGCTTCCGAAGAAATCCGGGAAAAAGAGGAAGAAATCAGTGGACTGCGAAAGACGATTGAGGATTCAAAGGAGCTCTACAGCGAGATTGAAAAGGAGATCAGAGATCAGAGCGCAAAAAGGGAGGAGCTGAACAGAAGGCATAAGGATTTCCTGAAAATGCGGGAAGATCTTGCCAAACATATTTCCTCTCTGGATAAAGAGTGTTTCCGTCTGAACAGCCAGAAGGAATCTTACGAGGCTTCTTCAGAGAAGCAGATGAACTATATGTGGGAAGAATACGAGATCACATATAACCATGCCATGGAGCTTCGTGATCCGAACCTCACGGATCTTGCCTATATGAAGCGGCAGATCCAGACACTGAAAAATGAGATCCGTCAGCTGGGTACGGTCAATGTAAATGCGATAGAGGATTATAAAAACGTATCTGAGAGATATGAATTTCTCAAAGGACAGCATGACGATCTGGTAGAGGCAGAGGCTACGCTGGTTCAGATCATCGATGAACTGGATACAGCCATGAGAAAGCAGTTCAGCGAACAGTTCAAGCGGATTGCAGATGAGTTCAATATTGTATTCCGGGAGCTGTTCGGAGGTGGAAAGGGAACTTTGGAGCTGATGGAAGACGAGGATATTCTGGAAGCCGGAATCCGGATTATCGCACAGCCGCCGGGAAAGAAACTGCAGAATATGATGCAGCTTTCAGGCGGGGAGAAAGCACTGACTGCGATTTCCCTTTTGTTCGCAATTCAGAATCTGAAGCCGTCACCATTCTGTCTTCTTGACGAGATTGAAGCGGCTCTGGATGACAGCAATGTGACCAGGTTCGCCCAGTATCTGCACAAACTGACAAAATATACCCAGTTTATTGTAATTACACACCGCCGGGGGACAATGTCGGCGGCAGATCGTCTCTATGGAATTACAATGCAGGAAAAAGGAGTATCTACCCTTGTTTCGGTGGATCTTCTGGAGAATGAGCTGGACAAGTAGCCGAGGCGACAGCCCGGCATCCCGATAAACGGAGGAAATAAAATGGAAGAGAAGAAAGGCTTTTTTAAACGCCTAGTATCAGGACTTACAAAGACAAGAGACAATATCGTGTCCGGCATGGACAGTATCTTTCACGGTTTTTCAAAGATCGATGACGAGTTCTACGAGGAACTGGAGGAAACTCTCATTATGGGGGATATCGGTGTCCGGGCCACAATGGATATTCTGGATGACCTGAAAGAAAAAGTACGTGCGCAGCACATTAAAGAACCGGCGGACTGCCGGCAGCTTCTGATTGACAGCATCCGGGAGCAGATGGACGTGGGAGAGACAGCCTACGAGTTTGAAAACCGGACTTCCGTAGTCTTTGTAATCGGCGTCAACGGAGTCGGTAAGACAACTACCATCGGCAAGCTGGCAGGCAAGCTCAGGAATCAGGGAAAGCGCGTGGTGATTGCAGCGGCGGACACTTTCCGTGCGGCTGCCGGAGAACAGCTCAAAGAGTGGGCGGACAGAGCTTCGGCAGATATGATCGGCGGACAGGAAGGCGCGGATCCTGCTTCAGTTATCTATGATGCTGTAGCTGCCGCCAAAGCGAGAAAGGCAGATGTGCTTCTGTGCGATACAGCGGGACGCCTGCACAATAAAAAAAATCTGATGGAAGAGTTAAAGAAAATTAACCGGGTGATTGACAGAGAATATCCGGAAGCATTTCGGGAGACTTTAGTTGTACTGGATGCCACGACAGGACAGAATGCCCTCGCACAGGCGAAGGAATTTAATGAGGTTGCAGACATTACGGGTGTGGTTCTGACAAAGATGGACGGGACTGCAAAAGGAGGTATTGCGGTAGCTATCCAGGCAGAACTGGGAATCCCGGTTAAATATATCGGAGTAGGAGAGTCGATTGATGATCTGCAGAAGTTTGACTCCGAGGAATTTGTAAAGGCTTTATTCTACAGAAAAGAGGATGATAACAATGATGACACTGGAGAAATTTGAAGAGGCAAGTGAGCTGGTTAAACGGGTGACAAATCCGACAAAACTGATCCGCAGCGAGTATTTTAGTGAACAGACAGGCGGAAACGTCTATTTAAAGCCGGAAAATATGCAGCATACCGGCGCATATAAGATCCGTGGCGCCTACTACAAGATCAGCACCATGACCGAGGAAGAGAGAAGCCGAGGACTCATTACCGCGTCTGCAGGAAACCATGCACAGGGTGTTGCATTTGCCGCAAAAAAATTCGGATGCAAAGCCGTGATCGTTATGCCTACCGTTACACCACTGATCAAGGTGAACAGGACGAAGAGCTACGGCGCAGAAGTCGTTCTCTATGGAGATGTGTACGACGATTCCTATGCATATGCCCGTGAACTGGCAGAGAAGGAGGGGTATACATTCGTCCATCCGTTTAATGATCTGGACGTAGCGACAGGACAGGGAACAATCGCTATGGAAATCGTACAGGAACTTCCGACAGTCGACTATATTATTGTACCTGTGGGAGGCGGCGGACTGATCTCCGGAGTGGCTACACTGGCGAAAATGCTTAACCCGAAAATTAAGGTGATCGGTGTGGAGCCTTCCGAGGCGGCAAGTATGACTGCTGCTCTCAAAGCCGGAGAGGTGGTGGAACTTGACAGTGCCAATACAATTGCCGACGGCACCGCGGTGAAGGCCGTGGGAGACAAGATTCTTCCCTACGTGCAGGAAAATGTGGATGATATGCTGCTTGTTGAGGATGATGAGCTGATCGGTGCATTCCTCGATATGGTGGAAAATCACAAAATGATTGTTGAAAATTCCGGGCTTTTATCGGTGGCGGCGTTAAAACAGCTGGATCTCAGAGGAAAGAAAGTCGTCTGTGTGTTAAGCGGTGGAAATATGGATGTCATTACAATGTCTTCCATTGTACAGCACGGTCTGATCCAGAGAGACAGAATTTTCTCAGTATCCGTGCTGCTTCCGGATAAACCGGGCGAGCTTGTTCAGGTTGCAAAGACCATTGCGGACGAACAGGGGAATGTTATCAAACTGGAACACAACCAGTTTGTCAGCACCAATAGAAATGCGGCCGTGGAACTTCGAATTACGATGGAGGCATTTGGCACGGAGCATAAGAACAGAATTCTGGATGCGCTGGAGAAAAACGGATTCCGTCCGAAACTGATCAGTGCAAAGTTATATTAAGAAGTGGCGTATAAAGGAGCTGTTGTTATGGATAGGAGAATTCCGAAAAAAGGAGATATTTACAGGCACTTTAAAGGCAGAAAATACAGAATACTGGACATCGCGGTCTGCACAGAGACGGGAGAGGATATGGTTGTTTTTGAAACGGCAGAGGGAACGCGCAGAGTATTTGCAAGTTTTCTTGAGACATTTTTAAGCCCGCTGGATACGGCCAAATATCCCCATGCGGAACAGAAGTACCGTTTTGAACTGTGCAGGGATACAAAGGACAGTGATCTGCTCAGACTGAAACGTCACGGAAATACAACCACCCTGATTCTGGAGTTCCTTGATTTAAATGACAATGAAGAGCGCATACAGTTTCTTCAGAAGCATCAGGCTGAAATTGACTCCAGATTTCTGACCGCTGCATCGGAGAGCCTGGAATTTGCGGAGAATTCTGATACAGTTGAGGAGAGATATGCTGCTCTGATGAGATTCTTGAAGACAAAGAGCAGGTATGAGAGCAGGAGACTGAGATAAAACAGACATTGAGAAGAAGCAAAAAACAATTAATTATAGCGGTGCAGGGAGAAATCCCTGCACTGTTTTTTTTGAGAAAAATTATGTGTTTGTATCGCTAATTTACGTTTTCAGGCCAGAACCTTTCTCAGATCTGTTCGCCGCGCGCTTTCTTTTCCAGAAGGGTGTGAATCTTGTCTGTCGGGTTCATTACAGTGCCGATGGTAATATCATGATTCAGCGAATCAATAATCAGAGCAAGGAATTTGCTCATGTCCGCAGGTACGAAATAAGGTTTCTCATACAGTTCCGGCGGAAGATAGGTCAGGTTGGTGGTAATGACTTTGTTGATATAGCCTTTCTCATAATATTCATCGAACTTGTCAAATCCGTCCGTGAACAGTCCGAATGTAGTGCATACGAAAACGCGTCCCGCATTGCGCTCTTTGACCTGTCTGGCCACGTCCAGCATACTTCCTCCGGAGGAGATCATATCATCGATGATGATTACATCCTTGCCGTTTACGTCATCGCCCAGAAATTCGTGTGCCACTATGGGGTTCTTGCCGTTTACAATTATGGAATAATCCCGGCGTTTGTAGAACATACCCATATCTACCCCCAGAATATTGGAAAGATAGACTGCCCTGTGCATTGCACCTTCGTCAGGACTGATGATCATGAGATGATCTTTATCCGGAATCAGATCAGGTACTGCACGGAAAATAGCCTTCATGAACTGATAGGAAGGGCTGAAGCTGTCAAACCCGCTTAAGGGAATCGCATTCTGTACCCGCGGATCGTGGGCATCGAAAGTGATGATATTGGATACGCCCATATCTGTCAGTTCTTCCAGTGCAAGGGCACAGTCCAGAGATTCTCTTTTTGTGCGCTTGTGCTGACGGCTCTCGTAGAGAAACGGCATAATTACGTTGATACGGTGTGCTTTTCCTGTAGCCGCAGAGATGATTCTCTTTAAATCCTGATAATGGTCGTCCGGAGACATATGGTTTAAATGTCCGCTCACGGTGTATGTGAGACTGTAATTGCATACATCTGTCATAATAAACAGATCTGTACCGCGAATCGTCTCTCTTAACACACCTTTGGCCTCGCCGGTGCCGAAGCGGGGACATTCGCAGTCTACAAGATAATTGTTTGATCTGTAATTGACATACAGGGAAGATTCTGATACTTCGTTGATCGTGTTCTGACGGAAAGATACGATATAATCGTTGACTTTCTGACCGAGTTCCCGACAGCTCTCCATTGCGACAATTTTTAAAGGTGCCACGGGGAGTGTTTTCTCTAAAAGTTCGATATTTGTAGACATTTTTTTCTCCTGTTTTTGAATTGAATTATGAATTTACATATCATTTATATCATTTTTACACGGTGAATTCAAGTAGAACACTCAGAATAACCTTTGCCGGGGCGGGGAATTGTGTTATACTTGACAGGAATCCAGAGAGGAGTATGCTATTCTGACATGAAAATACATGAACATATTGTGAAGGGTATTATTCCCGGAAGTATTGCGGACGAATTGGGAATTGAGCCCGGGGACAGACTTTTATCTGTCAACGGACATGAAATTGAAGATGTTTTTGATTATCAGTTTTATTCGGAAGACGAGGAGATTCTGCTCCTGATCGAGAAACCGGACGGCGAGCAGTGGGAGCTGGAAATTGAAAAAGATGCAGATGAAGAACTGGGAATGGAGTTCGGGGAAGGTCTCATGGATGAGTACCGCTCCTGCAGAAATAAATGTATGTTCTGTTTCATCGACCAGATGCCGGAAGGAATGCGGGATACTCTGTATTTTAAGGATGACGATTCCCGTCTGTCTTTTCTTCAGGGCAATTACGTGACGCTGACCAACATGAACGACCATGATATTGAGAGAATTATCAGATACCGGCTGGAACCGATCAATATTTCTTTCCAGACAACCAATCCGGAACTGCGGTGCAGGATGCTTCATAACCGGTTCGCCGGCGATGCGTTAAAGAAGGTAGACCGTCTTTATCAGGGCGGCATTGAGATGAACGGACAGATCGTGCTCTGTAAAGGTGTAAACGACGGGGAAGAACTGGAACGGTCGATTCGGGACCTGACCGGTTATCTGCCGCTTTTGCGAAGTGTGTCCGTAGTGCCGGTAGGACTTACAAAATTTCGGGACGGGCTGTATCCGCTGGAGCCTTTTACAAAGGACGAGGCAAAGTGTGTGCTCGAGACAATCCACCGCTGGCAGGAGAAGATTTACGCGGAGTACGGGGTTCATTTCATTCATGCAGGCGACGAGTGGTATCTGCTGGCGGAGGAAGAAATCCCGGAAGAAGAGCGCTATGACGGATATCTCCAGCTTGAAAACGGGGTGGGAATGCTTCGGCTTTTGTTTGACGAGTTTAAAGAAGCATATGACAATGCGGACGGGGATAATAAAAAGAGACACCTCTCCATTGCCACGGGGAGACTGGCGTATCCATATCTGAAGCGGATGGCTGAGAAAATGGAAGAAAAGTTTCCGGACACCCGCATCCATGTATATGCGGTGCGCAATGATTTCTTCGGAGAGCGTATTACAGTATCCGGACTTATCACGGCGCAGGATATTATGGCTCAGCTCAGAGAAAGAGATCTGGGCGAACGGCTTCTTCTCCCGTGCAATATGCTGAAGGCGGACGAAGATATTTTTCTTGATGATTATACGGTAAGTCAGGTTTCTGATGCTTTACAAGTCCCTCTGGTTATTGTAAAATCAAGCGGACAGGATCTCGTGGATGCGATTCTGGAAGAAAGGAAAGGATAGAAAAATGAGCAAACCAGTAGTTGCCATTGTAGGACGTCCGAATGTGGGCAAATCCACTTTGTTTAATGCGCTGGCCGGCGAGATGATATCTATAGTAAAGGATACGCCGGGTGTGACAAGAGACCGGATTTATGCGGACGTAACATGGCTGGACAAAGAATTTACCATGATCGACACCGGCGGAATCGAGCCGGACAGCAAAGATGTGATTCTCTCCCAGATGCGGGAGCAGGCACAGATTGCTATTGATACCGCGGATGTGATCATATTTATAACGGATGTAAGACAGGGGCTTGTGGATGCGGATTCCAAAGTAGCTGATATGCTCCGCCGCTCTGGAAAACCGGTTGTTCTTGTAGTCAACAAGGTTGATAATTTTGATAAATTTATGCCTGATGTCTATGAGTTTTATAATCTGGGAATCGGAGATCCGGTACCGATTTCGGCGTCTTCAAGACTCGGTCTGGGAGATATGCTTGAAGCGGTAGTGTCGCATTTTCCTGACGGAAGTGCAGAGGAAGAAGAGGATGACCGGCCGCGCATTGCCATTGTGGGTAAACCGAATGTGGGCAAGTCATCCATTATCAACCGACTGCTTGGTGAGAACCGTGTGATCGTATCCGATATCGCAGGCACGACCAGAGATGCGATAGATACGGCAATCGTACACAACGGAAAAGAATATGTTTTCATTGATACGGCAGGGCTTCGGAGAAAGAGCAGGATCAAAGAGGAACTGGAGCGCTACAGTATTATCCGTACAGTGACGGCAGTTGAACGCGCGGATGTGGTGCTCATGGTTATCGATGCCACCGAGGGCGTCACAGAGCAGGATGCGAAAATAGCAGGAATTGCCCATGAGAGAGGAAAGGGAGTTATCATCGTCGTAAATAAATGGGATGCCATTGAGAAGAACGACCGCACGATGCGGGAATATGAAAAGGATATCCGCCATGTGCTCTCCTATATGCCCTATGCCGAAATTATGTATGTTTCGGCGCTGACCGGACAGAGGTTGAATAAGCTTTATGACATGATCGATATGGTGATTGAAAACCAGACACTGCGTATTGCCACAGGCGTGCTCAACGAGATTATGGCAGAAGCAGTAGCTATGCAGCAGCCACCTTCCGATAAAGGAAAACGTCTGAAGCTGTATTATATTACACAGGTATCGGTGAAGCCCCCGACTTTTGTTATTTTTGTCAATGACAAAGAACTGATGCATTTCTCTTATACAAGATATCTTGAAAATAAGATCAGGGAGGCATTCGGATTTCGGGGAACCTCGCTGAAGTTCTTTATCCGGGAGCGAAAAGAAAAGGAACAGTAGGGTATGGGAAACAGAGTAAAGGAGCATAGATAAATTATGGAACGTTTAATCTGTCTTGCAATCGGATATGTGTGCGGTCTGTTCCAGACCGGATATATCGTAGGCGAGATGAGCCATGTAGATATCAGAAAAAAAGGCAGCGGAAACGCAGGCACAACGAATGCCCTCAGAGTACTCGGCTGGAAGGCGGGACTTCTGACTTTTGCGGGAGATGTACTTAAGTGCATTGCGGCGTTTCTGATCGTGTTTTTCATGTACCGCGGAAGCGACTGCCGGCCTCTTCTGACGATGTATGCGGGAGCAGGAGTTACACTGGGACACAATTTCCCGTTTTATATGAATTTTAAAGGAGGAAAAGGAATCGCCGTTATGGCAGGTCTTGTCGCGGTCAACAGTTTCTGGCATCTTCCGGCCAGCCTTATTATGATACCGGTGACCCTTGCGTGCTTTCTGGTACCTGTGGTTATAACCCGCTACATATCCGTCGGATCTCTTGCGGCATACACGGTGTTTCTGATCGAGATGATTATCATCGGTCAGGCAGGATGGTTCGATATGGCCGCGCCGCGCTGTTATGAACTGTATATTATTCTTGCCCTCATGACACTTCTGGCATGGTACAGACATAAGGAAAACCTGAAACGTCTGGCAGCGGGAACAGAGAACAAATTCGGGGCAAAGAAAAAGGAGGAGTAATATTATGGCAAATGTAGGCGTACTTGGAGCAGGAAGCTGGGGGACCGCACTGTCAGTTCTTCTTTCGGACAACGGGCATCAGGTTACAGTCTGGTCCATCGATGAGAATGAAGTACAGATGCTAAATGAAAAGAGAGAGCACGAACTGAAGCTTCCCGGTGTAAAGCTGCCGGATGATATGGTTATCACGGGAGATCTTGAGTCGGCTGTAAAGGGAAAAGACTTCCTTGTCCTTGCAGTTCCGTCTCCGTTTACCAGAAGTACAGCCCGGAAAATGGCTCCTTATGTGGCGGACGGACAGATCATTGTAGATGTTGCGAAAGGAATTGAAGAGGCTACGCTGCTGACTCTTTCCCGGCAGATTGAGCAGGAGATTCCTCAGGCGGATGTGGCAGTGCTCTCCGGCCCGAGCCATGCGGAGGAAGTGGGGCGCAGGCTTCCCACGACCTGTGTGGTAGGAGCAAAGACAAAGAAGACGGCGGAGTATCTGCAGTCTATGTTTATCAGCCCGGTGTTCCGTGTCTATACAAGCCCGGATATCCTTGGGATCGAGCTTGGCGGATCTCTTAAGAATGTGATTGCCCTTGCAGCGGGAATTGCGGACGGACTCGGCTACGGAGACAATACGAAAGCTGCCCTGATCACAAGAGGAATCGCGGAGATCGCACGCCTTGGTGTGAAGATGGGCGGTAAAATCGAGACATTTACCGGTTTGACGGGAATCGGTGATTTGATTGTTACCTGTGCCAGCGTGCACAGCCGCAACAGGAAAGCAGGTTACCTGATCGGAAAAGGAATGTCCATGCAGGAAGCCATGGATGAAGTCAAGATGGTGGTGGAAGGTGTCTATTCTGCCAAGGCGGCTGCAAAGCTTGCAGAGAAATATGATGTGCCGATGCCGATAGTAAATGAGGTGAACGCAGTCCTTTTTGAAGGAAAGTCTCCGGCGGAAGCGGTAAATGACCTGATGCAAAGAGAGTCCTGCAGTGAGAATCGTTCGCTTACATGGGAATAAATATATGTCATACCCCCTGAATTTTGCGCATACATTGTATCAGCAAAATAAGGGGGTATTATTATGGATTCATTTCAGGTATACAGGGATATGAAAGCCCGGACGAACGGAGAGATATACATCGGTGTTGTAGGTCCGGTACGGACAGGCAAATCCACATTTATCAAAAGGTTTATGGATCTCCTCGTGCTTCCCAACATGACGGATGACAATGCAAAAGAGCGGACTAAGGATGAGCTTCCCCAGTCTGCATCGGGAACTACGATTATGACCACAGAGCCCAAATTTGTCCCAAAGGAAGCCGCCTCGGTAAAAATATCCGACGATGTGGAGGTAAAAATCCGTCTGATCGACTGTGTGGGATTTATGGTGGAGGGTGCTTCCGGACATATTGAAAATGATACTGAGCGTCAGGTGAAGACTCCGTGGTTCGAATATGAGATTCCGTTTACAAAAGCGGCTGCTATCGGTACCCAGAAAGTGATTCATGACCATGCAACAATCGGTTTTGTAGTCACAACAGATGGAAGTGTGACAGACCTTCCAAGAGAAAATTACATAGAGGCAGAGGAGAAGACTGTCAGAGAGCTGAAAACCATCGGAAAGCCCTTTGTAATTCTGTTAAACTGCAAAAAGCCCTATTCAGAAGAGGCAAAAGCGCTTGGGGGAGAACTGGAACAGAAATACGGGGCAGCAGTCGTTCCCGTAAACTGCGAACAGATGAAGCCGGAAGATATCAATGAGATCATGCGTCAGGTACTCTATGAGTTCCCTATCACGGAAGTGGAATTCTATATTCCCAAGTGGGTGGAGATGCTTTCACGCGAACACCGGATCAAGAAAGATCTGCTGGAACAGGTGCGTATGGTGATGAACGATCTTGAAGATGTCAGAAGCATCGTGGCAAAGGAACTGCAGACCGGGAGCGAATTTATCCGCAGCATAAAAGTGGAGCAGATCGAAATGGCTACCGGAAAAGTCAGGATACAGGTCGGATATGAGCAGTCTTATTACTATGAAGTGCTGAGCGAACTTACAGGTACGGAAATACACGGTGAATACGAGCTGATTTCAACAGTGAAGGAACTCTCATCTATGAGAGAAGAGCTGAGCAGCCTGAAAGAGGCGTTTACAAATGTTAAACTGAAAGGATACGGTGTCGTCACTCCGGCTAAAGAAGATATCAGGCTGGAGGAGCCCGTCATAATTAAACAGGGGAGCAAATTCGGAGTAAAGATACGCTCTGAGGCGCCTTCTATTCATATGATACGTGCGAATATAGAAACGGAGATCGCTCCTATTGTTGGCAGTGAAAAGCAGGCGGAAGACCTGGCAGAGTATATTAAAAAAGAGAGCGAGACACCCGGCGGTGTCTGGAACACCAATATTTTCGGCAAGACAGTGGAGGAACTTGTCATGGACGGCATGAAAAACAAGATCGCCATGATAGGAGATGAAAGCCAGATGAAACTTCAGGATTCCATGCAGAAGATCGTAAACGATACCAATGGGGGACTGGTGTGTATTATTATCTGATTCACTCAGATTCGTACCGGCTCCGTTTAAAGGGGATATGAGTAACCGGAAAAGCAGGGAGAACGCAAAACCAAATCGATCAGGCGGAAAACACACGCTGTTCAGACAACTCCGCCTGATCGATTAACGCGATCTTCCTGCTTTTAAAGTATCTTTACTATTCGGCAGCTGTAAAAATAAGGCTTGAACCGGATAGTTCATGATATTATAATACCAGTTGAAGCATAAACAGACAGGCATGACAGGAGGAATGACATGAGCAGACAATTTGAAAAGCTTGAAGTATGTTATAAATATTATCAGTCAGTGACTGATTTTGTCCCCAGAGTCGGTCTGATTCTCGGATCCGGACTGGGCGGATATGCAAAAAATATGAAGGTGGAAAAAGAAATCCCCTACGGAGACATCCCGGGGTTCCCGGTGTCTACTGTTCAGGGACATGACGGAAAGTTTCTGCTCGGATATATCGGAAATGTGCCGGCAGTCGTTATGAAAGGCCGTGTACATTACTATGAAGGATATTCGATGGAAGATGTGGTGCTTCCGACAAGGTTAATGAAGCGGATGGGAATAGAGATCCTTTTCCTGACCAACGCGGCGGGAGGGATTAACCGCAGTTTCCATGTCGGTGATTTTATGATGATTACAGATCAGATTTCAAGTTTTGCACCGTCGCCTCTGATCGGAGAAAATGTTTTCGAGCTGGGAGAGCGGTTCCCGGACATGACGCATATCTATGATGAGGAACTTATGGATCTGATCGGGAAGACTGCCCGGGAAGAAAATATTTCTCTCCAGAAAGGTGTCTATCTTCAGACGACGGGACCGAACTTTGAAAGTCCTGCGGAGATCCGTATGTACTCGGTGCTCGGCGCTGATGCAGTGGGAATGAGCACTGCCTGCGAGGCGATTGCAGCACGCCATGCCGGAGTGCGGGTTTGCGGTATTTCCTGCATTTCAAATATGGCGAGCGGAATTTCAGACGAGGAGCTCAGCCATCTAGACGTGCAGTCTGTTGCAGACCAGAGGGCAGGGGAATTTGAACGTCTTGTAACGAAGAGTATTGAGAAGATGTAAGCAGATAAGGAGCAGCTGATGAGAACAAGAATATATAATGCAAGAATCCTGACAATGGAAGCAGGAAGGGAGATATTCAGGGGAGAAGTTCAGATTGAGGACGGACAGATTTCCTGCGTAAAGCCATATGAGGGGGAAGAAAACGGAACCGATGTTAATAAAGGAATCTGGGATCAGGAGATTAATGCAGAAGGCAATCTGATTATGCCGGGATTCAAAGACGCACATACACATTCGCCTATGACATTTCTGCGATCCTATGCAGATGACATGAAACTGCAGGAATGGCTGTTTGACAAAGTATTTCCGGCGGAAGCCAAACTTACGGAAGACGATATTTACTGGCTTACAAAGCTGGCGGTTATGGAGTATCTGACAAGCGGGATCACTTCTTCGTTTGATATGTACAAGCTGAAGCATGAGACCGCAAGAGCTTCACAGGAGATGGGATTCCGTATGGTACTGTGCGGAGATATTAATGATTTCGGCGGGACAGCACAGGATGTGGAGAATGATTATCTGAAATATAACAAAGACAGAGACAGCCTGATATCTTACAGAATGGGATTCCACGCAGAGTATACGACGAGCCGTGAACTGATGGAGAAGCTGGCTGAAACTGCGGACAAGTATCAGGCACCGGTGTGTGTTCACTGTTCTGAGACAAAGAAAGAAGTGGAAGAGTGCAGGGAACGCTCCGGTATGACACCTGTGGCATATATGGATTCGCTCGGACTTTTCCGGCATGGCGGTGTTTTGTTCCACGGAGTGCATATGGATGAGACGGACTTTGATATTATGAAAGAACGCGGAATATACGTGGTTACCAATCCTGCATCCAATCTGAAGCTGGCAAGCGGCATTGCACCGGTAAAACGCTATCTCGACCTCGGAATTCCGGTGGCGATTGGAACGGACGGACCGGCCAGCAACAACTGTCTGGATATGTTCAGGGAGATGTTTCTTGTTACCGGGCTCCAGAAAGTATACTGTGACGATCCGGAAGCGGTTCCGGCAGCAGATGTTCTCAAAATGGCTGTGACAAACGGAGCATATGCCATGGGACTGACCGACTGTGACAGTATTGCGCCCGGCAAAAAAGCGGATCTGATTATGCTTGATCTGACGCAGCCAAATATGCAGCCGCTCCACAACATTGAGAAGAATATTGTATATAGTGCCAGCAAGCAGAATGTGAAAATGACAATGGTCAATGGAAAGGTACTGTATCAGGACGGAATTTTCCATATCGGGGATACAAAGGAAAAGATCTACGAGAATGCAAACCGGATTGCAGAGAGAATTCTCGGTGTATAGGGGAGCTGAATATACGGGAGACAGGTAACGGCTTGATTGTTAAGAAAGGGGTACATATGATGAGAGCAGCAATATTTTCAATTGATACAGGCGCATATAAGGCAAAGGCAGAGAGCGCGGCGGCAACTGCGCTGAAACGGCTTCTGGAACAGGTGGGGTTTGAAGTGAAGGCTGCAGGAAACCTTCCCCAGGAAAAGGCGGTAGTCACTTCAGTACTTTCACAGCTGGCAGATTCGGGCTCAGTGGAGCTGATCCTTACAACGGGCGCAGTCGGATATCAGGAGGATGACTGTGCGGCGGAGGCACTGACTGATGCGGCAGAGCGGCTTATACCGGGAATTCCGGAAGCTCTCAGAGCATATAATCTGAGATATTCCAAGAAAGCAATTCTGGAGTCTATGGCTGCGGGGATACGCAATAAGACACTTGTGATTAATCTGCCGGAGAGTGCGAAGACGGCAAAGGAAGATATGGAATATATACTTCCCGAAGTTGTCCAGGTAGTGGAAAATATCAGTTTATAGGGAGAATGGAACAGAGAAAATGATAAAAGTAACTTATCTGGAGCACAGTGGATTTCTGGTGGAGACAGAAAAGATATACTGTCTGTTCGATTACTATAAGGGCAGTCTCCCGCAGTGGAACAGGGAAAAGAAGATGGCAGTGTTTGTAAGCCATACGCATTACGATCATTTTTCCGGAGAGATATTTGGACTGCGGGAAGTATTCCCGGAGATCCGTTTTATTCTTTCGGCGGATATCGAACCAGCAGCTTACCTCCCACATACCGGGAATGTGAAAGCGACAGGAGAGCGTGACGGAGCGGAAAATGTGTCCGGAGACAGAAAAGAGGGGGATATTGTAACTGCGGCTCCGAATGAAGAGATCGAAGTGTTCGGCATGAAGATAACGACACTTCGATCAAATGACGAGGGAGTGGCATATGTAGTCCGCTGCGGCAGCAGGACGATATACCATGCGGGAGATCTGAACTGGTGGCACTGGGAGGATGAGACTGAAGCATTCAATAAAATGATGAGAAGGACATATCAGTCCGAGATTAACAAGCTCCAGCATGAAAAGATTGACGTGGCGTTCGTTCCGGTTGATCCGAGGCTGGGAGAACAGTATTGCTGGGGGATTGACTGCTTTATGAAACGCACGGATACAAAATATGTATTCCCAATGCATTTCTGGGGCAATTATAAGATATTTGACCGCCTTATGCTGGAAAAATGTACAGAAGAATACAAGGACAAAATTATGAAAATAGAGCGCACCGGGCAGACTTTTCTGCTCGATATATAAAAAATGAGAATAAATAAAGATTAACGAGGAAAAAAGAATGCTTGTAAAAATATATACAGACGGGGCTGCACGAGGAAATCCAGATGGTCCCGGAGGCTACGGCTGTGTACTTGAGTATGTAGATACAAAAGGAGAACTGCATATTAAAGAAATGTCACAGGGATATGTGCGTACCACCAATAACCGCATGGAGCTGATGGCGGTGATAGCAGGGCTGGAGGCCCTGAACCGTCCCTGTACGGTAGAAGTCTATTCGGATTCCCAGTATGTTGTGAATGCGTTTAACCAGCACTGGGTAGACGGCTGGGTTAAAAAAGGATGGAAGAGAGGCAAAAATGAGCCGGTCAAAAATGTAGACCTCTGGAAGCGTCTGCTCACTGCAAAGGAGCGGCACAGCGTTACATTTCACTGGGTAAAAGGACATGACGGGCACCCCCAGAATGAACGATGCGATGAGCTTGCCACGACAGCCGCGGACGGAGATGATCTCATTGTTGACGAAGGCGTATGAAAATAGTATAATCAGTAACTGTGTCAAGTAAGACAGACGATCGCGGCTGCGGATGCCGAAAGGCTGCAGACGAGGAAAGTCCGGGCTTCACAGGGCAGGATGCCGGATAACGTCCGGTGGAGGTGACTCCAAGGCCAGTGCAACAGAAATAAACCGCCGGGATCTTCCCGGTAAGGGTGGAAAGGCAGTGTAAGAGACTACCGCCCTGCTGGTAACAGCAGGGGCATATGTAAACCCCATTCGAAGCAAGACCGGATAGAAACTATGTGGCTGCCCGTCACGTTTCAGGTAGGTCGCTTGAGCGCAGCGGTGACGCTGTGCCTAGACAGATGATCGTCCGACGACATAACCCGGCTTATCGTCTTGCTTGACATCTTATAAAAAATACTGCATGGAGCTGTTCAGAACAGGATCATGACAATGAGCCGCAGGAACTGCAGGAAGAGACAACCCGCAGACTGTCCTGCGGCTGAATTTATTATAGACAGGAGAAATACAGCTATGGGAATGAAGATAAATGCACAGCTGCCGCTGCCGGCGGATCTGAAAGCAGAGTATCCGCTCTCAGAAAATATTGTGAAAATCAAAGAGAAAAGAGACAGAGAGATCAGAGACATATTTACGGGAAAATCAGATAAATTTGTAGTAATTGTGGGACCGTGCTCGGCGGATAATGAAGATTCTGTATGCGAATATGTAAACCGTCTGGCCCAAATCAATGAAAAAGTCTGCGACAGACTGATGATCATCCCGAGAATCTATACAAATAAGCCACGTACAACTGGAGAGGGATACAAGGGAATGCTCCATCAGCCGAAGCCGGATCAGGCTCCGGATCTGCTTGCCGGAATTATTGCTATTCGGAAGATGCACACGCGCGCTATCGAAGAAAGCGGACTGACAGCGGCGGATGAGATGCTTTATCCGGAGAACAGAAGTTACCTGGACGATATTTTATCCTATGAGGCAGTGGGAGCGCGATCTGTGGAGAACCAGCAGCACCGCCTGACTGCAAGCGGTATGGACATACCGGTGGGAATGAAAAATCCTACCAGCGGAGATTTCTCCGTAATGCTCAATTCCGTAGTGGCTGCCCAGAGTTCCCATACATTCATCTACCGCGGCATGGATGTGACGACAAACGGAAATGATCTTGCCCATGTGATTCTTAGAGGCGGAGTAGATAAATATGGTACCTGCATTCCGAACTACCATTATGAGGATCTGGTACGCCTGCTTGATGCTTATCAGCAAAGAGATCTGAAGAACCCGGCTGCTATAGTGGATGCAAATCATTCCAATTCCAACAAGCAGTTCCGTGAACAGATCCGTATTGTCAGTGAAGTGCTTCACAGCAGAAACTATAATCCGGAACTAAAAAAACTGGTTAAAGGAGTCATGATCGAGAGTTATCTGGAAGAAGGATGCCAGAAGATAGATGAGAACAGAGTGTACGGAAAGTCCATTACAGATCCGTGCCTGGGGTGGGAAGATACGGAGAAACTAATTTATAAGATCGCTGATGAGTGTTGATAAATTTCGATTTTCCGGACTGATAAAGTATCCGCCGGGAGGCAGGTATTGCTA
>ERZ1643246.2118-NODE-2118-length-19758-cov-13.002335_pt1 | contig 19758 bp, 15 predicted proteins | sample MGYA00579265_ERZ1643246 | MGnify/ENA primary metagenome ERZ1643246 (study PRJEB29033, sample SAMEA4952261) | chicken gut metagenome | biome: Broiler Chicken; feature: Gastrointestinal Tract; material: Caecum | place: Ireland | collected 2018 | study: Broiler...
TGACATAAAAATATGCACCCCCTAAAGTCTGTCCAACTTTTGGGGTGCATATCATATTTTCAGCGGCTTTCCTTATGCTTTGAATTTACAACATTCCATTCATCTTATCAAGAAGATCGCCATAATTCGTCACATATTCATATCTTACTTTACTGGTAGACATCTTATTAAACAGCTTTTTGGCGCAATCGATCTTTGCTTGTTCGACGCCACGCAGCTCCATGGAATCAAGGCTGCCCTTTGTTTCAGCGACAAAATAGATATGTTTAACACTTCCTTCCTTGAAAGCAATCGCCCAGTCGGGACTATAATTTCCAACGGGCGTCGGAATATAAAACGCTTTCGGAAGCTTTGCATAAACGCAGACTTCATCCGCCCCATCAAGTTCCTCAGCAAAACGTCTTTCAGTTGATGCATCTTTATTGAATCCGTCAACAAAAACATAATCTCTTATATGCTTGTCCGCTTTGAAAGCATACTTAAACTCACCGGTTGCTTTCGACTCAGTAAAAATTGCAGAATCAAAGCTCCCGTCAATCTGATTGTAGCTTACACGCTCTACAATAATCGATGCTTTCTGCTCATTGATGAGCTTTGAGACTTTGTTAATAAAGTCTTCCGGATTTTGTTTGTAGCAAGCAAATTTATCAGCACGGATGGATTTGAGAATTTCAGCAACTGTCTTTCTTGTCAAAGAGGTTTCCGACGCAATTTTACCAAGCAAATCATATTTGATCGTATCGCTTGCGGCTGTTCGGATCGTCTCCGTCCGCGTTTTTGCCGACTTAAAAGACATTGCATTTTTGATCTCATCACTATCGATATGCTCTTTCTGCTCACCCGTCGACACAGTATATGTTAATGACGTAACAAACAGGTTTTCATCGATCGCCTTGATTGCATTTCGGATAAGTTCTTCTGAATCAAACTCTACGGTATAGGCATATTTATGGTTGATGAGGCTCCACAGTTTTTGGAATTCTTTTTTATTGAAGTTCTCATTCAGTCGGTTATCCTGAACTTTTGACTGATGGGCATTTTCCACCATACTGCCAAGAGCATCCGCATCGTAAACGGATTGTACAAGCTTGTGTACGACTTCCGCCATCGGCTCCAATTCATACGGCATAGGTTCGAGCGTCCCGTTTGCAACTGCGTTCTTATAGGTATCAGTAGGCTTATCCGAATCGTCGATATAATCATTTTTCAAAAGATACCTGTAAATTGCCGTTGCCTGCTGTGGAGTAATAATTCTCTCCTCCCCTCCAACGACAATCTTTTTCCCGGCAAAGAACTCTTTGGACGCACGCGACGGCCTCTCATACAGAGTTTCTTTCATCTCCGTTTGCAGCCCTTTTACAAACTCTTCATAAGAATCGTTTGCAACGACCGTTAAGACATTCATTTCATGCACACCAAAATTGGGGATCGTCGAATCCATCCTTTCGCCCGAAGAATTGACACAAAGCCTTAAACCCCGCCCGACCTCCTGCCTGCGTTGTACATTGGAACTGCTGTGTTTCAATGTGCAGATTTGAAAGACATTCGGATTATCCCATCCTTCACGGAGCGCGGAATGTGAAAAGATAAATCGCGTCGGCTCATCAAAGGATAAAAGGCGCTCCTTGTCCTTCAAAATGAGATCGTAAGCAGATACGTCGTCCGAAATATCACTGCCGCGCTTGACCTCGGAATCCACCTTTCTTCCCTTTTTGTCAATAGAAAAATACCCGTTATGCGCTTTTGCCGCCGTTGTGGACTTTAAATATCTGACATAAGGCGTATCAAACAGAGTGATATAATCGTTGACTACTTTGTTATATTCCTCTTCAAAAATATTCCCATAGACACCGTTGATTTCTTCGCCGTTTTCATCATATTGTCTGTATTTTGCAACTTCGTCGATAAAGAACAAAGACAACACTTTGATACCGCGCTCAAAGAGTTCCTCCTCTTTCTCAAAGTGCGAACGGATGGTTTCTCGGATCTGAATGCGGCGCATATCCATTTCAGACACTTCTCCCGTCGCTTTTCCGAGTTCCAACACGTTCCCATTGATAAAAGATACGGTGTTGTTAAATGGGTTGATCTCATTGATAACAAATCCGTTTCTGTATTGCTCCATTTCATTGGATGCCTGGAAAAGATTATCACCGACTTTGAAAAGTCGCGTTTCGCGGTTTACCTTGCCGCTTTTGTACTGTATTTCCATTTCCATGCGCGCTATCGGCGGCTTGGACGGCGAAAGAATGATATCCTGCAAATACAAATATCCGTTAGTCCCGCGCAGGTTTTTGACAGTAAAGCCCTTGACCTGTATCTTTTTAACAAGTTTTTTATTGAACGCATCCAGCGCATCGAGGACATAGATAAGATTGTGCTGTGTTTTATGCGTCGCCGAAAAGTTCATGGAAAAAAGCGGATTGAACTTTTGCAAAGACTCCTGTGTCGCTTCCCCACCCATTTTCTGCGGCTCGTCCAGAATGATGATCGGACGATTGCGAGCAATGACATCGATCGGTTTACGGCTTTGGAACTCGTCCAGCGCTTCATAAATGCGGCGAGCATCCGCACCGCGTGCGTTGAACGCCTGAATGTTGATAATCATTACATTGATGGCGTTCGTGGAAGAAAACTGTTCGATTTCGTTAAGGCGCTTGGAATTGTAGATGAAAAAACGCGCCTTTTTGCCGTATGTATCCATAAAGTGATCCTGCGTCATTTCAAAGGACTTTTTGACACCTTCACGGATTGCAATACTCGGCACCACAACGATGAATTTAGAAAAGCCGTAACGCTTGTTCAGTTCGAACATGGATTTGATATAGACATACGTCTTGCCCGTTCCCGTCTCCATTTCCACGTCGAGATCGACCGTCCCAAATTTACGCGAAAGCGTCTGCGATTCCTGAATGTTGGCAAGTGATTGAATATTTTTGATATTCTCCAAAATCTGTTGCGGAGTAAGTTCGATACGGGCATTGGCAAAACCAACATCGTCATCTTCCGATTGTACTCCCATACCGGAATCGAAGATAGACATCTGCGCCTTTTGCTTAATGATGCCCTTGTCCATAGTATATCTTGTTTGTGACTGATACGGCTGACCTTGGAACACGTCGGCAATCGCATTTACCGCATCCGTCTGATATTGTTGAATTTTAAATTTGAATTTCATTTTATCTTCACCCGTAAAAACTTGTAAGTAGCTTGCAAGTTAGCAGCAAGTTAAATAAATACTATATATCGTGCTTTTTGACAATTATAACCCAATTTATAGTGTTTTTAATTACCAAAATAAATTACCTGCAAGTTACCAGCAAGTTAAATTACGCCCAGAAAGGAACGTATTTAGTATATCTTGGAGCAGTTTCTTCCAACTTTTTGATTTTTTTCTCTGCACAGGCATCTTTTATTAATCTTGATATGCTCGCCGAAGATTTTTCTTCAAGTCCAAACCGCTCACGCAAGGATGCGTTTGTTAGAAAATCTCCTTGAATATACCTCACACAAGCATGCATATAACATGCCCAGATTTTATCCTCCTGTTTCAAATCAAAGAAATCAATCTTAGAAAAAAGAGTTACTTTTGTATATTCATCATAGATATTAATTCTAGGTGTAGGTAGCTGCTGTTGTTCACACGAAATAGTTATCCTATCCCAACCAGACCCTAGTTCCTCACACATCTTTAATCTTCTCATCAATGCAGCAAGCTTTTCATTCCTTGATTTTGGAGGATTATCTATAATTCGAATAACATCAACCAGAGGCGTTCCTGGATTTGTAATTTCAATTCTTGATGCAAATATTTCAATCAGTACGCCTGTTCCTGTAATGGAAAAATCCTGATGAATCAAAGCGTTTGCGACAGCCTCTCTTACAGCAACCATGGGATATGCCGTCTTGGTCTCACGCAACGCGCCATTCATTACTTCTTGAGAAGGCAATAAGGCTTCTATATATTTTATCAGGCCTTGAAGCCCAACTGCATAACCTTTATTTCCAACATCCTCTTTCAGCATATTTAGTCTGTTATTATCTTTATACTGAACGACGCGAACTGCTTTACGCTCCAATCGAGGAAAAGAAGATAGTTTTTTTGCAAACAGTATCGCTCCAAGATTGGTAATTGCATATAATCCGTTATCTAGAGGAACTATTATACTCTCTTCAATAAGGTAATGTATTATTCCCGATATTTCTGTCGGAATAGGTTCACCTTTTAAATCGAAATACTTAGAATAATCCAAAAGTTGTAACGCTTCTTCCCCTAACAAATCCTGCACAGCAAATTGCTCTTCAAAGCGAACATTACGAATTTTATCCCAAAGTTGAACTTTCATCTGAGGGAAATCGCTTAGTTTCTTTGTATAGCTACCTACTCGTATATAATCTTCTTTTTTGAAGGTTACTGTCTGATTTATTGCTTTATGAATCAGCAACATTGTAATCTTCTTACTAACTTGCTGAGCATCCTTCATCTCAAACGAAAAAAACTCAAACTCGGCATTTTTGGACAATAATTTGCGTAGCCAGCTTTCAATTTCTTCATTCCCTACTTTCAAGGAATACTGGTCAAATTGTGTACCAACTATGTCATGCGTCTTGTCATCAACGCCCCAAATCATATACGCATAGGCTTTGTCATAATAGGCAGCTGAATTAGCTAAAGCGCTGATATCCTGTCCAATCATATCAGGATTATAGTTACTGCACTTAAATTCAAACCAACTGGCTTCAGTTTCATACTTCCTTAAATTATCTACTAAAAGCGCAAAATTTTCCATAAATGTCCTCACAACTTAATAACGTTTACCGCATCCGTCTGATATTGTTGTATCTTAAATTTGAATTTCATAATGCTACCTTATAAAAACGCAATCCCAAGGCTGACTAAAGATACTACTAATGATACAATCGCTATAACAAACATTATTATATTAAAACGTTTGCTTTTTTTTAGTTCTTCCTTCTGCTCAGCATTTATTTTTTTTAATAAATCAAGTTCAGAATCGACTGCATTAAGAGTTTTGGATAACCCTTCAAACACAGAATTAAATTTTTTATCTATATTATCCATATACGCTCCTGAATTCTCGCAAAAATGTTTTTATTCAAAAAATAGTTGCCTTTATTCTCTTAGCCAACAAATCTGGAATTAAATCAATGTTTTCATAAACCAAGGTATTTACCTGCGCAACATCAAAATGCAATCCACTTTTCAACTCATCTTTTTTACAGATATGTATTACTTCTTTTCCCATACCTAAAGCATATCCCGCTTCATAGTACGCGCCGTTATTATGGTGAGAAAGCTCCGCTATTACAAAACGACTGTTTTTAATTTGGTATAGCATTTCAGGAACAATTTGATGATTATGCTCTACCTCATCCATAATAATCGGCTCATATCCTGCTTTTATAATACCCTCTTTAATTTTTGCTCGCAAAGCATCTGTTTCAGTCCCAAATTTCATTGCTACAAAAACTTTTTTATTGTTTGCTTGTGTCTTATTTAATTCGTATATTCGAGAAAACCCCTTAGGCTTCAGCTGAATTGTAATTTTATGACTCCACTTCAAATCCCCGACACACGCAAGAGAGCTAAAACCTATGTATTCCAAATCCTTTAAACAATTTCGTATATAAAGGATTTGATCCTGATATATTTCAGGAACATTACTCTCCATTTCATATCTGTTGGCACTAAGTAAAAATACATCTAACAAATCCAAATAAGTAAAAGTTAATTTTTCCCCAGGGAAAGACGTTTTATTGTGTAAATATAAAAGTACTAAATTAATTTGTTCTGCAAAAGTTTTTGGATACCAATTTTCTGCAATTTCAAAATCTGCTCTATGTGTAGCACGATTAGGATTGCGACTTAAAAAAGTTTGATATTTCTCTTCTGTCCCAATGTATTTAATATAGCCATCCGAATTATGATGTAAAAGATATTTTTTTAGTTTTTCTTTTTTTTCATAGTTCCCAGCCGTCTCCATTGGAATAATATATTCAGCAGCATAAATGAAATCGCCACAATTTTTACAATGGCAGAGTTGCTCCTCATAAAATGATACAGGAAATTTTATCAAACTTCCGCAAACAGGACATTTTTCCATATATACATCTCCCATTTTACTTTCTCCTAGAATTTAATCAAATCACCTTGACTTCTGTTGTCGGAGAGTAGGTTTTGAAGAGTTGCTCGTTGTTGATGCCGACGGAGTCTGTTGCAAAGGACTTGTCCTTGAAGACGGCATAGAGCGGCTGCTGTTTTGCAATTTCTGTGATCACGTCGTTATTGAGGTTGTCGTCAAAACAAGCGATGATCTCGTTTTCGTTGACGACATAGTATTTTTTGCCGCAGATTTCCTTTTCTTCGATTTTTGCGGAAAGCTGAACGCCGAGTTCAAGCATGATCTGGAACAGTAAGTCCATCGGCGTGCGATCGGGTTTGACATTGTCGATCGTAGTCGAAAGCAAATCTTGTGTCATGGCGGCGGGATTATAGAATACATCCTGCATATTAGACGAATCGAGTTTTAACACGCGAAAACCTGTATCCAAATCCGTCTTCCCCGTTTCCTCTTTGATTTTCTTGCCGGCGCGGCGGATGCGCTCTTTGCCAATTTCACAGATATTTTTATAGCCTGCCTTGTATGCTTCGCTCTTTTCGTCGCATTTTTCTGGCAACTGCACCATAATAAACTTTCGGTTGCCACCGTCTTCGGCATTTAACTGCATCACCGCGTGCGCCGTCGTCGCCGATCCGCTGAAAAAGTCGAGAACTATGGAGTCTTTTGAGCTTCCTATCATTATAAAATCATAAACAAGCTGTAATGGCTTAGGATTATCAAAAATCCTTCCCTCAAACATTTCTTTTAACAAACTTGTCCCATTACCGCTACTGTATTGAGGTTTATAAAATAATGATTTTGCCTTCTTCCCTTTTTTTATATCATCGCTTAAACGTTGCTTCTTATAAAATGAAATCCCTGTTTTTGTATGACTAATTATAAACTCATCTCGTGTTGACATTAAAAAATCAGGAGACCTTCGCCATGACATTTCGACCCCATTTTTAGTAATTGGATATACAACTATATCGTCTTCATGCTCTTTATTTACACTTAATGAGGCATAATCTTTCGAAACATATATAGGATAATATCCCTTAGGTCTTTGTTCTCTTGCACCAGCTTCTCCTGTTCGCATTAAAGTTGCCCCTTGCTTATATTTTCCCTTTTCATCCTCATAAATATATTCTGAAATATCCTCATCGGTTAGAGATATTCCGTTCAAATCTTCCACAGTATTTATGTCTTTGATATACACAATAGTATATTCATGTGTACCAGAAAAACCAAATTCGTCATTATTCCCCTTAAAATTCATAATTGTCGGTAGCTTGCAACAAAATTTCCCTCTCCAAAAACCTCATCGCAAATTTTCTTTAAATTTGCCTGCTCGTTGTCGTCAATGGAAATAAAAATTACGCCGTCATCGGAAAGCAAATCGCGTGCTATTTTCAAACGCGGATAAATCATATTCAGCCATTCTGTATGGAATTTTCCTGTTGATTCATTATTTTCTTTTACATCAATTACTCTATTACCGTCTTCATCGTAATAACCGCCCGCCTTTAAAAATTTTTCTTCATCCATTGAGTAACAGTCGTTATATACAAAACTGTCATGCCCCGTATTATACGGCGGATCGATATAGATCATCTTGACTTTGCCGAGGTAAGTTTCGCGCAAAAGTTTCAGTATATCGAGGTTATCCCCTTCGATATACAAATTCTGCGTGGTATCAAAATCGACAGACTCTTCCCTGCACGGACGCAGGGTGGCAGAAATAGCTGAATTTGCAAGCAAGACGGACTTTTTCTTATCTGGCCAAGTCATTTGATAGCGTTCCTGCCCCGCCTCGATAAGGCTATCCGAAAGCTCCTGTTTTAAAACGTCAAAATCTACAGCAAGCTCCACCTTGCCGTCCTTTATCACTTCCGTCACCGCATTCGGAAACAGTCCTCTGATTTTTTCAATATTCTCCTGCGAAATCCTCGCCGTTTTCATTTCAAGTTTGTCCATTCTCTTGCTCCTTATTATTTCTTTGTAACTGTTTCAATAATATCTGAAATATTTGTTGCCATAGTCGGTGTAGATTCACCTTTTAATAATCCTGTATCAGAACGACTGAACAAAGAGTTGATTATCAAGGCTCTCTCCCGATCTGTAATTGCATTCTCTTTAATTAAAGCTAAATAATAATAAGAAAGTTGCTCGCGCTCTTTTGCATCTCTTCCTAAGTGGAAAGAGCTTAATGCCATTTTTACAAAAATGCGCAAAACATAAATTGCAACACCTGCTATTACTGTAACAATCGCGGAATTCTTCAAAATATCAAACCAATGTGAGTCAGAATCAAAAACATTCGGCACAAAAATTATAATACAAATCAACATTGCAATAATCAACCCCGCAAGCAGGCACCCAGCAATCAACCATACCTTCCCCTTTTTCGCATACATTTCAGACATTAATTTCCAATAATCCGCCGGCTTTTCTATTCGAAGTTTGTTCTCGTATAAATTTTCCAAATCCGCACATCGCTTATCCCTTTCGCTAAAATAAGCTGCACTTTTTGTTTCTAAATTTTTTATCGCATCATTATTTTGCTGTTTGATTTCTTCAATTCGTTTTTCTTGTTCATGAAAAGCTGCGGTATATTGTTTATTTAAGTTGGCATAGGAATCTGAAGCAATTTTTACATTGTCTGAAAATTTATCAAGTTCCTCTTTCGTCATTGCCCGCGCAGTTTGCAAAACTTTCAAATATTCCAAACCTATAGCAAAGCCAATGTGTGTACCCACATAATTATATAGCTGATTGGCAGGATTTGCACATAACGCAAAATCAAGTCCTTCAAAAAAATGATAATCATTAACCTTATATTGTTTTAAAAACTGTGCCAGTTTTGTTTTTGAATATAGATATTCTTGGCTGAGATCTGAATATAAATTATTCATTTGAGGCTGCGCATTGGCCGCTTGATTACTTTCATAGAATCTTTTTGCAGAATTAAAATTATTCTTAGCGTTTATTAATTTTGAATAAAAAGCCCCAACCAAAGATTTATTTTGTATATCTTTATCACTCCAAAACTTTAACTCTGCTTCTATGAAATCATAACACTGCTGAGCGCTTGTTATTTCTATATCTGGAAACTCCGCTTCTCTTAAATGCTGAAATCTATTAGGAAAAGTTTTTACTACCAATTTCCTGTCCTGAAAATATTTATCCATTTCCTCGGGGTATTCAGTAAAAACAATTTTTTCTGCTACCGCAAGATTATTATCAGCCACTTTATCCCCTCCTGTTTTTCTTTTGTTAAAGTTATAAATATTTTATACTCTCTGTATTTGCTCCATCAGTTGCTTAAAAATATATTCGCCCAATTCTTTACCATTTGAAATTAATTCACTTCCCCAAATTCCATTACTTTCTAAGCATGGTTGCTTTGATGAATGAGAAACATACACCCAAAGTTGAAAAGAATTAAATTCTTGTCCGTTTCCTGAAAAAAACGGCTTTTCAGAAATTCCAAATATACCTTTGCCCATCATGCTATCATTTAAAGATAACCAAATCCTGTAATACGCTTCTTTTCCTTGGTATCTAACACAATAGGAGCAAACAGTATAACGATTTACTTGTTGTCGAAGTGAGTTGCCATCCCAAACGCTTGATCCTGAAGGAACATTGACTTCTCTTTTCTCATGCTCTACATTTAATCCTGGATTTTTTTGCTTTGTCTGCTGTAATAATTCCAAAATCTTTTTATCTGCAATATTAAACTGCTCTCTAAGGTATTCACCTTTACCCTCCGGTGTAGCAGCACGCAGGTCTGGAATCAAATTATCATCAAAAACACTTTCAACTGTCTTACTTTTTACAACACGAGGCGTATCCGTAAGCGGAGCCATTTTATAAGGAGCTTCCCCATTTATTTTTAATACCAACGCATCAAGATTTTCTTCCGTAGCCCCTTTTGTAAAATCAATGTAATTCCAACCGCCAAGATAAAATGGCAAATCACACATATCTCTCTTTATTACAATTAGCTTTTGCGGTTGTTTTTGAAAAAAATTATAAAATAATTGTGTTTCGTATCCAACGCCGCCTTGTTCGGTATTCGCTTTTTCGGTATATTTCTTTGTATCTACAATAATGATCTTGTCGTTTATCCTTGCTTCTTGAACCATCATTGAAAACAAATTTGGCTTATCTAACAACACATCACATTTTGCGTCAATACCATAAGTACTTCTAAGCGTATTTGTCAAAGCAACAACCCACTCTTGATGTTCTTTACTATCCCATGAATAAGAAACAAAAACTTTTATCGGCATATTTATTCTCCTAAGTTTTAAATATAATATTTAATTTGCTATAACAAAATAAAAAGCTGAGCTTTAAAAACTTTTTTAAAAGATTTTTCCGTTTTCATTTCAAGCTTGTCCAATGTTTTTCTCCTCTTCTTTTAAAAAATTTTCTTTTCTTACATAAGGCATTTCAGCCTTTAAATCCTCATAATTACATTTTTTAACAAATACTTTCTTCTCGTTAAACTTTTTATTTTTGTATAACAAATAAATTTCTTTTGCCTTTTTTAATTGTTCAAAATCATGTACAAATATTTTTGCTTTAATATCTAACCCTGTCTGAGGGGGAATGTTTATTACACCAATGTCCTCAATATCATAAAATGGCCTATGATAAATAATCCTATCAAGATCTTTAACAGATTGCGTAAATAATTTTTTTCTTTTTGAATCTACAAACAACATCTCAACATCTCGGAATACAATATTTTTACTTGAATTATTGAAAAGGCTGATAACCATTTGAAAATCATAATAATTAAATTTTTGCTTACCTTCGCTATTCAAATAATACGGCTCTTCTTGAACAAAATCAACTTTTATTCGTAATTTCCCCACGTTGATTTTACCCAACAGCCAGCCTAATAATGTCCCTATCAACGTTCCTCCGACACCAATTATTGCAGCCCATATACCTTCCGTCATTCAATTCCCCTCCAATAATTTTTCTCTTTCTTCCTTATAACCTTTCAACCTTGCGTTGTATTCAAATTTACGCTTGGACTGATTTTCCCGCGCGATGGCAATGGTGGTAGAATTGATCTGATAATCGAGCTTGATAAGCTGATTGTAACGCTTCAAATATTCCCCCACCGATTCCTCTTCAAAGGGCGGATATTTCAAAAATTTTGAAAGGATATACTTATAAAGCTCGGGCACACTGTTGACAAGGGGAACAGAGAAATCAGGCTCGAACTCCCAGTTCGTCGCATAATATTTCCCCTTAGCGTTCCCCGTTTTATAGGAGATCATTGAAAGTTCAAAGTCGCCGTCCCGTATATTGATTAAAGTATGTAATTTAATGCTCTGATCCAGTTCTTTGATAAAAATTTCGGGTACTGTTCTGGAAGATACGGTTATCTCAAACACATATATTTCCTTAATTTCCTTGTCTGCTTCACAATTTAAAGTAGTCGGCGAAAGGACGTTTTTCAACACTATCTTTTCAATACAAGCGGCATCCTTCTTTGCCTCTTTGCTCGCATTCATCTGCCGAAACAGATCGGTCATTTTAAAAGATCGGTCCACCCGCGTTTTCGAACTGAATTCAAACATTTTCTCCCCTTATTTTATAACCACGAACGTGATAAGTTCAAAATCTTCCAGTCCCTTCAATCCCGCACAGAACAGTACTGACGAACCGGAATTAAACAATGTATCCAAGTCGTTTGCCTCTTTCACGTCCATGATCGACTGGATGCTTTTATCGAGTAAGCGACTGTACTTATCCATTTTGTAACCGTCTTTTGTTTCCCTGTTATAAGCACGGCACAATTCCGCAATCGGCTGTGTTTGATGCTTGCAAGTCGTGCGGATCACGTCAAGAATATTCTTTACGTCCATATGGTTATGGACAACATTCCCCTCTTCATCAAGATAGACAAGATAATAGGGATGCAATCTGTTTTTGTTCCCGATATTGACAGACGGGTTGCGGTTTTTGAGCACAAAGATCACGCCTTTCGGAATATTCTTTTCTTCATCGTGCGGCACCACGCAATACAGACCGTGCGCAATGTTTTTCGGTTCTCCGTGCGCTTTAATATACGCCACCATATCCATTCTGAACTCGTTCAGCCCCAAATCGGTAATGGTGATGCTGCCGTCCACATCTTCCAGATCCTGCAAATTTCCCTCTTGTAGTTTTTTCAGTTGCTCCTTACGATAATCAAGATCTGCCTGTTCACTCGCTATAATGTTATCGTCGCCCGTTGCCGTCGCATCGACAAGCATCATCCTGTTCTCCACGCGGGCATTCAGGTTGATGTATTCATCCAAAGACACGTTGGGCCAAAAGTTTACAAGCTGAATATACGCATTTTTACTGCCGATACGATCGATACGTCCGAATCTCTGTACTATTCTGACAGGATTCCAATGAATATCGTAATTGATACAAATGTCGCAATCCTGCAAGTTCTGCCCTTCACTCACACAGTCAGTTGCAATCAAGACATCAATATTTACATCCTTATCTGCGGGATATGCGACGTCTCGTTCTTTTGAAACAGGCGAAAAAAGAGTAAGCAATCTGTCCGTGTCTTTATCGCCGCGCACGTTCGTCGCATTGCCGCTCTGGGAACCCTGTATTCTTGCGCTGTACAAGCCGTATTTTTCCAACAATTTGGGAGCAAGATTATCATACAAATAATTTATCGTATCCGCAAACGCTGAAAAGATAAGAATCTTCCGATTGCCCGCATTGAACGGATTTTCGATTTTGTCTTTTACAACTTCGATCAGTTTCTTAAGCTTTAAATCGCGTTCGGGCGTAACATAACACATCAGATCGTACAAAGCTTCCAAAGTGTCTATATCTTGTTTTAAGTCACGCTTCCACAGCAACAAATCCATATCGGAAAAGTCAATTCTGACTTTCCCGAGCGTTCCGTCATTTGTGATGTCAAAGTCTTCATCCTCCAACATTTCCTCATCAATCTGAGAAAAATCCATACTTTTGGAAGACAGCTTGTCCCTTTCAAATTCAAGAATGGACTCATATGTACGCTTATTTACGTCGCAAATATTGCGCACCGTCTTGCGGAAGGAGTCTACGCAGGATTCAAGACGTTTAAGCATATTGATGGTCATCAAACGCTGCAACGCGTGTTCACGGTTGACCTGTTTGAGCGTTGCTTTCCCTACTTTCGTATCGTATAACGCTTCATACTTTGCAACTCGACTGGGCAGAATATAGTTCATCGGTGCATATACGCCCATCGTCAAACCCATCAATGTGTTAAAGATATCGTTGTAAGAGAGAGTATCCTCTTTACGGGCTATATCGCAATAATAGGAAACAGGCTTTCTTCTTGCAGGAAAAGAGCCGATCTCGGACGTGTCATAATACCGTGTTATATGTTTTCTGCTGCGGGCAATGGTAACATTGTCGAGCAAAATAGAAAAATCAATATCCAGGCGTGACATCAAGTCCGCCGCCTTTCGCTCCTCTTTCGGGAGTTTTGTCCACTCATTAAACGCCCTCTGCGCGTTTGCAAGCACTACATCAAAACTTTTTGAAGTGTCAAGCCGTTGATTAAATTCGGCATAGTCGTCGCCGTAAGCAAGAGCAAGCTGGTTTTTCAAATCCGTAAACCGATTGTTTACGGGCGTTGCCGAAAGCATTAAAACTTTCGTCTTTACACCGCTTTTCAAAACTTTATTGATCAAAAAATCGTAACGCGTTTCCTTATCCCTATAACTATTTGCATTGCGGAAGTTGTGCGATTCGTCGATAACAACAAGATCATAATTATCCCAATTAAACTTTGAAAGATCGTGACCGTTGGAAAAACCATGTTTTCTTCCAAGATCGGTATGATACAGTACATCAAAATGAATCCTGTCACGATAAAAAAGATTTGTGCGGACATTATCGCGATACTGGTTCCAGTTATTCGCCAGCTTTTTCGGTGCCAAAACCAAAATATTTTTATTGCGCGAAGCATAATATTTCATCACGGCAAGCGCTGTAAATGTCTTACCGAGACCGACAGAGTCCGCTAAAATACAACCGTTGTATTTTTCCAGTTTTTGAATGACGCCGATTGCCCCGTCTCTTTGGAACGTGTAAAGTTTCTGCCAAACCAATGAATTTTTAAATCCAGTCCCTTCGTTTGGCATAAAATCTTCTGACATGATGTCGTCCAAAAATTCACTGAAAATATTGTATAATGTCACAAAATAAATGAATTCTGGAGAATTATCAATATAAGCAGAAGATATATAATCAACGATCGAATGTGTTACATCCTGAACTTTGGCATCGTCATCCCATATATATCTGAACTGATTGAAAAAGTACTTAGCATAGCTTTCTTCATCATTTTTCATGATGCCCTGATAAATCATGTTGTTTTTTTCATAACCTAAATCAACAGAAGTAAAACCACGAATAGGCGTATAAATAACTTTATGATCTGCATTTTCTATGTAGATAAAATTCTGCAACTCCCCTTCAGTTATATTGGACTTGAATTTTACTTTTTCTCGGATCCATTCAGCACATTCTTTTGCGATCACTTTCTGCGTCAGCTGATTGCGCAACCGTATTTCGAACTCCGTCCCATAAAGAGAGCTTTCGCGTAAAGGCTTGGGAATAAAATATTCCCGCGTTTCTTTCCGAATTTTATCCTTTATACCTTCCTGAACAAAAGTAGGATTTGGAAAAATAAACTGTAATTCTGAAACAGAAGACAACTCTTCTTTCAATGTTTCAAAAGCGTAAATGGAAAAATAGGAAGCAACCATCCTCACTTTCGCTCCCTTTCCCAGCTCCTTTTTTAAATCGTCCCCCAAAAGCTTCGCTTTGTTATCAATCAATTCCATACTTTATCTCTCTAAAGATTCAAACGTGATCCCCTTTTCCTCGCAAAATTTATCAAATTTTGCCTTCGTCAAAAACTGCGGTTCTATTTCTTTCGTTTCCCATCTGGAAACCGTAACATATGATACCCCTAATTCTTTCGCAAGCTGTTCTTGACTGATCAAAAGCGTTGCCCGTACATGCTTCACTTTTTCAGCAAAAGTCATAACCTAACTCCTTTTAACTTCTTATATAGTATTATAGCTTACTTTAACAAAATTTTCAAGACTTACAGATACAATCAGCAAAGGATCCTTTGATTTATTGATTAATTTGACTGATAACCACTCATATCTTAAAGCTTTGAGAAATATTCTGTTAAAATATTTTTTATATAAGCATATCGACGAGCATAACTGTTTTCCACACGTATCAGCTGAAAATTATGTTGACGGCAAATCTCTTCTTTTTGACGATCACGAGCTTTTACGGTCTCATCGTCAAAATGTTCTTTCCCATCCAACTCAATCGCAAGAATTGGCTGTTTTGTACGCTTATCAAAAACTACAAAATCAAACCGTCCCGTATAAAACAGATCATGGTGCGAAAAATCTTCCTGAAACACCTGCGAAACAGCCACTTCTTTATGTACAATGCATTGCCTGTGCTGAACAGCAATATTATCAAGCGCATGGTTCAAACTGATTAAAAAAGCTTCTTCTGTTTCTGTACTGTAAGGTTTCACTCCCAAGGCGCGTGACGAAACCTGCAATCCAGTAACGTGACTTTTACCATTTGTCCGTACATAATCAGCTAACTCATAAATATCATCTCTTTCATTCGGTGTATGCAAACGAAACAAATCTTCGTCGCTGGCAAGAAGTATAAATTTATCTTTTGCACGAGATACCGCCACATTGATCAACTCTTTATTATTCTTTAACCAATCATATGTTTTTTGCCCTGTCTGTCTTGTCAAAGCGAGAGAAAATAAAATCACATCTTTTTCATCGCCTTGAAACGAATGAACGGTACCGCACGATACATTTTTACAGCCGTATTTTTTCAATTCCTCGTTGATAAGATTCTTCTGATTGACAAATGGTGTAATGACTCCAATACGGCGATCTGCATGCAATTTTGCATATTTAACAATTTCATCGCACTCTGCCGGAGATGTATTTTTATAATCTGTTTCATTTGTCCCCACATCAACATATACAAGGGGCTCAGTCTCTTTACTGCTGCTTTCAATCAACAATTTTTCGTTATAAAATTTACGATTATTAAACTCAATGATTTTGGGATGACATCTATAATGATGACTCAACAAAATTTCATCACTGACAGCATCTGCAGCAACAAAAGTTTGATAAATGGAATTGTTGATATAGTCATACTCATCAGAGATCGCATATTTTTGTCTCAATTTATGATTAACCAATGAATCCAGCAATACAACAGGCTTTAATTGCTGCGGATCCCCCACCAACATTAAATTCTCGCCGCGCAAAATTGGGACAAGCGAAATTGCCGTATTACACTGGCTCGCTTCATCCATAACAACCATATCAAAATACTGTCTCGGCTTTCCGATCTTATGCGCAGAAATACACGTCGTAATGACTACAGGAAAAATGCGTAAAAATTGTTCTACATTGTCCTCATCGCTTAAATACTGATTAAACGCCGCTACCTTCTTCTCCTCGCTGTCAGTATAAATTATTTCTCGCAAACGATCGTATTTTTGTTCGCCCAACCGCTTAATATGCTTTGCCGAAACATAATAAAGATATTTATACAATTCCTCGAAATCGTCGGACATCAAATCCAACGCATCATTATTCGTTACCTCTCCGATACTCCTTAATTTTTCTTCAATTTCATTTAATTGTCTAGCTTGTAATTCTACTGTAAATGAAAAATTTTTCGTCGTAGACAGCACCTTTTCAATGGTTGCTTTCCTTTCCGTTAGATCAAGTATTTCCTCATGCTTTTTCAACAAAACCGTAAGTTTTTTGGTCCGCTCGATCTGATCTTCTTTATATTTTGAGAGCGTTGATAAAAAAACATTGATAGACTTTGTCTTCTCGTACAGCAGCCTGATATATTCCAAAGCTTGGACAATTTTATCGTTATTGCCAAGACGAATTACCGGGAAAGGTATAACATTTCCATGATACATCAAACTATTTAAAGCATCAAATACCCCATCAATCGGATGATTGTTATAAGAAGCAAATAATACAGTGCGCTCATTAAAAAAAGCGGATAATATAGTGTTTACGATCGTATTTGTTTTTCCTGTTCCCGGAGGTCCTTGAACGTAAGTCAACGGATATTTTAGAGCTGTACTGATAGCAAGCAGCTGGTCCAAATTTGCTTTTTTGTTGCATAATACGATAGGATATTCCTTTCTGCGAATCGGTCGTTCCAATAAATTTCCAAAAAAAGCCTCTATTGGTTTAGTTGGACTATTACCGCCAGAATACATATCGGAAATCGCAGAATATTCTGAATTAAGATCAAGAACAACATCATAACCGATTGCTATCAAATGCGGAAGATCGTCTACGCAGCCCGCCCTACGATTTGCTTTCATCAACTTATCTTTGATCAATTCACGATTAGTTTCAAAATCATCCAACAAATTAAAGTCGTCAGCATCCAAAAAAAATCGTATGCTTTGTTTTTCGCCATCTATCGTATATTCTTGATTGATTGTTACTGTATCGTCAGCGACCAACGTTCTGGATTGCACATCCAATGATAACCGACGATGTGCCAAAACATATAGTCCTTTGGATGTATTGATGCTCAATACATTCATACATAGTTGCTTAATTTTTACCTGCGCACTTTCTGTTTTAGATTCATATTGAAAAGTCTTTACTATTTCCTGAAATTGTTCATTGTTTAATGTATATCTTCCATCCACAAGACTATCTTCATCTAAATTTTTTAAAAGAGCATAATCAGTCATATATGGAGTCGTATCCAACTTATTGCAATCAGATAAATAATTAAGTATTTTAAGATTGGCAACACTTCCAAAAAACTCATTATATTTCTGCGGATGCAAAGATATATCCCTTACAAGCCATTCGTTAACAGGACAATACGAACCTTTTATCGTAACAGCACTCAAAATGGATTCAATATATATCGTCAGCTCTCGCAACGAAAAATTTGCAAGATGAAGGCCGTCCACAATCAATGATTTGCGTTTAGGATCTAATCTTTTTATTCCGATCCAATATTTCGTGATCTTTTCATCTTGATTTTTATATTCAATGGAAACCCACAACCCTTCATGGATTGCCCTGAACAATTCTCTGCAAACGCTGTTCATACATTTCCCCTTTATAAACAAATATACAACCGATTTATATACCCTCTACCTGCAAAAAATTTAAAAGTTGTATAGTTACCTTGCTTCTGCCCTGAACATTTGTGAGTCCGTGTTCGCGAAGCTCCTTCAAAGGAAACCGTGCCTTATCGTATTTCTCGATCAAGCGAAGCCGCATATATCTAATATTCGATTTTTCGGTCATATCTTTATAAAATTCTATATCATCCGCCGAACGATTACCATAAAGTTCGGTTTCTAAAACCTCGCATTTATACATTATGGATTTATAATCTCCTCCAACATAAATATAAACGGTATCTCCCACAGACGTATTATTGGTCTGACTCCATTCGATCGTATCCAACTTTTCAAAAGCACCTACAATATCATAAAGTTTCGGATTACACGGAATCACCCAAACATCCTCTACACGCGTCGGATCTTTCCTGCCCTCTGCTCTTGCCCTTATCGCGTTAAGCCACTCACCGTTATATTTAAAATACCTAGGCCCGGCAACACCATGCTTACTTTCTGAAAGTTTCGTCGCCAAAGCCGAAAGAGAGTATTGTTTCCCTTGGTACTCAACTGTCTTATCATCTACAACAGTACATTCCACTCCGGAATTTGCTTTCCCCCTGTTAAAATAAGTAAGCACCGCTCCAACAGGAATATTGCATTTTGAAAAGGTAAAAGGAGAAAGCCTTTCGATGTGTTCCTCCTCGATCTCCTGTGCCAAATCTTCTTCCTTTCTTTCCTGTACTGACGGTTCCCACAACTTCAACCTATCTTTACGCCCTCCTAAAATAGCAATAGTTTCCAAAATGGAATAAGCCTGTTCGGGGGACATAGCATAAAATTCCCTTACGCGCATTTTACCTCCGATGTTTTCAATGGAGCGCAAGTTAGGATTAAGCTGATCGATAAGGGAATGCAATTTTTTATCCGTCAAGCGCTCCTCAACTTCATACGTTGCATAAACCCTAAACGCAAACGGAATACACTCACTATTATTAAGTTGCTTTAAACGATTTTCAACATTATCGGCATACCCAATCTTTACATATTCTTTAAAAGACGGATTCGTCAGAATGTAAATAAAACCTTTTGTTTCCATATTTTCTCCTTAATCTTTGGTTACATCCATAATATCACCAACATTGCAATCAAGGACATTACAAATCCGCAGCAACACATCCATTGAAACGGTTTCATTTTTACCCATTTTGGCAAGGGTGGTCGTGGAGATATCTGCTTTCAGACGCATTTCCGTCTTTGTCATGCCTTTGTCAATGAGTAATTTCCAAAGTTTATTATAACTGAGAGCCATAGAGTCACCTCTAAATATTAATACACTTTGATTATATCATAGCTATGCACGCATTTCAATACTTTATCAGGATTTATAAATATTTTATCCGAAAAATTTTA
>ERZ1643246.2120-NODE-2120-length-19753-cov-6.718144_pt1 | contig 19753 bp, 20 predicted proteins | sample MGYA00579265_ERZ1643246 | MGnify/ENA primary metagenome ERZ1643246 (study PRJEB29033, sample SAMEA4952261) | chicken gut metagenome | biome: Broiler Chicken; feature: Gastrointestinal Tract; material: Caecum | place: Ireland | collected 2018 | study: Broiler...
GAGTACAACCTTGCCAAGGTTGGGGTCGCGGGTTCGAATCCCGTCTCGCGCTTTGATTGATCAGAAAGGATCTGCAGGAGCAGATCCTTTTTTCATGTCCCGGTTTTTTCTTCTTCCCGGCTCCAGTCCATCAGCTCCCGGAGGGTATGGCGGTCCACCACGCTCCGCACAGCCGCATCCAGCTCCTTCCACAGCCGCAGGGTCACGCAGGCAGAAGCCCGGGGGCATGTCTTGGCCCCCGGCTCCAGGCATTCCACCGGCGCCAGACTTCCCTCCATGACCCGCAGAATTTCCCCGGCTGTAATCTGGGAGGGCTCCTTCACCAGCCGGTAGCCGCCCTGAGGGCCCCGGATGCTTTTTAAATACCCGGCTCTGGTGAGGGTTCCGACAATCTGTTCCAGATATTTCACGGATATTTCCTGTCTCTTCGCCGCGTCCACCAGCCGGACCGGCTCTCCGCTGCCGTGCAGGGCAATATCCAGCATCAGCCGCAGCGCGTATCTTCCCTTTGTTGATATCTTCATTGCTCCTGTTTTTCAGCCCACCGCCCGGAAGGCCGCCTCCAGATCTTCTATAATATCTTCCACATTTTCGGTTCCAATGGAAAGGCGTACTGTATTTCCCGCAATCCCCTGTTCCCGAAGCTCCTCCCTGCTCAGCTGCGCATGGGTGGTGGAGGCCGGATGGATAACCAGGGATTTCACGTCCGCCACATTGGCCAGCAGGGAAAACAGTTCCAGATGATCGATAAAGTCCTTTGCCTTTTTCTCATCTCCCCGAATCTCAAAGGTAAAAATCGAGCCTCCTCCCCGTGGAAAGTATTTCCTGTACAGCTGCTGCTGCGCCGGGTCTTCGCTGACCGAGGGATGGTGGACCTGTTCCACCTGGGGATGGCGGTGCAGATATTCCACAACCTTCCGCGCATTTTCCACATGGCGCTCCACACGCAGGGAAAGAGTCTCCAGGCCCTGCAGCAGCAGAAATGCGTGGAAGGGGGAAAGGCAGGCGCCCATATCTCTGAGCAATACCGCCCGGATCTTCGTCACATAGGCCGCCGGCCCCGCCGCCTCCACAAAATTCACGCCGTGATAGCTTTCATTTGGCTCTGTCAGAGAGGGGAATTTTCCGGAAGCTTTCCAGTCAAACTTTCCGCTGTCAATGATCACCCCTCCCAGCGCTGTTCCGTGGCCTCCGATAAATTTTGTAGCCGAGTGCACAACAATGTCCGCTCCATACTGAATCGGACGCACCAGAAAGGGCGTGGCAAAGGTGTTGTCCACTACCAGCGGAATCCCATGCCGGTGAGCAATTTCCGCCGCGGCCTCCAGATCCGTCACTTCCGATCTGGGATTTCCCAGTGTTTCCACAAAGACGGCCTTCGTATTCTCCCGTATGGCCGATTCCAGTTCCTTCTTATTAGATATATCCACAAAGGTGGCGGTAATCCCGTACTGAGGCAGCGTATGGGCCAGAAGATTGTAACTGCCGCCGTATATATTCCGCGCCGCCACCAGATGATCTCCCTGCCCTGCCAGGTTCTGCAGCGCGTAGCTGATGGCGGCGGCTCCGGAGGCCACCGCCAGGGCCGCCGCTCCGCCCTCCAGGGCTGCCATCCGCTTTTCAAATACCTCCTGGGTGGGATTTGTCAGCCGGCCGTAAATATTTCCCGGATCCGACAGATCAAACCGGGCGGCCGCGTGTCCGCAGTCCCGAAACACATAGGAGGACGTAGCGTAGATGGGCACTGCCCGGGCATCTGTGGCCGGATCCGGATTCTCCTGACCCACATGCAGCTGCAGAGTTTCAAATCTATAATTTCTGTTGGATTTCACGTCATCTTCTCCTCTCTTTGTTTTCTTTTCTGTTTTTCAGCCAAAGAGCGGCGTAGAATAATAGCGGTCCCCGCTGTCCGGCAGCAGCACTACAATCGTCCTGCCGCGGTTCTCCTCCCTGGAAGCCAGACGGACAGCCGCGTACAGAGCCGCCCCGGAAGAGATGCCCGCCTGGATTCCTTCCAGATGCGCCAGCTCTTTCGCTGCGGAAAAGCAGACCTCATTGTCCACCGGAAACACCTCATCATAGATCTGTGTATCCAAAACAGACGGAACAAATCCGGCTCCAATCCCCTGGATCTTGTGGGCGCCTCCCTGTCCTCCGGAAAGCACGGGAGAAGTTTCCGGCTCCACCGCCACCACCCGTATCTCCGGCTTCTGCTCCTTCAGATAGCGTCCCGTCCCGGTGATGGTCCCGCCGCTTCCCACGCCGGCCACAAAGACATCCACCTCTCCCTCCGTATCCCTCCAGATTTCCGGTCCGGTGGTCTCATAATGCGCTCTGGCGTTGGCCTGGTTATCGAACTGACCGGTCAGAAAGGCGCCCGGCACGGATGCCACGATTTCGTCAGCCTTCTGGATGGCCCCGGCCATTCCCCGGCTGCCCTCCGTCAGAACAATTTCAGCCCCGTACGCCTTCAGGATATTCCTTCTCTCCACGCTCATGGTCTCCGGCATGGTCAGAATCAGCCGGTAGCCCCTGGCAGCTGCCAGAGAAGCCAGGGCGATTCCCGTATTTCCCGAGGTCGGTTCCACAATCGTTCCTCCCGGCTTCAGCTTCCCGGCTCTCTCCGCTTCATTGACCATATAAAGGGCTGCCCGGTCCTTCACGCTGCCGGTGGGATTCAGATACTCCAGCTTCAGCAGCAGGCGGGCGGAAAGCCCGTGCTTTCTCTCCAGCCGCTCTGCACGAAGAAGCGGGGTGTTTCCGATCAGATCGTACGCGTTTTCATATATCTTTGCCATTCTATCCTCCTGTTCTGCCGGGCCGCCGGCATTTCATATATTTCCTACTGGTTAAGTAGGATTATAGAGTGCTTTCTACTGTTTGTCAATCTTTTTTTCAAATTTTATTCTGCATCTTCCCTGGGAACCTCTTCCCCGGTCAGCTTCAGAATGGCCTCCGCCTCCTCCTCGGAGATGTGCATGTAATCTGCCACCTCGTCCAGATATACCCTGCGTCCGAATTCTTCCTTCAGGATCGCGATGGTGTCCTTCAGCTCCTCCACACGGCTCACCATCCTGCGGTCTCTGCTTTTTATATCCTTCTGTTCCCCAATCAGAGCCTCCATGGCTTCCCGGATCTGCGCAAAAAGCTGCCTGCGCACCTGCGCTGCGCTTCCCCCGGGCAGAGAATCCATGGCAAGCACCAGCTGCAGATTTCCCTCCTGAATCAGATCCGCGATGGACACCTCCGGCACACAGGTACGGCAGGCCAGATCCGCCACTTCTCCCAGATACAGCTCCATCAGGCGCTCTCTGGCCCCCGCCTTCCCGGCCCGGAATGCTTCCAGAAGCCTCTCTTCCTCCCCATCTCCCCGGGGCCGCAGCTTTGCCAGCTGCTGCCGGTAGCGCTCCAGATATTTTTCATCCTCAGGCTTCAGAGAGATTTCTTCTGCCCCTTCTTCCTTCTCATACCCTTCCACCACAATCTTTTTGGAAAGCAGATACTCATAAATCAGCTGAAACTGCTCCGGAGTCAGATTTTCTCCATCGAAAGCCTCCCCGATTTCCTCTCTGCCTATCCGTGATTCCTTCCTCTTCGCAGACTCCAGAATTCCCTCCAGCTTCTCCTGAAATTCCTGCTGTGTCATGGCCTGTCTCTCCTTCCGCATTTCTTTTCCTTCCCAAATTGCCCGATCTCCGCCGAAAAAAAGAGGGTGAACCCTTCTCACCCTCTTGTCTTTCCCGCTTTTCTGTTACATGGACTCCACAATGGCCCTGGCCAGGGCGTCCACCTGCGCCATCTGCTCCTCTTTCAGAGAAGACTTAATGGTGACTGTCTCATCCAGAAGACGGATGTTCTTCATGGAATCAAAGATCTCCTTCATCTTCTTGCCGGCCACCGGCGCCCAGCTTCCGTTTTCCATCAGCGCCACCGTTCTGTTCTGCAGGTTATGGGCCTTCAGCTCCAGCAGCAGGTGCTCCATGTTGGTGAAGATGCCGCCATTGTAGGTAATGGACGCGAACACCAGATGGCTGCAGCGGAACGCCTCGGCCAGGATGTAGGAAGGATGGGTGGCGGACACATCGTACATGCGCACATCCTTTACGCCCAGATCCGCCAGTTTGCCGGCCAGCACATTGGCCAGGTTCTCTGTATGTCCGTACACGGAACCGTAGGCGATCATCACTGCCTGATCCTCCGGTGTGTAGGAGCTCCACTTGTCGTACTTGTCGATGAACCATCCGAGATTCTCTCTCCAGATGGGTCCGTGCAGGGGGCAGATCATCTCAATATCCAGCCCTCCGGCCTTCTTCAGAACAGCCTGGGCCTGGGGGCCGTACTTGCCCACGATGTTCGTATAATATCTTCTGGCGTCATCCAGCCAGTCTCTCTCAAAATTCACTTCGTCCGCGTACAGGTTCCCGTTCATGGCGCCGAAGGTTCCGAAGGCATCGGCTGAAAACAGGGTCTTGTCGGTGGCGTCATAGGTCACCATAACCTCCGGCCAGTGCACCATGGGTGCGGCCGCGAAGGCGAAGGTGTGGCGTCCGGTACTGAAGGTGTCGCCCTCCTCCACGATCTGAACCATGGAGTCCACATCGAAATCAAAGAACTGTTTCATCATGCCGGCAATCTTGCTGTTGCAGACAATGCGGATATCGGGATATCTGGATACCAGCGCGCCGATGGTTCCGCAGTGATCGGGCTCCATATGGTTCACGATCATATAATCCAGATGTCTTCCGTTCAGCACATGGGCGATATTTTCAAAAAGCTGCTGGCTGACAGAATAGTCCACCGTATCCAGAAGGACCGTCTTCTCATCCAGAATCAGATAAGCATTGTAGGACACTCCCCTGGGAATCGGATATACATTTTCAAACAAGGCCAGTCTGCGGTCCGTGCCGCCAACCCAGTACAGATCATTCTTAATGTTCTTTACACAATACATGCTGTTCTTCCTCTCTTTCTTTTTTTCCGGAAGGCGCCCCACAAAACCGGCCGTCCGGAAATTCAGTTGCATTATATCACAGAATCTGCATATAGGCAAAGACTTCTTGCCCTCTGTTTTCCAGAAAATACGGGAACCGGCAGATGACTTTCTCCGGAAATTGTGCTACTCTGTAAATGCCGGGACCGGAAGGTCTTTTTTCATGCGCCCGACCCCAGGCGGATGAAAGAGCCCGAAGCCCGGAGTACAAGAACAGGAGGCAGTTTATTATGAAAACAGCACAGGATCTTAAAATTCTTCTGCAGAATATTGACCATAAGAGCTACCCGGCCTATAAGTCGGCCCAGGGCAGCTACCAGTTCCGGAATTACATTCTTTCCATCGACCATGTTCAGGGAGATCCCTTCGCCTCCCCGTCCCGGGTCAGTATCCGGGTCAAGGGCAGCACCGCCGCTTTTCCCCCTTCTCTGTATGATACAGTTCCGAAAAAAGTGGCTCTCCAGGATCTTCTGCTCCGCCTGTTCGGGGAGCAGATCGAACAATTTAACTTTAAAGCCCGGGGCAGCGGCAAAAGCGGGCTTTTGGCAGTCAGCCGATGCGGCCAGGAGATTCTGGAGCGATCCGCCTGCGCCATCAGTACCGGGGACGGCGGCCTGACCCTTCAGATGCAGATTGGTTTTCCGGCCAGCGGCCGCACCATCCAGTCCCGGGAGCTGATCCGCATTCTCTATGACTTTCTGCCGGGCTGTGTGGAGAACAGTCTTTTCTATAAAAATATAAGCGCGGATCTCTGCCGCCGCACTGCAGAGCTGTGCGAAGACCAGGAATACATCCGGGAAGAACTCCGCCGCCGTTCCCTGGCTGCCTTCATTGCCGACGGCTCTGTTCTTCCCCGGCGCTCCGGAGTCTCCGAGCTTCCCATGAAAAATGCCGTCGCCTTCCGCTCTCCGGAAGCTCTGGCAGTAACCATGGACCTGCCCCACCGGGGAACCATCCGGGGCATGGGAATTCCCCGGGGCATCACTCTCGTGGTAGGCGGCGGCTTTCACGGGAAATCCACTCTGCTGAAGGCTCTGGAGCGTGGTGTCTACAATCACATTGCCGGGGACGGACGGGAATATGTCATCACCAGCGCCGACGCCGTCAAGCTCCGGGCCGAGGACGCACGCAGCATCAGCCAGGTAGATATTTCCCTGTTCATCAACCATCTTCCCGGCGGCCGCGATACCGGAAACTTTTCCACGGAAGATGCCAGCGGCAGCACTTCCCAGGCAGCCAATATGGTGGAAGCCATGGAAGCCGGTTCCTCCCTTTTCCTGATTGATGAAGACACTTCCGCCACCAACTTTATGATCCGCGACGAGCTGATGCAGCGGGTTGTTTCCGATGCGGAGGAGCCCATCACCCCCTTCATCAGCCGGGTGCGGGAGCTGTATGAAAAGGCCGGCATTTCCTCTGTGATCGTGGCCGGCAGCTCCGGCTCCTATTTTCACACCGCCGATGTGGTGATCCAGATGAAGGAGTATCTGCCCCTGGATATTACAGAAAAAGCCAGAGAGGAGGCCGCCCGCTATCCGGAAGTTCTGACCGCCTCCTCCGCCTTCCGCATGCCTTCCTTCCGCAGAATTCCCAGGGCGGGATCCGCTCTCCGGGGACAGGAGCGGATCAAGCGGAAAGTGCTGGGCCATGAAGGAATCCAGATCAACAAATCCTCTACGGACCTCCGGTACCTGGAGCAGCTGGCCGACACGGAGCAGCTGGCTGCCCTGGCCTATATCCTGAGCTACAGCGCCCGTCATCTCATGGACGGCTCCAGAACCCTGCGGGAAATCGTGGATCTCCTGGAGGAAAAGATGGACCGTGAGGGTCTTCCGGCCCTCTCTGACGGCCCGTATCTGTCCTCGGATCTGGCGCGCCCGCGCCGCCAGGAAATATTTGCCTGCCTGGACCGCTGCCGGGAACTGAGTTTTACTCTTCGGCGGCAGTGAAAAATTGGTGAAAATTTTACTTTTTTCTCCTCACCACTTGCGGCTTTCTGACAGATTCGGTATAATAAAAATATATTTTTCAAAAAGGACGGAACGGCATGGCAACTTTAAAGGAACTGGCCGAATATACAGGCTTTTCTATTACAACGATTTCCAGGGTACTGAATAACGATCCGACCATGAGCGTCAGCGATGCCACGCGCACCTCTATCCTGGACGCGGCCGGGAAGCTTCATTACAGGACTTCCGCGGCCAAGGTCCGCAGCAGGACATCCAGGGGCAGGCATCTGAAGTTCGCCATGGCGGAGATGCTCTCCCCCGTTGAACAGCTGGAGGATCCCTATTATCTCTATCTGAAGAACTACGCGGTGCAGCGGTGTACAGATCTCGGCTACACGGTTATCCCCATCTCCGGGGATCCCGGGCTGTACACCCCCCTCAAGTCCGAGAAGATCGACGGGATCCTGGCCATCGGAATTTTTTCCGAGGAGCAGATCGAAGCCATGGCCTCTCTTTCCGACAACCTCGTCTTTCTTGACTCGGCGCCGGATGAGCTGCATTTCGATTCTGTTGTGCTGAATTTCCAGCTGGGTGTGGAACAGGCCGTTGACTACTTTCTGGAGCACGGCCACAGGGAAATCGGATTTCTGGGGCCCTGCCGGAAGCTGGATCAGAAGAAGCGCCCGGCCCCGGAAGTTCGCCGGGAGATTTTTATCCGTTATATGAAGCAGAAGGATCTTTACCATCCGGAATTCATGCTGGATGCCTCTCCCATGACCGCCTCCGCCTCCCGGAAGTATCTGGAAGAGCGGATCGCAGCCGGCGGACCCATGCCCACCGCTATTCTGACAGCCAATGAGGAGGCCGCCATCGGCGCCGCCGGAGCCCTGCGCTCCTGCCAGATGTCGATTCCCCGGGATCTGTCCATTATCAGCTTCAATGACACACCCCTGTCTGCACTGACGGATCCGCCGCTGACCAGCGTCAGTACCCACGTGGAGGCCATGAGCGCCACGGCCGTGGATCTGCTGACCCGGCGCGCCTCCGGACAGCTTCCGGACATACCGCTGAAGATCGTTGTGCCTCCTTCCCTGATCTCCAGGGAAAGTGTTCTGGATAAACTCGTTTAAGACCGCAGCTGCGGTCTTAAATTCTATACAAAAAAACCTCCTCGTTTTTGTCAATTATTTTAGTAAAATTTTGTTGTATTTTTACTAAAATTCTGGTACTCTTAAGGCAGGGAAACTACGCTGCTCCTGTCTTTTTCTGACAGCAGCAGATCTGAATTTTCATAACGCTTTTATTTGGAGGAGGTATTCACATGAAAAAACAAGCAGAAATGGAGGCCGCTCTGCAGAACGGCAGCCTGGACGCCAGGCTTCTGTCCATTTACGGAGGCGCTGCCGCCGCTCTGGAGGAGCAAAAGAAACGGCTGCTGGCACTGATCCGCACCTTCGGGGAGACCTACGGTTCCGGCCGTGAGATCGGCCTGTTTTCCGCTCCCGGAAGAACAGAGATGGGCGGCAACCACACAGACCATCAGCGGGGCCGGGTGCTGGCCGCAGCCATTGATCTGGATATGCTGGCCTGCGCTTCCAGAAGCGGCTCCAGCCTGGTGCGCGTACTGTCCGACGGCTATCCCGAGATCCGGGTAGATCTCTCAGAGCTCACCCCTGTCAAAGAGGAGGCGGGCACCACTGCGGCCCTGATCCGCGGCATCGCGGCCCGTATCTGCGAAATGGGCTATCCCGTATCCGGCTTTGACGCCTGTGTCACCTCTCAGGTTCTTGGCGGTTCCGGCCTGTCCTCTTCCGCCGCCTTCGAGGTTCTGATGGGCGTTGTCATGAACGCTCTGTTCTGCGGCGAAGCCCTGAATGCGGTACAGATTGCGCAGATTGGCCAGTATGCGGAAAATGTCTTTTTTGACAAGCCCTGCGGTCTGATGGATCAGCTGGCCAGCTCTGTGGGCGGCATCACCGCCATTGATTTCCAGGATCCCCAGGCTCCTGCAGTAGATAAGCTTGACTGCTCTCCCTCCGATTTCGGCTACTCCCTCTGCATTATCGATTCCGGCGCGGATCACGCGGATCTGACGGATGAATACGCCTCTATCCCCCGGGAGATGGGAGCCGTTGCGGCCTTCTTCCATAAAGATGTGCTGCGCCAGGTGGATTTTGAGAAGTTCTGGCGGCAGATTCCCGCCATCCGGAAAACAGCCGGAGACCGGGCCGTTCTCCGGGCGCTGCATTTCTTCGCGGACAATGAGCTGGTTCCTCTCCAGGAGGAAAAGCTCCGGGCCGGAGATTTCGAGGGATTCCTGGCTCTGGTGGAGCAGTCCGGGCACTCCTCCTCGGAATGCCTGCAGAACCTGTACTGCTGCTCCCGCCCGGAGGCTCAGGCAGTTCCTCTGACCATTGCCGCGGCCCGCAGGCTGCTGAACGGCAGGGGCGCCGTCCGTGTTCACGGCGGCGGATTTGCCGGAACAGTTCAGGCCTACGTTCCCTTCGGCCAGGAGGAGGTCTTCCGGAAAGGCATGGAGGACATTCTGGGCGAAGGCCGCTGCCACTTTCTGAACATCCGCCCCGGCGGCGGGTCTGTCATCGCCTGAACAGGCGGGAAAGGAGAATCTGCCATGATGGATCAAGCACTTGCAAATCTGGTACAGTATGCGGAAAATACGGGGCTCATTGCCCCGGAAGACCGGACCTGGGCCGTGAATTCTCTTCTGGAGGTCCTCAGACTGGACAGCTGGACAGAAGTTCCCCCGGCTCCCCAGCTGCCTCCTCTCGCCTCGATTCTGGATGAAATTCTGGACGATGCCCATGCCAGAGGCGTGCTGACGGAAAATTCCGTGGTGTACCGGGATCTTCTGGATACGGCCCTGATGGGCCGCCTGACGCCTCCTCCCCGGGAGGTAACTGCCAGATTCCGCTCTCTGTACCGGGAAAGTCCCAAAGCAGCCACAGACTGGTACTACGCTTTCAGCCAGGATACTAACTATATCCGGCGTGACCGCATTGTAAAAGATGTCCGCTGGAAAACAGACACTCCCTACGGCGAGATGGATATCACCATCAACCTTTCCAAACCGGAAAAGGATCCCAAGGCCATTGCGGCGGCCAGAAATCTGCCGGCCTCCGCTTACCCCCGCTGCCAGCTCTGCCGCAGCAATGAGGGCTATGCAGGTCGGCTGAATCATCCCGCCAGACAGAACCACCGGGTCATTCCCATTACCATCGATGGAAAGCCCTGGTTTCTGCAGTACTCTCCCTACGTGTATTACAACGAGCACTGCATCGTTTTCAACGCGGAGCACACGCCCATGAAGATCGACCACTCCTGCTTCCGCAAGATGCTGGATTTCATCGGGCAGTTCCCCCACTATTTTGTGGGCTCCAACGCGGATCTGCCGATTGTAGGCGGCTCGATTCTGGCCCACGACCATTTCCAGGGAGGCGGCTACACCTTTGCCATGGCCCGCGCGCCCATCGATCTGCCGCTGACCTTCCATGGCTTCCCGGAAGTGCGGGCCGGAATCGTCCGCTGGCCCATGTCCGTCATCCGTCTCACCTGCCCGGACCCGGAAAAGCTGGCTTCCCTGGCGGACCGGATTCTGGACGCATGGCGCGTATACACCGATGAGTCCGCCATGGTGCTTGCGGAAACAGAGGGTGTGCCCCACAACACCATCACACCCATTGCCAGACGCAGAGGCGATGACTATGAACTGGATCTGGTACTTCGGAATAATCTGACCACCAGGGAGCATCCTCTGGGACTGTATCATCCCCATGCGGAGCTGCACCACATAAAGAAAGAGAATATCGGGCTCATCGAGGTGATGGGACTGGCAGTCCTGCCCGCGCGTCTGAAGGAAGAGCTGGCCGAGACCGGACGGCTCCTGCTGGCCGGGGAAGATCTGCGGGCCAACCCGCTGACAGCCTCCCACGCGGACTGGGCCCTGGAAATCGCCCGGAAAAATGCTCTGAGCGCAGATAATATAGACGACATCCTGCACCGCGAGGTGGGCCTTGTCTTCTCCAGGGTTCTGGAGCACGCGGGCGTTTACAAAGACCGGAACGCGTTTCTGCGTTTCATTCACACCACAGGAGGGCAAGCATGAATATCACATCTGAACCATTTGGAACCACAAAAGACGGCACTCCCGTCACACGCTACTGGCTGCGGGACGGCGCCTGCAGCGCCGCGTTTCTGACCTACGGCGGCGTCATCCAGTCGCTGCTGATCCCGGACCGGGAGGGAAAACCGGTGGACGTGGTCCTGGGCTTTGAGGATCCGGCGGACTACGAAAACCAGAACTGCTTCATCGGCGCCATGATCGGCAGATACGCCAACCGGATTGCCGGAGGGCACCTGACTCTGGACGGCCAGACCCTTACCTTCCCGCTAAACGACGGCATCCATCATCTGCACTCCGGCCCCGCGGGCTTTGACCGGAAGCACTGGACGGCAAAGGTTCTTCCCGATGCCCTGGAGCTCTCTCTTTCCAGCCCCGACGGAGAATGCGGCTATCCCGGAACCATCACGGTCACCGTCACCTGCCGCCTGGAAGACGGCACCCTGTCCCTGGTCTATGACGCGGACAGCGACGCGGATACCCTCTGCAGCCTGACCAACCACAGCTACTTTAACCTGGCCGGCGGCGGTTCCGTGGATGCACAGACCCTGCAGGTGGCTGCCTCCGCCTACGCTTTCCAGAACGCGGAAAATGTGCCGGACGGCACCATGGCCCCCGTGGAGGGAACGCCCATGGATCTGCGCCGGCCCACCGTTCTGGGCACACTCTGGGCGCAGGACTTCGACCAGATCCGCCGCTACCGGGGCATTGATCACCACTACCAGGCCGACGGTTCCGGATTCCGTCCCATGGCCTGGGCATCCTGCCCGGAAAACGGCATCTGCCTGACGGTCTCCTCTGATCTTCCGGGCCTTCAGGTATACACCGGAAACGCTCTGGCGGCAGAGCACGGAAAGGGCGGCGCTGCCTACGCGGCGCACCAGGGCTTCTGCCTGGAGACCCAGACAGCTCCCAATCCCGCCGTATGGCCGGCGGAGATGCGTCCGATTCTCCGGAAAGGACAGCACTACCATACAGAAACGAAATTTGCCTTTACTGTCCGCGCCTGAGCGAAACAGAACACCCCGGGGCCGACAGGCAGTTTCCTTCTCCTTACTGGTTGTCCAGTAAAGAGGCTGTCTGTCAGGCTCCGGGGTGTTCTGTTACTCTTTTTCTGTTTTTTCCGCCTTCTGCACAAACGGATACAGATCCTCATAAGCTTCCAGCTCCGCCCCGTCCTTGGGAAGAGCCGGGATCAGTCCCGTACACTCCCTGGCCGAGCAGGCATAAAAGCTGTCCTCCTGATCCGGGCAGTTTTTCTTCTTTTCTGTCTCCATGGGCTCGCCTCCTTCAGAAGCAGTATGCGCCCCGGCGAAAAATTCTATGCCTGTTTTTCAAGCAGATCTCCGAAAAGATCTTTCCTGTACACGCCTTCCTCGATGAGTTTTCTGAAGGCGCCAATCACCGTATCCTTATCTTCCTGATAGGTGACGCCGAACCACCGGTCCGAGGTTTCCAGCACCTTGACGCTGATCTCTCCGGCCTGAAGCAGCTCATCGATGAAGATCGGCAGCAGGTACTCCCCTTTCAGCTCCCGGCCCTCCAGGTTCCGGAAAAACTCCCGGAAGCCTTCCGCAAGCCGCGGCAGAAACTCCGGCGTCAGGCCCCACATGTTCATGGATACGTAGCTGTCCGCGTCCACCGGACGGCGTACGCCGTCTTCTTCCACAGCCGCTCCTTCTTTGTCCTTTACCAGATTGCCCGTCTCTTCCACGCCGGTTAAGTATCCCGCTTCATTCACCCGGCAGATGCCCCGGGTGACAGAACCATTATCACTCAGGGTATTCTTCAGGATGAAGCCTGCCATGCAGAAATCCATGGACTTCTCCGGCGTATACTGCACCAGAAAATCATGAATCTGCCGGAAGGCCTCTTTTCCGTAATAATCATCCGCGTTGATCACCGCGAAGGGCTCCTGCAGCTGCTCCCGGCAGGCCAGCACTGCCTGGCCCGTTCCCCAGGGCTTCGTCCTTCCCTCCGGAAGCTGCACGCCCTCCGGAAGATCCGAAAGCTCCTGGAAAGCGTAGCCCACTTCCACGCCCAGCTTTCCGCAGATCTCTTCCATCCGGTTCCCGATGGCCTCCCGGAAAGCTTCCCGGATATCCTTCCGGATAATAAACAAAATTTTATTAAACCCGGCTTCCAGCGCGTCATGGATGGAATAATCCATAATAATCTCGCCGCCCGGTCCCACAGCCGCCAGCTGTTTAATGCCGCCGCCGAATCTTGAACCGATTCCGGCGGCCATAATCACCAGCGTCGTCTTCATCTCTCTGTTCCTCCCTGTTATTTTTCGACATATGTGTCTTTCATTATACCATTGTCCCACAGCTCCGTCAAAGATTTTCATGCTTCCGCATATTTTTCCGCCTTTCTGCCATACTAATTCCTGCAGAGAGAAAAAACGGCCGTATCCGGCCGCATGCATCTGCAAATACTATTGGATGTGAGGAGTGAAACTATGCTGGACAGAATCGCATTGATCCTGGTCATCATCGGAGCAGTCAACTGGGGCGCCATCGGCCTGTTCCGGTATGACATCGTCGCCCACCTGTTCGGAGGGCAGGCAGCCACGGTCAGCCGGATCATCTACACACTGGTGGCCCTGGCCGGACTCTGGTGCATCACCCTGCTGTTCCGCAGACGGACCACCGCAGAAATATAATCCGGCCTGCCTGCACGCGGCGCGCGGCTGTTCCAGCCGCAGCGGCTGCGCGCTTTCTTTTTCAGTGAAGACCCCTCCGCCGGAGCTCCGCCGCCACCATACGGTAACCGGGCAGAGAAATCCCCAGCTCTCCGGCCATCCGATCCACCTGATAGATCAGGCCGTCAATTTCCGAAGGGCGGCCCGCCTGGATATCTCTCTGCATGGACGTGGACGCCGTGGGCGCCAGTCCGCTTAAGATATTCAGATTGACTTCGTGGAGGCACTGCTCATAATGGATTCCCATGGCCTCCGCCAGCTGCTGAATCTCATCAATCAGCTGCACAAACAGATCCCGGGCCACTCCCGGCTTCTGCACCGCCTGGGCTTCCACACCGTAAAACTGGCCGCAGGCTGCCATGGGCGATACATAGGAAAACTTCTGCAGGGCGTCCTTCTCAATATTGCCGGAATAGAGCGCCTCGATCCCCGCCCCGTTCAGATCTTCCCGGACTTTCTGCAGCAGGGGATGATCGGTCCGGTGATCGGGAAGCCCGTACACCACCCGGAAAATCTTTCCATGCATGTACAGAACGCCGGGGGCCGTCCGGTTGGCGGAAATATAGATGCAGCCGTCCGTCACCAGCAGATCCGGAAGCTCCTTCTGCAGCCGTCTGCCGGTACCGTACAGATTCAGTATGGGGATCACCGCGGCGCCATGGGCTGCCGTCCGCCGGATAAAGGGAATGGTCTCCTCCAGGGAATATCCCTTGACACAGACAAAAATCACATCTGCCTTCTCTTCACAGTGCTCCATATCACAGGATGGAATCCGCAGGACCTCCGGCTCCTCCCAGGCTTTTTCCAGCCGAAGGCCCTCTTCCTGTATGGCCTGCAGGTGCTGTCCCCGGGCGATCAGAAGCACTTCTCTGCCGGCCCGGTGCAGATATGCACCCAGCGGGCCGCCGGTACCTCCGGCGCCGATAATCAGATATTTCATTTTCTTTCACCTCTTCTGCCGTTATCTCTTTATTGTAAGCGCACCGGAAGCAGTTGACAACTGAAATTTTGTCTATATGATGGAACATATATGCTTTTAATCTGTTATCTGCCCACGCCTGTCAGGAGACCTCATGTACAAAAAGAAAATCATTCCAATCCGAAGCCTGGCCGCTTCCTTCTGTCAGATACAGAAATATCAGGAATCTGAGCGGGAAGTCCACATTTTCGCCAGATCTGTCTGCCGCACAGCGGCCTGCCCCAGATGCGACCACATCAGCTCACATCTGCACGCCACGTATCAGAGAATCATCCAGACCCTTCCGGTCCACGGAAAATACACCTGTCTGCATGTAACCGCGTATAAGTATAACTGCGTCAACAGTACCTGTTCCCAGAAGGTATTTATGGAATCTCTTCCCTTTGCCGCCCCCTCCCAGGTGCGGACCAACGATCTGACGGCTCTGATCCTGGCCGCCTCTGTATTTCTCAGCGATGACGGCGTCAGCCGGGTGCTGGAAACTGCCGGAATCCGCGTCAGCAATGATACGGTGCGGAGAATCTCCACTTCCTTTCTCTGCCGCCTGCCCTCCTCCCTGCCGGACCGCCGGAGCTGCCGGGGCTTTTCTCCTGCGGAGCGCAGGCGGGGAGAACAGCTGGCCGAACAGCTGCAGAACCGGAAAAAAATCCGTCTCAGCCGGCCCGGCGCGGCGCGCTATTACGGAGAACGCATCGGCAACATTCTGCCGGCTCCCCTTCTGCACGCCGGGAATTTCTGCGCGCTCCGGTATTTTCTGGAACAGATGATGAAGATTTTCCCCTGTTCTTTCTGATTTTTTCTTTAAGGCTGCCTTTCTGATTTGACCTTTTCCGCAAAATATGTATAATAAAGGGAGAAAACCAACCAGAAAAGGAATGATACTATGGAAAAAGATACACAGGAAATGGAATCTGATGAACTGCAGAAGACGGGCCGCAAAAAGCGCCGTAAGAAAAAGATCCTGATTATCGTCATCGTCATCGCGGCAGTTTTGCTGGCTCTGCTGGGCATTGCCTACGCCGTGATCCATCACTATTACGCAAAGAGCAACTACGTACAGGACGGGGACGTGGCGGTGGTCACGGAAAGCGAGCTTCCCCAGGACGTACAGGAGGAAAACAGCGTGGACTCCATGTCGGAGGAGGCCCGGCGGGAGGCCGAGGAGAAGGCCCTGGCCGCTCAGAAGGATGTGGAATTCCCCAACGGAGATTACGTCTACAATCTGCTGCTGATCGGCTCTGACCGGCGGGATACCAGCTGGTACGGCAATTCCGATGTGATGATGCTGGCTTCCATCAACTCGAAGACGAAGACCATCTATCTGACCAGCTTCATGCGGGACAGCTACGCCATCGTGGGCGATACCGGCGCCCATAAGCTGAACTACGCCTATGCCCTGGGCGGCGGGCCGCTGCTGACGGAAACCATTGAGAATAATTACCGGATCAACATCGACAACTACGCTTCCGCCGACTTCACTTCCACCGCCCAGATCGTGGATCTGGTGGGCGGCGTGGATATCGATCTGTATCAGGAGGAGTGCGACTATCTGACAGAGCAGGGCGTCGGAGACTTTCCCACTGCCGGCACTTACCACCTGAACGGCGAACAAGCCGTGGCCTACGGCCGCATCCGCTACGTGGGCTATTACGACTATGAGCGGACGGAGCGCCAGAGAAGAGTCATGGAGCAGATCTTCCTGAAGGCAAAATCCTTAAGCTTAAGCGAACTGAACACGCTGGCCAATGAGATTCTTCCCCTGACCACCCACAATCTCAGCGAGAGCGAGGTTATTTCCCTGGTAACGCAGCTTCCCTCCATCATCAGCTACGATCTGGAGCTGGGCCGCGTTCCCTACGACGGCATGTTCCACAGTGAGGGCGAACTGCTGGTGCCCGACTGGGAGGCAACCATCGCCCAGCTGCACGCTACCATTTACGCGGAAGAATAAGTCAAAACAATCCGGCCGGATTCCCGGAGGGGGATGCAGAACATACACTGCATCCCCCTCCTTTTATCTGCGGCCGGATGTCAGGCAATAAAATTCCTTCCATTGTATTTCATCAGTACTTCCCGTTTTCGGTTCAGCGACACCTCCGTATAGATCTGGGTAGTCAGTATGCTGCTGTGCCCCAGCAGCTCCTGTACATCCCGGATTCCCGCTCCGTTATTCAGAAGCTGGGTAGCAAAGCTGTGCCGCAGGGAATGGGGCGTCGCGCTGGGATTAATCTTCGCCCGGTTCCTGTATTTTGAAAAAATCTTTTCTATATTATATATGCTGATCCGCCCACCCTGGCGGTTCAGAAACAGAGCCTCGTTCCGGGGCAGGAACGCCTTCCGAAGCAGCATCCATACATTCAGCTCCCGGCAGACCGTTTCCGAGGAAATATACAGCACCCGCTCCCTGCTTCCCTTTCCCCGGATCAGCACGGAACGCTCCGACGGATCGTAATCGCCGGTATTCAGGGCGGCCGCCTCCCCCACCCGGAGTCCCATGCTGAACAGGCATTCAATAATACAGAGATTCCGCAGGGCCAGATAGATCTGATCCTCCGAGCGGGCTTCCCGCATATCCCTGCGGATCTCCTCCAGAAATCTCCGGATCTCCTCCCCGGTCAGCACCTTCGGAAGGCTCTGGGGAATCTGAAACTTTCTGGAAGAAAAACGGAAAAATTTTTCATGGATACCATATACTTCCTCCAGAAACCGGAAAAACTGCTGGAGAGAAGCGTAATGTCTCCGGACCGACCGGGGCTTCAGGCTCTTCTCCTCCTGCAGATACGCAAAATATTGAAATACCCGTCCGGCATCCAGCATACCCGCTTCCCCGGATTCCAGCCACCGGCAGAAGCCCTTCAGATCACAGGCATACGCCTTCCGGGTATTCTCCGACAGATTTCTCTCTACTTTCATACGACACAGAAACTCTTCCATCCATTCTCTCATCTGTCTCACACTGCACTCCATGCTCGTTCCTCCTTTGCAAGAAATCTCCCCATGGGCCTATTATCTCATATTCTGCGGGGTCATCTGTCCTTTTCCGGAGGAAAAATGGATATTTTTGTAATTTTTCCCCTTCTTCCTCGAATTAATTAGTAAGAAGGCATCCATACTGCAAAAAGAGGTCGAATAAGGTATTCCGAAGTCGAATTCGTGCAGAGTGCTGGAAAATTTTTACTGATTGTTCTATTTTAGAAAGGAAGTGCCAGGGAGGAAATTATGAAACGAGATATCAAAACTGTATTGCACGCATTGGGGGTATCCCGCAGTTATCAAGGCTACGCCTATTTCATAGAAGCTGTCCGCATGGCTGCCGAGGATCCCTGCCGTCTGACCCGCGTCCGCGAGAAAATCTATCTGCCCATCGCCAGCAGAAACCACACCACCATCTTCAATGTAGAAAAGAATCTGCGGACTGTCCGGGATGTGATCGTCCGAAACAACGGCCAGAAAATTCTGGTGAAATGGACCGGCGCCAGCTTTCTCCGGAACGCCACGCCCTATCCGAGAGAGCTGATTGAGCTGTTCGCCGAGAACTGTATCCTTTCAGAGGAAGGCCCGGAGAAGTAGAAGGGGACAGGTATTGTACAAAACATGGACTTTTACTTTTCCGGCAACCCGGAAAAGTAAAAGTCCATGTTCCTGCCAGAAAGGATCATTCCGTTTTTAAAAACTCCCGGACCATCCCGGCGTAAGTCTCCGGCTGCCGGTTCAGAAATCCCAGATGATTGTATCCGGGGATCACCAGGATCTCCGCCTCCGGATACAGAGCCTTTACCACCTGGCTGTTGATTTTTATATTGTCTTCCTTCCCTCCGTAGAGGAGCCTCATGGGCTGTTTTACCCCCGGCTCCAGTTCATAATCCGCCAGAAACGCCGCCATAACCTTCAGGGACTTCTTATCCAGGGATGCCCGGCAGACCTGCATTTTCTCCGGCCAGTCCCCGGTGTAGACCTTCCTCATGGATTCCACGGATTTTTTCGGATTCTTCCGGGCCGACTTCATAAACCAGGAAAAGATCTGCGTGATGGCCAGCTCCACCACTTTCCTGTACCTGGAACGGTAAAAGTTCACTGCCCCGTCCAGGAACAGCCTCCTGATTGTAAGCTCCGGCCTTTTGGCCAGCCGCACCGAGAAGATAGTGCCCATGGAAAGGCCCATGACCGCTTCAAATTCCGTCAGCTGATTCTCCTGCAGCAGGGGTATGAGTTTTTCAGTCTGCTGCTCCAGACTCTCAAATACCTGGCAGCCGGGGTGAAACCCGTCCAGGGTCACGCACACCAGATGGTATTCCGGCAGTTCTCCCGCCAGGGCGCTGAAACACTCCCCGGAAAGAAAAACTCCCGGAATACACAGGATGGCTTTCTCATTTTCTTTTCCATATTCAATAATCTTCATGACGCATCCCCCCTTAAAAAACTAAATCCATCATAGACGCGCCTGAATTATCTGTCAACGGATGTCGGAAATTTCATATTGAATCATAATGATTCCACGGAGCCCAGGATCCGCCCGGGGTTGTCCCGCAGCAGATAAGCCGCCGCCCCGGGACCGTACCGGAGCTCCAGAAGCCGGGAGATCTCGTCCAGGTCCGGGCTCCGGAGAATGGGATCGTGGGCGTCGGAGGCCAGAGCTCCGGCAATCTCCTCCCGGAGCATAAATTCCGCCAGGGCCCTGACTCTTCTTCCAAAGTCTCCCCGGAGGCTTCCCTGGTTTACCTGAAGGACTACGCCTCTACGGTCCAGCTCGGCCAGGAGTTCCGGATGCCTCCAGAGTGCGTCGTACCGTTCCGGGTGGGCCAGCACCAGCTTCCAGCCCATCCGGGCCAGCTCCTCCAGACCTTCCCGGATCCTCCGGAAGGAGGCGTCGAACCAGAATTCCACCAGCAGATATTTTCCTCCGTTCAGGGAGGGCAGCCGGTGTTCCCGGCCATAACGAAGGGGGCTATCGGGAAATAGATAGTCTTAAACAGGGGCAGGTGTGACTCGCGCG